>ENA-ORCV01000140-ORCV01000140.1-marine-metagenome-genome-assembly--contig:-NODE-140-length-118724-cov-10.293433_pt1 | contig 118724 bp, 95 predicted proteins | sample MGYA00237779_ERZ508509 | MGnify/ENA primary metagenome ERZ508509 (study PRJEB26180, sample SAMN06268772) | marine metagenome | isolation source: Bioluminescent Bay, La Paraguera, Puerto Rico | place... | reverse complement strand
CAAGCCGATACCGCCGACCTGCCTTCCTGGCGGTGATCCAGGCGACGATCGCGGTCATTGCCGCCTCTCGCATGAACCGTTCCGCTCAAGCCGCCCTCCGGTCGAATGACGGCGGCATCGCAAAGTCCTCGATGCTCGCTACATGCCGGGAAACTGAATTCAACTACAGGATTTGTCGGATCGCGAGAACATTAAGACCGTGATACTTTGTCCCAGCATTTATTTGCGGGGAGAGAACATGCGACAGATCCTATTTCTGACAGGACTTGCTTCTGCGATATTCATTGCCGCTCCGGCAGGCGCACAGGACGCGACCGGCTGCGCTGCGGGTGCCCGGTGTCTTGCCGTCAATAGCAATGGCACGCCGAATCCAAATGGCGACTATGTCGCGCAATGCAGCGGGAGATTTCCTGATTTTGTCGTTCCCGAGGATCAGCTCGACGAATGGACCGGGGAGTTTTTCCAACTCTCGCAGGACTATCCATCAAACGATCCGGGCACGGACGCGCCGTGGCTCGGCATCGATTTCCGGACGCCGCAGGGGGCCGACGACTACATTCTTGCCCTGCGCGACTATGCGTTCGCGGGCATGATCGACGCTGATTTCCGGCCGGAGAACAGTTCCGGTCGGGGCTGGTACCACATGCCGATGATGAATTTCGGGCCGGGACGGCGCGAATTCATTCACGGTCTGACCGAGGAACGGGGCGTCACAGGACCGGAACTGGGGCTCAAACCGGGTGTTCGCATCCGTAATTTCGCAGTCGGATTTTACAATTCCGCCGCCGCGACGACGATCGCGAAGGTCTGGGCATCGGACGATCCGGATTTGCGGGATACGGCTTTCCCGCCAGGATCGATGGCGTTCAAGATCCTATTCACGACCGCCAAGGCTACTGATTTTGCTGACGGCGTCGACCGGCTCGCCGGAGCACCGAGCTGGTCGATCTCCGAGGGTGGAAACCAAATCGACCTAAGACTGATGCAGATGGATGTCGCGGCAGCGGCCCCCGATACCAAAGCCGGATGGGTGTTCGGAACACTTGCGTTCGATCCAAGCGCAGCCGACCCCTCGCCGTGGAACCGGTTGCGGCCGGTGGGCCTTTCATGGGGCAACGATGAAGGTGTCACGCCGGCGGATGTGAGCGGTGGCCAAGACCTGATGGAAACGCATGTGAGCGGCCTCGCACCGGCCTATGCGGCCGATCATCTCGGCTGGGCGGGACGCATGAACGGGCCGGTCGATAATCCGGCGTCCGGATGTCTTAGCTGTCACGGCACGGCGCAATATCCGCGCGTAGCGCTGCTGCCGGGGCGGAATTGCAAGACAGATGATCAGAAACTCCACTGGTTCCGCGATGTGCCGGGAACCGTTCCCTTCGGTCTGGTCGACAATGACAGTTGCGAGCCCATTCCGTCCTCCGGCGGCACGCCGCTGGTCGCGCTGGACCCGGCGAGCGACCCGGCGGCCGTCGGCGACGAGCCGGTGTTGCTCGCGCAGCGAACCGGTTTGCCGGTGTGCGTCGATCCGGACCGGGTGCGGGCGGCGATGATGCTGATCGAGGAGGGCGTCGACCTGGTCATCGCGGACGACGGCCTGCAGCACCTCAAGCTCGCGCGGGACTACGAGATCTGCGTCATCGACGGCGCACGCTGGCTGGGCAACGGCCGCGTCCTGCCCGCCGGGCCGTTGCGGGACACGACGAACCGGCTGTGCGCGGTGGACCAGGTGCTGGTGAACGGCAAGCGGCAGGTGGCATGCGAGGCGGCGACGCTGCAGAATGCGATCGAGTTCGAGCTGGTGTCGACGGACGTGTCGCGGCTCGACGGGTCGCTCGTGCGGCCGATCGAGGGATTCGCGGGGACCACGGTCCACGCGGTGGCGGCCATCGGCAATCCCGGCCGCTTTTTCGACCAGCTCCGGCGTCACGACATCCAGGTCATCGAACACGCATTCCCGGACCACGCGCCGCTCGACGCAGCGCAGCTCTCCTTCGCCGACGAATTCCCGGTGCTGATGACGGAAAAGGATGCGGTCAAACTCGGTAGCCGCGCCGGTGACCGCTTTTGGTACGTCCCGGCCGAGCTGCGCATCGTCCCGGAACTGGCGGGCCCCTGGCTCGCACAGATCGAATCGAGAATGAAGGCGGGTAGCGTCATACATGACTGAATACGTTGTCGTCATCCCGGCGCGCTACGCGTCGACACGGCTCCCGGGCAAACCGTTGCGACTGATCGGCGACAAGCCGATGCTTCAGCACGCCTGGGAGCGCGCCTCGGAAAGCCGGGCAGCCGAGGTGGTCATTGCGACGGACGACGAGCGCATCGCCGAGACCGGCGAAGCGTTCGGCGCAATGGTCTGCATGACGGGTCCGCAGCACCGTTCCGGCACCGAGCGGATCGCCGAGGTCGCGGATCTTTGCGACTGGGGTGACGATGTCATCGTCGTGAACCTGCAGGGCGACGAGCCGGCGATGCCGGCGACGTTGCTCGACGAGTGTGCGGACTTGCTGTCGGATCCGCGCGCGGACATCGCGACGCTCGCCTCGCCGATCGCCGGGCAGGCGGATTTCGAAAACCCGAACGTCGTCAAGGTCGTCTGCGACAACGAGGGCTTTGCGCTGTACTTCAGCCGTTCGCCGATCCCGTATCCGCGCCGGGAAGCCCCGGACAAGCCTGCGCGATCCGCGGCGTTGCATCACCACGGGCTCTATGCCTATCGCTGCGGCGTCCTGCGCACGCTGGTGGCCAGTACACCGTCACCGCTGGAACAGTTCGAGCAGCTCGAGCAGCTTCGTGCGCTGTCGCTGGGGCTGCGAATCCGGGTCGCCGTGCCGTCGCGGCGGCCGGGACGGGGCGTCGATACCGAGGGCGACCTCGACGCCGCGGCCCGCGAACTCGGGCTCTAGCGGCCGCCTGGCGAATCCGTCGCCGGCTTGCTGCCGTAGCCTCTCGGGGCGGCCAGCAGCGCCGCGTCTGCCGCGATCGGTGCGTCGAGCGCGTGGAGGAACGCTTCGAGATCGGCGAGTTCGCGGGCCGACAACCCCAACGGCTTGGCTTCGTTGTGGCCGATGAGAGAGGGCGGTGCCTCGTTGTAGTGGCGGAGCACCTCGGCCAGCGTCGCGAACTGTCCCTTGCTCTGGTACGGCATGGTGTTGCCCAGGTTGCGCAGCGATGGCGTACGCGTCGCGCCGATCAGCTCGATTCCTTCGCGCACGAATTCGAGTTCGTCGCAGCGCCGGGCGGGATCGTCGCTGAAGGCGCCGAGGCAGTTGAACGGATCGCGGCGGACCGCGTCCAGGCCGTCGAACCGTCCGCGGTCCGGCAATTCGCCCGTTGGCGGAAGCAGTCCCGTGTTGTGGAATTCATGGTTCGTGAACAAGGGGCCGTTGTGGCATTCGGTGCACCGCGCCTGCCCCAGGAACAGGCGAAGTCCGCGCAGCTCGGACTCGCTCAGCCATGACTGTTGCGCCGGGTCGCCGCCCGACGTCACGTGCGTCACGTAATCGTCGAAACGCGACGGGCCGGGCAGCAGGCGGCGCTCGTACGCCGCGATGGCCTTGCCGACGTTCGTGAACACGCGGTCGATGTCGACGACGTCCGGTTTCGCAGGCAGCGGGCCGAACAGCTTCTCGTACGCCGCCCGGTAGGCGTCGTCATCACGTATCAGTGCGAACAGCAGCTGCCGGTCGCTGCCGTGCTCCTTCGGGTCTTCCAGCGGCGACAGCGCCTGCGACCACTGGCTGTCGCGGCGGCCGTCCCAGTAGTACCAGGTACTGTAGGCGGTGCCGACGATGCTTGGCGTATTGCGCGCCGCGCGGCCGAGCGCAATGGCGCGCGGCAGGCCATCGGTGAAGCGGCGGATCGGCTGGTGGCAGGTTGCACAGGAGATCATGCCGTTCGCGCTGGGCCGGGGATCGAAGAACAACGCCTGGCCGAGCGCGGCGGCCGCCGGGTCGTCCGCCACGGCGTTGGACGGGTCCGGAGGCAGTGGCGGCAGGTTCCTGATCGACAGGGACGCCATCAGGCGCCGTTCGTCCGCCGACCACGCGATCGGCGCCGCCGAATAGCGGTGGGACAGGAGCCAGAGCCCGGCGACCAGCAGCGCACCGGCAATGAGCAGCAGGGCAGTGCGTCGTGGCGGCATGGTGCGCCCTACAGCACCAGCGCCAGTACGAGGCGCTCGCGAGATGCCCCGAGCGAGATCGTCAGGACCAGTTCCCACGCGCCCGGCATGTGAAAGCGCATGCCGTCGACCCGATAGCGGCCGGGCTCCTCGAGGCCGGTCACCCGTGGCCGGGTGGGCAGTCCGTGATCGTGCGCCGGCATGCCACCGGCCAGGTCGATGTTGGCGCCGGTGACAGGCGCGCCGTCGCTATCCGTCAGCACGAGCTCCCAGGAATGCATGTCGTTGATGACGAGCGGATCGATCGACGGGGTGGCCGCGACACGGAATCGATCGCCATCGACCATGAAGGTGTCGGCCGCGGCGGGAGCGCTCAGTGCGAGAAACAACGCGGCCGTCGCCGCGGGTCGGCGGCGACGTGTCCAGTACCAGAAGTTCAATTGCAGCAGCACGATGCCCCCGAGCAGCCATGGCCAGACGCCGACGCCCGTGTCGCCGACCGTGAACGGAAACACCGCGGTGTAGTGCTTTCCGGCAGCCTCCGCCTGCACGATCCCGATGTACTCGCCGTCCTCGTCGAAGCCGTGCAGCGCGGTGTAGACGCCTGGCGAGACGATCGCCTGCGCGTGGCTGACCGTCACCGCCTCGAGATCCGGCAGGGCCTCGATGTCGGCCAGCCGGGCGAAATTGCCCTTGCCCGTCGTGTTGCGAACGATGCGCAGGTCGATGTCGGCGGTCGACAGGCCGTCGTGGAGGTACTCCATGACGAACACGGTCTCGCCGCGAACCGGGATGTCCTCGCAATATTCGCGGTGGCCGGAGACCGCCGGGACGAACATCTTGAAGTGCGCCCGGAGGTAGCCGATGTTGATGACGCAGAGATCGTCTTCGGCGACCACGCCGCCGTGGGCCGCGACCGGCGGCGCGACCAGCAGCAACGGCAGGACCGCCAACCGGCGAATCCGGGACCACGCGGAAAACATGCCGCTATTCTATGCCACGCCGCGTTGCCCGTGCCCGGTGAATTCCGTACATTCCGGCGATGCCCTCATTGCGCAATGCCTGGCGCCTGCCGGGTTTCGCCCTTTTGCTGCTGCTCGTCGCCGGCCCGGCGGCGGCTCACCCGGAAGACGAGTTCTGCGTGCCGGGCGAAGGCGGCCTGGATCCGGCGCTGTGCGAGGCCCTCTCGCAGCTGGACAGCGCCCGGCCCGGCGGCGCGCTCACGACGCCGTTGGTGGCGCCGGACGGGCTTCAGCGAAGTGCGGTCTCGACGGCGATCCTGTACGTGTCGATCGGCATCCGGCACATCCTGCCCGGCGGCCTCGATCACATCCTCTTCGTGCTGGCGCTGTTCCTTGCCGCACGCCGAAATCGCGATCTCGTCCTGCAGATTTCGGCATTCACGCTCGCGCATACGGCGACCCTGGCGCTCGCCGCTGCCGGCGTCGTTTCGCCGCCCGCCAGCATCGTCGAGCCGCTGATCGCGGGGACGATCGCGTTCGTGGCGGTGGAGAACATCGGGTTTGCCGAGCTCACGCGTTGGCGCGTCGGCGTCGTCTTCCTGTTCGGCCTGGTGCACGGCCTCGGGTTTGCCGGCTTCTTCGGCGATCTCGGGTTGCCGGCCGGCCAGTTCTGGAGCGCGCTGATCGGTTTCAACCTCGGCGTCGAAATCGGACAACTGGCCGTGGTCGCGGCCGCCTACCTGGCCGTCGCGGGCCTGCGGCATTGGCTGCCGGGCTGGGCATCGGTCACGGCCTACCGGCGGCGCGTCGTCATTCCGCTGTCAGCCGCGATCGCGCTCACCGGTGCATTCTGGACCGTGGAGCGCATCCTGTCCGCGACGGCCTGAGCCAGGGCGTCAGTTCACGCCGCCCGCCGGCGGCGCGAAGCCCCGGCCACGCAGCAACGGCTCGATGCTCGGATCCTTGCCGCGGAAGTTGCGGTACAACTCGTCGGCCTCGCGCAACCCGCCGGCCTCGTAGACCCACTGGCGCAGCCGTCCGGCGGTTTCCGGGTCGAACAGGTCTTCCGCTTCCTTGAACGCGTTGAACCCGTCGGCGTCGAGGATCTCGGACCAAAGGTAGGCGTAGTAGCCGGCGGAATAGCCGCCGGCAAACGTGTGACTGAAGTACTGTGTCCGGTAGCGCGGCTCGATCTCGTCGATCAGGCCGTACTCGTCGAGCACCGACTCCTCGAATGCGCGCGCGTCCGTGATCTTCGCGGCCTCCGCCGCACTCAGCGTGTGCCAGCGGAGATCGAGCAGCGACGCGGCGATGTACTCGGTCGTCTTGAAACCCTGGTTGTGGTTCTTCGCCGCCAGCAGGCGCTCGACGAGCTCCGTCGGAATGACTTCGCCGGTCGCGTGGTGGCGTGCGTAGATCGCGAGCATCTCCGGTTCCGACGTCCAGTGCTCCAGCAGCTGCGCGGGGAATTCCGTGTAGTCCCGCGGCCCGTCGACGCCGGAAAAGGTCGGGTAGTCCACCGTAGTCATCAGCCCGTGCAGCCCGTGCCCGAACTCGTGAAACAGGGTTTCCACCTCGCTGAAGCGCATCAGGGTGGGCTGCCCGGCCTGCGGCTTCGTGAGGTTGAGGTTGTTGGTGACGATGGGCCGGATGTTTTCGCCGTCGATGTTCGATGCGCCGCGATAGCTGTTCATCCACGCGCCGCCGCGCTTGGATTCCCGGGCGTACATATCGCTCATGAAGACGCCGAGGTGTGTCCCGTCCGCGTCGCGGACTTCGAAGGCCTCGACGTCCGGGTTCCAGACGGGCACGTCGACGGGCGTGAACGTCAGGCCGAACAGGCGGTTCGCCAGCGTGAATGCGCCGTTCCGCACGTCCTGCATCCGGAAGTACGGCTTCAGTGCATTCTCATCGAGGTCGAAGCGCGCCTTGCGCAGCTTCTCCGCGTAAAACCACCAGTCGTGCCCGGCGAAGTCGATGCCGTCGCCGGCCAGCGCCTGCATGTCGCTGCGGTCGCGTTTCGCCTGTTCGAGGGCCGGGTCCCAAACCTCGAGCAGGAACGCTTCGGCGCCCGCCGGGGTCTTCGCCATGCGATTTTCGAGCTCGTAGTGCGCGTGCGAGGCATAGCCCATCAATTCGGCGCGCTGGGCGCGGAGCTGCGCGATACGGATCGCGAGCGGGCCGTTGTCGTGTTCGCCCTGCGTTGCGCGCAACCGGTAGCCGTCGAACATCCGCTTGCGCAGGTCGCGGTTTTCCGACTGCGTCATGAAGTTCTCGTAGACGGAGCGGCTCAAGCCCAGGACCCAGGCCTGTTCGTCCTCGTTCCAGAGCGAGTCCTTGAAATCGGCCGACAATCCCGCGAGATCCGCCTCGTCGCGGACCGGGATGCGGAAGCCGTTCGTGGCCGCCAGCAGGTTCTGCGCGAAACGGGTCGAGAGTTCGGAGAGCTCGGCATTAATCGCGCTCACCCGCGCCTTGTCGTCGTCTGTCAGTGCGGCGCCGTCGCGGACGAACTCGCGGTGCGTCAGCTCGAGAAGCCGCGCATCCTGCTCGTCCAGGTCCAGCGCGTCGCGCTGTTCGTAGACCGCCTGAACGCGTTCGAAGAGCTTGCCGTTCAGCGTGATCGCGTCGCTCTCGCGCGACCACATCGGCCAGAGTTCCGTTTGCAGCGCGCGCAATTCGTCGTTGAGTTCCGTCCCCGTCAGGCTGGAGAACGTATACAGCACCCGGTTCACCTGCCGGCCGGCACGTTCCATCGCGAGGATCGTATTCCCGAAGTCAGGGGGCGCCGGGTTGTCGGTAATGGCAGCGATCTCCGCCCGCATGTCGAGGATGCCCTGCTTGAACGCGGGCATGAAGTGCTCGGGCCGAATGCGGTCGAACGGCTGGATACCGAACGGCGTGTTCCATTCCTCGAGGAACGGATTGCCGGCCAGTTCAGCCTCGCTCACCGTGATCTCCGGCAGCGTGTCCGACGGTTCGGCGGGTGTGTCGGGGGCGTCGCTGCCGCAAGCCGACACGAGGGCCGCCGCGATCGCGGAGACCAGCAGTTGGCGGATCGTCATTCAGTCATTCCTTAGGTAGTGCGGGTATTCGGTGTGCGTGGCGCGCCGAGTGGCGTTCGTCGGCGTCAACCTGCCTCGTTGCGATTCCGGAAAGTGCCCCGGGAGCGATTCAGGTGGTCCGTCATCGCGTACGCGGCGCCATCCGGGTCCCGGGCGACGATACGTTCGAATATGCGCTCGTGCTCGCCCATCGTCACCGGTTCCTTGCCGTCGAGACGCACGATGTTCGTGTGGAACTGTTTCAGCCAGTCGAGCAGTGCCCGGCAGGTCGCGACGAGTATCGGGTTCTTCGTTGCTTCGGCAATGGCTATGTGAAATTCCATGTCGGCCTCGACGAACTTGTCCGGCTCGACCTCGTAATAGCGCTTCTGCTTGTCCAGCGCCGCCCGCATGTGGTCCGCATCCTGGTCCGCGAGGTTCTCCGCCGCGCGCCGCACCATGCCGACCTCGAACAGCAGGCGTGCGTCCTTCAGGTGTTCGAGGGAGCCGGGCGAGCTGTTGAGGATGTGCCGTGCTGCGAGATCTATCTGGGAAAACATGTCCACCGCGGTCGGCACGGTGACTCGCGGACGCTGGCCCTGCTGGATCGAAATCAGGCCGGCACTCTGCAGTGACTGCATCGCCTCGCGGACGGCAGGCCGGCCCACGCCGAATTGCTCCATCAGTTCCCGTTCGGAAGGGAAGGTATCGCCGGGTGCGAACCGGCCGGAATTGATCAGCTGCATCAGCCGGTCCAGGACGTCGTCTGAAAGTTTTCTTTTTACGATCTTTTCTGAACTTCCCATTCTTGATTGTGCCCTCTGAGTCCGTATGCCAGGCCGTAGCCTGTATAGCAGAAAAGCCGCCGGAAAGCGGTACGCGGTGGCGGGTTGACAATCTGCTATACGTAGTATCTTATTATACCAGTAGAGCACGACCACGCTGCAGTCGAGTGTCCCGGGGGGCGCCAGGGGAGCGCACGGTCGTGTGCGATTCCGACACAGTCCAGACAGGTTCGCTCGAACATGACCAAGCTTGCGTTGATCGGTGCCGGCGGAAAGATGGGCCTGCGGCTCGCCACGAATCTCGCCGGAACGCCTTACGATGTCCGTCACGTGGAGGTCGGCGACGCCGGGCAGGAGCGGCTGCGGGAAGCACTCGGGGTGACCTGCGTGCCTGCGAACGAGGCGGTCGCCGATGCCGACGCGGTGATCCTCGCGGTGCCGGACACGCTGATCGGCAGGATCGCGCACGAGCTTGCGCCGTCGATCCGTAAGGGCGCCATGGTGATCGCGCTCGACGCGGCCGCGCCGTTTGCCGGTCATCTCCCGGAACGCGACGACCTGGTCTATTTCATTACCCACCCCTGTCATCCACCCATTTTCAACGACGAAACCGACCTCGAAGCGAAGCGGGATTACTTCGGCGGCGCGAAGGCACGGCAGGGCGTCGTGAACGCGCTGATGCAGGGGCCGGAGGAGGCCTACGCGCTCGGCGATGAGATCTCGAAGGTCATCTATGCCCCGGTCTCGCAAACGTTCCGCGTGACGGTCGAGCAGATGGCCCTGCTGGAGCCCGGCCTGTCGGAGACGGTTTGCGCCACGCTGCTCGCGACGCTCCGGGAAGCGATGGACGAAGTTGTTGCGCGCGGGGTGCCGAAAGACGCGGCGCGGGCGTTCCTGCTGGGACACATGAATATCCTGTCGGCCGTGATCTTCGACGAGATAGAGGGCGCGTTTTCGGATGCCTGCTACAAGGCGATCAAGTTCGGCAAGCCGGACCTGATCCGGCCGGATTGGAAGAAGGTGTTCGAGCCCGACGCGATCGCGAGGAGCATCCAGCGGATTACCTGACGGTGTCCCGGAGCGACGCCTCGATGCCAGCCGACGAACCCGCCGTCGACGCGATCAGCACTAACGTCCGCCTGTACGGCACCGATGAGGAACCGGCCGACACACACGTGTTGCGTGCCGGTCCGCTCACTGCCACGTTGCACGAAGGCGCGCTGCGCGGGATCGCCGTCGGTGGACGGGAAGCGATACGCGGCATCGCCTTCATCGTCCGCGACGAGAACTGGGGCACCTGCGCGCCGCGGATCACCGGCCTCGAGATCAATGACGATGACGGTTTTCGCGTGCGCTACGCTGCGGAATGCCGTAACGGTGACGCGCCGCTCACTTACCGTGCCGAGATCATCGCCGCGCGTGACGGGCAACTCGAGTTCCGGGTCAGCGCAACGCCGGGCCGCGACTTCCTGACGAGCCGTACCGGCTTCGTCGTCCTCCACCCGGTCGACGGCGTCGCGGGGCGGCCCGTCACCGTAACGCACACGGACAACACGGAGGAACTGAGCGCGTTTCCCGACACGATCAAGCCGTCGCAGCCGTTCTTCGACATCCGTACCCTGGCACATGACGTGGCGGACGGATGCCGCGTGTCCTGCCGCATGGAAGGCGACGCGTACGAGATGGAGGATCAGCGCAACTGGACCGATGCCTCGTACAAGACCTACGTACGACCATTGTCGAAGCCGCATCCCTACGTGCTTCCCGCCGGCCGGACTTTCGAGCAACGCGTCGCGTTGCAAGTGGAAGGTGCTGTGTCGCCGCCGCCCGCCCGCGGCGAGGAAACGATCTTGGTCGCCCTCGACGACGGCGCGGCCGGCAGGGTGCCCGAATTCGGTCTCGCGATACACCCGGATCACCTGGAGCCGTCCCGGCTCGTTGCCGGGCTGGTGCGCCAGGCCGGCGTCGACGCGTTGTTCTGTACGTTCGACCGGTCGGCCGGCCACGACGAGGAGACGATGGCGGCCTATCGTCGGCTGTCCGAGGCAACGCGGACGCGCCTGGTGCTGGAGGCCGTGCTGCCGCTGCGCGATGCGGATGGCAATGAGACGGATGACGCGGCGGTGCTCGATGCGGATGTAGAAGCATTGCGCCGATACGTGGAACGTGCGGGCGCCGAGCCGGCCGTGGTCTCCGTGTCGCCGGCGGCCTACCTGAAGTCGTTCCAGCCCGGCGGCGCATGGCCGGCCGTTCCGCCACTCGACGCTGTCTACGCGGCGGTGCGCCGCGCGTTTCCGAAGGCCCGCGTTGCGGGAGGCATGCACAGCTACTTCACGGAGTTGAACCGTCGTCGTCCGCCGGTCGAAGCGCTCGACATCGTCACCCACAGTACCAGCCCCCTCGTGCATGCGGCAGACGACCTGTCGGTCATGCAGACGCTGCAAACACTGCCCTGGATTTTTCGTTCGGTGCGCGCCATTGCGCCCGGCAAGCCGTACTGGATCGGGCCTACGGCAATCGGCATGCGATTCAATCCCTACGGCGCCTCGACGGCGCCGAATCCCGACAACGGGCGCACGGCAATGGCGGAGGTGGACCCCCGGCAGCGCGGCCTGTTCAATGCGGCCTGGACGCTCGGCTATATCGCGAAGGCCGCGGTCGGCGGCGTGGACGGGTTGTGCCTCTCGTCGGCGGCCGGGCCATTCGCCATCGCGTGGCAGCCGATGCCGTGGCACCAGCCCGGGTTCGATGAACTCGCGTCACCCGGAAGCGTATTTCCCGTGTATCACGTCATTGCCGGCCTGGCGCGTCTCGCCGGCGCGATCGTGCGCCGGGCAGAGATTTCCGACCCCGGCGCACTCGCCGCGGTGGCTGTCGATGCCGGCAGTCGCCGGGAACTGTGGCTCGCGAACCTGACCGCCAAAAAGCTCCCGGTTCGTGTCGACGGCGTCGGGCCGGAAGCAACCGTCGAGACCCTGGACGAGGAAACGTTCACCGACTGCTGCGCGGCGCCGGACGCGCTCGCCCGCACCGCAGTCGTGTTGCGTACCGACGCCCTCCGGTTGAACCCGTACGGCGTCGTGCGAGTTACCCTTTGACGAACGGCCGCCGGACGCGGCACGGAAGGTGACCATGAACCAGAGAATGACCGAATTGTGCGCGCTGGCGGCGCTCGCCTTCACGGCCCCGGCATCGGCCGGCGAGTGCCCGTGGATACCGCTTTTCAACGGCGAAACCCTGGACGGGTGGACACCGAAGATCCGCGGTTTCGCTTACGGCGAGAACTACGCCGAGACGTTCCGCGTCGAGGACGGGGCGATCACGGTGTCCTACGAGGGCTACGACGACTTTGGCGGACACTTCGGGCACCTGTTCTACGAGATGCCGTACTCCCATTACCGGCTGCGGCTCGAATACCGCATCTACGGCGACGTGACGCCCGGCACGCCCGTCTGGGCGTTTCGCAACAGCGGCGTCATGTATCACGCGCTGCCGCCGGAAACGATGCCCCTGGAGCAGGAGTTCCCCGTGTCGCTCGAGATGCAGTTCCTCAGGGGGCGCGGCGACGGCGAGCCACGGCCGACCGGCAACCTCTGCACGCCGAACACCAACTCGGTCTACGAGGGCAAATTCGACGAGACGCATTGCATCCAGTCGTCGTCGCCGACGTTCGACAGCGACGACTGGGTCACGGCGGAGCTGCTCGTGCTCGGCGACGAACTCGTCGTACACATGATCAATGGCGAGGAGGTGCTCCGTTTCGAGAAGCCGACCTATGGCGGCCCCGGGCAGACCGTGCACAACCTCGACCCGGATCTCGTCGGCCAACCCGTGACCGGCGGTTACGTCGCCGTGCAGGCGGAGGGCCACCCGGTGCAGTTCCGGAACATCGAGCTGGTGGATCTGGAGGCCGCGGACGCAGAAACGCTGGAGAATTGCCGGACACCGGCAAAGGTGAGGTGACATGAACACTCGCAGACAGGCCATGGGTAGAGTGGTGCACGGGTTGTCTCGGTGCACGATTGCCTTGTTCGCCGTCCTCGTCGCGACAGGTGCGGCAACTGCGGCGGAGATCACCGGCGAACTCATGCTCTGGCACGATATTCGCCTGACCTTCAAGGGGCCCGATGTCAGTGAAACGGACGAGTACAACCCGTTTCTGGGCTACCGCCTCGACGTGACATTCACGCAGGGTGACCGGCAGGTGCGGGTGCCCGGCTATTACGCGGCGGACGGCAATGCCGCAGAGTCCAGTGCGGCATCGGGGAACCGATGGCGTGTTCACTTCGTGCCGGACACGACGGGTACCTGGACGTATACGGCGTCGTTTCGCAAGGGGCAGAACGTAGCCGTTAGCGAGAAGCGCGATGCGGGAGTTCCCGTCGCGTTTGACGGCGAGAGCGGCAGTTTCGAGGTTGCGCCGACCGACAAGTCCGGCCGCGACCATCGTGGCAAGGGCATGTTGCAGTATGTCGGCATGCATCACATGCGCTACACCGGCAGCGGGGAGTACTTCTCGATCGTGGGCTCACAGAGCCCGGAGAATTTTCTCGCCTATTTCGAGTTTGACAATACGGTTGACTATCGCGGGCCAACCAAAGGGATGCCGAATCCGGACCAGCTTCATCACTACGAACCCCATGTTCGGGACTGGCGGCCAGGTGACCCCACGTGGCAGAACGGCAAGGGTAAGGGAATCATAGGAGTTCTCAACTACCTCGCCGCGAAGAATCTGAATTCCTTCTACACGCTTACGATGAACAACTACGGTGACACCATGGACATCAATCCGTGGATCGCCTACGAGGAGTTCACTCGTTACGACGTCTCAAAGCTTGCCCAGTGGGAAATCGTGTTCTCACACATGGACAGGATGGGGCTGCTGCTGATGCTCGTAACCCAGGAAGAAGAAGGCGAGCAGACACTCGGCAAGCTCGGCCCGGAGCGCAAGCTGTACTATCGGGAACTCGTGGCTCGCTTTGCGCATCATCACGGCCTTGTCTGGGACCTCGATGAGGAAATGGATCGCTGGCGATACTTCACGACGCAAGACATGAAGGACATGTCGAATTACATCCGGGCGCTCGATCCCTACGATCACCCCATCCAGTACGTGCAGTGGAAGGCGGAACTGATTGACGACATGAAGACCTACGGTCGGCTGCTGGGTTTCGAGAATTTCAACTCAACGGCGCTGCAGCACGACGCTGAGCGATCGCACTCGGAAACGATCAAGTGGCTGGACAAGTCCGCGGAAGCCGGTCAGCCCTGGCTCGTAAACCTGATCGAAATGAATCCCGGTGTCGTGCCGGACGCCGAAGACTATTGGCACGACAAGGTGCGCAAGCTTGCAATCTGGGGGCACTACATGGCCGGGGGCAGCGGCCTGATGTTCTTCTTCACGAACCCACACGGCGATGGCAACCTCGAAGACTACCGGACGCGCGACCACCTCTTTGATCTCATGCACCACGCACACCGGTTTGTTACGGAATTCCTGCCGTTCGAGCGTATGAAGCATGCGGACGAGTTGACGACGGCAGCGGACGACTACGTGTTGGCCTTGCCGGGGGAGGTTTACGCCGTGTACTTGCCGGACGGCGGGAGTGCCGAACTGGACTTGAGTGATGCCGTCGGTGAGTTCGAGGTTCACTGGTACGACCCGCGACACGGCGGTGAATTGCAGCAGGGCTCCGTGACGTCGCTCGTCGGCGGCGGACGACGAGCGCTTGGCGAAGCGCCGGCAGAACCCCTGATGGACTGGGCTGTACTCATCCGGAGGGCGGAATCACCATGAGTAATCCATTGATGAGCAGGCTTGCTCTGCGGGTAACGGCACTGCGAGGCATTGCCTGTCTGGTCCTGGCTGCAGCGAGCGCGGCCTGTCAGCCGGCATCCGCACCCGCTTCGTCGGGCAGCGCGGTCGATGGCCTGTCGGGCGGGGATATTGTTATCGCGGGCCGGAACAGCGACTTCCTCGTCAAGCTGACGACGTCGATGAGCGCGGAGCGCAACGAGCCCGGCGATCCGGTGGCCGGCGTGATCATACTACCGGAGCCTTTGCGCGGCGGCCGTGTCAGTGGTTCGCTGGAGCGTGCCGACCGCACGTTCCTCGACTTCGCGTTCGACACGGTCACCTACGACGGGCAGGAAATCGCAATACGTTCGGTCGTCACGGCGGTCGTCAGTTCCAAGGGCAACCTGGGGCAGGACGACCTTGGACAGCGAATACGCATCGTGGGGGGCGGTATCGTCGCCTACGGCACGACAACCGCAATTGACGAAGGCGCGGAGATTCGCTTCGTCGCGTGGCAGGACTAGAAGCCGCCGAGTCTTTCGGGTTTCCCGGGTTCGAGTGATACGGAACGCGCGGTCGTGCCGAACACGACGCGCAGGTCGCGAACCGCGTTCGGGCCCGGGGTGAGTACGACGTCGACCGGCCTGCCGCCTATCCAGCGCAGATCCACCGTCACGTCGCCGCGGGCACGCAGGCCCGACACGTGGCCGTTTGGCCATTGCGCGGGCAGGGCGGGCAGCAATTTCAGTTCTCCACCGTGGCTCTGCAACAGCATTTCGGCGATCGCGGCAGTAGCCCCGAAATTTCCATCGATCTGGAACGGCGGGTGCGTGTCCCACAAGTTGTCGAGCGTCGAGACGGACAGAAGGGTGTGCAGGTTGTCGTAAGCGCGCGCGCCGTCGCCGAGCCGCGCGAACATGCCGATGATCCAGGCGCGGCTCCAGCCCGTTCCGGCGCCGCCGTGCGCGAGTCGGCCTTCGATGGTCTTCAGTACCGCCTCGCGCCGGTCGGTGTCGTGATCGAGGTCGACCTGGTTGCCGGGGTACGCGCCGATCAGGTGCGATATGTGCCGGTGTCCCGGTTCCGCCTCGCCGAACGGCAGGCGCCATTCCATCAGTCGACCGTCGTCGCCGATGCGGGGCTGGTAGACACGCGGCAGTAGCGCCGCGACGCGGCGCGCGAGCGGTTCGTCGCGCCGGCCGAGCGCTTCCGCCGCCTCGAGGTAGTCGCTGAAGACCTGCAGCACCATGTACTGGTCGAAGCTGTTGCCGGCGGAGAACGCGGCTTCGCGCGTTTCGTCGTCGGCAGCCTGGTACGTGAACGAATTTTCCGGAGATGCCGAGGGTCGCGCCATCAACTGACCCTCGGTCGGCCCATCGATGAGCCACGAGGCCACGAACTCGACCGACGCGCTCAGGATGTCCCAATTCCGCTCGAGGAAATCCGGGTCGCGATTGAACCGGTAGTGCTCGAGCAGGTGCAGCGTCATCCATTGTCCGCCGAAGAACGACCCGCCCCAGTACGCCCGTCGCGACATGATCTTCGCGTGGCCCCAGATGTCGCTGGCGTGGCCCATGCTCCACCCCGGCATGCCCAGTCGCCGCGCCATCTCGCGGCCGGTGGGCTGGTAGTAGCGAACCAGGTCGAAAAACGGCGCGTGCAGGTCGGCGAGGTTCGTCGTCTCCGCGTGCCAGTAATTCATCTGGATGTTGATGTTCAGGTGGTAGTCGGATCCCCACGGCGGATTCTCGTGGGGGTTCCACACGCCTTGCAGGTTCGCTGGAAAGGTGCCGGGGCGCGATGACGCGATGAGCAGGTAGCGGCCGAACTGGAAATAGGTCTCGATCAGATCCGGGTCGTCATGCGCGCCGTTGCGAATGCGTGCGAGACGTTCGCGCGTCGGCAGTGCCAGCACCGATTCCGGCGTCGGTCCGAGGTCGATACCGACGCGGTCGAAGTAGCGCCGGTGGTCGTCGACGGCGGCGTCCCGGAGCGATGTCGCCGGGCGGTCGGCGATGCGCTGCAATGCGGCGCCGGCGGCGGCCGACCAGTCACCGGCGAGCTTCGCACCGGCGGTGTCGCGATCAAGATCAGTCGCAACCGTGATCACGACGGACACCTCGGTCGCGCCGTCGACGGCCAGCGCATCGTCGTCCACGATGACGTTGCCGTTCGACGAGACGCGCGCGCGGACCCGGAAACGCGTGGCGTCGTCGCCGGTCGCCTGTCCCTCGAGGACGAGTTCGTCGCCGTCGGCGCTTCCTCCCCGAAGCCCGGCGCGCAGGCCGGCGGGTCGGTCCGATGCGATGAGCACGACGATGACATCGTCGGGCGCAGACGCGACCACGTCCTGCACGATCGTCGTCCCGTCCGGGAACGTGTGGATCGTGCGCGAAACGCCGGTCGCGATGTCGAGTTCGCGACGCGTGTCAGGCGCCGTACCGGCGCCGTCGTAAGTGATGTCCAGCCAGCCGGCGAGCTGGTACGCGTCCGGGTCACGCTTGTCCTGCAGGTTGTCGACGAACCAGGCATCGGCCTCGTCGTAGCGCCCTTCGGCTTCGAGCCGGCGAATGGTTTCGAGGTGTTCGAAACTGTCGTCCGGCATCCGCATGTCTTCGCTGCGCGCCCAGATCGTCTCCTCGTTGAGCAGCACCTGTTCCGACGGATAGCGGCCGAAGGGCAGGGCGCCGAGCCGGCCGTTGCCGACGGGGTAGGCGACGTCCCATTCCGCGGCGGGCCCGTCGTCCTGGAGCCGGTAGCCCCATGTCGGTGCAAGGGTCGATGGTGCCTCGATCGGCGGCGACTCGGCCGCACCGCAGGCGGCTACGAGCGCGGCCATCAGGCATGCAGTGCCGCGCAGGATGCTCAAAAATCGAAGTCCGCCGGGTCCGGACCGAGTCGGCGGGCGCGGTCGAGCCCGTCGAGTCGCCGCATGTCGTCCGCCGAGAGTTCGAAGTCGAACAAGTCGGCGTTTTCGAGAATGCGGGACGGTGTCGCAGACTTGGGGATCGTGACCACGCCGTGCTGCAGGTCCCAGCGAAGGACGACCTGCGCCGGCGTCTTGCCGTATTTTTTCGCGAGATCCGCGATGTCCGCATCGTCCGTGACCTGGCCCTGCATCAGGGGGCTCCAGGCCTCCAACCGGATGTCTTTCGACCGGCAGTAGGCGAGGAGATCGGGTTGCACCAGGTGCGGATGAAATTCGACCTGGTTCACGGCCGGGACGACTTCCGCCGTTTGCAGCAGGTCGTCGAGGTGCCCGGGGAGAAAGTTGCTGACGCCGATCGCGCGGGCGCGTCCGCTGCGGTAGATCGCTTCCATCTCGGTCCAGGTCTTTCGGTAGCAGCCGGCGACGGGCCAGTGCACGAGATAGAGGTCCACGTAGTCGGTGCCGAGCCGTGACAGGCTCTCGTCGAAGGCTTTCAGTGTGCGGCCGGCGCGTTGGTCGTCGTTCCAGACCTTGGTCGTGAGGAAGATGTCCTCGCGCGGGATACCGCTGGCCTTCATCCCCTGGCCGACGCCGCGTTCATTCCGGTAGATCGAGGCGGTGTCGATGGCGCGGTAGCCGCCCTCCAGCGCAATCGTAACGGCGCGCGCGACGGGATCGCCGTCGTCGATGCCGTAGACGCCCAGGCCGAGCCACGGCAGCCGGACGCCGTTGTTGAGTGTTGCGCAATCGCTGATGCTGCCGGACATGCCGATTCTCCTTGTGGCTGTAGCGTTCAGAGCGTGTTGGACTGTAACAGCTCCGCCGCATACGCGGCGGCGCGTGCGGTCAGCGCCATGTACGTGAGTGAGGGGTTCTGGCAGGCGGATGAACTCATCGCGGCACCGTCGGTGACGAAGAGGTTCGGGACGTCATGCGCCTGGTTGTGCCCGTTGAGCACGGACGTCGCCGGATCGTGGCCCATGCGCGCCGTGCCCATCTCGTGCACGAGCAGGCCCGGCGGCGCATTGCCTTCCGTCGAACGCACGTTCGAGAGCCCGATGGCTTCGAGCATCTCGACGGCATCCGCCGCCATAGCCTTCATCATTGCCCGGTCGTTGTCGCCGTGCTCGCACTCGACGTGCAGCAGCGGGATGCCCCAGTTGTCCGTTTCCTTTTCATCGAGGTGCACGCCATTGCGTGCGTCCGGCAGCATCTCGCCGAAAGCGCTTATCGCGAATACCCACGGTGCGGGTCGCCGGAGTGACTCCTTGAACGCCGCGCCGAAGCCGGCCGTGCCGGCCCCGCGTTTCCAGTCCGGCCGGTCCGCGCCTCCCTGGTACGCGAAGCCGCGCAGGAAGCGTTCGTCACGGTCGTTGACGTTGCGAAAGCGCGGCACGTAGCAGCGCGTGGGACGGCGTCCGGCGTCGTAGCGATCCTCGAAACCCGGCACCGTGCCGAACGCGGCGATCCCGCCGAGATGGTCCATGAGGTAGCGACCGAGCGCACCGCTGGAATTCGCGATGCCGTTCGGGAACGCCTCGGATCGCGAGTTGAGCATGATCTGCGCGCTGCCGAGCGTGGACGCGCACAGGAACACGATGCGCGCCCTGTACGTACGCCGCGCCCGGGTTCGCGCATCGACGACGCGCACGCCGCTGGCGCGCTTGCGAGCATCGTCGTACTCGACGCTGTCCACGATCGCGTCCGTGACGGTCGTCAGGTTGCCGGTGCGGTTCGCGGCCGGCAGCGTCGCCGACAGGCTCGAGAAATAGGCGCCGAACGAGCATCCGCGCTGGCACTCGTTGCGGTTCATGCAACGCGCCCGGCCGAGCGCCGACTGCTCGGAGGTCGGTGCGGTGATGTGCGCTGTCCGACCGATGATCAACCTGCGCTCCGGGTACCGGTCCTCGATGCGTGTCTTGACATGCTGTTCCACGCAATTCATCGGGAACGGCGGCTGGAACTCACCGTCGGGCAATTGTGGCAGGCCTTCGCGGGAACCGCTGATGCCGGCGAATCGCTCGACGTGGTCGTACCACGGCGCGATGTCCTTGTAGCGTATCGGCCAGTCCACGCCGTGGCCGTCGGCCTTGTTGGCGCCGAAATCGAGGTCGCTCCAGCGGTAGGACTGGCGTTGCCACAACAGCGAGCGTCCGCCGAGATGGTAGCCGCGGATCCACGGGAACGGTTTTTCCGCCGGTGTCGAATACGGGTGCTCGCGGTCGTTGACGAAGAAATGCCGCGTGTAGTCCGTCAGTGCATAGCAGGCTTTCTGGACGGGATAATCAGCGGTGGCGACCGCTTCGGGGATCTGCCCGAGATAGGGCATGTCCCAGGGGGCCTTGCCCTCGGTGACATAGTCCCGGCGGTGTTCGACGTGGCGGCCGCGTTCCAGCAGGAGCACCTTGAGGCCGCGCTCCGTGAGCTCTTTCGCCGCCCAGCCGCCGGAGATACCGGAACCGACGACGATCGCGTCGAACTCGCTGTTCGTCTCAGAGGTCATACGAGAACCCCAGCCAGAACCAGGCCCGGTCGTCCTTCGCAAGTGACAGGCACGGCTGGTAGTCGCCCGGGATGGCCTGATAGCGCAGTGCGATCGTCGCGCCGGCTTCGGATGAGAAATAAGTGAACAGCGCCATTTTCTTCAGCTCCCGGAAAAAGATCCGGCCGTCCGCGTCCGGCGCATAGGCCTCGGCATCGAGGGCTCGGACCAGGGACGTCCGTTGCTCGTCCGTTGCGCCGGCGAAGTCGGCCGCGCCGTCCGCGCGTGCGCGCCGGTCGATCTCGTCGAGGCCGGTTCGGTAGCGGGCCTGCCGTTCCGCCGATGCCCAGCCGGCCAGCAGGCGGTCGATCAGCACCGGCACGCCGGCGCTGACCGCACCGGGAGTCCCGGTTTCAGGGATGAGCACGTCGACGACGGCCTCCAGGCACCGGAAACGGGCCCGGCCGAGGAACGCCGGCGCGGACACGTCGACGGGCACCGCGAGCGCCCGGGCCATGGTGGCCGCTTGCGACGTGCCGAGCGACAGGCCGAGCAGGGCGGCGGCGCGGCACAGTGCTTCGCGTCGCGTCATGCGCGGCGGCGCTGAATCTTCCGTCACGGACGGTCCCTCCGGTCGGTACGCGCCGGTTCGGGCGCTCTGGACAGCGACGCGCGGACGACGCCGGGCGCGGTCAGCGGCCTCGACTCTGCGTCGTGATCCGGGCTGGAAACTGTTTTGAAAACAACAGGATGATCGCGCGACACTGGCAGCCCCCCGGCGGAATTTGGTGGTGTTCGCTCGAATACTATCCGATCGAAAACGCTCAAAGATAGTCAAAAGTACGCAAAACGCGTTGACAAACAGCAATACCTAGTATCTCATTATGCCAGTTGCACGTAAGGCGCGTCCCGCGGGAAGGGCGGGCGCGCGGCCTCGGTGTTCCGGCACCGGGCCCGATTCCTACAGTTTCACACGGCACCAAAAGCGAGGGGGCAAAATGAAAGCGATTAGAAACGACCTGCATCAGGCGGTCGCGTCGTGCCTGTTAACGGCCGGCGCGTTCCTGTTGTCAGGATCCGCGATGGCGCAAAGCGCCGGGAGCGGCTCACAGGGTACGGAGGCGAAGGTCGAAGAAATCGTCGTCACCGGTAGCCGCATCAAGAGCGCGGACCTGACGTCGCCGTCGCCGTTGCAGGTGGTGGACTCCGAGTTCATCACGGACATCGGCGTCGTCAACGTGCAGGAAGCGCTGCAACTCAATCCGGCGTTCGGCGAACCCGGCCAGAGCCGCTACACGTCGAACGGCAACATCACCAACGCCGGCTCCTCGACCGTCAACCTGCGCAACCTGGGTGCGGACCGGACGCTGGTCCTGGCGGACGGCAAGCGCGTCGTTGCCGGCGTGCCGGGCACCGCGCAGGTCGACATGACGATGGTGCCGACCGGCTTCATCGACCGCGTCGAAGTCCTTACCGGCGGCGCGTCTGCCGTGTACGGCTCGGACGCCATCGCCGGCGTCGTGAACCTCATTTACAAGACGGACTTCGAGGGCATCAACATTCGCACGCAGTACGGCCAGTCGAGCGAGAGCGACGGCGAAGAAGTGCTGCTCGATTTCACGGCCGGCCATAACTTCGCCGAAGGCCGTGGCAACTTCATGATTCACCTTGGATACTCGGACCAGGAAGGCCTCGACAACGGCAAGCGGCCGTTCTCGGACGACAGCTATGCGAGCATGGTCGTGGCGCAGGGTTCGACCGACCCGGCCGACCTGTATACCGTCGTCCTCAACCGCTCGACGGTGCAGCCGCGCGGCCAGATCGGCGTCGGCAGCCCGAACCAGAGCTTTGTCTTCACCGACGACGGCACGGGCCTGATTCCGTTCGACTCGAGCATCCAGGATGCGCCGTACCGCTTCGACCCGAATGAATTCGACGGCGCCCAGGACAACCTCGCCGCACCGGTCACGCGCATGACCGCGGCGGCCCGGGCTACCTACGAGTTCAGCCCGCAGTTCCGGACGTTCCTCGACCTGAACTACGGCCGGGTCGAGTCGACCGGGTCGAACACGTTCCATCCGTACGTCGCGACGTTCGATTTCGGCATCGGCATCTCGCAGCGCCAGGAGATCGAGTCGCGCCTCGTGAACCCGGCAGACGGCACGGTCCAGATCGTGCAGAACCCGTTCCTCCCGCAGCAGGTCTTCGATCTTGCGACGGACGAGGACGGTGACGGCCTGCGCGACGTGTCCTACGCGAAGCGCGTCGTCGAGTTCGGCAATCGTGCGACGTCGCTCGACCGCCAGCAATTCCGCCTCGTCCTGGGTACGGAAGGCGACATCAACGACAACTGGTCCTACGATTTCTACTACACGTACGGTCGCTCCGACCTCTACGGCATGCAGCACGGCCTCTATATTACGCCGAACCTGTTCCAGTCGCTGCGGGCAGTGTCCGACGTCTTCGACTTCGACGGCGACGGCGATACTACCGAAGCGATCTGCGCCGATTCGAATGCCCGCATCAACGGTTGCGTGCCGATCAATTTCTACGGCGTGAACAACGTATCCGACGCGGCGCGCGAATACGTGCAGGGCGGCGACGGCTCCGCATTCCAGAAGTCGTACCAGGACATGCAGGTCGTGTCCGCGAACGTCACCGGCACGCTGTTCGAATTGCCGGCCGGCCCGCTGCAGATGGCAGGCGGCGTCGAGTACCGCGAAGAGACGAGCAGCCACCAGTTCGATCCGCTGTACAACACGAAGCAGAACGGTTTCGTCCAGCAGCGTGACATCGAAGGCTCGATCGATACGAGCGAAGTCTACGCGGAGTTCAACGTCCCGATCCTGGCCGACATTCCGGGCATTCAAAGCCTGTCGCTGCGGGCAGCCGGCCGTTACTCCGACTACTCGACGCTCGGTGGATTCCCGGCCTACAACTTCGGCCTCGAATGGTCACCGATCGACGACCTGCGGTTCCGGGCCGTCTACGCCCGCGCCGTGCGCGCGCCGAACGTCGGTGAACTGTTCCGGCCGGCCCAGTCGGGCGTAACGTCCATCGTGGATCCGTGTAACGGCGTACAGACCGGCCAGACGAGCACCGTGGCGACGCAGTGTCTTGCTGACCCGGGCGTCGCGCAGAACGCATCCGAGAACGGTGGCACCGTCGTGTTCATCCAGACGGACTTCCAGGGTGTCGGAACGCTGAGCGTCACGAACCCGGATATCCGCGAGGAAGCGGCCGACACGTATACGTTCGGCCTGGTTTACACGCCGGCGTTTCTCCCAGGGTTGTTCGTCACGCTCGACTACTACGATATCGAAGTCGAAGATGCCATCAGCAGTGTGTCGACGCAGTTCATCATCGACCAGTGCTACCAGGCGGCGAACAACGACTTCTGTAACCTGATTGATCGGCGCCCGGCAGCTGCCGCTCCGGCCAGCGCGGGTTCGGTGCAGTTGATTCGCTCCGGTCTCGTGAACAGTGGTGGCGCGTTTGCCGAGGGTATCGACATCACCGGCGGCTACGTCACCGACCTGTGGGACGGCACGCTGGCGATCGACCTGAGCTACACGCATCTGCTCGACCAGGGCGTGATTCCGCAGATCGGTGCCGCGGCCAACAACCAGGCAGGCGAGGTCGGCTACCCGGAGAACAAGGCAGTCCTGAAGCTCAAGTACGACATCGGTGCGTGGAGCTTCGCGGCGACGAACCAGATCATCGGCGAGTCGTACATCGATGACCAGTTCCTGCTCAGCCGTTTCGGGCCGAACACCGACGTCAAGGACAGCTACTTCGCGTTCGACGCGGTACTGTACACGGACTTGCAGGTCCAGTACCGGATGCAGGATACGTTCAATTTTTACGCCGGTATCAACAACCTGTGGGATGAAGATCCGCCCGCGATCCTGTCCGGTATTCCCGGTAACCGTAATGCGAATTACGACATCATCGGGCAGTACTGGTACTTCGGCGTCGGCGCTGACTTCTAGCCTGATCGTCAAACGGTGGGGTGGCCGCGAGGCCGCCCCATCGATTCGGGTATGACCCGGCGGGCCTCTGCGGCCCGCCGTATTGATAATCCTTCGATCCGGCGGCGGCTACCAGGCACAGTACAACCGCCACGGCGCGTCCCTTAAACTGGCAACGGTGACTGACGTGATGATGCGGCGCCCGTTCGGGGCGGCGCATCTGTTGAAGTGACTAGACGGGGATCCTCAGACATGACCGACCGACCCATCCACGCGCACGGCTTGTCCCGGCGCGAGTTCATGAGTTGCACGGCCTGCGCCGCGACCGCGGCGGCGCTCGCTGCACTGCCGACGTCCCGCGCATTCGGCGCGGCTGCCGGCCAGGGGCTCGAAGTGCTGCGGGAGTTTCCCTACGGTGCCGTACGGTTGACGAATGGCCCGCTCAAGGAGCACTTCGACCACATACACGCGCATTACCTCGCACTCGACAACGATCGCATCCTGAAAGTGTTCCGCGAGCACGCGGGCTTGCCGGCGCCCGGGCCGGACATGGGTGGCTGGTACGACGTCAACGGCTTCGTGCCGGGCCTGACGCTCGGGCAGTACATATCGGGCATCGCCCGCTTCGGCGCGGCGACGGGCGAGCAGGCGGCACACGACAAGGTCGAGCGCCTGGTCGCGGGATTCGGCGAGGTGTTGAGAAAGGTCGATGATCCGTATGCCGGGCCCGGTTCCCGCGACTTCTGGGCCGCGTACGTCATGGACAAGTACGTGATCGGCTTCATCGATGCCTACGAGCTCAGCGGCGTCGAGGAGGCAAGAGAATTGCTGCCGCTGGTCATCGACAAGTGCCTGCCGTACATTTCGCCGGAGTCGCGCCCGCGAATCGGCAAGGCCGAGCCGCCGTGGGACGAGACCTACGTCCTGTCGGAGAATCTCTTCGAGACGGCGCGCGTCACGGGCGACCAGCGTTTCCACGACCTCGCCGTGCACTACCTGCTGAACAAGGAGTGGTTCGATCCGCTCGCGCGCGGTGAGGACGTTTTCCCCGACAAGCATGCCTACAGCTATGCGATCGGACTGAGCTCCGGGGCGCAGGCCTACCTGAACCTGAACGACACCAAGTACCTGGACGCGCTGAAGAACGCGTGGGGCTTCATGGAGCACCAGCGCTATGCGTCCGGTGGCTGGGGGCCCGAAGAGCAGTTCGTGCCGCTGGGGCAGGGCAAGCTCGCGGAGAGTCTCAAGACGTCGACGGCGCACTTCGAAACGCCCTGCGGCAGCTTCGCAGACCTCAAGCTCGCACGCTACCTGATCCGGTTTACCGGCGACCAGCAGTACGGCGACGGCCTCGAGCGCACGCTGTACAACACGCTGCTCGCGTCGCGGCTGCCGGACAGCGACGGCAACTACCCCTACTATTCCGATTACAGCTCGAACGCACAGAAGATCTACTACGGCCGCAAGTGGCCGTGCTGCTCGGGAACGCTGGTGCAGGCGGTCTCCGACTACGTGCTGAACGCATACTTCCACAACGATGACGAGTTGTTCGTCAACCTGTTCGTTTCGTCCGAGGTGGACTGGGAGCGGAAAGGCGGCCGCACGGTGCTGGTGCAGGAGACCGAATATCCGGCGACGGACACGACCCGGCTGACCGTACGCGAAGCCGGCGACGGCAAGTTCGCGGTCAAGCTGCGGATTCCCGCGTGGACGGACGGCGCGACACTGGCCGTCAATGGCACGCGCCGCGACGTCACGCCGGGCCGCCTGGCGACGATAGAGCGGCAGTGGAAAGCCGGCGACGTGATCGAACTGACCGTCCCCCAGCCATTCCGGACGCTGTCGATCGACACGGAGAACCCGGATCTCGCCGCCGTCATGCGCGGCAACATGATGTATGTCGGAATCAACCCCTGGGATGGCCTCGACCAGCAGGTTCTGGATCTTCCCGGGCAGCTGGAGCCACTCGCGGGTTCCCGGCAACGTTACCGGACGACGGTCGATGGACGTGATCTCGTATTCGTGCCTTACTTCACGCTCGAGACGGAGACGTACAACACCTATTTCAAGATCGCCTGATGGCCGGGCCACGCGTTCAGGCCACGTACTGGATTGAGACGGCGTACCCCCTCGAGGACGCTGCGGCGTCCATGGCGGGCGAACAGTCAACCGGTACGTTCGTCAGGGTCCCGGGCGAATCCGACGAGCTTCGTGAAGCGCACGCGGCACGGGTGGAAGAGGTCGTCGAACTCGGCGAGGCCAGGCAGCCGTCATTGCCCGGTGCCGGCGAGCCGGCGGACAAGCCGGTCAAGCGCCGGACCGCGCGGGTCGCGCTGTCCTGGCCGTTGTCCAACTTCGGCCCGTCGCTGCCGAACCTGCTGGCAACGGTCGCCGGCAACCTGTCGGAACTGAAGGCGTTCTCCGGGCTCAAGCTCCTCGATGTCACGCTGCCGCCGGACTTTCTCGGAAAGTACCGCGGTCCGCAGTTCGGCGTCGACGGCACGCGCCGCTTCGCCGGCGTGTACGACCGGCCGATCATCGGCACGATCATCAAGCCGAGCGTCGGCTTCCCACCGGACGCGACGGCGCAGCTCGTCGCCAATCTGGTGGATGCCGGCGTGGACTTCATCAAGGACGACGAATTGCAGGCGGACGGGCCGCACTGTCCGTTCCATGACCGCATCTCGGCGGTCATGCGCGTCATTCGCGAGAACGCCGAGCGCACCGGCAAGAAGGTGATGTACGCCGCGAACATCACCGGCGAGATCGACGAGATGCGCGAGCGCCACGACCACGTCGTTCGCGAAGGCGGTACCTGCGTCATGGTGAGCATGAACTCCGTGGGGCTGCCCGCACTCAAAGCGCTGCGCGATCACTGCGAACTGCCGATACACGGGCACCGGAACGGCTGGGGCATGCTCGGCCGGTCGCCGGCGATCGGCATGAGCTTCGTCGCCTACCAGAAGTTGTGGCGCCTTGCCGGCATCGACCACACGCACGTCAACGGGCTGGACAACAAGTTCTGTGAACCGAACGACAGCGTCATCGCGTCGGCGCGCGAGTGCCTGGCGCCGATGTTCGCGCCGCCGAATCCCGGCTGCGAAGTGATGCCGGTGTTTTCCTCGGGGCAGTCGGCGCGCCAGGCGGCGCCCACGTTCGAGGCGCTCGGGTCGACGGACCTGATCTACGCGGCCGGCGGCGGCATCGTCGCGCACCCCGGCGGTGCGGCGTCCGGCGTTCGTGCGCTGCGGCAGGCCTGGGATGCCGCAGTGGCCGGCGTGCCGGTCGAACAGGCCGCGAGGGAACACCGTGAGCTCGGCCAGGCCCTCGGGGCGTTTTCCGCGTGACGCCGCGCTACGCCTTCTACGGTGATGATTTCACCGGCTCGACAGACGTTCTCGAGCAGCTCGCGGATGGCGGCGTCGACGCCGTGCTGTTCCTGCATCTGCCGACGCCGGAGCTGTTGGCGCGCTTCCCCGACGTGAAGGCGATCGGGATCGCGGGCGACAGCCGCAGCCGCACACCCCAGTGGATGGACGAGCACTTGCCGGCGATCTTCGCGGCGCTGAAAGATGCCGGGACGGTGCATTACAAGACGTGTTCGACATTCGACAGCAGTCCGCACACGGGGTCGATCGGCCGCGCACTCGACATAGGGCTCGCTCAGTTCGGCGGACCGGCCGCGATCGTCGTCGGTGCGCCGTACATGGGACGCTACGTCGTTTTCGGCAACCTGTTCGCAAGGGCCGGCACCTCCGTGTACCGCATCGATCGGCATCCGACGATGTCGCGACACCCGGTGACGCCGATGGACGAGGCCGATCTCATCCGACACCTGGCACGGCAGACGAACAAGCGTATCGCGCTGGTGCCGATCACCGACCTTCACGCCGGTTCCGCGGAAGCCCGCTTCGATGCGGAGCGCGGTTCGGTGGACGCGTTCCTCTTCGATGCAGTCGACACCGACGACCTGCAACGAACCGGCAACCTGCTCGAATCCCGCAAGGTGCGTTTTGCCGTCGGCAGTTCCGGAGTGACGCGGTCGCTGGTCACGGCCTGGCAGGCGGACGGCAGCGTAAGGGCGCCGACGCAGGTCACGACCGTGGGCGGCGTGGATCGCCTGCTCGTGGTCAGCGGGAGTTGCTCGCCGGTGACGGCGCAACAGGTCGCGGCGGCGGCGCGGGAAGGTTTCGCGACGCAACTTGCGGACGTTGCCGCGCTGTTGCGCGGCGACAGCGCGGAGGAAGACAGGCTCATACAGGCGGCGCGGTCCGCATTGTCCGCGGGGCAATCCTGTGTCATTCACTCGGCGAACGGCCCGCTTGACGATCGCGTGCCGCCGGCGGGCGACAAGCTGGGCGCCGCACTGGGTCGGGTTGCGCGAGCGCTGATCCGGCAGGCCGGCATCCGGCGTATCGTGTTCGCAGGCGGCGACACGTCGAGTCACGGCGTCGCCAGGCTCGGCGTCGACGCGCTGACCTGGGCGGCACCGCTGGAGCCCGGCGCGCCGCTCGTGCGCTCGCACGCGGGCGACGCCGACGTGGATGGCCTGGAAATGGTGCTGAAGGGCGGCCAGATCGGTGGCGAGCACTTCTTCGATCTCGCCCGGCGTGGCACCGCCGCGGCGACCTGACGCAGGGGCATCGGCGGAAGCGGCAACGCATGGACACGACACCGGACAACAGCCTTGCCGTCGTTGACCTGCAAGCGGAACTGACGCGCCGTCTTCTCGGAACGGAAGCGCGGCATCCACGCCTGTCGTGGCGCCTCGAGTCGGACGGCACGGACGTCGTCCAGCAATCCTACCGCATTCGCGTCGCCGCGGAGCCCGGTGACCTCGTCAACGATGACGCATTGCTTTGGGACAGCGGTACCGTCGCGAGCGATGCGACGTTCGATGTCCGGTACGGCGGACCGGCATTGTCGTCAATGCAGCGCATCTGGTGGGATGTGACCGTCACCGATGGATCGGGGCGGGTCGCCCGCTCCGGCCCGACCTGGACGGAAGCCGGGTTGATGTCCCCGGACGACTGGCGCGCAAGATGGATCGAGGCCGAGGACGAAAACGCCGCGGCCGATCGCGCCGCCGGCCTGGCCTGGATCTGGAGCGACGCGCCGCTGGACCCGCGCCTGCACGCGTTCCGTCTGGATTTCGACGTGCCCGATGACGTCGTCGGCGCGGATATTCTCGTCGCCGGCAAGGACGAGCTTGCCGGCGTCTGGGTCAACGGTGCCGGGACCGCGCTGCCGCAGCCGGAGTACTGGGGCACGCTGCGCGCGATCGACGCTTCGCTGCGGCCCGGCCGCAACAGCGCGTGCATCGCGGTGCTGGCCGAGACGGCGGGCTTCTGGCCGCCCGACGGCGGAGCCATGGCCGCGCTCATCCGCATTCACCGTGCCGACGGTACGACCGTGCGCCGCGTCAGCGGCCCGGACTGGCGGGTTCTCGCGGACCCGCCCGTCGACTGGCATGCGCCGGGGTTCGACGCGTCGGAATGGCCACGGGCCGGCGCATCCGGCGCGCGGGCCCTGGGCGACCCGCGTCCGGCGGAGCCGGCATTGCGTCTCCGGACCGAGTTCGAGGCCCGCGACGGCGTGACGGGAGCGCGCTTGTACGCCACGGCGCTCGGTGCCTTCGAGGCGAGGATCAACGGGCAGGCCGTGTCGGACACGGTGTTGTCGCCGGAGATCAGCGTGGCCGGGCGTCACGTGCTGTACCAGTGCGTCGACGTGGGCCATCTCGTCGAGGCGGGCCGCAACGCGCTGGCCGTGACTGTTGCCGACGGTTTCTACGCGAGTGCCTTCGGCTGGCGCATGGAGCGCTACAGCCTCGGCCCGGCGCCGCGGCGCCTGCGCATGCAATTGCGACTCGACTATGCCGACGGGTCGAGCGACTGGGTGACAACGGGCCCGGGCTGGCGAATCGGACCGTCGCCGGTCACGGCCGCCGACATCTACGGCGGCGAGACCGTCGATGCCCGGCTCGACGTCGACGGCTGGGATCGGGCAGGCTTCGATGACGCTGGGTGGCGCGAAGTGCGGGAAGCCGATGCCCCCGGCGCAAGGCTCGTGGCGCTGACCTCACCACCGCTGCGGCCGAGGCGTCACCTTCGTGCGCAGTCGATCACCGAGCCGGTGCCGGGACGCTTCGTGCTCGATTTTGGGCAGAACGTGTCGGGCTGGGCGCGGCTGCGGGCGAACGGCAATGCCGGGACCCGGATTCGCCTGCGCTTCGCGGAGATCCTGCTGCCCGACGGCACGGTGGACCAGTCGAACCTGCGCCGCGCGGACGCGACCGACACGTTCATCCTGCGCGGGGACGGCAGCGACGAGGTCTTCGAACCCCGCTTTACGTACCACGGGTTCCGCTACGTCGAAGTGGAAGGGTACCCCGGTACGCTGTCGGCCGACGACGTCGAGGCGATCACCGTCTACAGCGATTGCCGCGAGACCGGCACGATGGAATTCGATTCGCCGCTGCTCGCGCAGGTCTGGCAGAACGCGTTCTGGAGCCAGCGCGCGAATTTCTTCGGCGTGCCCACGGACTGTCCGCAGCGTGACGAACGCATGGGCTGGATGGGGGACATCCAGGTGTTTCTCGACGCGGCGGCGTTCAATATGGAGGTCGACCCGTTCATCCGTCGTTTCCTGCGCGAGGCCCGCGCCGCGCAGTTCGCGGACGGCGGATACCCGATCGTCGTGCCGGCGCCGACGTCGTTCCCGGAGGTCGTGACGGCGGGATGGAGCGAAGCCGGCGTCATCCTGCCGTGGGGGCTGTGGCAGCGCTACGGCGACACCGCCGTCATCGATGAAAACTGGGATGCGATGGAGCGCTGGATGGACTTCGTCGCGCGCAACAACGAGGACTACGTCTGGCGGAACGACCGCGGCCTCGATCTCGGCGACTGGCTGTCCGTCGACGCCCGCGTGCCCGACGAGGAAACGACGCCACGCATACTGTGCGCCACGGCGTACTGGGCCTACTGCGCGACGCTGATGGCGGAAATGGCCGCGGCGACGGGCCGCGACGCCGACGCCGTGCGTTATCGTGAGACCTTCGCCCGGATTCGCGACGCGTTCGCCGACGAACTCGTTACCGGGGAGGGCGTGGCCGGCAACGGGAGCCAGACGAGCCAGGTGCTCGCGCTGTACATGAACCTCGTGCCGGAGGCATTGCGGCCGAAGGCAGCGCGCGTGCTGGCCGAGGAGATTGCCGGCCGTGGCATGAAGGTGTCGACCGGGTTCCTGGGAACACCGTACCTGCTCGACGTGCTCGCGGACGAGGGCGAGATCGACACGGTGCGTGAATTGTTGCTGCAGACCGGCTACCCGTCCTGGGGCTACATGGCGTCGTCCGGAGCGACGACGGTCTGGGAGCGCTGGAACAGCGACGTCGGCGACATCGCCATGAACAGTTACAACCATTACGCGCTCGGCGCGGTCATCGGCTTCTACTACCGCCGGCTGGCCGGCATCGCGCCGGCGGCGCCCGGTTTTCGTCGCATTGCCGTGCGGCCGCTGTGGATTCCGGGTATTGGTGCCGTCTCGGCGCGCTACGATGCGTGCGTCGGCACCATCGCGACGCGCGTGGACGGCGACGAGGACGGGCTCGCGCTGCTCGACCTGACCGTGCCGCCAAACTGCTCCGCGGACGTGGAGCTGCCGGGCGATGTCGAATGGCAGCTCGGCGGAGCCGCCATTCCGCGGGACGCCGGCACGACGGCCGGCCTGCTCCGGGTCCGGGTCGGATCCGGCGATCACCAATTCCGGCGCCAGGGAGAAAGCCGATGAAAACACTCGCACTCGTACACACCTCGCCGACCTTGTCGCCGTTGTTCAACGAACTGACCGCGCGGCTCGTGCCGGGCGTCCGCGTGCTGCACTTCGTCGACGAGAGCCTGATCAAGAACACGATCGCATCCGGCCACCTGGAGAGGGCGACGATGCGGCGCGCCATCGCACTGATCGGGTCCACATTTGATGCCGGCGCCGACGTCGCGCTGGTGACCTGCTCGTCGATCGGACCGGCCGTCGACATGGCGGCGGCGCTGTACGACCAGCCCGTGCTCCGCGTCGACCGGCCGATGGCGGACAAGGCGGTGCAGACCGGGCGGCGCATCGGCGTCGCGGCGACGCTGCCGACGACACTCGGGCCGACGGCGGACCTGGTGCGCCGGGCGGCGCGGGAAGCAGGCAGGGACGTCGAGATCGTCGAGAAGCTCTGCGAAGGCGCGTTCGATGCCGTCATGGCCGGTGACGGCGACACCCACGACCGCATCGTCGGCGAGGGACTGACTGAAGGCCTGAAGGGGGTCGACGTCATCGTGCTGGCACAGGCATCGATGGCGCGCGTGCTGCAGACGCTGCCGGCCGATGCGATCGCGGCGCCCGTGTATTCCAGCCCGGAACTCGGCGTCGAGCGCGCGAAGCAGGTACTCGATGCGCTCGCTTAGGCGGGCCAGTCTCGGTCTCGCGGCGGCCGCCGCCGCGTTGTTGCTGGCTGCATTGGCCGGCGTGATTCCCTCGGCCGCGGCACCCGCGGCGCTCGCGACCGCGGTGTTCGCGGCCATCGGTTTCGGCGCCGTCCCGCAGCTCGCGGGTTACCAGTACACTGCCTGGATCGTCGTCGCGATCGTGGCCGGCATGCTGTACCCGGATCAGTTGCTGCACGTCGGCGAGCTGGACATGCGCAACCCGTGGTTGATCCTGATCATCATCCAGCTCGTGATGTTCGGCATGGGCTCGCAGATGCACCTCGCGGACTTCGAGGGCGTCATCAAGACGCCGAAGGGCGTGGCGGTCGGCCTGTTGTGCCAGTTCTCCATCATGCCGACGATGGGCTGGCTCCTGACGCGCGTGTTCGAGTTTCCGCCGGAGATCGCGGCCGGGATCATCCTGATCGGCGCGTGCTCCAGCGGGCTCGCGTCGAACGTCATGGCCTACATCGCGAAGGCAAATCTCGCGCTGTCCATCACGGTGACCGCGGTTGCGACGATCGTCGCGCCGCTGATGACCCCGCTGCTGATGCGCTTCTACGCGTCGACGCTGGTCGAGGTCGCGTTCCTCGGCATGATGCTGTCGATCGTCAAGATCGTGCTGGCGCCGATCGGCGCCGCGTTGCTTGCCGACTATTTGCGCCGGGCGCCAGTGGCCAACGTCGCCCGCGTACGCGCATTCGCCGCGGCTTGCGCCGCCTGGCTCGTGTTCATCGCTGCGGGAGGGTGGGGCTGGCTCGGGGGCGTGCTGCCCGGGCACGTACTGACGGCCGTCGGCATCGCCGGCTTCTTTGCGGCGGCCATCCTGTTCGGTACCGTGTACCACGCGCTGCGCGAACGGTTCCCGGCGATCCAGGACCTGATGCCGTACGCGTCGATGTTCGGCATCATTTACTTCACCGCCGTGACAACGGCCGCGGGTCGCGAGTACCTCCTGCAGATAGGCGCGTTGCTGTTCGTGGCCGCGGTCCTGCACAACTCCGCGGGATACCTGTTCGGCTACGGGTTCAGCCGGCTGCTCGGTCTCGACCGCCGATCGGCCCGTACGATGGCCCTGGAAGTCGGCATGCAGAACGGGGGCATGGCCGCCGGCATCGCCGGTGACCTCGGCAAGCTCGGGACGCTGGGCCTCGCGGCCGCCGTGTTCAGCCCCTGGATGAATATTTCCGGCTCGATACTCGCAAACATCTGGGGACGGCATGCCGTGCGCGAGGAGCCGGCGCCGCGCCCGGACAACGGGGACGAACGTGCGACGGTTTGACGACAGGACGGTTGTCATCACCGGTGGCAATCGCGGCATCGGCCTTGCGATCGCCCGGCGGTTTTCCGCGCAAGGCGCCAACATCGTCCTGGCCTCGATCGAGGAGCAGGTTCACGATGCGGCGGAAACGCTCGGGGGCGGTGCCCTGGCGGTCGTCTGCGACGTGACGGATCGCGATGACGTCGTTGCCTTGTACGAACAGGCCGAAGACCGCTTCGGGCGTGTCGACATCTCGATACAGAACGCCGGCATCATCACGATCGCCCGGGTCGAGGACCTGACGGAAGACGAGTGGGATGCGACGCTGGCCGTGAACACGAAGGGCGTGTTCCTCTGCTGCCAGGAGGCGATCCGGCGCATGCGGCGGCACGATCGCGGCGGTCGGCTGATCAACACGGCATCGGGACAGGCACGCGACGGCTTCATCTACACGCCGCACTACGCCGCCAGCAAGTTCGGCGTGGTTGGACTCACGCAATCGCTGGCCAAGGAGGTCGCGCCCGACGGCATCACGGTCAACGCGATCTGCCCGGGCATCATCGAGACGGACATGTGGGCGTACAACGACAAGGTGTGGGGCAGCATGCTCGGCGACTACGGACCGGGCGAACTGATGGCCGAATGGGTGCAGAAGATCCCGATGAAACGCGCCGGCACCGGCGATGACGTCGCCGGGCTCGTTGCGTTCCTGGCGAGCGAAGATGCGGCCTATATCACCGGCCAGACGGTAAACGTGGACGGCGGGCTGATCATGTCCTGACGGACGGTCCGAAACGACTGACGACACCGGGGGGTGGAAGACTTGACCGACAAAGCCAGAGACAGGCGACTCAAGACCCGCGACCTGTGGATTTATTCGAGCGGCGAGGGGCTGAACTCCGTCGCCACGAACGGCATCGCGAATTTCGCGATGCTGTTCTACACGCAAGTCATGGGCATGAGCCCGGAGCTGGCGGGGCTCGCCCTGTTCCTCGCGACGTTGTGGGATGCGGTCACCGACCCCGTCATGGGGACGATTTCCGACCGCTTCCGGTCGCGCTTCGGCCGCCGCCACCCCTTCATGCTCGCCGGCGGCATCGCGTTCTCGCTGGCTTTCGCCGCGCTCTGGATCGTGCCTGAATCCTTCCGCGGCGAGCACCAGCTCTTCGTCTACCTGCTGATCGTGAACCTCGTCGTCAAGACGGCGTTCACGGTATTCCTGGTGCCGTACTCGGCGCTCGGCTTCGAGATGTGCCGGACCTACGACGACCGTGCGCGGCTGCAGGGTGTTCGCTACGGCTTCTACATGTTCGTCAACATCCTGTTCGGCGGCTTCGGCTGGGTATTGTTCTTCCCGGACCAGCCCGCGGCTGACGGTACGCTGATCGACGGCACTCGCATCGAGGGGAACTACGCGACGATGGGCATCGTGCTCGGCGTCACGACGCTGGCACTCGTGCTGTTCTGTGTTTTCGCGACGTTCCGCTATGCCGACCGGTCGCCGGCCAGGGCACCGACATCCGGCGGCGGAGGCGCTGGTGCGGCACTGCATGCGCTCTGGCACGACCTCAAGGACGTGTACTCCGACAAGCTGGTCTGGTTCGTCTTCGGGTTCTTCGGCCTTGCGAAGTTCTCGATGATGGTGGTGTCGCAGGTGCAGATGTTCACCTACATCGAGTACATGGCGTTCACGGCCGCTGAAAAGACGTTCGTGCACACGGGTGGCATGGTCGCCTTCGCCATCGGATCGCTGTTCCTCGGCGGCATGGTTCATCGTTGGGACAAGCGCAATACCGGCGTGATTGCGATGGCGATCAGCGCGGCCGGCGGCATCGGTCTCTATGTCGTGTTCATCGGCGGCCTGCTCGACCCTCACGCCGAGATCAACGGATTCCCGGCCGCGGTGGTCGCGTTCGGCCTGCTGCAGATGATGTGGTGGGGCGGCTGCGGCGTGCTCGTGCCGCTGGCGATCGCGATGATCGCTGACTTGTCGGAAATCAAGAAGTGGCAGACCGGCGAAGTCACCGAAGGACGTTACGCCGCCGGCCTGTCGTTCTTCCTGAAGTTCGCGAATGCCCTCGGGCTGTTCGTTACGGGCTACGTCCTGAAAGGCGTCGGCTACGTGTCCGGCGCCGAGGCGCAAGCGCCGGATACCGTGCACAATCTCGCAGTTACAACCTTTGTTGGAGGACCCATCCTGATGGTCCTTGCATTCATCATGATCCGCTTTTACCCGGTGACCAAGGCCTCGATGGCGGCGTTGCGCGACCGGTACGACCAATCGTCAACGAGCGACCCGGGCGAGGCATTTCAGCGCGCATGAGTCCGGCCGCGTCCGGCAGGAGAACAAAGCAGTGAGAGGCAATTCGAACAACAAGCCTGCCGACGGCGGCGGCGTGCCGACGCGGGACCTGTGGGGCTACGCGACCGGCGAGGGCGTCAACTCCGTCGCAATCAACGGCATCAGCAACTTCGCGCTCCTGTTCTACACGCAGGTCATGGGCATGAGCCCGGAACTCGCCGGCCTGGCACTCGCGATCGTGACGTTCTGGGACGCGGTGTCGGACCCGGTCATGGGGTCGGTCACGGACCACACGCGGACGCGCTGGGGCCGCCGCCATCCGTACATGGTCGTCGGCGGTATCCTGTTCTCGCTCGCGTTCATGGCGCTGTGGCTGATTCCCGAGTCGGTGCAGGGCGAGAAGGCGTTATTTGTCTACCTGCTGACGATCAACCTGGTCGTCAAGACCGCGTTTACGGTTTTCGTGGTGCCCTATACCGCCCTGGGATTCGAAATGTGCAAGTCCTACTCGGAGCGTGCACGGCTGCAGGGCATTCGCTACGGTTTCAACATGTTCGTCAATGTCGTGACCGGCGGGCTCGCGTGGGTGCTGTTCTTCCCGGACGGACAGGCAGCGGACGGCTCCGTCATCGACGGAACGAAGATCGAGGCGAACTACCAGACCATGGCCATCGTCATCGGCATCGTGACGATGGTGCTCGTCCTGTTCTGTGTCTGGGTCACGTACAAGTACGCCGACAAGGGCCCGGTTCCGGCCCGGGACCCGAAGGGCGACCGGGGCATAGGTCCGGCGATCCGCACGTTCTTCCTTGACGTCTTCGACGTCTACTCGGACCGGCTCGTCTGGTTCGTCTTCACGTTTTTCCTGATCGCGCAGTTCTCGATGCTGGTCGTCTCGCAGGTACAGATGTTTACCTACGTCGAGTACATGCAGTTCACGGCCGCGGAAAAGACCTTCGTCCACACCGGTGGCATGATCGCGTTCGCCATCGGCTCACTGGTGCTGGGGCGCCTTGTCCGGCGCCTGGACAAGAAAAAGACCGGCATGGTGGCGATGGCCGTCGCATCCGCCGGGTCTCTGGGGCTGTTTGCCGTGTTCACCGGCGGCCTGCTGGAGCCGCAGGCGGAGCTGGGCGGCGTACCGGTCGCCGTCGGAGTGTTCGCCATCCTGCAGATGATGTGGTGGGGCGGCTGCGGCGTCATCGTGCCGCTGGCCACGTCGATGATTGCCGACCTTGCCGAGGTAAAACGCTGGAAGACCGGGGCAGTCACGGAGGGCCGCTACGCGGCGGGGTTCTCGTTCTTCCTGAAGCTGGCGATCTCGCTCGGGCTCGTGGTGACCGGCTACATCCTCAAGTTCGTGGGCTACCAGTCGGGCGCACCGGCACAAACTGCAGAGGTCGTCGAAAACCTGGCAGTGACCACGTTCCTTGCGGGTCCGGTGCTGATGCTGTTCTCGTTCGCTGTCCTCCGACAATACCCGATGTCGCAGCAGGCGATCGCGGAGCTGCGCCAGCGCTACGGCGTACAGGACGACTGATCCGGCGTCAGGGCTCGATCGGCGGGTCGTTCGGCGGGACCGGCGCGGTGCCGCCGACGTGCCGGATACGCAGCGCAATGCCCGGCCGGCCGGGCAGGGCGACCGAGCGGCCGTCGCGTTCGTCGGTCAGCCGCTCGTCAACCGAGCCGGGCTGGAAGTCGTAGGGCGGCCGCGTGCGCGTCACGAACACGCCGTCGACCGGCGTGACCGTCATGTTCCAGGTATCGAGGATCTCGACAGAGAATTCCATGCCGTCTGTGAGGCGGTAGCGCGGTAGGCGGAACGTCCACTTGGTCGGCGCCCGGCGGCCGAAATACAGCAGGTAATACTCGCCGGGCTGGCCCCCGATGTCGGCTGTTTCCCAGCGGTCGATCGGGTCGATGCCGGCGGCGGGCCCGTCCTCCATGACGTTGCGCAGGAAAGCGAGACGCGGCGGGCTCTCGCCCTTCAGCTCGCCGCCCTGGCCGAGCCAGGTCACGTTGTTCGGCGCATGGAAGAACTCGCCGTGGCCGACGTAAATGCCGGCGACGGTGCCGGACCAGAAGCGGTGCACCATCTCCTGGCCGCTCAGGTTCGCCCAGCGCATAAAGTTTCCCTCGTAGCGCGCTTCGTCGATGATCACGGGCTTCCGGTACACGTGGCGCAGCAGTTCGGCGCGCCCGGCTTCCTCGACGGCCGGTCCGTTCTGCATGCTGACGTGCGTGACCCAGGGCTCCGCGTGGTTGTACACGCGGTTGCCATTGTGGATGGAGCGGAGGTGGTCGTAGGGGTCGGCGTCTCGAACGACCCGGAACAGGCGGTCCCAGTCGTCCTCGGTCTTCGTCCGCACGAAATCGTACTCGTTCGCGAGCGACCACCAGACGTTGCGATAGGCCGCGAGGCGGGCCACGACGTAGCGCACGTAGCGGTCGTCCGTTTCGGCATCAAGGGCGTGCAATTCCCAGGTCTTGCCGTAGGGGTGGAACAGGATCAGGTCGGCCTCGACGCCGATGTCCCGCAGCTGGCCGATCCGCGTCTCGAGATGCCGGAAGAAGTCCGGATTGAAGCGCGTGGTATCCCAGTCGCGCGGCGGGCTGCCTTCGAACGGGAATCGCGGCGGCGGCATGTACGCAATGCCGTGGTCCTGCGGCAGGACCGCCATGCGGATCTTGTTGAACGGCGATCCCGCCAGCGTGGCCAGCGTCTGTGCCTCGATCGCTTCGGTACGATGTGTCCACGTGTACGCGGTGGTTCCCAACGGGCGATACGGCGTGCCGTCGGCGTACGCGAAGTGGTGCACGTTGTGCACGCGCACCGGGCCGTGGTTGCCAGCGCCCGGTGCGACGACGCGCAGCAAGCCGGTCCTGCCGACCAGCGCGACGCGGTTGCTCTGCGTGACGTAGCGCCACTCGCCTCGGCGGTCCGGCATGAAGCGAATGCGGTAGATGCCGTCGCCGTCGTAGAAGCCCGGCACGGTGACCGTCGCATCGCCGTGCGTGAACTCGGCCGCGATCGCGACGTCGATGAACGGGTTCCCGTCGGCCGGGCCGGGCAACGCAATCTCGAACAGCCCCCACTGTTCCACTGTTTCAAGTGCATTCGCGGAAAGTGTGATAAAGCATTGATAAAAAACAATAAAACAGGCTGTTAAGGTCCGGCGGGTCGGCATCGTTCCCGGCGCCTTCGCCTAGTCGCCGGCCCTGCGTACGACGAGTACCCAGTCGGTATCCCGACTCGGCGGCTCGAAAGCGACGGATGCCGGCCACGTGTCCCGCTCGTTGTCGCCCTTCGGCGTTATGGCCAGTGCGCCGTGACCGGTGACCGTGCCCGCCGGGCGTTGCGCACCCGTCTTCGCGTCGATCCAGACATTGTTCGTGTATTCGCCATCGCCGAGGAACAACGAGAACGGCTCGCCGTGCATCGAGAAGACGAGGTACTGGCGGCCTTCCTCGACCAGTGCGAACACGCGGAACGGGTCGTGCTTCGTCAACTGGTTGCTCTGCGGCGTCAGCTTGAAGAACTCGACCTCGTCGTTCATCACCCGGGTCAGGATCTCGACGTACGCCTCTGACGCGGTGAACGCGTTCTCGTCGTTGAACGGCAGGCCGTCTGGCCCGCCAGCCATGAGCTGGTATTCCGAGGAATGGCCGTTCCAGTTGAACGAGGCGCCGGCCAACGTCGTGGCCCACGCCGCCTGGCGCAGGTCATCCTGCGTGGCCCCGGCACGCTGGTGCCAGTATCGGCGCCAGAGCGCGTTTCCTTCCGACATGTACACGGGCTTGCCGGCGTAGCTCAGCAGGCTGGCCATGTAGTGCGTCCACGGAGTGCGTCGGTAGTTGTAGCGTTCCAGCAGGCTGTCAGGCGCGACGATGTGGTGGTTCTCCGTTGATGCGAACGTGTAGGCGTCTTCGTGCCAGTGATTCTCGCGCGGCATCTCGTCCTCGTAGGTGCGAAGGTGCCCGAATACGTCGTATTTCGCGATCAGGCGGGCGAGACCGAGTTCGTGCGTCTCGCGACTGCCTTCCACCTCCCAGACGAAGTTCCAGCCGGCAAGGTTCGCGTAGGGCGCGAGGCGGGCGACGGCGTACTTCACGTAGAATTCCTTTTCGGCGTCATCGAGGTCCTCCCAGCGCGGGCCGTCGTTGCGGCTGCCGTCGAAGCCGAGGAACATGTGTACGCCGACGTCGCGGTCGTTGAGCCACCCCAGGTGACGTTCCATCCGGCGCCAGACGTCAAGGTTCATCGTCGTCGTGACTTCGCCGTTCTCGTACAACGCGAGGTCCAGGGTCTCGGGCTCCGGGCCGTCGAGGTAGTACTGCTGGAAGCAGCACAGCGACATCAGCCAGTTCACCTGCAGGTGGTTGTAGCCGTGATCGAGCAGCGGCTGGTACACGTTCTTCGCGACCCAGCCCAGGTCCTGCCCGATCGAGCCGTGGCCGGTCTCGTAGTAGGACTTGAGCCAGACCGGGTCCGTGCCGTTGTACGCGAACCAGTGCGGGTTCTGCGCGTAGGCCTTGATGATTCCCGGGCCCGCGCCGGTGGACGTGCTCTCGAAGCTGCCGCTGCCGCCCTTCGTGCCGTCGCTCCAGCGCCACGCGTAGCGCCACGTGCCGACCTCGTCGGGCATGAAGCGCATCTTCCAGACGTTGCCGGACGACGGGCCGCCGCCGCCCTTGCCGTCACCGTCGAAGAAGCCGCGGAACGCCCATACCTTGCCGGACGGCGCCGTGTAGTCGACCAGCAGTTCGACGTCGGTGAACCGGTTGCCGTAGTCGCCGCGGTTCACGACCTGGTGTTCGAAGACACGATAGTTGCCCACGCTGTCGTCGGCGGCGGCGGATCCCGGCAGGCCCGCGCCGAACAGCAACAGGCAGGCGACGATGATGGCGGCGCCGACGTTCTCGGCGCGAAGGCTGGGTGTCTGGTTCATGACGGTTCTCTTGCAGTGACGTGGTTGTCTCGGGGTTTGTTCAGCGTGTTCCGGAGGCGCGGCGGCACCGGGCCGCCCGTGGCCCAGTCGAGCAACTCGATCGTGTGCACGACGGGGACTTGCATGCGGTCCGCGAGGTGCGTTGCGCAGCCGATGTTGCCGGTGGCCACCACGTCCGCATCCAGCGCCGCGAGATTGCCGGCCTTGCGGCGGCCGAGCTGGTCCGCGATGTCAGGCTGCAGCACGTTGTAGGTGCCGGCGGACCCGCAGCAAAGGTGTGCCTCCGCGGGCAGCTTCACGGTGTAGCCGGCATTGGCAAGCAGTGCCCGCGGCGCATCGGTGACCTTCTGCCCATGCTGCAGCGAGCACGCGGACTGGTACGCGACGGTGATGCCGCGCGGCGTGACGGCCGTCGGGCCGTGCCGCGTGAGGAATTCGCTGATGTCGACGGCGAGGGCGGCGACGCGTTCGGCCTTGTCGCGGTAATCAGGGTCTTCGCGCAGCAGGAAGCCATAGTCCTTGATCGTCGTGCCGCAGCCCGATGCCGTGATGATGATGGCGTCGAGCCCGCCATCATCCAGCAGGCGGGTCCACGCATCGACGTTGCGACGCGCTGCAGCACGTGCGTCATCGACGCGGCCCATGTGATGCACGAGCGCGCCGCAGCAGGCCTCGCCCGGTGCCGGCACCACGTCGAAACCGGCGCGGTGAATCACGCGGGCGGCGGCCGCCTGGATCTCGGGGCGCAGGACGGGCTCCACGCAGCCGCGGAGCACGGCGACGCGCCCGCGCGCCTGGCCGGCCAGGGGTTCCGGCGGCGGCAACGCGCGCGGCAGTCGTTTCGGCGCAAGGGCCAGCATCTCGGCGAACGGACGCAGCCCCGGGATGCGCCGGAAGAGCGGAGCGAACGGCCGTGCGATGCCGGCTGTCCGCAGTGCGAAGCGGAACCGGCCCGGGCGCGGCAATACGGCGGCCAGCAGGCGCCGGACGAGGCGCTCCGGCCACGGACGGACGTAATTCGATTCGACATAGGCGCGGGCGTGATCGACAAGGTGCATGTAGTTCACGTCGGACGGGCACGTGGTCATGCAGGCGAGGCAGGTCAGGCAGCGGTCGAGGTGCTTGACGGTCTCGGGACCCGGCTTGCTCTGGTTCTCGAGCATGTCCTTGATCAGGTATATGCGGCCGCGCGGGCTGTCGAGCTCGTTCCCGAGCAGGACGTAGGTCGGGCAGGTGGCCGTGCAGAAGCCGCAATGCACGCACTGGCGAATCGCGGTGGCCGAAGTCGCCGTCCGCGCATCCTGCAGCTGGGCTTCCGTGAATTGCGTCTGCATCGTCAGAATCGCCCGCTTGCAAAGACATTGCCGGGGTCGAAGGCGTGCCGCACGCGCGCTTCCAGCGCCGCGACGGCCGTCGCCGGCGGGTGCAGTGCCGGCACCTTGGCGCGGAGAGCGGCATCGGCACGCACGAGCATCGCGTGGCCACCGGCTTCCCGGGCCGCGACGCGCATTTGGCCGGCGTCGGTGTTCGTCGCCACCCACAACAGCCCGCCCGCCCAGTCCATCAGCCAGGCCGAATCGTCGAGTGCCGCGACAAACGCGGATGCCTGCCGTGCCGGCAGGAGTACGCGCCACAGCGGCGCCTCGGTCGGCAAAGACGTCGCGTAGCGCACGTCGCGCCACGCGGCGTTGGCCGTGCCGTCGTCCAGCACGTCGACGGGGACGCGCGCCGGGACGATGGCGGCGAGGGTTGCGCGGCGCGCCGCGATCGATGCGTCGAAACCGTCGAGCCGCAACAGCGTGGCCGCTTCGCCGTCGCCGGCCGGCACGTGCGCGGCCGCCGCGATTGCGGCCGGGGATCCAGCGGCCTGTGACATCAAGCTTACGGCGGCGGGCGGGTCGAGCCCGCGCACGCGGAGCGTCAGGCTGTTCTCAGGCCGTGGCACGACCTTCAGCGTGACGCGCGTCAGCGCCGCCAGCCGTCCCCAGCTGCCCGCGACGAGTTTGGGCAGGTCGAAGCCCGTGACGTTCTTGACGACTTTCGCGCCGGCCTTGAAGGCGCGGCCGTCACCGGTCACCGCTTCGAAGCCGAGGAGGTGATCTCGTGCCGCGCCGCCCGACAGCCGCCGCGGCCCGGACACGCCCGCCGCGATGACGCCGCCGATCGTGGCGGCGCCTGTCGCGGCGCGGAACAGCGGCCCGTGGTCGAACGGATCGAATGCGAGCATCTGGCCCTCGGCGGCGACGAGCGCTTCGATGTCCGCGAGCGGCGTGCCGGCGCCGGCGGTCAGCACGAGTTCGGGCGGGTCGTAGTCCTCGACGCCGGCAAACGCACGCATGTCGACGGTCCGTACGTCCGGCACCGGGGCGCCGATGCGGTCCTTGCTGCCGCCGCCGCGCAGTGCGAGCGTCGCGCCGTCCCGCGTCGCCTGCGCAAGTAGCGCAGCGAGTTCGCCGGTCGTCGTCGGTTGCACGCGATCGTTCATCGTCAGAAGCGCGGCAGTTCGGGGAACGGCAGCTTGCCCGCGTGCACGTGCATGCGGCCGAGTTCGGCGCAACGGTGCAGTTCCGGGATCATCTTGCCGGGGTTCAGCAGGAGCTTCGGATCGAACGCACACTTGATGCGTTTCTGCTGCGCAAGATCGGCCTCGCTGAACATCGTCGGCATCAGGTCGCGCTTCTCGACGCCCACGCCGTGCTCGCCCGTCAGCACGCCGCCGACCTCGACACACAGCGTCAGGATGTCCTCGCCGAATTTCTCGGCGCGTTCGAGCTGCCCCGGTTCGTTCGCGTCGTACAGGATCAGCGGGTGCAGGTTGCCGTCACCGGCGTGAAAGACGTTGATGACGCCGAGACCGTGGTCGTCGGACAACGCGCGGATGCGCGCGAGCACGTCCGGCAGTTTCCGTCGCGGTATCGTGCCGTCCATGCAGTAGTAGTCGGGCGACACGCGACCCGCGGCGGGGAAGGCCGCCTTGCGACCGGCCCAGAACGCGCTGCGCTCTTCCGCATTCGCCGCAACGCGGACGAGAAACGCAGCGTTCTTCTTCGCGATCTCGCTCACTCGCCCGACCAGCACGTCGCACTCCGCCTGCGGGCCGTCGAGTTCGACGATGAGCAGTGCCTCGGCATCGAGCGGATAGCCGGCGCCGACGAAAGCCTCGGCCGCGTGCACGGCCGGCCGGTCCATCATTTCCATGCCGGCCGGGATGATCCCGGCGGCGATGATGTCGGCGACGCAGCGACCGGCATCTTCCAGTTCGCCAAAGCCTATGAGCATTGCGGACACGCTCTCCGGCTTCGGCAGGATGCGGACCGTGACCTCGGTGACGATGCCGAGCAGGCCCTCGGAGCCGACGACCAGGCCGAGCAGGTCGAGTCCGCCATGTTCGAGCGTGCTGCCGCCCAGCCGTGCGACGTCGCCTTGCGGCGTCACGAACTCGACGCCGAGTACATTGTTCGTGGTCACGCCGTACTTGAGGCAATGAACGCCGCCGGCATTCTCGGCGACGTTGCCGCCGATCGTGCACGCGATCTGGCTGGACGGGTCCGGCGCATAGTAGAAGCCCTCGGCGTCGACGGCCTGCGTGATGGCGAGATTCGTGACGCCGGGTTGCGCGACGACGACCCGGTCGACGTAGTCGACGTGCAGGATTCGATTGAGTCGTGAGAGCCCGAGCAGGACGCCGTCCGCGAGCGGCAGTGCGCCGCCGGACAGCGAGGTGCCGGCGCCGCGTGGCACGACGCGAACGCCGTTGTCATGGCACCAGCGCACGATCGCGGCGACCTGCGCTGTCGTTTCCGGAAGCACGACGAGCATCGGCGGTTGCCGGTACGCGGTCAGGCCGTCGCTCTCGAAAGGGCGCAACTCGGCGGCCGCGTCGATGACGGCCTCGCCCGGCACGATCGCGCGCAGCGCCGCGGCGATGTCCGCGCGGCGCTCGAGTACCGCCGGATCCGGTGTCGGCATTGTCAGCGTCATGTCGTTGCTTGCCCTCCCGGCGCCGCGCGGCCGTCAATCGCCGCCGGGCCGGCCGTTCCAGAACGGCGCCGCGATGAACCACAGGACGGTACCGGCGAGCATCATCGACTGCATGGACGACTTCCCGACATCCGCACCCAGGTACAGGCCGGCCGGCACGACGACCAGCGCGAGGCCGGCCAGCGCCGCGATGCGCGCGAGGACGGCCATCACAGCCCGCCCGCCGCCGGACGGTACCGGCGCTGTTGCACAAAGCTGAATCCGAGGTAGAGCGCGGCCGCCACGAACCAGCCCGGCAGGCTGGCGAAGTAGAGGCTGATGACGCCGGCGTTGACCGCGGCGAGGCACAGCACGACGGTGGCCACCCATGCGATGGCCGGGGCCGCATTGAACGACGTGCCCGAAGCCTCGGCGAAATACGCCTGCAGGCCGGCACGTCGCAACAGCCAGAAGTCGCAGAACACGACCGCGCCCATCGGCATCAGCACAAGCCCGTACAGCGCGACGAAGCCCAGCAGTTTCATGGCGATGGCCGGGAACATCCCGGCCACGGCGCAGAGCAGGCCGGTCGCGAACGTCACGCGGAAGCGCGAGACCGTCGGGACGATCGCCTGGAACGCGAGGCCCGCGCGGTAGATCGTCGGGTTGGCCGTGGTCCAGCCGGCGATGATGACGCACAGAAGACCCACGACGCCGACGGCGCCGGCGGCCATCGGGCCGGGAAGGACGTCGGTGTGCGTCGGGTCGCGGTGAAGCTGCAGCGCGAACAGGATCGACGCGGCGATCCACGCGAGGAAGTGGCCGAGGTACATGCCGGTCGCGGTCGCGAGCCCGTAGCGGGCCTTCCTCGCGAAGCGCAGGATGGACAGGTCGGACATGCCGACGTGCATCGCCATGTTGCAGAACCACGCGAACACCATGACGTGCCAGAACGTGAACTTCACCTGTCCCGGCAACGGCTCGCCGCCGGTCCAGATCACGGTCTCCGCGAGGTGCCAGGCGTCGGCGAGACTGCTGACCGAGGTGCCGGTCGCGTCGGCGAAATCGCGCAGGCCCACGAGGCCGAAGGCGACGAAGACCATGACCATCCACGGCGCGGCGATGTTCGCCACGCGCGCGACGACGCGGTAGCCGGCCGCGGCGACGTACGCCACCACGGCGCCGAGCGCGAGCACGGCGACGACCCAGCCCGCGCTGTTCGGGTACAGGTCGTTGAGGCCCGGCATCGGCAGGTCGAACCAGACGCCGACCGCCGTTGCCGATACCGTGATCATCGAACCGGCGAGGAAGCAGAACGCGATGCCGTTGATCGCGTTGTAGAAGACGACGAAGCGCCTGCCGGCGATCTTTTCGAGCTGGTAGTAGAGGGTGAGCCGTGCCCGCGTGGCGATCGGTGCCGTGATGAACGTCCAGCTCAGGACGGCGAGCAGGTTGCCGATCAGCAGGCCGAGAATGAGGTCCTTTGCGCCGACGCCGGCCGCGACGAACAACGGGCCGATCATCAGTTCGGTGCCCGCCGTGTGTTCACCCGCATACTGGCCGACGAAGCTCCGGAAGCCGAGCCGTGCACGCTCCGGTACCGGCTCCCGTTCGAACTCGGCGGACTCGCCCTGTATTGCGGCCGATTCCCGGTCGCTCATGACGGCGGGCCGTTCACGAGTGCGCTCCGGTCGATGGCGCCCGGCCGCGTGCAGCCGGTGAGTGCCATCGCGACGCGCATCTCGCTCTCGATGAGTTGCAGCAGGTGCTCGATGCCGGCCTGGCCGCGGGCCGCAAGCGCGAAGACCCACGCGCGGCCGAGCATCACGCTGTCGGCGCCGAGCGCCAGCATCCGCACGACGTCGAGGCCCGAGCTGACACCGCCGTCCGCGATGACGGTCATTGCGCCGCCGACTTCGTCGGCGATGGCGGGCAGCGCGCTCGCCGTCGACGTCACGCCGTCGAGCTGCCGTCCGCCATGGTTCGATACGACGATGCCGTCCGCACCGTGATCGCGTGCCGCGCGCGCGTCCTCGACGTCCATGATGCCCTTGATGACGAGCGGTCCGTCCCAGGTTTCGCGCACGAAGTCGAGGTCCCGCCAGCTGATCGACGGATCGAAGTTGTTGCGCATCCAGGCGAAGAAGTCCTCGAGACCGCTGCGCTCGCCGAGTACCGGCGCGATATTGCCGAGACCGTGCGGCCGGCCGCGCAGGCCGACGTCCCAGGCCCAGCGCGGCTTGAGCATGGCCTGGCCCGTGCGTCGCAGCGCGCCGCGCAGGCCCTCGGCGCCCGCGAGCCCGGAGCGGTAGTCGCGGTAGCGCGTGCCGGGCACCGGCATGTCGACCGTGAAGACGAGCACCGGGCAGGCGGCGTCCTTCGCTTTCTGCAGCAGGTCGCGCATGAACGCGCGGTCCCGGATCATGTAGAGCTGGAACCAGAACGGCGCTGTCGCGGCGGCGGCCACTTCCTCGATCGGGCAGGCGCTGACCGTCGAGAGGCAGAACGGCACGTTGCCGCGGTTGGCGGCACGCACGGCCTGCGTTTCGCCGCGCCGTGCGTTCATGCCGGCGATACCGACCGGCGCCAGCGCAACCGGCATTGCACATTCCTGGCCGAAGAGTGTCGTCGTCAGGTCGATGTCGGCGACGTTCTGCATCACGCGCTGCCGCAGCGCGATATGCGCGAGATCGTCGCGGTTGCGGCGAAGCGTGCTCTCCGAGTAGGACCCGCCGTCGATGTATTCGAACAGGAACTTCGGCAGGCGGCGGCGTGCCAGCTCCCGGTAGTCCGTCGGCGCGGCGGGCTTCATGCCGCTGCCCCGGCGATGTGCGCCCGGCGTCGCCAGTCGTCGGCGTACGCGTCGAGGTCGGCGTCGAGCGGCCGGACCGGGACGAGCGCCGATACCGGCGAGAGTTCCGGTTCGACGAGGCGCAGCGCGCCATAGGCGACGTCGTGCTCCGCGTTCGACGTGTAGACGCGCTGCGATGGGCGCAGCGCGGCTAGCGCTCGCACGAACACGGCGTCTTCGGCAAAACGGCCCTCGACGAGCAGCCGCTCGCGCGACCCTATCAGGTCCAGCGACGTATCGGCCATCAGTGCGAGGTAGAGGTCGGTGGCGACGCGCAGGTCGATCGTGTCGTCGGGTCGTGAGATCCATTCGCCGCCGCGCTCCGGGAACGGACCGACGCCGGGTACGAACGCCGGCAGCGCGACTGAACCCCGGTCGATCAGCTCCGGCACCCGCGCAAGCAGCTCGTCCCGGGTGCAACCTTCCGTGAGGCGGAACGAGTCGACGCCGCCGGAAAGTTCCGCTTCGCGGCCGCCCATGAAGCGCGCGGACGGCGTCGGCCGTCCGAACGCGTCGACGTTGACGAGGCAGTCGCGCGCTTCCCGGGACGCGTCGATCGCGTAGTCGGCGCCGGCGGCGAGCGAGCGCATCGCAATGAACCAGGTGCCGGTCGACAGGACCGTGGCCTCGTTGTCGGCGATTTCTGCATGACCGCGTGCCGCGAGCAGGGCGGCGTTGCTGTCGTGGAGGCCGCACAGCACCTCGCAGTCCGCGTTCAGGCCGGTCGCTTCCGCGAACCCGGCGGACACCGGGCCAAGCACGTCGGCTGCGGGCCGCAGCGGCGCCATCTTCGCGGCCCAGCCGCGCCGGACGGCGAGCTCGCTGAACGTGCCGTCGCGGGGCCGCCACAAGTCCGAGTGACAGCCGAGGCTCGTGACCTCGCTCGCGGCGATGCCGGAGAACCGCCATGACCAGAACTGCGGCCAGGGCACGATGCAGATGTCGTCGGGCAACGGACCGATGACGCGTTCCAGATGGTGCAGCTGCATGCCGAGATTCAGGCCCATCGGCAGGGCGGGCGAGCCCGTCTGCGTGAACGGGTCGCGTTGGGTCAGGTAGGCCGAACGCTCCGCCGCGGGGAACTCGACCTCGTAGTCGAGCGGGTCGGCGTACAGCTCGCCGTCCTGCAGCAATGCAACAGCGGCGCCGTGGCCGACCGTGATGATGCGGCGAACCGGCCCTTCGGCCGCGAACGCCCGAATCGAATCGACCAGCCACGCATCGATGCCGTGCACGTCCAGTGCGCGGTACGGCGCGTTGGTCGCCGGATGCGGATCGTTGGCCCGCAGCCGCCGTTGAAGTTGTTCGCCGCCGGAGCCCCAGAGGCTCACCTTGGCGTTCGTCTTGCCGATATCGACGACGATCGTCCGGCTGTCGATGGCGTGTCCCCCCTCGGTCTTTCGCTCAGATTGATTGTGATTGATATTGAGCGAAATTGGTAGCAAATTGTGCGAATTGTGCTAGCATGGACCCGATTTTACGAGGACGATTTTCAATGGCAACCAAGTCATCCCGCGGCGCCGGCGCGCCCGCGGCAACCCCGTTTGCGGTACCCGAAAACCGCTGGTCCGACAAGGCCGCGTCGACGCTGTCGCCCTCCGACCGGTTGCTGTACCGGTCGAATTTGCTGGGGTCGGACCTGACCGTGACGAACTTCGGCGGCGGCAATACGTCCGCGAAGCTCGTCGAGCGCGACCCGCTGACCGGTGACGACGTCGACGTGCTGTGGGTGAAGGGGTCGGGCGGTGACATCGGTTCGATGACGATCGACGGATTCTCGACCCTGTACCTCGACAAGCTGCTCGGGCTGGAGAAGCTCTACCGCGGCGTGGAATACGAGGACGAGATGGTCGGCTACCTGCCGCACTGCACGTTCAACCTGAATCCGCGCGCGGCCTCGATCGACACGCCGTTGCACGCGTACCTGCCGTTCCGTCACATCGACCATGTGCATCCCGATGCACTGATTGCGCTCGCGGCATCGTCGGGCGGCGAGGACGCCACGCGCGAAATCTGGAACGGGCGGGTCGGCTGGCTGCCGTGGAAGCGTCCCGGCTTCGAACTCGCGATCTGGTTGCGCGACCTGCTCGGGAAGGAACCCGATTTGCGCGGCGTCATGCTGGCGGGCCATGGCATCATCTGCTGGGGCGAGACGTCGAAAGACTGCTACGACAACACGATCGACCTGATCGCCGACGCCGCACGCTACCTGAACGACCGGCTGGCGGGTGGCCCCGCGTTCGGCGGGCCGGTCGTAGCGCCGAAGCCCGCGCCGGAACGCGAGGCCGCCGCCGCGAAGCTGATGCCGCTGTTGCGCGGGCTGATGGGCGGCGAGCGGCCGAAAGTCGGGCATTTTTCGGACGAGGCCGAGACGCTGGAGTTCGTCGGGTCGGCCGATTTCAAGCGTCTCGCCGCGATCGGCACGTCCTGTCCGGATCATTTCCTGCGAACGAAAATCGCGCCGCTGACGCTCGATCCGGAGCGCCTCGAGGATGCGGACTATCTTGCGAGTTCGCTCGCGGACTACCGCGAAGGCTACGCCGCGTATTACGAGCGCTGCGCCGGACCGGACGACCCGCCGATGCGCGACGCAAACCCGGTCGTCGTGCTGGTGCCGGGTATCGGTCGGATGACGTTTGCGGCGGACAAGAAGACCGCGCGGCTCGCCGGCGAGTTCTATGCGAATGCGATCAACGTCATGCGCGGCGCCGAGGCGATCGGCGAGTACGTCGGTCTCGATGAGCAGGAAGCATTCGACATCGAGTACTGGGCGCTGGAGGAAGCGAAGCTGCAGCGCATGCCAAAACCGAAGCCGCTGGTCGGGCAGGTGGCCCTCGTGACCGGCGCGGCCGGTGGCATCGGCGCGGCCTGCGCGGCGCGTCTCCTGGCCGACGGCGCCTGTGTCATGCTGACGGACCGGGACAGCGAGGCACTGGAAGAGGTGCGTGCGTCGGCGGCTGGCCGCTTCGGCAGCGATGTCGTGCGCGCCGCCGTGTGCGACGTGACCGACGAGGGGCAGGTACAGGCCGCTTTCGACGCCTGTGCGCGAGAGTTCGGCGGGCTCGATATCCTGGTCGCGAACGCGGGCCTTGCATCGGCCGCCCCGGTCGAAGAGACGAGCGTGGAACTCTGGCGCCGGAATCATGACGTGCTTGCGGAAGGCTACTTCCTCACGGCACGCGCCGCGTTCCCGCTGATGAAAAAGCAGGGCAACGGGTCGATCGTGTTCATCGGCTCGAAGAACGCGCTCGCGGCAACGACGAACGCGTCCGCGTATGCATCGGCGAAGGCCGCCGCGGTCCATCTGGCGCGTTGCCTGGCGCTGGAAGGAGCGGCGCACGGTATTCGCGTGAATGTCGTCAACCCGGATGCCGTCATTCGCGGATCGAGGATCTGGGACAGCAGTTGGCGCAAGGAGCGTGCCGACGCGTACGGTGTCGATTCCGGCGAAGAACTCGAAGAGCACTACCGCAAGCGGTCGATGTTGAAGAAGAACGTTCTGCCGGAAGACGTGGCGGACGCCGTCTGGTACTTTGCGTCGCCGATGTCCGCGAAGTCGACGGGCAATATCGTCAACGTGGATGCCGGCAACGCCCAGGCCTTCACGCGCTAGGAAATCAGGGGGTCCGACATGCCGTCCTTCGGCGAGATCAACGCGCAGCTCGCGGAGCTGGCCATCGAACTGCCCTCCTGGGCATTCGGCAACTCCGGAACCCGCTTCAAGGTGTTTCCGCAGCCCGGCGTTCCACGCGATCCGTTCGAGAAGATCGACGACGCGGCCCAGGTGCACCGGTACACCGGGCTCGCACCGTCAGTCGCGCTGCACATTCCGTGGGACAAGGTTGACAGCTTTGCACGGCTACGGCAGCACGCCGAAGCGCAGGGCGTCGCACTGGGGACGATCAATTCAAACACGTTCCAGGACGAGGCCTACAAGTTCGGCAGCCTGTGCCATCACGATGATGCGGTGCGCCGAATGGCCATCGATCACCACTTCGAGTGCATCGACATCATGGGCGAGACGGGCTCCAGGGACCTCAAGATCTGGCTGGCCGACGGCAGCAATTACCCGGGGCAGTCCGACATGAGGGCTCGGCAGGATCGCCTGGCCGATTCGTTGAACGAAATTTACGCGCGCCTCGACGCGTCGCAACGCCTGGTGCTGGAGTACAAGTTCTTCGAGCCGGCGTTCTACCACACCGACGTGCCGGACTGGGGCACGGCCTATGCGCACGTCGTCGCGCTCGGCGAACGTGCGGTCGTGTGCCTCGATACCGGGCACCACGCGCCGGGGACGAACATCGAGTTCATCGTCGCGCAGTTGCTCAGGCTCGGAAAGCTGGGCTCGTTCGACTTCAACTCGCGCTTCTACGCTGACGACGATCTCATCGTCGGTGCCGCGGATCCGTTCCAGCTGTTCCGGATCCTGGTCGAGGTGATTCGGGGCGGAGGTTACGGCAAGGGCTCGGACGTCGCGCTGATGCTGGACCAGTGTCACAACGTCGAACCGAAGATACCCGGCCAGATTCGCTCGGTGCTGAACGTTCAGGAAATGACGGCGCGTGCGCTCATGCTCGATCGCGACGCGCTGGCGACGGCGCAGGCGTCCGGCGATGTGCTCGGCGCGCACGGCATCCTGATGGATGCGTTCCACACGGACGTCCGGCCGGCGCTGGCGGACTGGCGCGAGGGAAGAGGGCTGCCGGCGGACCCGATGGCCGCCTACGCCGCCAGCGGCTACGCCGCGAAAATCGCCGAGGCGCGAAAGGGCGGCGTTCAGGCCGGCTGGGGCTGACGGGCGCCTGTCATTTCGACGCAATGACGACGCGGATGCCCGCGTCTTCGAGCATCGCCACGTCCTTCGCGCTCACGTCGGCGTCGGTCACGACGATGTCGACTTCCTCGAGACCGCAGACGACGTTGCCCGACGGCGCGTGAAACTTCGTGTGATCGACGAGGATCACGAGTTCGTCCGCGCGGTCGATGAGCCGCCGCTCGGCGGCTACGACCAGGATGTCGGAGTTCATCACGCCCTGCGCGCCGACGGACGCGGCGCCCATGAAGAACTGCGGCGCGTGGAAACGCGGCATCGTGTCGTCGCCGACCGCCGACAGGATGATGTCCTGCTCGCGGAATATCGAGCCGCCTGGCACCAGGATCCGGATGTCGGACTGCCGCAGGAGGGCGCGCACGATGTGCAGGGAATTCGTGAACACCTGCAGGTCGCGGCCGGTGAGGTGGCGGCACATCTGCAGCGTCGTCGATCCGCCGTCGATCATGACGGACGTGCTGTTGCTGCACAGCTCCGCCGCCGCCCTGCCGATGGCGAGCTTCTGGTCCTGCATCAGCCGGACGTTCTGGTCGAACGGCGTGCCGGCCAGGTGGTCCTCGTCATTGTGTCGGCCATAGGGCTCGTAGCCCTTGAGCTTGGCGCCGCCGCGCACCCGGTCGACATAGCCTTCGTCGGCCAGGCGGTTCAGGTCCCGCCTTAGCGTCGCTGGTGACGCGTCCAGTACGTCTTCGAGCTCGCGGAAGGACACGAAGCCGTCCTTGTCCCTGAGCAACTTCAGTATGGCCTTGTCGCGTTCAGCTGCGTGCACTTGGGGTCCCCCGCCCGCCGGGCAATGCGGCAGTATAGCGGAGTTTGAGCGAATTTGATCGGTTTCGCTGATGTCGGCGCCGCGGGCGGCCACGTCACCCACCCGGACGTGCAAGTGCCTGATGACAACGTGCGTCAATTGCCACTAAGCCGGCCATCCGGAGAATCGGCAACCCCAAGACGTCAAATCCGATCACCCGTGTCCTGTTCGTGTGCATGGACTTTGGCGTTTTTGTCACGTGCACCAACGGGTTAGGTGGTTCGGGTTTCAGTTCGGTGGCAATGTTGTTCCATTGTCCTACGACGTTGCGCACCGTATTATTCATTTTGAATAAGCGATGGGGTAGGTAACAATGGCAACTACATCGTTGAGCCTCGGCGGGCACTGGGAAGAATTTATCAAGCAAGAGATCAAGAGCGGCCGATATTCGACGGCGAGTGAGGTCGTGCGAGACGCGCTTCGTGAACTCGAAGATCGAGGAAAGCGACTCGAGGCGCTTCGGGCACACCTGGCCGAAGGGGCCGATCAGGCGGCCAGAAAGGACTTTGTCGAAGGCTTTGATATCGAGTCAGTCATCGAGCGAACCAAAGCTCGGGCATGACGGCCCAACTCCGGCTCACATCGAGAGCGACTGCAGACCTCGACGAGATTGCGGACTACACGTTTGAAGAGTGGGGGCCGACGCAGATGGAGGACTACCTGCGGTCCCTGAACAAACGATTCGAGTGGCTGGCCCGGAATCCCTTCGCAGGCCGCGAACGAGACGATATTCACCCTGGATACCGAAGCTTCCCTGAAGGTAGCCACGTCATCTTCTATATCATCAGTGAAGAGTACGTCGACATCATTGGCATACCGCACAAGTCGATGGACATTGGACCCGGTATCTTCTGAACTGTGGAACGCTTTCTGGCTACAATTCTGGCTACAACCCGCGTCGGATACACCCGGATTTCGACGGACGTGCCCGGACCAGAAACTTAAGACAAACAAAGAATTATGAGTAGCGATAAACCCATTGGCGTGCTTTTCATTTGCATGGGCAACATCTGTCGGTCGCCGACGGCCGAGGGCGTGTTTCGTCACGTTGTCGCCGAGGCCGGCCTGGCCGACGCGATCCGCGTCGACTCCGCGGGCACGCATGCGTATCACGTGGGGGAGGCGCCCGATCGCCGCGCCCGGGCTGCGGCAGCCCGGCGTGGCTATTCGCTGGATGCCATTCGCGCGCGGCGGGTGGAGCCTGCCGATCTAGCGGTGTTCGATTACGTCCTTGCGATGGATCGCCTGAACCTCGTGACGCTCGAATCGATGCTGACGGAGGAGCACCGGTCGCAGCTCGGCCTGTTCCTGCCGTACGCGTCGGGCGTTGGTGAGGAGGTGCCGGACCCGTACTACGGTGGTGCCGCCGGCTTCGAACGGGTCCTGGATCTCGTCGAGGAGGCGTCGCGCGCGCTGCTCGAGGCATTGCGTGCGCGTCACGGCCTGCCGGCGCAGTAGTCGCCGGCAGGCGATCAGCGCTTACTGACTACGCGCCGTCCGGGGAGTCGCCGGACGACTTCGCCGTGTCACGCGGCTTCGTGGCAGGCGGCGGCACCGGCTCCCACGGCAGGAGACGGGATTCCCCGCGACCGGCCGAGGGATCCCTGTCGGCCGCCGGCTTGGGTGCAGCAGGTTTCGCTGCCGGTGCATCGGCCTTCGGCGATTCGGCCTTCGGTGCATCGATCTTCGGCGATTCGGCCTTCGGCGATTCGGCCGGTGCCGGTTTTGCCGGTGCCGGTTTCGTGGCTTCGGCGACGTCCGGTTTCGGCGCGGCCTTGCGCGGCGCCGGTTCCTTCACGTCGCTTTTCGGTGGCGCATCCGCAGCGGTGGTTTGCGGGGCCCTGGCACCGTTGCCGCGTGGTTCGTTCGAACCGTTCGCCTTGTCGTTGCCGGACTCCGCCTTCGCGGGGCCGTTCGATGCGTTCTGCGCGTTGTTGTCGGCGTTCTCGTTAGAGCGGCGACGACGGCGTCCGCCACGGCTGCGGCGGCTACGCGAGGAGCGTTTCGACTCGTCCGGCTTCTGCTCGCCGGCGGCCGACGTGTTCTCCGGCGCTTGCCGCTTGTCGCTCGCGGCCTTCTTGCCCTGGCGTTCCTGCGTGCTCTTTTTGCGCTTGCGTTTGCCGCGCTGCTCGCCGGAACCGCGGCTGCCGTCCGCTTTTCCCTTGCTGCCCTGGCGGCCACGGGCCGACTGTTTCTCGCCGCGCTTCTGCTTGCCGCCGCGGGTTCCGCCCGACGACCTGTCGCTGCGGCGCTGTTTCGAGGCCGGTTTGCGCCGCCGGCGACCGTCGCTCTCACTCTCGTCGCTTGCGAACAGTCCCTTGAGCCAGACCCAGAAGCCGCTCGGCTCCTTCTTGCGCACGGGCGCCGGTGTTGCCGGAGCGATGGCACCGATGGCCGGTTGCTCGACGACCTTCGCTTCCGCGTAGGCCGGCGGGATCTCGGCGACCGGGTCCGTTTCGGCCAGCGCATAGCTCGCACCGGCATTTTCCGGCAGCTCCGTCTGGTCGTCACGCACGCGGCGGATGTCGTAGTGCGGTGTCTCGAGGTTCGCGTTTGCCACCAGGACGACCTGTGTATCGTTGCGCGATTCCAGGCTCTGCACCCAGTCGCGCTTCTCGTTCAGCAGGTAGGTCGCGACTTCGACCGGCAGCTGCGCGATGACTTTCGCGGTGCGTTCCTTGCGGGCCTCTTCGCCAATCAGGCGAAGGATAGCCAGCGCCAGCGATTCGATGGAGCGAATCGTGCCGAAGCCCGAGCAGCGCGGGCAGGAATGGTAAGACGATTCGCCGATCGACGGCCGCAGGCGCTGCCGTGACATTTCCAGCAGGCCGAAGCGGGTGATCTTGCCGAGCTGTACCCGCGCGCGATCCTGCCGCACGGCTTCGCGCAGCCGGTTCTCGACTTCCCGCTGGTTCTTCTGCGGGCCCATGTCAATGAAGTCGATGACGACGAGGCCGCCGAGGTCGCGAATGCGCAGCTGGCGCGCGACCTCGTCCGCGGCCTCGAGGTTCGTATTCAGCGCGGTGGCTTCGATGTCGCCGCCTTTCGTCGCCCGCGCGGAGTTCACGTCGATCGCGACGAGTGCCTCGGTATGGTCGATGACGATGCTGCCGCCGGAGGGCAGGGTGACCTGGTGCGCGAACGCCGACTCGATCTGCGATTCGATCTGGAAGCGCGTAAACAGCGGCACCGGGTCCGTGTAGTGTTTCAGCTTCCGCGCGTTGTGCGGCATGATCTGCTCGACGAATTCGCGGGCCTCGGCGTACGTCGCCTCGTCGTCGATCAGGATTTCGCCAATGTCGGTCGTGAGGTAATCACGCAGCGCGCGAATGACCGCGTTGCTCTCCCGGTAGATCAGGAACGGCGACGGCCGTTTCAACACCGTGTCGAGGATCGCCTGCCACACCTGCAGCAGGTTGTTCATGTCCCATTCGAGCTCCTCGGCACTGCGGTCGATGCCGGCGGTGCGCAGGATGACGCTCATGTTGTCGGGAATTTTGACCTGGTCGAGCGAGTCGCGCGCGAGGTCACGGTCCGAACCGACGATGCGGCGCGACACGCCACCCGAACGCGCCTTGTTGGGTTTCAGGACGATGAACCGGCCCGCGAGGCTGACAAAGGTCGTCAGAGCGGCACCCTTGTTGCCGCGCTCTTCCTTGTCGATCTGGACGACGATGTCCTGACCTTCCTTGAGGACATCCTTGATGTTCGGCTTGCCGGAACCGGCAGGTTTGACGAAGTACTCGCTGGAAACTTCTTTCAGCGGCAGGAAGCCGTGGCGATCGGCGCCGTAGTCGACGAACGCGGCCTCGAGGCTCGGCTCGATGCGCGTGATCTTGCCTTTGTAGATATTGGCTTTCTTGCGTTCGCTCGCGGGTCCTTCGATATTCAGGTCATACAGGCGCTGGCCGTCGACCATTGCCATGCGCAACTCTTCGGATTGAGTTGCGTTGATCAGCATTCTTTTCATGTTGCCCTACTTGTAGATGGTTCGAGGGCAGGCGAGGAGGTTCCGGGTGCCGGTTGGTGGCCAGGACGGGAACGCAGGGCAGGCTGCGCGCAACGCTGCGTGCTGCGTCGGCGCTGATGATGGATGGTTCGAATTTGAATAGCACGTGAACCAGAGTGATCACGGCTAATGACAAAATCAGCATGCTGTCCCTGCGGTCGTACCGCGATGGCGCTCGGCGGAAACCGCTCGCGCTGCCAAAACAATCCGGTCACGCTGTCGCGGACCGGTAAATCAGTTCAGGAGTCAGGCGGCGACCCGGCTGGGTCTCGCGTGAATCGTTAAACTCGTGTCAAACGGTGTTGCCAAGATTGCGGGTGCCGGTCGCGGCGGTTAGTCTCGCCCACGTTTCGCGGCCCTCGCTGGGCGCTAATATACCACAAGCCTACGGCCCATCAAGTCATTGATCATGCAAGAAAAGTCTCGAAGTCACAACGCCGGCCCCGCGGCATCCGTGCGCAAAGTACGGGTGGACGCGGATTCGGCCGGCCAGCGCATCGACAATTTCCTCCGGCGCGAGTTGCCCGGCGTGCCGAAGGGGCGCGTGTATCGGCTGCTGCGCCGCGGCGAGGTTCGCGTCAACGGCGGGCGCGTGCGCGCCGAGTACAAGCTCGCGGCCGGGGACGAGGTGCGGATCCCGCCGGTGCGCATCGATGCGCCCGGTGCGCCGCCGGCACCGAAGCTCGCCGGGCAAATCCTCGAGCACGTGCTGTACGAGGACAAGCGGCTCATCGTTATCGACAAGCCGAGCGGCGTGGCCGTTCACGGCGGCAGCGGCGTCAGCCACGGAGTGGTGGAGCGCCTGCGTCACGCCAGGCCCGACCTTGCGGAGGTCGGTCTCGTGCACCGACTCGATCGCGAAACGTCCGGCTGCCTGGTGCTGGCAAAACGGCGCAGCGCACTGCGCGAATTGCATGCACGCTTTCGGGAGGGCGTCGTCGAGAAGAACTACCTGGCGTTGGTATCCGGTGACTGGCAGCACGGCGAGCAGGTGCTCGACATGCCCTTGCTGGTGACGAATCGCCAGGGCGGCGAGCGCCACGTCGTCGTCAGCGAGAAAGGCAAGGACGCGCAGACGCGGGTCCGGTTGTCGCGGCGTTATCGCGACGCGAGCCTGCTGCAATGCGCACCGCGGACCGGCCGTACGCACCAGATACGCGTGCATCTTGCCGCAGCGGAATTCCCGATCGCGGGCGACGAGCGCTACGGCGACCCGGCGGCGAACGCGCGCTTCGCCGCGCTCGGCCTGCCACGCCTGTTCCTGCACGCACAATCGATTTCGTTCCCGGATCCGAGCGGTAACGACCTGCATTTCACGGCCCCCCTGGCCGCGGACCTCGAAGCCTTCCTCGGCCGGTTGCCGGGGCCCGCACCCGGACGGCGGGCGCGTCAGGGCAACAGGTAGCCCAGCTGCAGCAGCCGGTCGGCGACCCAGATCATCGGCAGGCCGATCAGGGCAGTGGGGTCTTCCGCCGCCACGGATTCGAACAGGACGAAGCCCGCGCCTTCCAGCTTGAAGCTACCTGCGCAGTCGTACGGCTCGTCGTGCCGGACGTAGGCCTCGGCGAGACGCCGGTCGAATTTCCGGAAACGCACGACGGTCGTGTCCGTGTGTTCGTAGCGTGTACGCCCGGCGGGATCGAGGATGCAGACGGCCGTGAGGAAGCGCATCGTCTTCCCCGAGGCCGCCAGCAACTGCTCGACGGCCTTTTGCGCAGACCCGGGCTTGCCGAGCACCGTATCGTCGAGAACGGCGAGCTGGTCGGCGCCGATTACGAGCGCGTCACGCGCGTTGACGGACACGGCCTCGGCCTTGCGGCGGGCCAGGTGCGTCGCGAGTTCGCCAGGCGGCAGCCCGCCCGGATTGCTCTCGTCAACGTCCGGCGACATCGTTTCGTACTCGTCGAGAAAGCGGTCGAGCAGGCCGCGCCGGTACGGCGACGAGGAGGCCAGGACAATCGGCCGGGCGGATGGGTTTTGCATAAGGGAATCAGGTGCTTGCAGAACGAGTCCCGGCGAGTGTACCGGGATTCCGGCGACGGACCGAGACTTTTCGGGATTCGCCGGCGCGATGCTTTGACACCCGCCCTGCGGGTACTTATCATGCGCGCGCCATGGGCGATCCGCTGCACGACAGGCAGTCCGTCAACGTGCTGGCGAATGCCCGGCAAGTAATTGAAATTGCAGGGAATATTGAAGGCTTCCCGCGCGTTGCGGAAAGCGTGGAGAACGACCTGGCGACGCTGCCTGCGGGCGCGCGGCCGGGAAACTGGCGCGCGCAGCCGATCACCGGGCGGGTGCGGTTCGGGCACGCGCCGGACGGTTCCGGCGACCCGGCGCTCGAGGGCGAGGTGCTCGCGCAGGTTCCCGCGGTGTGCCAGCGCTGCCTGGAACCGTTCCGCTACGCGCTCGACGTGCCGGTGGCAGTGCAGTTCGGGCGCGAGGCAAACAAGGCTCTCGACGCCGCGGTGTCACCGGGTTACGAGTACTGGGAGTTGCCGGACGACCGTGTCCGGCCCGTCGACATCGTCGACGAGCTGATCGTGATGGCCATGCCGTTGTCGGCGCGGCATGCGAACGACGAAGATTGCAGGGCGCCGGAAGAAGCCGGCGCGGCGAGTGACAGAACACGGCCGTTCGCCGACCTGCGCCGCCAGATGGAAAACGCTGACAAGGAATAACGAGACGCGACCGGTGAGTTCGCCGGACGTCGATCTGACTGGAGAAAGTTATGGCCGTACAAAAGAGTCGCAAGACACCGTCCCGGCGCGGCATGCGACGTTCGCATGACAAGCTGACGAATCCCGCGCTGTCGGTCGACCCGACCACCGGCGAAACGCACCTGCGCCACCGCGTGTCGCCGGACGGATTCTATCGCGGCGAGCAGGTCATTGCTCGGCCCGACACCGACACCGACGACGAATAGCCCGGACAGGATGCGCGTGGCCGGGCGTTGATGCCGGGCCGGTTCGCGGGCGAGGGACCCGCGGACAACGGCGATGGGAAACCTGTCGAGAATAGCCCTTGACGCGATGAGCGGTGACCTCGGTGCCGAGGTCGTCGTGCGCGCGGCGTTCGCGTCGCTGCAGAAATACCATCACATCGAGCTGCTGCTGGTCGGCGACGCCGGCGTGCTCACCGACCTCGTGACGCGCATCATCGGCGACGATCCACGCCTCAGGATCGTGCACGCGTCGGAAGTCGTCGAGATGACGGACCCGCCGGCGGACGCCGTCCGCAAGAAAAAGGATTCCTCGATGCGTGTGGCGATCGACCTCGTCAAGTCCGGCGAGGCGGATGCCTGTGTCAGCGCGGGCAATACCGGTGCGCTGATGGCGACGGCGAAGTTCGTGCTGAAGATGCTGCCGGGCATCGACCGGCCGGCCATCCTTGCCGAGCTGCCCGCGATCGACGGATCCCTGCACATGCTTGACCTGGGCGCGAACACGGAATGCACGGCCGAACAGCTCTTCCAGTTCGCCGTGATGGGTTCGATCGTCGCGGGCGATATCGCCCGCCTCGAAAAGCCGAGGGTGGCGCTGTTGAACATCGGGGCCGAGGACACGAAGGGCAACGGTACGGTCAAGGAAGCCGCACGGCTCCTGCAGGCAAGTTCGCTGAACTACGTCGGTTACATCGAGGGCAACGACCTGTTCAACGGCAAGACGGACGTCGTCGTAACCGACGGTTTCTCGGGCAACGTCGCGCTGAAAGCGATGGAAGGCATGGTTGCCCTGATCAAACACCGGCTCCGGCAGGCATTCACCCGCGACTGGCGGGCAAAGTTGCAGGCGTTTCTTGCCCAGTGGGTCCTGAAGCGACTGGCGAGCGAAACCGATTCCCGGAATTACAACGGTGCGACTCTGGTCGGGCTAAATGGTATCGTAATCAAGAGCCATGGCAGCGCCGATGCGTATGCGTTCCAGCACGCGATCGACACGGCCGTCTTGGAAGTGCGGAACCAGGTGCCGCAGCAGATCGGAAGTCTGCTGCGTCGGGAAACGGCATGACGTATTCGAGAATCACCGGAACAGGCCGGTACCTGCCCGAGAAGGTACTGACGAATTTCGACCTCGAGAAGATGGTCGACACGACGGACGAGTGGATCCGGACGCGCACCGGTGTTGAGCGACGCCATTGCGTCGCGGAAGACCAGACCACGTCGGACATGTGTGTCGAGGCGGCGCGCCTCGCCCTCGATGCGGCCGGCGTTGCGCCGACCGACATCGACATGGTCATCGTGGGCACGACGTCGCCGGACCTGGTGTTCCCGAACGTCGGCACGATAGTGCAGCACCGGCTCGGCATCCCGGCGTGTCCCGCCGTCAGCCTGGAAGCCGCGTGCACCGGATTCATCTACGCGTTGTCGACGGCGGACAAGTACATCCGCGCCGGCGACGTCAAGCGCGCATTGGTCCTGGGCGCCGAATGCATCACGAAGCTGATCGACTGGTCGGACCGCAATACCTGCGTACTGTTCGGCGATGGCGCCGGTGCGGTCGTGCTGGAGCGCTCCGACGAACCCGGCATCCTGACGACGCACCTCGGCGCTGACGGCCAGTATCGCGACCTGCTGTATTACCCGGTCGGCGCCTCGAAGGACCTCGCGAAGGCCGGCACCGACGAAGCCGCGATCATGATGACCGGCAAGGAAGTGTTCAAGGTGGCGGTCACGACGCTCGGCGATGTGGCGAGCCGCGCGCTGGAAAGTGCCGGCGTCAGTCCCGACGAACTGGACTGGCTGGTGCCGCACCAGGCGAATATCCGCATCATCCAGGCCACGGCCAAGCGCCTGAACCTGCCGATGGAGAAGGTCATCGTCACGGTCCAGGACCACGGCAACACCTCCGCCGCGTCGGTCCCGTTGGCGCTCGATACCGCGGTGCGGGACGGGCGCATCAAGCCCGGCCAGCTCGTCCTGATGGAAGCGTTCGGCGGCGGGTTCACCTGGGGTTCGGTACTGATGCGCTTCTGACCCGCCTCGGGATGGCTTACCATGGCCGTCCCGGAGCGTTCGTCGAGAATTCGACATGGCCGTCACCCTCGTCATCGGAAACCGCAATTACTCGAGCTGGTCGCTCAGGGCCTGGCTGCTGCTGCGCGAAGCGGGCATACCCTTCGAGGAGCAGCGAATCGCGCTGGACGTGCCGGGCACGGCCGAGGCGATCGGCGCGGTGTCGCCGTCCGGCCGCGTGCCGGTCCTGCTGCTCGAGGACGAGGTGGTCTGGGACTCGCTCGCGATCGCGGAAACGGTAGCGGAGCGCTACCCCGAGGCGAAGTTGTGGCCTGACGACCTGTCGGCGCGCGCGCATGCGCGCAGTGTCAGCGCCGAGATGCACGCGGGGTTTGCCGCGCTGCGTGAACAGATGCCGATGAACTGCCGTGCCATGGGACGCAAGGTGGCACTGCCCGACGACCTGGTTGCCGATATCGATCGCGTCATCGAGATCTGGTCCGACTGTCACCGGCGCTACGGCGGTGGCTGGCTGTTCGGCCGCTTCAGCGTTGCCGATGCCATGTTCGCGCCGGTTGCGCTGCGATTCAGGACCTACGGTATCAATCTGCCCGATTCCGCCCGCAGTTTTCCGGAACGGCTGCTCGACAGCCGATCGCTGCAGGAATGGCTCGAGGCAGCCGAAACAGAAACGGAAGTCATCGAGCAGGATGAAAAGGGACAATGACGGCATGACGACACGACTGCGCTCTGCGCTGGCTTTCCTGGTGTTCACGGCCGCGGGTCCGGCGCTTTCGTCGACCTTCGAGTTGCCGCCCGACGGCATTGACGTCATCGGCGAGGTGACGACCGTCGTCACCGGGCATCACGATACGTTCGTCGACATCGCGCGCCGGCACGGCTTCGGTTACGAGGATCTCGTGCGCGCGAACCCGGACGTCAACCCCTGGGTGCCGGGTGAAGGGACCGAGATCGTGCTGCCGGGACGGTTCATTCTTCCGTCGGGTCCGCGCGAAGGGCTCGTGCTGAACATTGCCGAGTATCGCCTCTACTATTTCCCGAAACCGAAGGCGGGAGAGCCGGGCGTCGTCATGACGTACCCTGTCAGCATCGGGCGCCAGGACTGGGCCACGCCGATCGGCATTACGCGCGTCGTGCAGAAGAACGTCAATCCGTCGTGGTATCCGCCGCAGTCGGTGCGCGACGAGCATGAAGCGGACGGCCGGCCGCTGCCGTCGGTCGTGCCGCCGGGGCCGGACAACCCGCTCGGCTCGCGTGCAATGCGTCTCGGCCTGCCGGGCTACCTGATCCACGGAACGAACCGGCCCGCCGGGGTCGGCATGCAGGTCACGCACGGTTGCGTCCGCATGTTTCCGGAAGACATCGAATACCTGTTCGAGCAGGTGGCACTGAACACGACGGTGCGCATTGTCAACGAACCGGTCAAGATCGGCTGGGACGGAGAACAACTCGTGCTGGAAGCACACCCGGTGCTGGCATCGTCACCTGAGGTGACCAGTGACGTGCCGATGCCGGAAACGGCGGTCGGGGAAGCGGCGAGTGGCGAGGAAGCCGTCGACGTGCTACCACCGGCGAAGGATCCACTGACCTATGCGACGGAACAGTTCATCGTCGCGACGACGAAACGCGCCGGCGAGCTCGACTGGACACGCGTCGAAGCGGCGATCGCGCGTTCCGACGGCTTGCCGGTGGTGGTTGGCGAGGGAATAAAAAACGCCGCGACGAGCGCGGCGTTCGAATAGATCCTGGTCGTCTGACGTTACTTCGACATCGACTTCTGGAACATGCGATCCATCGCTTCGCGGTTCGCATCGCAGCACTTCTGTGCCCCGGTAGCGGCCGAGAGAGCGCGGTCTGCAGTGCTCTGAGCGCTGGCGGCTGCTTGCGCGGCGCGATCAGCGGCAGCGCGCGCAGCTTCTGCGGTCGAAGCAGCGGCTGCAGCGTCTGCAGCAGCGCGATCCGCCGTTGCCTTGACTTCGTCCAGGCCCGTTGCACAGCCGGTGACGAGGCCGAGTGCCAGCAGCAACGCACCCGTCTTCATTGCGGTTTTCTTCATTGGTCTAAGGTTCCTCTGTTGGGAAAAACTGCAGACGCATTATTTCCCAAATCCTCAGACGCTGCAATGAAGATATTGTTTTTTAATGCGGTTTGTCGCCGGTTGGGGACAGTGCGGTCGGTCCTTGTTGTGCGGTTCGGGAGCAGGTTCGCCGGCGTTGGTCCGGCGGACGCGTCTTTGGCCTGACCGGTCGACGCGTTCGGTCGATGCGATTCTGTGTCGGCCGTGTTCACCCGGTCGGCGGCGAGCATTCGGGAAGTGTTCGGGAAACGGCGGGCAGGGTGGCACGCCGTGCTTGCGCCGGCGGAAGTACTGTATATAATCGCAGGTACTGTAATTCCGTACAGGATAAGCTGAAATGCGCGAACTGACCCCCCGACAAACGCAAATTCTCGAAATGATTCAGGAGTTTATCGCCGAGACCGGCATGCCGCCGACGCGCGCCGACATCGCGAACGAGCTCGGTTTCAGGTCGGCGAACGCCGCCGAGGAACACCTGCGGGCCCTGCAGAAAAAGGGCGTGCTGGAACTGATCCCGGGCGCGTCACGCGGCATCCAGCTCAAGGATTCTCTGCGCGAACAGATGGGACTGCCGCTCGTCGGTCGGGTCGCGGCCGGCAGTCCCATCCTCGCGCAGGAACACATCGAAACGCATTACAAGCTCGATCCCCAGTTGTTCAATCCGAAGCCCCATTACCTGTTGCGGGTGCAGGGCATGAGCATGAAGAACGCCGGCATCCTGGATGGCGATCTCGTGGCCGTGCACCGGACGCCGGAAGTGCGCAGCCGGCAGATCATCGTCGCGCGACTGGATGACGAGGTGACGGTCAAGCGCTACCGGCAGGACGGTTCGCTCGTCTGGTTGTTGCCGGAGAACGAGGAGTTCGAGCCGATACAGGTCGACCTGCGGGAACAGGGCCTGGTCATCGAAGGCGTCGTCGTCGGCGTCATTCGTGACGGCCTGCCGTTGCACTGAGGTACCGGAGCGCGGCATGCGGCGTGATGCGTCATCCCTGGAAGCGTTGCTCGCGAATCCGCGCATCTGGCGAGGCTCATCGACGGAGCGGCCGGCCTCCGGCCTGTCGAGCGGCTACGCGAAGCTCGACCGGCACCTCCCGGGCGGCGGCTGGCCGCTGCACGCGCTGACGGAGATCTTCACCGAGCAGTACGGCGTGGGCGAGCTGCAGTTGCTGATGCCGGCGCTGGCGCGGCTCGGCGCCGAGGACCCGGCCGCGGCCTTCGGTGAACCGGCGTGGATCGCCTGGGTGGCGCCGCCGTTCGAGCCGTACCCGCCGGCCTTGCTGGAATGGGGTCTCAACCTGTCCCGCCTGCTGATCGTCCGGCCGAAGGACGACGGCGACATACTCTGGTCGGCCGAACAGGCGCTGGCGTCCGGCACCTGTGCCGCCGTGCTGTTGTGGCCGCCGGACCTCTCCGACCAGGACAGCCGCCGCCTGCAACTCGCCGCGGAAAAGGGCGAGAGCTGGGCGGTGGCTTTCCGCCCCGATACCGCGCGGCATGCAAGCTCGGCCGCCGCCCTGCGCATCGCGATGCGGGCCGACGAGGCCGGCACACACCTGGACATCTTCAAGAGCCGGGGCGGGCGGCCCGTCACGCTGCACGACATCTTCGCGGGCTGATGTCCCGGGCGCGGCGTTTTCCGGCCCTGGTTCGGGGCACGGCCCCGGTGCCTCCGGCGGCGCGGCCGGAGCCCGGTCCCGATGCCCAGGCCTTGCTGCCGCTCGCCGAGCCGGCGCCGCGTACCCGGGCGGCTACGCGCGCCCGCGAACTCTGGTTCTGTGCCTGCCTGCCATGCCTGCCGCTCGAAGCGCTCTGCACGGCAAGTGCCGCGTTCGCCGTCGTCGAGGAGCAGCAGGGGATGCATCGCATCGTGTTCGCGAATGCCGCGGCGCTTGCCGCCGGCGTCGCGCCCGGCATGTCCTCGAACGCGGCACTGGCGCTGCTGCCGGAACTCACGCTCGAGGTGCGCCGGCGCAGTCACGAACAGCAGGCGCTCGAACATCTCGCGGGCTGGCTCGAACAGTTTTCGTCGCGGGTATCGCTGGCGGCGGACGACGTCCTGTTGTTCGAGATCGCCGGCAGTCTGCGCCTGTTCGGCGGATTGAAGAGCCTGCGCCGGCAGGTGACCACCGGACTGCGGCAGCTGGGGTTCACGGCGGCGCTGGCGATCGCGCCGACGCCGCTGGCCGCGACCTGGCTTGCGCGGGCCGGGCATCGCGTCTGCGTCAGGAGCCCGGACAATCTCGCAGCGGCGCTGCGCGACCTGCCGCTCGCCTGCCTCGACTGGCCCGCGGGGGTGGTCGAGGCATTGACCGGCATTGGCGTCACGCGGGTCGGTGCCTGCCTGCGCCTGCCGCGGGAGGGCTTTGCCCGGCGCTTCGGTGCGGGACGCCTGCTGGAACTGGATCGTGCGCTGGGGCGCCTGCCGGACCCGCGGCCCGGCTGGCGCGCGCCGGAAAGCTTTCGCGCCGATGTCGAGCTGCTGGAAGAACAGTCCGACCGGGAGCTGTTGCTCGCGGTCTGCAACGAATTGCTCGAACGCCTGGAGCGTTTCCTGTTGTCGCGGCAACTCGGCACCCAGCGCCTCGATTTCAGTTTTTATCACCTGAAAGCGGCGGCAACCTGCGTGTCGCTGGGTTGCGCGCAGTCCGGCCGGGCGGCGGCGCGCTGGGCCGACCTGCTGCGCCTGCGTTTCGAGCGCGTCGCCTTCAGTGAACCGGTCATCGCGGTACGCCTCGAAGCGCACGACACCCGGCCGCTGGAAACGGGAACGGCACGGCTGGGATTCGGCACCCGCCGGCCGCAGGCCTCCGGTGCTTCGATGACGCAGCTCGCCGAACGGCTCGGGGCTCGCGTCGGTCGCAACGCGGTGCTGGGCGTGACGACGGTGCCGGATCACCGGCCTCAGCATGCCTGGGGCGTGCGCAGCCTGCTGTCACCGGGCGCCGACGCCGCCTCGGCCGTCGTGCGTCACGGGGCGAGACGGCCGTTGTGGATGTTGCCGGAGCCGACGCGGCTGCACGCGGAAGCGGGGCGCCCGCTGCACCTCGGTCCCCTGCAACTCATCGACGGTCCGGAGCGTCTCGAAACCGGCTGGTGGGATGACGACGGCATCGCCCGGGACTACTACACGGCCGTGAACCCGCGGGGCATGCGCCTGTGGGTTTTTCGCGATCGTCGTCCCTGCGCCGGCTGGTATCTCCACGGCTTCTTCGGCTGACGATGCCGGCCCGCTATGCCGAGCTGCACGCGCTCAGCAATTTCACGTTCCTGCGCGGCGCATCGCACCCCGAAGAACTCGTCGCGACCGCGGCGGCGCTCGGTTACGACGCGCTGGCGATCACCGACGAGTGCTCGGTGTCCGGCGTCGTGCGCGCGCACATGGCCGCGAAGGAGGCCGGTCTCTCGAAGCTCGTCATCGGCTCGGAGTTGCGCCTGCCGGGCGGGCGCAAGCTCGTTCTGCTGGCGCAGGACCGGCGCGGGTACGCGGCGCTGTGTGCGCTGATCACGCGGGCACGGCGCGCCGCCGACAAGGGTCGCTACGCGCTGCGCCGGCAGGATTTCGACGACGGCCTTCCGGGTTGCATCGCGCTGTGGGTCCCGGACGAGACATTTGCGCTCGGCACCGACGATCACTGGATTCGCGAAACGTTTCGCGACCGGCTCTGGATCGCCGTCGAGCTGCTGGCCGATGGCCGGCAGCGGGAACAACTCGACTGCCTGCGGGCGACCGGAAAGCGCCTGAAGCTGCCGCTCGTTGCGACCGGTGACGTGCACATGCACCGCCGGGCGCGGCGCGTCCTGCAGGACACGCTGACGGCAATCCGCGAAGGCGTCACGGTCGACGCCGCCGGCTTCCTGCTGTACCCGAACGGCGAGCGGCACCTGCGGCCGCGCGAGATGCTCGAGCGCATCTACCCGGCCGCGCTGTTGCGCGAGTCCGTCGACATCGCCGCGAGCATGGCGTTTTCGCTCGACGAACTGCGCTACGAGTACCCGGACGAGATCGTGCCGGCCGGCGAGACGCCGGCCAGCTACCTGCGGCGGCTCACCGAGGCGGGCATGCGCCGGCGCTGGCCCGGCGGCGTGCCGGCGAAGGTCGTGCAACTCGTCGAGCACGAACTCGCGCTGATCGCGGACCTCCGTTACGAACCGTACTTCCTGACCGTCTACGACATCGTGGCGTTTGCACGCTCGCAGGGCATCCTGTGCCAGGGACGCGGCTCGGCGGCGAATTCGGCCGTGTGTTTCTGTCTCGGTATCACGGAAGTCGATCCGGGGCGCATGGCGACGCTGGTCGAGCGATTCATCTCGAAGGAGCGCAACGAGCCGCCGGACATCGACGTCGATTTCGAGCACGAGCGCCGCGAGGAGGTGATCCAGTATATCTACCGGAAGTACGGCCGCGAGCGCGCGGCACTCGCGGCCACGGTGATCACCTACCGCCCGCGCAGTGCGCTGCGTGACGTCGGCAAGGCGCTGGGCCTGTCGGAGCTGCAGGTCGGGCGGCTGGCGCGGTCGATGCAGTGGTGGGACGGCAGGACCGTCGACGAGAGCCGCATCCTCGAGGCCGGCCTGCGGCCCGACAGCCCGGTCGTGAAGCGCCTGCTGTACCTCGTCGGCGAACTGGTCGGGTTCCCGCGGCACCTGTCGCAGCACGTCGGCGGCTTCGTGATCTCGAACGGGCCGCTGTCCGAGCTCGTGCCGGTCGAGAACGCGACGATGCCGGAGCGCACCGTCATCCAGTGGGAGAAGAACGATCTCGAAGACCTGGGGCTTTTGAAGGTCGACGTGCTCGGGCTCGGGATGCTGACGGCGATCCGGCGCAGCTTCGAGCTGATCCGGCGTTTCGACGGGCGCGAACTCACTCTGGCGACGGTGCCGGCCGAGGACCCGCTCGTGTACGACATGATCTGCGACGGTGACACGATGGGCGTGTTCCAGATCGAATCCCGTGCGCAGATGGCGATGCTGCCGCGGCTGAAGCCGCGCTGCTACTACGATCTCGTCATCGAGGTCGCGATCATCCGGCCGGGGCCGATCCAGGGCGACATGGTGCACCCTTATCTTCGGCGCCGTAACGGCGAGGAGGCCGTCGACTACCCGAGCGACGAGGTCAAGGGCGTGCTGCAGCGGACGCTCGGCGTGCCGATTTTCCAGGAGCAGGTGATGCAGCTCGCGATCGTGGCCGCCGGGTTCTCCGCCGGCGAGGCGGATCGCCTGCGGCGGGCGATGGCCGCCTGGAAGCGGCGTGGCGGTCTCGGGCCGTTCGAGGAACGCCTGATCGAGGGCATGCGGCGCCGCGGCTACAGCGAGGCGTTCGCCCGGCAGATCTTTCACCAGATCGAGGGCTTCGGCGAGTACGGTTTTCCGGAGTCGCACTCGGCGAGCTTCGCGCTGCTCGTCTACGTGTCGTGCTGGCTGAAGCGGCACACGCCGGCCGCGTTCACGGCGGCCCTGCTGAACAGCCAGCCGATGGGCTTCTACTCGGCCTCACAGCTCGTCCAGGACCTGCGCCGCCACGGTGTCGAGGTGCGGCCCGTCGACGTCAACCGGAGCGGCTGGGACTGTTCCCTGGAGCGCAGCCCGGACGGCGCGGCCTGCCTGAGACTCGGGCTGCGGCTGGTCAAGGGGTTGTCGGAAGAGGCCGGACGCCGGATCGAGAGCACGCGTCCGGGCGTCGGCTTCTCGCGTACGCAGGAACTGGTTGAACGGACCGGGCTGGACCGGCGCGAGCTGGGCCTGCTGGCCACGGCCGGTGCGCTGAAACCGCTGGAAGGCCATCGTCATCGCGCGCGCTGGGCGGTGGCCGGCGTGGAGGAACCGACGCCGCTCCTCGGCACGTTCGACGTCCGCGAGGCCGCGCCGATGCTGACCGCGCCGGGCGAAGGGCAGGATATCGTCGCCGACTACCGCAGCCTGGGGCTGACGCTCGAACGGCACCCGATGCACCTGCTGCGCGATCGCCTGGATCGTTACGGCTACGCGCCGGTGACGACCTTACCGGATGGCCGGAACGGGCAGCCGATTTCCGTGGCGGGACTCGTCATCACGAAACAGCGCCCGGGAACGGCGAGCGGCGTCACGTTCGTCACGCTGGAGGACGAGGGCGGGCACGTCAACCTGATCGTCTGGAAGCAGGTCGCCGAGGAATTTCGTGCCGCACTGCTGAACGCGAAGCTGATGGGGGTGACCGGCGAGTTGCAGATCGAGGGCAAGGTGATCCACGTGATTGCGAAACGGCTGGTCGATCACACGGCGTTGCTGGGGAATCTGGACGTGCGGTCCCGCGACTTTCGTTGACGCCGGCCCCGGCGAACATTCAGTCGTCGTCGTCGAGATTGAAATTGTAGGTGCTGTCGAGGTCTCTCTCTGCCTCACGCAATTCACGGAGTTCTTCGATGCGGCGCTTGATCGCGCGTCGACGGGCGACATCATCACCGTCGATGGAATCGAGCTTCGACACGAGCTCCTCGATGTTGATTTCGATGGACGAGCCGTCGCTGTCGTCGTCGTCATCGTCATCGCTCGCGCGACGCACGCTCAGCGTATCGTCGTCATCTTCGGTGTCGAGCTCTTCTTCCGTTTCTTCCGGTTCCCGCTCGCCTTTCTTCTGGCCGGTCATCGCATGTCCTCAATGCACCCTCTCGTACGGCAATTGCTCTCCGCGGCATCCCCGCCGACCCGAGATTGCCGCATGTATACCGCGAAAGATTTTGCTTCGCAAGACCGCATTCCGGTCGGCGCACCAATCCGCCGGAATCAGCGAATCAGATTGTTGATCTCGAAAATCGGCAACAGGATCGCGAGCACGATCATGAGGACGACGCCGCCCATCAGCACGATCAGCAATGGCTGGAGAATGCCGAGGAGGGCCGCGATCAGGCCGTCCACTTCCCGCTCCTGGCCGTCGGCGGCGCGCTTCAGCATCTCGCCGAGTTTGCCGCCCGCTTCACCGCTGGCGATCAGGTGAATCATCATCGGCGGAAACAGCTTGCTCATTTCGAGTGACTTGCTGATCGAGCCACCCTCACGAACCCTGACGGCCGCGTCCGTCACGGCGTCGCGCATCGGCAGGTTCTCGATGACGCCGGCCGAAATCTTCATCGCTTCGAGGATCGGGACACCGCTGCCGGCCAGGATGCTGAACGTGCGGGTGAATCGCGCGGTGTTGATGCCGCGCGTTAGCCGGCCGATGATCGGCAGCGCGAGCAGCGTCCGGTGGTAGCGCCGGCGCGGTCCTTCGCGCTGAAGCAGCCACCAGGTGCCCCAGCTCAGCGCCCCGACCGCCACGATCACCAGGAACCAGTGATTGCGCAGGAAGTCGCTGGTCGAAATCAGTCCACGCGTCAGGGCCGGCAGTTCCGCGGCGGTGTTCTCGAAGACCTGGACGATCTTCGGCACGACCGAGGCCAGCATGAAGCTGATGATGCCGATCGCCATGACGACGAGCGCGATCGGGTAGATCATTGCATTGGTGACGCGCTGCCGCAGCTCGTGGCGGGCTTCGGTGTAGTCCGCGAGGCGCTCGAGGACGACGTCGAGGTGCCCGGATTGTTCGCCGGCCGCGATCGTCGCCCGGTACAGGTCCGGAAACGCCTGCGGGAATTCGCCGAGGCCGTCGGCCAGCGTGTGGCCTTCCATGACCTTGCCGCGCACCCCCAGCAGAATGCTCTTCGTTCTCGGTTGGTCGTTCTGTTGCGACACGGCCAGCAGCGATTCCTCGAGCGGCAGGCCTGACTGCGACAACGAGGCGAGTTGGCGCGTGACGAGCGCGAGCTCGGCCGGCGACATGCCGCGGCGCAGTGAGAACGAACGCTGGCGTCGGGCTTCGCGCTGAGCGACCTCCGTCACCTTGACGGGGAGGAGGCGACGCTCGCGCAGAATCTGGCGAACGTGGCGCGGCGTGTCGCCTTCGATGAGGCCCTTGGCTTCCTTGCCGGTGGCATCCAGCGCGACGTATTCGAAGGCGCCCATCGATCAGGTGTCCGTCAGTCTTCCCGCGTTACGCGCAGGACTTCCTCGAGCGTGGTCTCGCCCTGGAGCACGCGTCGGCGGCCGTCGGCGCGGATGCCCGGACCGAACTTGCGTGCGTAACGTTCAAACTCCTGCTCGCTGACGCCATCGTGGATCATCGTGCGCATGCGGTCGTTGATCGCGATCAGCTCGTAGATGCCGGTGCGGCCGGAAAACCCGCCGTTGGCCCCCGGCCCCGGCTTGTACAGCGTCGGGGGATTCGCCGGGTCTGCCTCGAGCAGCCCGCACTCGTACTCGGTGGCCGTGTAGGGCACCTTCGTCTCGTCGTCGAGTACGCGCACGAGACGCTGCGCGAGCACGCCGATGATGCTCGACGAGAGCAGGAAGGGTTCGACACCCATGTCGCGCAGGCGCGTGACGGCGCCGGACGCCGTGTTCGTGTGCAGCGTGGACAGCACGAGGTGCCCCGTGAGACTCGCCTGCACCGCGATCTCCGCGGTCTCCAGGTCGCGGATCTCGCCCACCATGACGACATCGGGGTCCTGGCGCAGGATCGCGCGCAGTCCGCGCGCGAAGGTCATGTCCACCTTGGAATTGACCTGCGTCTGCCCGATACCGTCGATGAAGTACTCGATCGGGTCCTCGACCGTCATGATGTTGCGGCTGTGGTCGTTGATGCGCTCGAGGGCGGCGTACAGTGTCGTCGTCTTGCCGGAACCGGTCGGGCCGGTCACGAGGATGATGCCGTGGGGCTTGTGGATCAGGCTGTCCATGATCGCCGTCGACCGTTCGTCCATGCCGAGCGACCCGAGGTCGAGCCGGCCGGCCTGCTTGTCGAGCAGGCGAAGCACGACGCGCTCTCCGTGGCCGGACGGCATCGTCGAGACACGCACGTCGACGGCGCGGCCGGCGATGCGCAGGGAGATGCGTCCGTCCTGGGGCAGGCGCTTTTCGGCGATGTCGAGTTTCGACATGACCTTGATGCGCGACACGACGAGCGGGGCGAGGGCACGCCGGGTCTGCAGGATCTCGCGAAGGACGCCGTCGACACGAAATCGCACGTTCAGCCGGTTCTCGTAGGGCTCGATGTGGACGTCGGAGGCATTCTCCTTGACCGCCTCGGTGAGAACGGCGTTGATGAAGCGGATGATCGGCGCGTCGTCGTCGCTGTCGATCAGGTCTGACGGTTCCTGCAGTTCCTGGGCCACCTGGTCGAGGTTGATGTCCTCATTGAGGCCGTCGACCATCTGGATGGCGTTGTGCGTGCCCTGCTCGTAGGAGGCCTGCAGCAGGGAATCGAAGACCGCGTCGGACACCCGCGACAGTTTCAAGGGCACGCCGGCAAAGCGCCGTGCTTCCGCAAGGCTCAAGGGGCTCGCACCGGCGCGGTACACGGCGTCGGCGGCGCCGTCCTTGATCTCGCGAATCAGTACGCCGTGGCGCTTCGCGAACGAGAATGGCAGGACGCGCGCTTCGCGGGCGGCTTCGATTTCGGCTTCGGTCTCGGGAACGATCGTGCTGCCGGGAGCGAGCGTTTCGTGTTGGCTGGCCATGCGCGACGCCGTCAGTCGTACTTCTCGCTGGGCGCCTCGTCCGACGGCGCGGGGGCCGTGCCCTGTTCCTCGATCGGCGGCAGGGCGGGGCGCTCCACGTCCTTCAGCAGCGGTACTGCCTGCCCCTGGTTGCCCAGCTGGACGTTGCGGATGTAGTTGTACTTGTCATTTGTGACCTGCCAGGACCGCTCGGCATCGCGCAGGATCTGCGGCCGGATGAAGATCATCAGGTTGGTCTTGACCTTCTCGTTGTTGCGACTGCGGAACAGCCCGCCGACGACCGGAATCGCGCCGAGTACGGGTACACGCTGTTCCGTCTCCCGGAGCGTGTCCTCGATCAGGCCCCCGAGCACGATGATCGTGCCGTCGTCGACGATGACCGTGGTTTCGATGATGCGCTGGTTCGTGATCAGGTCGACTGCGCCCTCCGACGAAGACGCGAGGCTGGAGATTTCCTGCGAGATCTTGAGCAGCAGCGAGTCACCTTCGTTGATTTGCGGCGTGATCGTGAGTTTTACGCCGATGGATTCGCGGTTGACCGTGGTGAACGGGTTGACCGACCCGCCGGATGAGCCGGTGTTCGTGAACTGGCCGGACACGAAGGGCACTTCCTGCCCGATGTTGAGGCTGGCTTCCTCGTTGTCGGTGGTCAGGATCGTGGGCGTCGAGATGATGTTCGTGTTGGCGTCGCCCTGGAGCGCACGCAGGATGGCTGCGAAGCTCACGCCGTCGTCGGTAATGCGCCCGACGCCGATCGTGACGCCGGAGCCGATCAGGCCGGACGGGTCCGTCACCGTGTCGCCGCCACCGGCAGCCGCCGCCGCGAGCTGCACGACGCCGCTGCCGAACGCCGGGAAATTGCTGATCGCAATGGGCGCGTCCGAGCCGCTGCCTTCGATGGCGAACGTCACGCCGAGGTCGGCAGACCGATTCTCGAGCACTTCGACGATGATGGCCTCGACCAGCACCTGCGCACGACGGATGTCGAGCTTGTCGACGATGGCCATCATCGAGCGCATCAGTTTCGGGGGCGCATTGACGATGATCGCATTCGTCTGCGCATCGGCCCAGACGCTGACCGCGCCCTGCGAACCGGCGGTGTTCGCCGCGGCGCCGGCCGCGCCGCCGGCACTGGCCTGGTTCGCGGCCACGTGCTGCTGCAGTTTCGTGGCGAGTTCCTCGGCATCTGCGTAACGGAGATAGCGAACTTGCGTGTCGCCCCCGTCTTCCAACGGCGTGTCGAGGTGTGCGATCAGCGTCCGCAGCCGCAACCGGTCCGCCTTGTCGCCGCCGAGCAGTACACTGTTGGTCCGGGAGTCGGCGACCAGGCTCGTCGTCACCGGCGCGCCGTCCGCGCGCGGTTGCTGCGTCAGTGTCGAGACGACGCGGACGACTTCGGTGGCCGACGCGTGCTGCAGGGGTACGACCTCGATCTCCTCGTCACTCGCCTGGTCGATGCGGCGGATGATCGCGATCATGCGGTCGACGTTCGCGGCACGGTCCGAAATGATCAGCATGTTCGAGCCGGGGTGCGCGACGAGATGGCCGTACTGCGGTACGAGCGGGCGGAGGATCGGGACGAGCTGTGTCGCGCCGACGTTGCGTACCTGTATGACCTGGGTGATCAGGTCGTCCGGCCCGGTCGAGCCCGTCGTACCGATCGGGCCGGCGTACTGCCGTGCCGTCGCATTCGGGATGATCTTCGTGATGTTGCCGGTCGTGACCGCGGCGAGCTGGTGAACCTCGAGGATCGACAGGAAGGCCTCGTAGAAGGCTTCGGGCGTCATCGGCGTGGACGACAGCATCGTGACCTTGGCGCCCTGCACGCGGGGATCGATGATGAACGTGCGGTTCGTGATTTCGCCGACGGCTTCGACGATCTGCCGGATATCCGCTTCCTTGTAGTTTGGTGTGATCGTGGCCGTGCCGGGCTGCTGGGCCGGTGCCGGCAATGGCGCGAGCACGAGGAGCAGGATGGCGGCTCCGAGCCGCGGAAACATCCGGTGGTGACGGGCTATCATTGCGTCTCTTCTTTCCCTAGATCGAGTTGGTCGGTACTCAGCACGATGGTCTCGGGGTTCCCGTCGCGGTCGACGGTCACGGAAACCTGGCTCGCGGTGCCGAGTGACTGGAATATCTGCATGGCCTGGGTCGGGTCCGACAGGGACTGCCCGTCGATCTCGCGGATGAGGTCGCCCGGCCGAAGCCCGAGTGCGGCAAACTGCTCCCGGTTCCTGCCGGGGTACACGCGATAGCCCTGCTGTTCGCCGTTGACGAAGTAGGGCGTCGGCCGGATGACGTCCGCAAGACGGGACACGTTTTGTGCGACGACCGCCTGGATCGACTGGTCCTCCTCCTGCACGTCGTCGGACTGGCGGTACGAAACCGGGCGCACGGCGGCCGTCGGGCGGGTGTTCTCGAATTCCCGCGGCAGCGACAGGTTCGTCAGCTCGCCGTTCTCGTTCAGCACCACGCGGTCCGCGTAAACAGCGTGCAGCGAAGCACCGGAAGCGACGGCATCGCCGACGGCATACACCTTCTCCTCGTTGCCGCTGTTGGCAATGATTGCAATCGAGAACTCCTCCCGGTCGGACGCGATGGTTCCGCGCAACGTCAGGTTGCGCAGGTTTGTCTCGGCGAGGTTGTCGAGTTCTTCGACCGGCGCCGCGGGCGCCTCGGTTGCGTCGGCGGTGCCGAACAGGTGGGCACCCGCGATGGCCTCGCTCGCAGCGACCGCGTCGGTGGATGTGCTCAATGCTGCGGCCTGGCGGGGAATCATGACCGGCTCACCGGCGGACGGGCCCGGCACCAGCATCCAGGCGACCCGGGCGAGCTGCCAGCCGATCAGGATGACGATCACCAGGCTGACCCATGCCGGCAACAGGCGATTCGCCGCCTGCGCGGCCCGCGCACGGTCACCCGACCACAGGTCGGACCATTGGTAATTCGTCGACATTGAGAGGCCTGGCGGCAGAGTCCCTGTCCGGTATTGAACGCAGCGCAATGATGATACGGGTTTTTCCCGGATTCAAACAAATCGGCGAACCCGGAAATTCAAGGTTTTCCAAGCATATACCGTTTCCGCAGCCGCCGGGTGCGCCTGCCGGGCGCCCAAATGTGCGAAACGGGCCCGGGGCGGCCGCCAGGTGGCCGGCTATAATCGCCTTCGGGCGTCCGGAGACGGTTGAAGTCGCGGGATTTGGCGTTATAAAAGGTTCCCATGACAGACAAGCGTGACAAGCCGGAGATATCCGACGATTTCGACCTGGCGGTCGAAGAATCGCGGCCGCGCGTCGAGGAGCCGTCGCGGTATCGCGTCGTGCTGCTGAACGACGACTACACACCGATGGAGTTCGTCGTCGACATCCTGCGCACGGTCTTCTCGATGGAGCGCACGCGCGCGACGCAGGTCATGCTGGAAGTGCACACGAAGGGCAAGGGGATTTGCGGCGAGTACAACTACGAAATCGCCGAAACGAAGGTGGCGCAGGTCATGGGTATCGCGCGGCAGCACCAGCACCCCTTGTTGTGTACGATGGAAGAAATCTGACGGGAGTGTCTGACGACCAATGTTGAGCAGCGAACTTGAATTTTGTCTGAACGAGGCGTTCCAGCGGGCGCGCGAGCAGCGGCATGAGTTCATGACGGTCGAGCACCTGTTGCTCGCGCTGCTCGACATCCCGAAGGTGCATGAGATCCTGAAAGCCTGTGAGGGCAATATTCCGGACCTTCGCCGGCAGCTAACGGACTTCATCGACGAGCAGACGCCGCTCCTGCGCCTCGACGACGACAGCGACGTGCAGCCGACGCTCGGCTTCCAGCGCGTGTTGCAGCGTGCGGTGTTTCACGTCCAGTCGAGCGGCAAGAAGGAAGTGACCGGAACGAACGTGCTCGTGGCGATCTTCAGCGAGAAGCAATCCCAGGCCGTGTACTTTCTCGGCCTCCAGGACATCACGCGCCTCGATGTCATCAACTACATCTCCCACGGGCTTCCGCAGGTGCCCGGTGAGGGTGCCGAGGAGGAGCAGGAGCCGTCACTCGACAGCGAGACCGAGGCCGATGCCACGGCGCTGGAGCGCTACGCGGTCAACCTGAACCAAATGGCCATCGACGGGCGCATCGATCCGCTGATCGGACGCGAAATCGAGATCGAACGTACGGTTCAGATCCTGTGCCGGCGCCGCAAGAACAACCCTTTGTACGTCGGCGATGCCGGCGTCGGCAAGACCGCTCTCGCCGAGGGTCTGGCGCGCATGATCGTGGAGGAGCGCGTGCCGGAAGTTCTGCTCGATGCGACGATCTACGCGCTGGACATGGGCACGCTGATTGCCGGCACCAAGTACCGTGGCGATTTCGAGAAGCGGCTGAAGGCGGTCATCAAGGAAGTCCGGGAGGACCCGGGCGCGATCCTGTTCATCGACGAGATTCACACCGTTATCGGAGCAGGGGCCGCGTCCGGCGGCGTCATGGACGCGTCCAATCTGATCAAGCCGGTGCTGGCCAACGGCGAGATCCGCTGCATCGGTTCGACGACCTACGAGGAGTTCCGCGGCATCTTCGAGAAGGACCATGCGCTCGCGCGGCGCTTCCAGAAGATCGACGTACCGGAACCCACGGTGCCGGAGACGGTTGCGATCCTGCACGGGCTGAAGTCGCGCTTCGAGGAACACCACGGCGTCCGCTACGCGGACGGGTCACTGGAGGTTGCGGCCGAGCTGGCGCAGCGTCACATCAACGACCGGCGCCTGCCGGACAAGGCGATTGATGTCATCGACGAGGCGGGCGCCAACCTGCGCCTGCGTCCGGCCGCGGAGCGGGAAGATACGGTGACGGTGACCATGATCGAGGACATCGTCGCCAAGATGGCCCGCATACCGGCCAAGAGTGTGTCGTCCTCGGATCGCAAGGCGCTCGAGACGCTCGAACGCGATCTCAGGCTGGTCATCTTCGGCCAGGACCAGGCGATCTCCGCGCTGTCGTCCGCGATCAAGATGTCGCGCTCGGGCCTGCGCGACGAGGAACGGCCGATCGGTTCCTTCCTGTTTGCCGGCCCGACGGGTGTCGGCAAGACCGAGGTGACGCGCCAGCTTGCGCACGCACTCGGCGTCGAGCTGATTCGCTTCGACATGTCGGAGTACATGGAGCGGCACACCGTGTCGCGCCTCATCGGCGCGCCGCCGGGTTACGTCGGCTTCGATCAGGGCGGCCTTCTCACGGAGGCGGTCAACAAGAATCCGCACGCGGTCGTCCTGCTCGACGAAATCGAGAAGGCGCACCCGGAGGTCTTCAATATCTTGTTGCAGGTGATGGATCACGGCACCCTGACGGACAACAACGGGCGGAAAGCGGATTTTCGCAACGTGGTCCTGGTGATGACCACGAACGCCGGTGCGCAGGAGATGAGTCGCGCGTCGATCGGTTTCACCGAACAGGATCATTCATCGGACGGCATGGCCGTCATCAACCGGACGTTTTCGCCGGAGTTCCGCAACCGTCTGGATGCGATCATCCAGTTCGGTTCGCTCGACCCCCGCTCGATCGCGCGCGTCGTCGACAAGCTCATCGTCGAGCTCGAGGCCAAGCTGGACAACAACAACGTCACGCTGGAACTCGATGACGCGGCGCGCAGCTGGATCGCCGAGCGCGGCTACGACGCGAGCATGGGGGCGCGGCCGATGGCGCGCGTCATCCAGGAACACATCAAGCGTCCCCTTGCCGAAGAACTGCTGTTCGGCAAGCTGGAACACGGCGGGCATGTCCGCATCACGCTCGGGGAAGACGATACGCTGGTCCTGGTGGCCGAGCCCGCAATGAAGGAGCTCGAGCATCTCAAGGACGGGGGATGACGTGAGGATGGCCCGTGACGTGCGGGGCCGCGCGGCGATCAGCGGCCGCGGTAGACGATACGGCCTTTGCTCAGGTCGTAGGGCGTGAGTTCGACGGTGACCTTGTCACCCGTCAGGATGCGAATGTAGTTCTTGCGCATCTTTCCCGAGATGTGCGCGGTCACGACATGTCCGTTGTCGAGTTCGACGCGAAACGTCGTATTCGGGAGCGTGTCGGTGACGACACCCTCCATCTGGATGGCTTCTTCTTTCGCCAAGGGATTGGTGCTCCAAAGTCAAAGGCTGGCGAATTGTGCAGAAACAGGCCCCTCATTGCAATGAACGGCCCGGCACATCGCATGCCAGATCGGCGATATTGGCGGCAGAAGCAGGCCAGTCCTCGTAGCGATCGGCGGGGAAGCAATCTCGGGCGAGCCATTCCGTGAAGCGATCCCGGGCGATCAACTCGGCGCCGAGCGACAGCAGGTGGCGTGACACGGTCTGGCAGTCGAACAGCGTGAAGCCGCTGGCAGCGAGCTGCCGGCAGGCGGCGAACAGCGCAAACTTGGATGCATTGCTTTCGCGGCTGAACATCGACTCGCCGAAGAACACGCGGCCGATGGCGAGTCCGTAGAGTCCGCCGACCAGCCGGTCGGCTCGCCAGATCTCGACGGAGTGCGCCCATCCGAGACGGTGCAGATCGACGTAGGCGTCCTGCATTTCCGCCGTGATCCAGGTGCCCTGGAGGCTACGGCGCGGGGCCGCGCAGGCCGCGATGACGGCCGTAAAGGCGCGATTGAACGTCACCTCGACGGCACCGCGTCGCGCGAGCCGGTGCATGCGGCGGGACAATCGGAAGTCCCGTGGGATCAGCACGCAGCGGGGATCGGGCGACCACCATAGGATCGGCTGGCCGTCTTCGTACCACGGGAATATGCCACGCGGGTAGGCGCAGATCAGTCGCTCCGCCGACAGGTCACCGCCGGCCGCCAGCAGCCCGTTCGGCTCGTCGAACGCCATGTGCACGGGCGGGAACGCACCCGGAGGATCGTCACCGGCGATCCAGGCGAGGCGGTGGCCGCGCATCAGTCGCCGTCGCCCCGGCGGTACGGGATGTGGTCGTCGACCGCCCGCATGTACCGCCGCACGTGCTCCGCCTCGGCATCGAGGTAGTCGGCGATGGCATCGCTGAAGGCCGGGTGTGCCAGCCAGTGCGCGGACCACGTGTCCGTCGGCACGAAGCCGCGGCTGACTTTGTGCTCGCCCTGCGTGCCGGGCTCGAAACGGGCGAGGCCGTGCTCGATGCAATAGTCGATGCCCTGGTAGTAGCAGGTCTCGAAGTGCAGCGCGTCGACGTGCCGGTTGCTGCCCCAGTAGCGCCCGTACAACGTGTCTTCGCCGACGAAGAAGATAGCGGCTGCAATGATCTCGCCGTCGAGCTTTGCGTCGACGACGAGGATGTCGTCCGGGCACGCGTTTGCGAAGTCAATGAAAAATTGCGGCGTGAAGTACGGGAGAGAGCCGCGTTGCAGGAAGGTCAGGCTGATCAATTCGTAGGTCCGGGACCAGTCCGCCTCGGTCATCGTGCGACCGCTGCGGCGCACGAAACGGACGCCCGCTTCGCGGACTCGCCGACGGTCACGCCGCGCCTTCTTGCGCTTCGCGGCGCTGAACGTCGCGAGGAATGCGTCGAAATCGGTGTAGCCGCGATTGTGCCAATGGAACTGGCAGTCGCGCCTCAGCAGGAAGCCGGCCTGCTCGAAGAGCGGGTGTTCCGCGTCGGTCGGAAACTGGATGTGCACGGACGAGCAACCGCGCTCCCGGGCCAGTGCCGGCAGCGATCCGATCAACGCGTCCGCGGCGGCCCGGTCGTCGGTGTCGGCCAGCAACAATTTCGGGCCGGTGGCCGGCGTGAACGGTGTCGCACTGACAAGCTTGGGGTAGTAGTCGAGCCCCGCGCGTTCGTACGCGTTCGCCCATGCCCAATCGAACACGAACTCGCCCCAGGAGTGAGACTTCTCGTACAGCGGCATCGCGGCGCGCAGGCCTCCCTCGTCGTCCCGCATCGCGAGGTGTGCCGGTGTCCAGCCGGTATCCGGACAGACGCTCCCGGACGCCTCGGCCGCGCTCAGGAACGCGTGCCGCAGGAACGGGTAGCGTGGCCCGGCGAGGGCATCCCACTCGGCGGCCGGGATGTCGTCGATCGCCGCATGCACGGAGACGGACATACGGCCGTGCGCCTCACGCGGCGGCGTTGCTGGCTCCCGCGCTCCCCTCGGCGTCGCCGGCCTCCAGCGCGTCGAGGTATTTCTCCGCGTCCAGGGCCGCCATGCAGCCGGCCCCGGCGGACGTGATGGCCTGTCGGTAGACCTGGTCCATGACGTCGCCCGCCGCGAACACGCCGGGCACGCTGGTCGCCGTTGCGTCGCCCGCGATACCGGAACGAACGACGATATAGCCGTTCTTCATGTCGAGTTGGCTCTCGAACAGGCCGGTGTTGGGGCTGTGGCCGATCGCGATGAACACGCCGTCGACGGTGAGATCTGTGGTCGTCTCGTCAACGGTGCTTCGGATGCGCAATGCGTTCACACCGGCTTCCTCGCCCAGCACTTCGTCGACGACGGAATCCCAGTGAATCTCGATCTTGCCCTCGCGCGCCTTCTCGAACAGGTGATCCTGCATGATCTTCTCGGCACGCAACTCGTCGCGGCGGTGCACGAGGTGCACCTTGCTGGCGATGTTGGAAAGATACAGCGCCTCCTCGACGGCCGTGTTGCCGCCGCCGACCACGGCCACGGGCTTTCCGCGGTAGAAGAATCCGTCGCAGGTCGCGCATGCGGATACGCCGCGGCCCTTGTACGCGTCCTCGGACGGCAGCCCGAGGTACTTGGCGGTGGCGCCGGTCGCGATGATGAGCGCATCACAGGTGTAGGTACCGTAGTCACCCTCGAGCCGAAACGGCCGCTGCCGGACGTCTGCCGTGTGGATGTGGTCGTTGACGATTTCCGTGTTGAAGCGCTGCGCGTGGCGGAGCATGCGATCCATGAGCTCGGGGCCCTGCAGGCCCTCGACGTCGCCGGGCCAGTTATCCACGTCGGTCGTGGTCATCAGCTGGCCGCCTTGCTCGATCCCGGTGACGATGACCGGGTTCAGGTTCGCGCGGGCCGCGTAGACCGCCGCGGCATAGCCGGCCGGGCCGGAGCCGAGGATCAGGACCCGGCAATGCTTGGGATCGCTCATGTATACTTCCGTCCTAGTTCGCTTGGGGGCGGCTGGGCGCCACGCAACCTGTACATGCGGCCCTTGAATCGGGAATCAAGGGGCGCGGCAGGAGTGCGAGCGCGCAATCGCCGAGTTTAGGGAAAAGCACACCGCATCGCCATGGCCAGAGCCGCGAAGGCCCGACAACCCGAATCCGCCATTTCCGCGCAGGTGCATCGCGCCCTGCGCGAGGGTGCGTTGTACGTGTTCGGCGCGTTCGCGCTGATCCTGTGGTTCGCGCTGTTCACCTACGACCCGGCGGACCCGGGATTCACGCAGGTGACCGGATCGACGGAAGTCCAGAACGGTATCGGGCGCGTCGGCGCGCTGACGGCGGATCTCCTCTTCTACCTGTTCGGGCGGCCGGCGTACCTGTTCACGGTCATGGTCTTCTTCTTCGGCTGGATGCTGTACCGGGAGGAGAAGACCCAGACCGAGCTGACGAAAATGGACTTCATCCTGCGCGGCACCGGCTTCGTCGCCACGCTGATCACCAGCTGCGCGCTGTCGACGCTGCACTTCTCGGGCGCCGACTTCAACGCCACCGCGGGCGGTATCGTGGGGCAGGTGTTCGGCGAGAGTCTTGCCTCGGTCATGAAGTTGCTCGGCGCGAGCGTCCTGCTGTTCGTCCTCTGGGTCGCTTCGATCTCGCTGTTCCTCGGGTTCTCGTGGATCAGCGTCATGGACCGCGTCGGCCGTGTCTGCCTGCGCGCGTATGAACAGGTGCTTGCCCGGCTCGACGAACTGAAGGACAAGGCTGAAGGTCGGCGCCAGGCGGCGGCGCGCCAGGATATCGTCAAGGTCGAGAAGAAAAGGATCGAGGGACGGCAGAAGCCGCGCATCGAGCCCGTCATTGCCGTGCTGGAGCCGAGCGTGCGGGCGGAAAAGGAACGGCAGGTGCCGTTGTTCGATCCGCCGGCCGCCGGCGAGCTACCGCCGCTGTCGCTGCTCGACGATCCGCCGGACCAGCAGGAAGGCTACTCGGCCGAGTCGCTCGAGGCGATGTCACGGCTCGTCGAGCTGAAGCTCGCCGACTTCAATATCGAGGTCGAAGTGAAGTCGGTCTCGCCGGGGCCGGTGATCACGCGCTTCGAGCTGGACCCGGCGCCTGGCGTCAAGGTCAGCCAGATTTCCAACCTGGCGAAGGATCTCGCGCGCTCACTGTCCGTCGTCAGTGTCCGGGTGGTCGAGGTCATTCCGGGCAAGTCCTACGTCGGGCTCGAGATTCCGAACGAGAACCGACAGCTCGTGACGCTGGGCGAGATACTCAAGTCCCGTGCCTACGACGACATGAACTCGCCGCTGACGCTGGCGCTCGGAAAGGATATCGGCGGGCACTCCGTCGTGGCCGACCTCGCGCGCATGCCGCACCTGCTGATCGCCGGCACCACCGGGTCCGGCAAGTCCGTCGCGATCAACGCGATGATCCTCAGCATCCTGTACAAGACGCAGCCGGAGCAGGTTCGGCTGATCATGATCGATCCGAAGATGCTCGAGCTGTCAGTCTACGAGGGCATTCCGCACCTGCTTGCGCCGGTCGTCACCGACATGGCGGAGGCCTCGAATGCGCTGCGCTGGTGTGTTGCCGAAATGGACAGGCGCTACCGGCTGATGGCCGCGCTCGGCGTGCGCAACATCGGTGGCTACAACCGCAAGGTGCGCGACGCAATCGACAAGGGCGAGCCGATCAAGGATCCGACGTTTACACCGCCGCCGTTCGAGGACCCGGACAAGGAGTTCGAGTACCCGACGCTGACGCCGTTGCCGTACATCGTCGTGATCATCGACGAGCTGGCGGACATGATGATGATCGTCGGCAAGAAGGTCGAGGAACTGATCGCGCGCCTGGCGCAGAAAGCCCGCGCCTCCGGCATTCACATGCTGCTCGCCACCCAGCGTCCTTCCGTCGACGTGATCACGGGCCTGATCAAGGCGAACGTCCCGTCGCGCATCGCGTTCCAGGTGTCCGCAAAGGTGGATTCACGGACGATTCTCGACCAGCAGGGCGCGGAGAATCTTCTCGGCCACGGCGACATGCTGTACCTGCCGCCGGGTACGTCGCTGCCGATTCGCGTGCACGGTGCGTTCGTCGCGGACCACGAAGTGCATTCCGTCGTCCGGCACCTGAAGAAGAGCGGCGAGCCGCGGTACCTCGACGAGATCCTCGAAGGACCGACGGCGCCGACTCCCGGTCTCACCGGCCTGGAGAGCCTGGCCCCGGACTCGGGCGACGCGGAGCAGGACCCGCTGTACGACCAGGCCGTGCAGGTCGTCATGGAAACCCGTAAGGCCTCCATCTCCGGTGTGCAGCGGCGATTGAAGATTGGGTACAACCGGGCCGCGCGCATGGTCGAGTCGATGGAGGCGGCCGGACTTGTCGGGCCGCTGCAGCCGAACGGATCCCGCGAGATCCTGGTGCCCGGCGGCGACGAGGACTGAATGCGTCCATTCCGAGACTTTGCCCGCTTTTCACGGCACGCTGCCTGTGCGTTGTCGATGTTCGCCGCGGCAGCCAGCGCTGGCAGCGCAGTCGATATGCCGCCCGAGGTCGAGCATTTTCTGGACGGCGTGCAGACGCTGTCGGCCGCGTTCGACCAGACGCTGATCGACGCCGACGGCCTCCAGGCCGAGGCGTCGTCCGGCACGCTGGACATTGCGCGGCCGGGGCGATTCCGTTGGGTCTACCGGGAGCCGTACGAGCAATGGCTGGTCGCCGACGGCCGCAACGTCTGGAGCTACGACGTCGATCTCGAACAGGTGACCGTCAAGCCGCAGGCCACGGCGCTCGCCAACACGCCGGCGCTACTGCTTGGTGGCGCGGATGACGTGCTGGCCGAGTTCGACTTCATTGCCTCGGCGGAGAACGACGGCCTGACCTGGGCCCGGTTCGCGCCGCGGTCGGGCGACAACGGCTTTCGTCATGTCGATCTCGCCTTCCGCGACGGAACGCTCGCGCGCATGGTGTTCTACGACAACCTGGACCAGACCACGGTCATCGCCCTGACCGACGTGGTGGTGAACGGGGACGTCGACGACGGCCTGTTTACGTTCGAGGTGCCGGAAGGCGTCGATCTCGTCGGTACGCCCGACGACTCGCGGTATCCCTGATGCTGCCCCTCCGTTTCCGCAGGCGCTGGCAGCTTGCAAACGGCGTGCTGCTGCTGTGCGTGTTGGTGGCCGCACTGGCGCCCCTCGCGTGGTACTGGCCGGACCGGGCCCGCCTTGGAAGCTGGTTCGACGGGTCGGACAAGTGGTTGCACGGCATCACGTTCGCACTGCTGGCACTCTGGTTTGCCGGCCAGTTCCGGCGCAGCGGGCTTTGGCGGATTGCCGTCGGCCTCCTGGCGTTCGGCGTCTTCATCGAGTTGTGCCAGCGCGGCGTGGGCTATCGCTCCGCCGAGTGGCTCGATGTCGCGGCCGATGCCGCGGGCATCGCGGCCGGCCTCGCGATCGCGGCGCTTGGCGCCGTGGGCTGGTCGCTGCGGTTCGAGCATTGGCTCGCCGGTGCCCGGCAGACGGGCTGAGCGCGTGACCGGCGACATGTTCGGGTCCCGCGCCGCGGACGATGCAACCCGGCCGCTGGCGGACCGCATGCGCCCCACGGGGCTGGAGGAATTCTTCGGGCAGCCGCAACTCGTCGGCGACGGAAAGCCGCTTGCCAGGGCGATCGCGGACGGCCGCGCGCACTCGATGGTGTTCTGGGGTCCGCCGGGCACCGGGAAGACGACACTCGCACGCATGGTCGCGCAGCACACCGACTCGCACTTCATCGCACTCTCGGCCGTCATGGCCGGCGTGAAGGACGTCCGCGCGGCGGTCGACGAGGCGCGGCAGCAACGCGACATGTATGGGCGTGGCACGGTCCTGTTTCTCGACGAGGTGCATCGCTTCAACAAGTCCCAGCAGGATGCGTTCCTGCCGTACGTCGAGGACGGCACGCTGGTGTTCATCGGCGCGACGACGGAAAACCCGTCCTTCGAGTTGAACAATGCGCTCCTGTCCCGCGCGCGCGTCTACGTGCTGAAGGCACTGGACGATGCTGCGATCGAGTCGATCCTGAGGCGGGCACTGGCGGATGGCGCCCGCGGGCTGGCGGGACGGTACCGGATCGGCGACGAGAGCCTCGCGCTGCTCGTTCGCGCCGCCGACGGGGATGCGCGACGGGCCCTGAACCTGCTCGAGATCGCGGCGGACCTCGCCGAGGACGGCTGGATTTCCGACGACGCCGTGGCTGAAGTCGCGTCCGGGGGCCGTCGCCGCTTCGACAACAAGGGCGAGTACTTCTACGACCAGATCTCCGCGCTGCACAAGTCGATTCGGGGCAGCGACCCGGACGCATCGTTGTACTGGCTGATGCGCATGCAGGACGGCGGCTGCGACCCGCTGTATGTCGCGCGGCGCATGATTCGTGTCGCGTCCGAGGACATCGGCAATGCGGACCCGCGCGCCCTGCGGGTCACGCTGGACGCATGGAGTGTGCTGGAGCGGCTCGGCAGCCCGGAGGGCGAACTCGCGCTCGCGCAGGCCGTCGTCTACCTGGCCTGCGCGCCGAAGAGCAACGCGGTGTACTTGGCGATGAAGGCAGCGGCCGCGGACGTCGAGGCGTTCGGCACGCTGGACGTGCCGATGCACCTTCGGAACGCGCCGACGCGTCTCATGAAGGACCTGGGGTACGGAAAAGGCTATCGCTATGCGCACGACGAGCAGGACGCGCTCGCGATCGGCGAAACCTATTTTCCCGACGACATGCGGCCGGGCAGGTATTATCATCCGGTGCCCCGCGGACTGGAGATCCGCATCAAGGAAAAACTCGAGGACATCGAACGGCGTCGGCGCGAAGCACGCGGCGAGCCTCCCGGCGAACAATGATCGATCCCAAACTACTGAGACAGTCGCCCGACGCGGTGGCGGCGAACCTGGCGCGGCGCGGATTCACGTTCGACGCGGCCGCCTACGACGTACTCGACGAACGCCGCAAGGCGCTGCAGGTGGAAACGGAGTCCCTGCAGGCCGAGCGCAACGCGAGCGCGAAGAAGATCGGGCAGGCGAAGGCGCAGGGCGCGGATATCGCGCCCTTGCTGGCTGCCGTGCAGGACCTGGGCGAGAGGCTGTCCGAGGCGGAGCGCGCGCTCAAGTCCGCGCAGGCCGACCTGTCTGCCATCGAGCTCGGCCTGCCGAACCTGCTGGCTGACGACGTGCCCGACGGCGCCGACGAGACGGCCAACGTCGAGGTCCGCCGCTGGGGCACGCCGCGTGAGTTCGATTTCGCGGCGCGCGATCACGTGGCGATCGGCGAAGGACTGGGTCTGCTCGACTTCGACACGGCGGCCGGCATCTCCGGGTCGCGCTTTGCGGTGCTGAAGGGCGGCCTCGCGCGCCTCCAGCGCGCGCTCATCCAGTTCATGCTGGACGTGCACACGAGCGAGCACGGTTACACGGAAACCTACGTGCCCTACCTGGTCCAGGCCCACGCGCTCGTCGGCACCGGGCAGCTTCCGAAGTTCGAGGAAGACCTGTTCCGCACGGCGACGGAGACGCCGTTCTACCTCATTCCGACCGCGGAAGTGCCGCTGACAAACTTTGCGCGGGACCGGATCCTGTCAGCTGACGAGCTGCCGCTGCGGCTCACGGCGCACACGCCGTGTTTCCGGTCGGAGGCCGGGTCCTACGGGCAGGACACGCGCGGCATGATTCGCCAGCACCAGTTCGAGAAAGTCGAGCTCGTGCACCTCGTCGCACCGTCCGAGTCGGACGCCGCGCTCGAGGCGCTGACGGGCCATGCCGAGCAAATACTCCAGCGACTCGAGTTGCCGTACCGGGTCGTCGCGCTGTGCGCCGGCGACATCGGTTTCGGGGCGAGACGGACCTACGATCTCGAAGTCTGGCTGCCGGGCCAGGAGCGCTACCGGGAAATCTCGTCCTGCAGCAACTGCGGTGATTTCCAGGCGCGGCGCATGAAGGCACGCTACCGGAACCCGGAGACGGGCAAGCCGGAGCTGCTGCACACCTTGAACGGTTCCGGCGTGGCGGCTGGACGGGCGCTGATTGCCGTTATGGAAAATGGCCAGCGCGAAGACGGGAGCATCGAGGTACCCCCGGTGCTCCGCCCATACCTGGGCGGAGCCGGGGAAATCACACCCGAGGGTTAGTCGCGGCTCAGGAAGAGCTGCAGGACGTACCAGAACATCAGCGCGATCGACGCGAACAGGCCCATCGACGCGGCGACGTAACGGTCCTGCGGGTAGTGGTGCATGATGTTCGAGGTGTCATAAAGCACGGCGACACCGGCGAAGCCGATCATGGCTACCGAGAACCAGGTGCCGAGTTCGAAGCCGAACAGCAGAGCGCCGGCGATCGCGACCAGTGCCAGCATGCCGCCCCAGACCAGCAGGCCGCGGAAAAACGAGAAGTCCTTGCGGGTGATCATCGCGGTGGCGATCAGGCCGACGCAGCCCATGACCGTGACGGCCGCGGCCGACTGGATCATCGTGCCCGACGGGTCGAGCATCAGCGCGAGCAGCAGCATCGGCGCGAAGATCAGCGCTTCCGCCACGATGAACACGGCGTAGGCTGCGTACTGCGCCTGCTTCGACTCCAGGCGATGCGCGACGTGCGAGGCGCCCCAGCCGACGAGCATGAAGGCCCCGAGCACGAGGAACCAGCTGTTGAGCATCGGCCCGGCGATACGCGCGGCGACGCCCGACGTGATCAGGTAGTACTCGATGGCAGCGAACGCGAGGATGCCACCCACGACATGCGCGTAGCACTTCCATATGAACTCCGACCGGTCTTCGACCGAGGCGGCAGCCACCGGCGTTGCGTAGCGGACTTGATCCTGCATGTCACTGATCCTCCATTGATGACCGGGCCGATTCTACCACCCGCTGCGAAACCGGACGACGAAATCCGTCACCACGGCAGGCGGTAGCCCTCGGCATGCCAGAAGCCCCCCGAGGTCGCGGGCGTCAGCTCGTCGATCCGCCGTATCAGGCCGCCGGCCGCGGTCCCCGGGTCGATCCCGCGGCCGCCGGTCATGGCTGTCGCGACCAGCCCCGGGTGCAGCAGCGCGACCGAGATCCCGCGCGGCCCGAGCTCGTGTTTCAGGTTCATGCCGACCTGGTTGACGGCTGACTTGGAAGCCCGGTAGCCGTAGTGGCCGCCGCTGCCGTTGTCTTCGATCGACCCGACGCGGCTGGACACGATCGCGACCTTGCCGCCGTCGGCCAGGTTGCCGGCGAGGGCCTCGGTGACGCGCAACGGCCCGAGCGTATTCACGCGGTACTGCTCCAGCATGGCCTCGTAGTCGAGGTCGCCGAAGCGGTCGTCGCGCAGGATGCCGGCGTTGTTGATCAGCACGTCGATCGTCCGTCCGTCGAGGGCCGCGGCAAGGCGCTGCACCGACGCCGCGTCGGCAACATCGATCCCGTCGACGATTTCGACCCCCGATGCCGACAGGCCATCGGAGGCCCGACGGCAGACGGCGATCACGGTATCGCCCCGTTCGCTCAGCTGGCGAACGATCTCCAGCCCGATGCCGCGATTGCAGCCGGTAATCAATACGGTCGACATGTGTTATATCTCCTCGCGCTCCCCCGCTGGAACAGCAGGTCTGGTGACGACGGACTCGAAAATCAAGTATCGCCGGTCGACCGTGATCGCCGTCGTCATCGCGAACATGATCGGCACCGGCGTCTTCACGAGCCTCGGCTACCAGCTCGAGGGCATCCGGTCGGGGTTCGTCATCCTGTTGCTCTGGGCGCTCGGCGGCTTGATCGCGCTGTGCGGAGCGATGACCTACGCGGAACTGGGAGCGGCGTTCCCGCGCTCCGGCGGCGAATACAACCTGTTGTCGCGTATCTATCACCCGCTGGCGGGTTTCGTGTCCGGCTGGATCTCCGCGACGATCGGGTTCGCCGCGCCGACCGCGCTCGCGGCCATGACGTTCGCGGCCTACGCGACGTCGGCGTTGGCGCGGGAGAACACCGCGTTGCTCGAGCGGGTGCTTGCGATCTGCCTCGTCCTGGTGCTGACCGCCGTCCATTCGATCAGCCGGCGGCAGAGTGGCGGGCTGCAGGGGCTGTTCACGGCCCTGAAGCTGGCCGCGATCGTGGCATTCTGCACCGCCGCGCTGCTGTTCGCGGAGTCGCGGCAACACGTGCCGGTCCTGCCGGCACCCGGCGATGGTCGGCTGCTGCTGGGCGGCGCGTTCGCGGTGTCGCTCATCTACGTGAGCTATGCCTACACGGGCTGGAATGCCGCAACCTACCTGAGCAGCGAGCTTGCGCATCCGCAGCGCGACCTGCCGAAGATCCTGTTCGCCGGCACGGCCGTCGTCGCGGTACTGTACGTCCTGCTGAACTACGTCTTCCTCGAGGTCGCACCGATGGACGCGCTGGCCGGCCAGCTCGAAGTCGGGCAGGTCGCGGCGGTCGCCGCGTTCGGCGACGCCGCGGGCAGCTATGTCGGGCTGGCCCTCGCACTACTGCTCGTGTCGACGGTCAGTGCCATGACGCTGGCCGGCCCCCGCGTCCTGCAGGTCATCGGCGAGGACTTTCAGGGCCTCCGGCTGCTCGCGATCGTCAACCGGGACGGTCTCCCGTACGTCGCCATCGCGCTGCAGTCGACCCTCGCGATCGCCTTCATCGCGACCTCTACGTTCGAATCCGTCCTGGTCTTCGCGGGATTCACGCTGGCGCTGAACAGCTTCGTGACGGTCCTGGGCGTGTTCGTACTGCGCTACCGGCGGCCCGACCTGCCGCGGCCATACCGCACGTTCGGCTACCCGCTGACGCCGCTCGCGTACCTCGTCGTGATGGGCTGGACGCTCGGGTTCGTGTTGTGGTCCCGGCCCGTGGAGGCGTTGGTGAGCCTGGGGCTGGTCGGCGCCGGGGTCGCGGTCTACTTCATTGCACGCGGGAAAGACGGCGGAGAGGGCGGGGCACTATCACAATCAACCCAAGCCGACACGGTTCCTTGACCTCAATGCGTTCCTGCCTCCAGAGTGCACCGTCTTTTCGCGTAACCCTAAGGCCCCGGTGCTGGAATCGATCACCGCGCTCATCGTCGCAACGTCATTGCTCCTGGGCTCTCCGGGGCCTGTACCCATCGCGCTCGCAGCGACCGGTGCCGTATTCGGCTTCCGCCAGGGAACTCCGTTTCTCCTGGGGATACTCGTGGGATTGGCCGTGGCAATCACTCTCGGGTCCGCGGGCGTCATAGGGCTTTTCAATGCGTTTCCCGCCAGTCGCTTCCTTGTCGGCGTCCTGGGCGGTGCCTACATATGCTACGTCGCCTTCAAGATCGCGACAGGACCACTGCTCTCGACCGCCGGGGAAGCATTGGCGTCAGCGCCGCGATTCCGGGATGGATTCATTCTCAATCTTCTCAATCCGAAAGCCTACGCGGCGTTTATCGCCTTGTTCTCGCAGTTCTCGCTGCCGCTTTCGACGAATGTCTCGAGTACCGCTGCTACCGCACTCGTCGCATTTGGCGTTGCGATCGTCATCGACGTCACGTGGCTGGGATTGGGCGGCTTGCTGAGGCCCGTCTTCGAGTCGCCGAAGTCGGCACGAATGGTTCGGGTTACATTCGGACTGCTGATGGTCCTGGCCGTTCTACTGGCATTTCGCGCCCTGTAGCCGGCCCGGGACCGGCTGCGAGACCACGCGGAGCCTGACGCGCCAGCGAGGATTTCTGGACCACCCCGGGGTGGTCCAGGGTACTCGGGAGTTGGCGGAGAGGGTGGGATTTGAACCCACGAAGGGCTATGAACCCTTGCCGGTTTTCAAGACCGGTGCATTCAACCACTCTGCCACCTCTCCGGAACCGTGACCTGCGGCGCGTGCGCGTCCGCGCCGCGCATTGTGCAGCGCGTGGCGTGCCGCGTCCAATCGCCTGTCAATCCCGTGACCGGGCCGGCGTTCGCGCGACCGAACCGATGGGGTTCGGGCCGGTCACAGTCAGTGGAGCGTGAAAGCAGCGCATTACACGAGTTCGAGAAATGATTCACAAGTTACTGATAGTAAATCTCTTCCTTCTCGGGCTTCTGTGCGCCACAGCCTCCGCCCAGTCACCGGACGGCCTGTCGCCGGTCCAGGCCGGGCTCGCCGAGGCCCGTGCGGCGCTGGCGGACGGCGACCAGGCGCGCGCGGTCGAGGCGCTGCAATCACTGTTCGACAACGGCTTCTCCGGCGTCGGCCTGATCCTCGCCGACCCGGCCTTGTCGGCGCTTGCGGGCAATCCGGCGTTCGATCAACTGGTAACCGACATGTCGCGAAAGGCTTTTCCCTGCGAGCACGATCCGGCCTTCGCCGAGTTCGATTTCTGGCTGGGCGACTGGGATGTGCACCTCGCGAACGGAACGTTTGCCGGCACGAACCGCATTCACCGCGAACAGCGGGGCTGCGTGCTGATCGAGAACTGGTCGAGCGCATCCGGCGGCAGCGGCACCAGCATCAATTACGTGGACAAGACGGACGGCCGGTGGGTGCAGATCTGGAACGATGCCAGCGGGAGCCAGATCCATATACGGGGCGGAATGACCAAGGATGGCATGTTGCTGGAGGGGACGATCCACTACGTCGCGACCGGCCTGACGTCGCCGTTCCGTGGACTGTGGACCCCCCTTGAAGATGGCCGTGTGCGACAATACTTCGAACAATCGAACGACGGTGCCGCAACCTGGGTGCCGTGGTTCGAAGGTTTCTACACCCGTCGCAGCGGGGACCAGGAGGGCACCGTCCAGTGAGTTATTCCCCCAATCGAGGATTCCCGGCAGGCAACCCGATCGCGAACGTGCTCGTCGTCATCGTCGGCGCGCTCGTCATCGCGGCCTCGCTCGTGCTCGGCTTCTTCGCCTTCGTGGTGCTGGCGACGCTTGCGCTGGTGTTCGCCGCGGTCATCGGCATTCGCGTCTGGTGGTTCAACCGCAAGCTGGCCAAAGCGGCCCGCGCGAACCCAGAGACCCGGGAGTCGGCCGACGCGACGCACGTGATCGAAGGCGAATTCCACGTCGTCGAGATGCAGGTGGAAGACCGGCGGCACGAACCCTGAGACGCGCCGCACCCGTCTGGCCAGCGCCGTAAAAACCTCGTAAAGTCGCGCGTCATGCAGAACGCGACCGAAAAAGACGACAAGCGGCGTCGCCGACGTCGGCGACGCATCCAGATCATCATCATCTACACGGCGATCGCGGTTGGCCTCGCTTGGTTCTTCGAGTCGCAGGCGACGACGACGATCATCTTCGTGCGCCACGCCGAAAAGGCCGTTGACGGCACCGACGATCCATCTCTGAACGAGGCGGGCCAACGGCGTGCCGACGAACTGGCGCGGCAGATGTCGGATGCGGACGTGATCCAGGGCGTCGATGCCGTGTACGCCACGGCCTACAAGCGCTCGCAGGAAACGGTAGTGCCGTTGTCCGATGCGCTGGATGTGCCGATCACCACCTACGATGCGGACGACACCGAGACGGTGCTCGACGACATCCTGAGAGACCACAAGGGCAAGGTGGTGCTCGTCGTCGGCCACAGCGACACGCTGCCGGAGCTGATCGCGAACCTGGGCGCCAGCAAGCGCGTGCCGCCGATTGCCGAGGACGAGTACGACAACCTGTATCTCGTCGCCATTCCCTGGTTCGGCAAGACGAAGACCATACGCCTGCGCTACGGCAGTCCCTACCTTCCCGCAGAATCGCCCTAGGCGCGTCGCATGCCGGCCTCGGTGCGGGCCTGCACCGCGCGTTCCATGAACTGTCGATGCCGTGAAATGCGGATGTCGGCCAGGACACGGTCGACGATGCAACGGTCCTGGTCGACCAGGTAGGTTGCGCGCCGTACCCCGATGCCCAGCGGTCCGTCGACGTCGTACATCCGGGTCACGGTCTTGTCGGGGTCGCACAGCAGCGTGAACGGCAACGCGTGCTTCTCGCGAAAACGCCGGTGGCTCCCGGGGCCCTGCGGGCTGATGCCGGCCACGGTGAGCCCCACCGCGCGGAGTTCGCCGAACATGTCCCGGATGGTGCAGGCCTCGCGGGTGCACCCGGGCGTGAAATCGGCCGGGTAGAAATAGAGGAGCAGGGGACCGTCGTCGAGCAGGCTCGTCAGCGAGCGGTCAGTGCCGCGGTCGTCCTGGAGAACGAATTCCGGTGCGCGCGTCCCCGCATCGAGCATCAGTCGCCGTCCGTGTCGGTATCGTGCCCGGGGCGCAGGACTTCCATCACGCGGTAGTTCGTCATCGCCATGCCGAGCCTCGCATAGGTCTGCTGCGCGCGCAGGTTGTCTTTCTCGACGTACAGCCGAATTCCGGCGATGTCATCCGAGGCATGCGCGAGCGCTTCGACGTGGTGGTAGAGCGCGGTGTAGATGCCCTGTCGTCGATAGTCGCGATGCACGTACACGCTCTGCACCCACCACAGCATGCCGTTGCGCCAGTCGCTCCATTCGTAGGTCACCATGATCTGGCCGACGACGGCGCCATCGGTCTCGGCCACCCAGTAGCGACCGAGAGAACGATCGGACAGGATGCGCTGTACGCCGCGACCGATCAGCGCCGGGTCGAGATCGTGACCCTCGGTCTCGGTCGCAATGCCGCGGTTGAACGCGGCGATGACGGTCGCATCGTCGGGCGAGGCGTCCCGGATTGTCAGCTTCACAGCGCTGCTCCATGCAAGAGATGGTGCCCCGAAGAGGATTGACTCGGATCGGCTCGCGCCGATCCTCGGGGCTGCGCCCCGGCGCCTTCGGCGCCGTCCAACTCGCTGTCGCGAGTTGTCGAACAATGCTCTCATCGGCAGGTCGAGCCGCCATAGCCGAACCGTCCCTGCGGAACGGCTCGGCTATGGCGCCCCGACCATGATTCGAACATGGGACCCCCAGATTAGGAATCTGGTGCTCTATCCTGCTGAGCTACCGGGGCTGGCCGCAGGCGATTGTAGCAAACTGCGCATGTCCTGATACGCGTCGAGCGCGCGCTGGCGGGTGTCGGCGAGGTCGACGATCGGCTTCGGGTAGGTTTTTCCGAGCGTAATATTCGCGTCGTGCAGCGTTGCGCTGTCGGCCGACCACGGCGCATGCAGGTTCGCGTTTGGGAGTCGCGCGAGTTCCGGCAGCCAGCGGCGGAGATAGTCACCGTCGGGATCGAACTTGCGGCTCTGCAGTACCGGATTGAAGATCCTGAAGTACGGCGCCGCGTCGGTGCCGCAACCGGCCACCCACTGCCAGCCGGCTGAGTTGTTCGCGAGGTCGGCGTCTACGAGCGTATCGAGAAACCACGCTGCGCCGTGCTGCCACGGCACGAGAAGGTTCTTCACAAGGAACGACGCGACGATCATGCGCACGCGATTGTGCATCCAGCCGGTGGTCCACAGCTCCCGCATGCCGGCGTCGACGAGCGGTATGCCGGATTGTCCCCGTTGCCACGCGTTCAGTGCGTCGGTGTCGTCTTTCCACCCGAAAGACTCGAACTCGTCGCGCAGCGGCTTCGTGGGCATATCGGGAAAGTGGAACAGGAGGTGTCCGCAGAAGTCTCGCCAGTAGAGTTGCCGGAGGAACGCTTCCGCACCGCGGGTGCCTTCGCCCGCCAGCACCTTGTCGTGCAGGCGGTGCCAGACCTGGCGGGGGCTGATCTCGCCAAAGTGCAGGTGCGGGGACAGTTTCGACGTCCCGTCCTCGCCTGGCAAATCCCGGCGGCTTGCGTATCGGCCGGCGCTATCGGCAAACGCGTCGAGGCGCGCGTGCGCGCCGTCTTCGCCCGGCGTCCAGTTGTCGCGGAGGCCGCCGGCCCAGTCGGGCGATGTCGGCAGCAGCCCGAGGTCGTCCAGCGGCATCACGGGCAATTCCGCCTTCACCTTCTCGAGAGTCGCGGAGGGGCAGGACCGCAGGGTTTCGGGGGCGGCGGCCGGCCGGTCGCGCTCCGGCCGACTGACGCAGCTCTTCCAGAAAGCTGTGAAAACGCGGTACGGGGTTTCCTCGGCGGTCAGCACCGTGCCGGGCCGCTGCAGGTAATAGCTGTCGTGCGCGATCGCGGCGTCGCCAACGTTCCCGGCCACCGCGTCCTGCTCGCTGCGCGCCGCCGGGGTGTAACCTCGGGTGTAGTGGATCGACCCTGCTTCGACGAGTGCCGTTAGTTTCGGTAGCACTTCGGCCGCCTTGCCGCGCAGGATGAGAAGTGGCGCACCGCGCTTGTCGAGCGCGCGTGACAACGCAGAAAGGCTGTGGTGCAACCACCAGTCGGCGGCACGGCCGGCGCGCTCGGCATCGTGGACGTACACGGGCACGATGGGACGGCCGTCCTCCGAGGCTTCGATGAGTGCGGCATTGTCGTCGAGCCGCAAATCCCGCCGGAACCAGGCGACGGCGGTTGCGCTCACGCGCCGTCCCCGCCCGGTTGCGGGACGCTGCGGATGTCAATCTGATAAGGCATACCCGCAGTCTACTTCGCGCAATTTCGACGGTGTGTATGCGAATGTAACAAAGCATTTCCCACCGTAGGCGCCCGCTTACGGGCTTTGTAAGCTGCACCCAGTTTCAGGAGATTGGCAATGACCGACATGACAGCGCGAGCGCTGAGCTGGACTGAAGCCGGGATGGTGCCCGACGCGATTATCCGTAGCGGCATCCGGCGCCTGCTCGATCGCAAGCGCCACGAGATCGAGGCTGACAATCCGGAGGCTGCGGCACACCGGACGAATGTGTTCGTCGACATGATGAACGCGTCGCCGGTGGCGCTCCTGCCGGACCTGGCCAATGAACAACACTACGAGGTGCCTGCCGCGTTCTTCGAGGCCGTGCTCGGCGAGCACCGCAAGTACAGCTGCGGCTACTGGGGCGGCGACGTCGGATCGCTGGACGAGGCGGAGGCGGCTGCGCTGGCGTTGACCGTTCGCCGTGCCGGCATCACCAACGGCATGCGCGTTCTCGACCTGGGATGCGGCTGGGGCTCGCTCACGCTGTGGATCGCCGAGCATTTCCCGGCCTGCGAGGTCATTGCCGTCAGCAATTCTCAATCTCAGCAAGCCGCAATCCTCGAGTTGGTCGCGGCGCGAGGCCTCGACAACGTCGACGTGCGCGTCGCTGATATGAACGACTTCGATCCGGCGGCGCGCTTCGACCGCATCGTGTCCGTCGAGATGTTCGAGCACATGCGGAACTACCGGGAACTGTTCCGTCGCATCCGCGGCTGGCTGCAGCCGGATGGGCGCTTCTTCATGCACATCTTCACGCACCGCAGCACGCCCTACGAGTTCATCGACAGGGGACCGGGCGACTGGATGAGCCGGCACTTCTTCTCCGGCGGCATCATGCCGTCGGCTGAATTGCCGTTGCGCTTTCCGCGGCACCTTCGAATCGAAAACAGTTGGCGCTGGGACGGCAGACACTATGCGCAGACCAGCGAAGCGTGGCTTCGGAAGATGGATGCGAACCGCGAGCGGCTGATGCCGATCCTCCGTGACACCTACGGGGACGACGCGGATCGCTGGTGGATGCGCTGGCGCATGTTCTTCATGGCGTGTGCCGAACTGTTCGCCTGGCAGGATGGCCGCGAGTGGTTCGTGAGTCACTACCTCTTCGAGCGGTCCGAAGGCTGACATGCTCGTGCTCCTGAATTTTCTCGTCTTCCAGGCCGGTTGGTTCACGTCCGTGCTCGGCGCCGCCAACCAGATGCCGTGGCTCGGTCCGCTGCTGGTGCTCGTGGCCGTTGCCCTGCACCTGCGACTCGCACGCAGGCCATCGAGCGAGCTGATGCTGATCGTCGCGTGTGGCGGTCTGGGTGCCGTGTTCGACAGCGCCCTGGTCGCGGCGGGCTGGGTCCGGTACCCGTCCGGGATGCTGGCCGCGGGTGTGGCGCCGTACTGGATCGTCGGCATGTGGCTGCTGTTCGCGACGACGCTGAACGTGTCACTGCGCTGGCTGCGGGGCAGGACGGCGCTGGCGGCTGTACTCGGCTTTGTCGCCGGTCCCGCGAGCTATGTCGCCGGCGCAAAGCTCGGGGGCATCACGCTGGTCGACCCGACAGCGGCGCTGGTGACGCTGGCCATCGGCTGGGGCGCAATGCTGCCTGCGCTCTTCGTGCTTGCCCGGCGCTTCGACGGTTTCCGGCCCGAACAGGCGGTGCTGCCGGGGAAAGCGTCGTGATCACGATTTTTACGCCCTGGGCGTCGGCGCTGGCGGCTATCGTCGTCATCGCACTGGTGGCCTGGCTGGCGAGCCTCCTGCTGCGCGATGTCGGTTTTGTCGATGGGCTGTGGTCGCTGTTCTTCCTGGTGTCAGGACTCGTTGCCGGCTGGTACGTCGATGAACTCGGTAACCGCGCGGTGCTGGTACTCGCGCTATTGACGCTGTGGTCGCTGCGCTTGTCGCTGCACATTTTCGTGCGCAGTTTCGGCGAGCCCGAGGATTACCGCTATCGCGAGATGCGCGAGCGGCATCAGCCGTTTGCGCTGAAGAGCCTGTACATCGTCTTTGGGCTCCAGGGCGTACTGGCGTGGCTGATTGCGTTGCCGCTCGTGGTTTCAATATCGCAGCCTGCCGCAGCCCTCGGCTGGATAGACCTCGTCGCGACGCTGTTGTGGCTGGTGGGCTTCGTGTTCGAAGCTGGTGGCGACTGGCAGCTTGCGCGCTTTCGCAATGACCCGGCAAACCGGGGGAAAGTGCTCGATACCGGCCTGTGGCGGTACACGCGCCATCCGAACTACTTCGGTGACTTCTGCATCTGGTGGGCGTACTACCTGTTTGCAGTAGCAGCGGGCGGCTGGTGGACGATCCTGTCGCCGCTGCTGATGAGCTTCCTGTTGCTGAAGGTGTCGGGCGTGGCGCTGCTCGAGAAGTCGATCGGCAGCCGCCGGCCCGGTTACGCGGAATACGTCGCGTCCACGAATGCGTTCTTTCCAGGCCCACGGCAGCAGGTGAGGGCGGTTGATGCGTAGAAAATGCTACACGGCGGGTGTTGCGGCCATTGCCGCATTGTCGGCCGGTGCCGGACTGGCCGGCGCGTATGCCGGGGTGCAGCGCTTCGAGTTCGACGTCTATCTCGATGAGCGCCGCATCGGTACGCACGAATACACGATCTCCAGTACTGCGCCGGGGGAGGCCCGCGTGCGCAGCGAGGCGGATTTCGACGTGCGTTTCCTCGCCATACCGGTTTACCGCTACGAGCACCGGAACACGGAAGTTTGGCGCGGCGACTGCCTGGTCAGCGTCGAGGCCACGACGCGAACGAACGGCAAGCACATGGCGGTGAGCGGCGAACGCACGGACTCCGGTTTCACGATTGCCGGTCGCGCCGAGGCGCTGCCGGATTGTGTGCGGTCGTTCGCCTACTGGGATCCGGCGCTGCTGGAACAGGAGCGGCTGTTGAATCCACAAACCGGCGAGTTCGTCACCGTGCGTATCGAGCGCACGGTCGCGGACCCCGGTGCCGACGCCGCGATCGTCTACCGCATCGAGGCCGGTGACCGCAGGATCGCCGTCTGGTACTCGACCACGCAGCAATGGCTCGGCCTGGAGGCGGTCGTTAAAGGCGGCCGAGTCCTGAGGTACGTCAGGTCATGAACCGAATCTTCCCGACACTCACCACGATCGGCGTCCTGTTTCTTGCAGGCTGCGCCGGCAGGGGGCCCGATATGCATACCGTGGACCACGTCGATCTCGAGCGTTTCATGGGCGACTGGTACGTCATTGCGAACATCCCGACGTTTCTCGAGAAGGAGGCCTACAACGCCGTCGAGAACTATGCGCTGAATCCGGACGGGACGATCGCGACGACGTTCACATTCCGCAAGGGCGGGTTCGACGGGCCGCTCAAGACCTACACGCCGAAGGGCTTCGTGCGCGACACGGACACCAACGCGACCTGGGGCATGCGCTTCGTCTGGCCCGTCAAGGCGGATTACCGGATCGTGCACTTGGACCGGGACTACACGCGGACGATCATCGGCCGGCAGAAGCGCGACTACGTCTGGATCATGGCGCGCACACCGTCGATCCCGGAGGCGGACTACCGGGAACTGATCGAGCGCGTCGAAGGACTGGGCTACGACGTGTCGAAGGTCCAGAAGGTGCCGCAACAATGGTGACGAGCGAGCGACGCCCGCGGGTTGCCATCGTCGGCACCGGCATTGCCGGCAACATGGCGGCGTACCGGCTGCGCGAGCGCTGCGACATCACGGTCTTCGAGGCCGGGGCGCACATCGGCGGGCACACGAACACCGTCGACGTCGATGACGGCGGCCGGGTGATCCCGGTCGACACGGGCTTCATCGTCTTCAACGACCATACCTACCCCGAGTTCAACAAGTTGCTGGACGAGCTCGGGCAACCGTCCCAAAAGAGCGTCATGAGCTTCAGTGTCCAGGCGTTCGACGGCCGGCTCGAGTACAACGGGGCGAACCTGAACGCGCTGTTCGCGCAGCGCCGGAACATCCTGCGGCCGCCGTTCTACCGGATGGTGCGCGACATATTGCGCTTCAACCGGTCCGCGGTCGCGAGTCTCAGCCGGGAGGACAAGACGCAGACCGTCGGTCGCTACCTGGTCCGGCACGGGTACAGCCGGGAGTTCCTCGACTGCTACCTCGTCCCGATGGCCGCGGCGATCTGGTCGTCGGAGCCGGTCGCGATCCAGCGCATGCCAATACGCTTCCTCGTGGGTTTTTTCGAGAACCACGGGCTGCTCCGGCTGCGAGAGCGTCCCGTCTGGCGGGTCATCACCGGCGGATCGAGGGAGTACGTCCGGCGCATGGTCCGCGATCATCGCGACCGCATCCGCCTGCGCACGCCGGTCCGCAAGATCCGGCGGCAACCCGATGGCGTCGACGTGTTTACCGACGCGGCAGGACGCGAACGCTTCGACGCGGTGTTCATGGCCTGCCACAGCGACCAGGCGCTGTCCCTGCTGGCCGACCCGACAACGGCCGAAGCCGAGGTGCTCGGGGCGATCCGCTACCAGGACAATGTTGCGATCCTGCATACCGATGCGTCCGTGATGCCGAAGCGCCGCCGCGCGTGGGCGGCGTGGAACTACCACCTTCCGCGGGATCCGGAGGCGCATGTCGCGGTGACCTACAACATGAACATACTGCAGGGCATTCAATCGGACCGGCAGTACTGCGTGTCCCTGAATCACGAGGGGAGCATCGACCCCGCGAGCGTCCTGCGCCGGATTCACTACGAGCACCCGGTCTTCACGACAGAAGCGCTCGCTGCGCAGCAGCGCCAGGCCGACCTGAACGTCGACCGGACGTTCTACTGCGGCGCCTACTGGCGCAACGGATTTCACGAAGACGGCGTCGTCAGCGCGCTCGACGCGCTGTCTCACTTCAATCAACGGTTCTCCCATGCAGAGTTGCATCTACGAAGGGCGGGTTAGGCACGCGCGGTCGGAACCGGTGCCGCACCGGTTCGACTATCGCGTATTCATGATGTACCTGGACCTCGACGAACTGGACGAGGTCTTCGACGGGCGCTGGTTCTGGTCGACAAGCCGCGCGGCACCGGCGCGCTTTCGCCGGGAAAACTACCTCGGACCGCAAGACCAGCCGCTCGACGCGTCCGTGCGCGACCTCGTCGAGCAACGTACGGGCCGACGCCCGACCGGGCCCGTACGGATGCTGACGAACCTCAGCTATTTCGGCTATTGCTTCAACCCGGTGACGCACTACTACTGCTTCGATGCATCCGGCCGCCGCGTGGAAACCATCGTCGCGGACGTGACGAACACGCCTTGGGGTGAACGGGCGGCCTACGTGCTGCCCGCCAGTCGCGCGGAACAACGCGGCAACGCGCAGCGATTCCGCGACGCCAAGGCCCTGCACGTGTCGCCGTTCATGCCAATGGACATGCAATATGATTGGTGCTTTACTGATCCCGGGCATCGACTGGTCATCCATATGACCAGTTTGCATAAGGGAAAACGTGTCTTCGGCGCCTCCGTCGCGATGCGACGGGTCGACATCGGCGCGGCGTCGCTGGCACGGACGCTGGTCCGGTATCCGTTCATGACGGCCCGGATCATCGTCGCGATTCACTGGCAGGCATTGCGCCTGTGGCTGAAGAAATGCCCGGTGCATGAGCACCCGAACAAGCGACAGAAGATCGCAGTTTCGTCACGTTAGTACGTCAACCAATGAAGACACTGTCGGTAGGATCGAGCGAGTTTCTCGAGAGCGGCCGCAAGCCTTCGGGCTTCGACCAGTTTGCACGGCGCGCGGTGCGTGCGCGCCTCGAACGCGTGCGCAACGGGCAGATCGTGATCAGCGAGCAGGGACGCCACGAAGCATTCGGCGACCTGACCGACGACATGCCGCTCACCACGTTGCTGACCATCCACGATCCCGCGTTCTTCAGCGAGGTCGCGTTCGGCGGGCCGATCGGCGCCGCGGAAGCCTGGATCCAGGGTCTCTGGTCGTGCGACGAGCTGACCAGCCTCGTGCGGATCCTCCTGCGCAATCGCGATGTGCTCAATGACATGAACCGCGGCGCCGCCCTGCTGACGCGCCCGGTCCAGAGGTTCCTGCATCGTGCGAACCGGAACACGCGCAGCGGCAGCAAGCGAAACATCGCGGCGCACTACGACCTCGGCAACGACTTCTACTCGCTGTGGCTCGACCGCACGATGATGTATTCCAGCGCGGTGTTCGAGCGCCCCGACATGACGCTCGAGGAGGCATCGCTCGCCAAGCTCGATCGCGTGTGCCGCAAGCTTGCGCTGCAACCGGGCGACCGGGTTCTCGAGATCGGGACCGGCTGGGGCGGTTTCGCGGTGTACGCGGCAAAGCACTACGGCTGTCACGTGACCACGACGACGATCTCCGAAGAGCAGTACGCGTACGCGAAGGAGCGAGTGCGCAAGGAGTGCCTGGACGACCGCGTCGAGGTGCTGCAGAAGGACTATCGCGACCTGGCCGGAAAATACGACAAGATCGTGTCGATCGAGATGATCGAGGCCGTAGGTCACGAGTACCAGGCCAGGTTCTTCAGCCGTTGCAGCGAACTGCTGCACCCGCACGGGCAGATGCTGCTGCAGTCGATCACGATTGCGGATCAGCACTTCGACGCCTACGTCGGCAGCGTGGACTTCATCCGCCGCTACGTGTTCCCGGGCGGCTGCCTGACGTCGGTGACATCGATGACGGACATGCTGACCCGCGGGACGGACATGCGGGTCGTGCACCTCGAGGACATCGGTCCGCACTACGCGCAGACGCTGCGGGTATGGCGCGAACGCTTCTCCGCGCGCCTGGACGAGGTACGCGCGATGGGCTTCGGCGAGGAGTTCATACGCATGTGGCTCTACTACCTTTGCTATTGCGAGGGCGCGTTCATCGAACGTGCGATCGGCAACGTGCAAATGCACCTCGTCAAGCCGCTGGCGCGCCCGGACGTCGTGTCCCTCTGAGGCGAGGTCGCGGCCGGGCTGGCAAATTCACGCCCGTGGTAATACGCTGCATGCCTTTGCGGACCCGGTGGCCAACGAGGCAAGCGCCGGGCCGATCAGTAATGCGATCGCCGATTGCCGGTCCTGGACGTCCCTGACGGCACCTCTCGCCGAACTGTTCGGCGTTCAGACGGTCTTTGACTCTGTACCGGCGACGAAGCCGGTCGATCGCCAACCGTGGAGAAAGGCACGTGCACCAACGAATTTATGCCCTGATCATCCTCACTTCGCTTGCGCTCGCGGGCTGCGGCCGGGACGAACCGGCACCGGCCATGGAGTCGGCGGACGTACCGGTCGACGCCTCGGCCGCCGACGCCTCGGCTGCCGAGGCCGCGGCGGCCGGAATCGCCGCGGACTTCATGCGCGACATTATCGTCGAGATATCGAGCGACGCGTACGAGGGCCGCGGTCCCGGGAGTGCCGGCGACGAGAAAGCCCGCAAGTACCTGGCCGAGCGCATGGCGGAACTCGGCATCGAGCCCGGCGCGGCCGACGGCAGCTGGGAGCAGCCGTTCGATCTTGTCGGCATCACGGCCGAGCAGCCGCCGACGTGGACCTTCGAGACCGACGACGACTCGATGACGCTGAAGCAATGGGACCAGTACATTGTCCACAGCGGCGTGCAGGCGGAACAGGCATCGGTCGAGGACGCCGAACTGGTGTTCGTGGGCTACGGCATCCAGGCGCCGGAATACGACTGGGACGACTTCAAGGACGCGGATTTGCGCGGCAAGATCCTCGTCATCATGAACAACGACCCGGACTGGGATCCCGAACTGTTCGCCGGCGAAACGCGGCTCTGGTACGGGCGCTGGGATTACAAGTACCTCAGTGCCGCGCGCCAGGGCGCCGTCGGCGCCATCATCATCCACACGCAGCCGTCCGCCGGCTACCCGTTCCAGGTCGTGCAGACATCGTGGACGGGCGAGCAGTTCGAACTGCCGGCCGGCGACGAGCCGCGCAACCAGGTCATGGCCTGGCTGACCGAAGACACCGCGCGTGACCTGATCGCGATGGGCGGCTTCGACCTCGACGCGCTTCGCGAGGCCGCCTACAACCGCGACTTCGAGCCGGTGCCGCTCGGCATCACGACGTCGTTGTCGATGGACGTCGAGGTTCGCCGCGTTGCGTCCGCGAACGTACTCGGCGTCATTCCGGGCAGCGATCCGGCGCTCAGTGACGAGGCGGTCATCTACACCGCGCATCACGACCACCTCGGCATCGGCACGCCGAACGAGGAGGGCGATGCGATCTACAACGGCGCGATGGACAACGCGTCCGGCGTGGCCCAGGTCCTGGCCATCGCGAAGGCCCTGAAAGAACTGCCCGAGGCACCGCGCCGGTCGATCGTAATAGCGCTCGTCGGTGCGGAGGAGCAGGGCCTGCTGGGTTCGAAATGGTACGCAGCGAACCCGACGTTCCCGCCGGGCAAGATCGCCGCCAACCTGAACTACGACGGCGGCAACATCTGGGGCCACACGCACGACGTGACCTATATCGGCCTCGGCAAGTCGTCCATTGACGATATCGTGACGATGATCGCGAAGGAGCAGGGCCGGGTGGTCAAGCCTGACCAGTTCGCGGATCGTGGTTATTTCTACCGGTCCGACCAGTTCAGCTTCGCGAAGATCGGCGTACCGGCGATGTACCTGGACACCGGTACCGACTTCGTCGACCGGCCGCCGGAGTGGGGCCGGGAACAGGTCGATCACTACACCGACGTGAATTACCACCAGCCCAGCGACGAGTACGACGACTCCTGGAACTTCGACGGCATGATTGCCGACGCGCAACTCGGCTTCTGGACCGGGCTCGCGATCGCCAACGCGGACGAGATGCCGCAGTGGGCGCCGGGTGACGAATTCGAGGCGGCCCGGAAGGCGGCCATCGAGGCTGCGTCGGAGTGATGCCGGGACGCATTCGCGCGGGCGGGGCCGTCGTCCTGGCGGCCCTGGCCGTCGCGTCGAACGCATGGCCGGCCGGCGACGAGGCCGGCGACGCCGTGCTCGACGCATTGATGGCGGAACACTGGGAGTACAGCCTGCAGGAAGACCCGCTGCTGGCGACACGTGTCGGTCTCAAACGCGGGAATGACCGCCTGCCCGGGGCGACGCCGGCGGATGACGCCCGTCGCCTGGCCCGGGAGCGCGGTTTCCGGGCCAGGCTGGCCGACATCGATCGCGACCGCCTGAGCGAGGCCGGGCGGGTCAACGCGGATGTCTTCGCCTGGATACTCGACGATTCGATCGGGGCCTACGAACTCGACCTGGCGCGCATACCGTTCAACACGTTCTCCGGCTTTTTCATGAATGCGTTGACAGCCAGCAACGGCGTGCGCATGGAGAACGAGGCGGACTACGTCGACTACCTGGCGCGCCTTCGCGACATTCCACGCTATTTCGACGAGAATATCGCGAACATGCGGCGCGGCGACCACGAAGCGTTCGTGCTGCCGCGCATCGTCATCGACGGCGTCCTGCCGACGCTGCGGGCGCAGGTCAAGGACGACCCGGCCGACAGCAGCTTCTACGACCCGTTCGAGTCGATGAGCGAGCGGGTGCCGCCGGCACGCCAGGCGGCACTGCGAGAAGACGCAAGGAAGGTCATCGCCGGCGAGGTGATGCCCGCGTTTGCACGTGTTGCCGATTTTCTCGACGGCGACTACGGCGCGTCGGCGTCGCTCGGCGCGGAGGCGCTACCGGGCGGCAAGGCGTACTACGCGTTCCAGATCAGGCGCTACACGACACTGACGGGCACCACGGCCGCGGAGATACACCAGGTCGGCCTCGACGAGGTCGCGCGTATCCGCGCCGAAATGCAGGCGATCATCGACGATCTCGGCTTCGACGGCGATTTCGCGGATTTCGCGGCGTTCCTGCGGACCGACCCGCAGTTCTACGCCGACAGCCCCGAGCAGCTCCTGAAGGAAGCCGCCTGGGTGGCGAAGCGCATCGACTACGTCATGCCGGGCTACTTCGGCAAGTTGCCGCGGCAGAGCTACGGCATCGTGCCGGTGCCCGACGAGATTGCGCCAAATTACACCACCGGGGCGTACTACGGCGCGCCGCCGGGCGGTGATCATGGCGGTGCGTTCTGGATCAATACCTACGCGCTCGACCAGCGGCCGTTGTACGAGTTGCCCGCGCTCACGTTGCACGAAGCCGTGCCGGGGCACCACCACCAGAGCGCGCTGGCGCTAGAGATGCAGGACGTGCCCGAGTTTCGCAAAGACCTGTACTTCAGCGCGTTTGGGGAGGGCTGGGCCCTGTACAGCGAGAAACTCGGCGTCGAGATGGGCATCTACCGTACGCCCTACGAACAGTTCGGGCGGTTGAGCTACGAGATGTGGCGCGCGTGCCGACTGGTCATCGATACGGGGCTGCACAGCCAGGGATGGACGCGCCAGCAGGCGATGGACTTCATGGCATCGAATACGTCGCTGTCGCAGGGAAATATACGCGCCGAAGTGGATCGCTACATTTCGTGGCCCGGCCAGGCGCTCGCCTACAAGCTGGGGGAACTCGAGATCTGGCGATTGCGCCGGGAGGCCGAGGCCTTGCTCCGGGATCGCTTCGACCTGCGCGCCTTCCACGACGCCATACTGGAAAACGGTGCGCTGCCCCTCGAGATGCTCGGCGCGGCCATCGATCGCTATATCGACGCCGCCGCCGGCGACTGATCAGGCGGCGCGAACGGTCGCGTTACGGCCGCTGCGCTTCGCGGCGTAAAGCGCCTCGTCCGCGCGACACAGCCACGCGCCGCCGTCTTCGCCATCCGCGAGTTCGGCGACGCCCAGCGAGATCGTGACGGCGCGGTCGTCAACCAGTTCGTTCGCCTCGACCAGCAGGCGCAGCTGTTCGGCCAGGTGCATGGCCTTGTCCAGGTCCTGGTGTTCCGCAACGACGACAAACTCCTCACCGCCGATGCGGTACAGGCTGTCGGTAACGCGGATTCGCAGGTTCACGATTTCCGCGATGCGCTGGAGGATCTCGTCGCCTTTCGCGTGTCCGTGCGTATCGTTCACGGCCTTGAAATGGTCCAGGTCCAGGATGATCAGCGATGCCGGAGAGCGGCTGCGCTCGCGGGCCGCGACGACGTCGGCGAGTTTCGTGTCCAACGCGCGGCGGTTCCCGACCCCGGTCAATGGATCCTTGGTGGCGAGCCGCATCAGCAGCACGCGCTGGCGATTGTTCATCGCGGCAAAGGCGTACGCGAATGCCGCCATCAGGACCAGCGTGATGAGAACAGACGCTGTCTGGAAGCTGCTGGATTCCGACAGCAGGATCGGCATTAGAATACCGACCATTGCCAGCACCATGGCAATCGCTTCGCCCGGGCGCAGCAGGTAGAAGATGGCGAGTGCCGCCGGGTACGCCCACACGATCTGTCGTGGGCCGCTTACATAGGCCGACGCGCAAATGCCGACGACGCACAGGACGGCCATGACGATGCACGCGAACCGCACCTGGCGTGTCCGGTAGACCCAGGTGCCGAGGAGCAGCATGCCGACGATGATCAGGAAATCGACGAACGCGATCACGTACTCCGCGTGCATCAGCCGGATGATGGCGAATGGGACGACCCCGATCGAGCACGCGAACGCAAGAATCACGGGCAGCGTGATTTCGGAATCCTGTCCGTCCCGGTCGAAACTCGAGACGAAATTCCAGGTTTCGATGCCGGATTTCTTGTCGGCCACGACTCGAAGTGCTCCTGTACCGGGCGGCGGGGCCGAGACTATAGCAGCATCACGGCCTGTGGGCTCCAGCCGCCGCCGCAGTGATCAGTGCCGCCGGAAACGACTGAAGAAGCCGCCCTTGCGATCGTCGTCGTCGTCATCATCGTCGTCATCGTTGGCGGAGTTCGGCCTCGCGGCGAGCGTGCGCAGTGTTTGCGTCATCGACGTGTTGATCTGGTCTTCGATCGATTGTGTTGGCGACGGCGTGGACGCGGCGCCATTGCCGTTTTTCAGACCCTTGGCACGCACGCGCGAGGATTCGGACAGCTTTCGTTCCGCATTGAGGGCTCGCACGGTGGCAAGACGCTGCGACGCGGACAGGTCGAGCCCCGCCTTCGGCGCATCGCCCTGCAGCGATACTTCGAGGGCATCCTCGCCATAGACTTTCTTGAACTCGCGTTCCATCTCGGTTTCCGATGCCGAATCGGCGCCGGTCTCGTCACGGGCATCGGCTTCAGGTTCCGAGGGCGGGTCGGCGACGAGTTCGAGTTCGAGGGTTTCCGGCTTGTCAGCGATCGGCGCGTTGGCCGCAAGCTCCGCCGCAATCGCGTTGAAGTCCTCGCCGAACAGCGTCTCGGCCATGCGGTCGTCGACATCCTCCAGCGATTTCGCCTTCGCGATGCCGGCCGCCAGTCGCTGCAGGTCGGCGGCGCGCGCACCGTCTTCCGGGTCGACGGGCACTGCCTCAGGCTGCGGCGGCTTGGGCTTCTCCGCCGCCGGCTGCTCCGGTCTGGCGTTCTCCGCCGCTGGCGCGGCGTGCCCGTCGGACGCGGCACTACTCGGCGCCGGCGCCTCGTCGAGCTCTTCCTCGGCAATGGTCTCGTCGTGCTTTCTCAGCGCGTCCTGGGCCTCCCGGATCTTCTCCTCGATCGCCACGTCGAGCGTGATCTCCGGGAGTTCGACGACGGTGGTGTTCTTGAGTTCGAGAACCGGCGCCTCTTCCTCGACGATCGGCGCTTCTTCCTCGTCCGGGGCGCCGCCGAATTCGGCCATGGCTTGTTCCAGCGCTTCCATGTCCGGTCGCAGCTCCGCCAGCGTCGGGTCCCGGTCCCAGGCCGGCACGTCGTCCGCCGGGGGTGGCGGCTTCGGTGCCGGTGCCGCCGTTTCCGTGTTCACGCCCAGGGATTTCTGTGTCGACGTATCGGCGATGGATTGCGGCGGCGGCGTCACAGGCGGGGCGGCCTCGGCCGTTGCCGTGGGTTCCGGCTCGGGCGGCGCGGCGACTTCCGCCACCGGCGACGGTCGCTCGATACGCGTGGAGCTGAAAAGCGTCGGAATTTCCTCGTCGGCCCGCTCGGCCGGTTCGGATTGCGCGGTGAGCTCCGGCGCGATTACCTCGAGATCCGGCAGCGTGTCATTGATCAGGAAACTGCCCGAGTCCATGGTGTCGCTCGGCCGGTCGGCCCCGTCGGGTGCCGCGGCGGCGGGGCGGGGGCGTTCCTTCGGCGCCGCGTCGGGCGCCGGTTTCGGGGCTGGGGGCGGGGCCTCGACGGTCGTTCCGGCCACCGGGGTCTGAGCAGGCGGGACGGGTTCCGGTCGGGCGGCCGGCCTGGCCGGCAGCTCGACATCCATGCCGTGTCGTTCGCGCGCAATTTCCGCGATCAGCGCCGTGCCGATCGGGCGCATCTGGCGTTCGGCAGCCGCTTCGACGACGGACTCCACCAGGTTGTTCGCGATCCTCGGTGTGCCGCCCGAGAGCGTGTACAACATGGCGGTCGCGTCGGCGCCGAAGACCCGGTCATAGTCGCCCCCGGCGCACCGGAAACAGTGCTTGAGATAGGCCAGCAGTTCCGCCTCGGACAGCGGCTCGACGCGAAAGCGCAGGCGCGTGCGTTGCGCGAGGCGCGCGAGCGACGGCTTCTTCAGGGTGTCGAGCAACGTTTCCGTGCCCAGGAGAACCAGGCGTCCGCCGTGGTCATCGGCGGCGTCCGATGCCGTCAGGGCTTCAAGTTCGACCAGCGCGTCTTCGCCGATCCGGATTGCGTCCTCGACCACGATGCACACCGCCCGGCCCTCCCGGGAGCAGGTGGCGAGGTGGTTGCGGCAGGCGATGACTTTGCGGAGCATGCCGCTCGGCAGGTCCGGCACTCTCAACTGCTCGAGCAGGTAGTCGATGACCTCGTCGTGTGCGAGCTGCGCGCGTGGCATGCGCACAAGCTGCAGGTTCTCACCCAGCGCGTCCAGCGAGCGCCGGACGAGCGTGGTCTTGCCGACGCCGGGGTCACCGGTGACGGCGATCACGGCGTCGTTCGTCGCCAGCGCCTGGCGGATGCTCTTTATTATGCGGGCGGTCTGCGGCCCGACGAACACGTCGGCTCCGCCGGGATTGGGTCGAAACGGTCGGCTTTTCAGATCGAAAAAGTCAGCGTACATCGTTCTCTTTTCCACGAGTCGGCGTCCGCAGTGCACAATGCGGCGACAATGCTCCGGATTGTCCCGGCAATGCGAGTGGTTTGCGCGGAGTTATGTCACAGATTTGGTTCGCTGGAAACGGTCCGCGGTGGTCCGCGAGAATTTCTAAAGGATTGTTTTGAAAGAGAAAAAAACGGCGCGGGCCTCGACGACGCCGGCCGGCGGTTCCGGCCCCGACGCCCGCCTGGGCGTGATCGCGGGTCTGTTGGCCTATTCGCTGTGGGGCGTGTTCCCCGTGTACTTCAAACTCGTCGACACGGTGGCACCGGCCGAGGTGCTGGTTCACCGTGTCGTCTGGGCAGTGCCGTTCGGCGCATTGATCATTGCCGCTCGACGGCAATGGACGCCGGTTCGCCAGGCGTTTCGGGACGGGCCGATGCTCGCATGGCTGGGATTGGCCGCACTCTGCATTTCCGCCAACTGGTTCATTTATATCTGGGCGGTCGTGCACAACCGCATCTTCGAAGCCAGCCTTGGCTACTACATCAACCCGCTCGTGTACGTCGTCGTCGGCGTCGTGTTCTTCGGTGAACGTCTCAACCGGCTGAAGTCGCTGGCGGTTGCGCTGGCGGCCGTTGGCGTCGGAATCCTCACCGTCAACGGCGGCGTTCTTCCATGGGTATCGCTGTCCCTGGCGCTGCTGTTCACGGCGTACGGCGTGATCCGCAAGCAGGTCGCGATCGGCGCGATGCCGGGACTGTTCATCGAGACGCTGATGCTGTTGCCGTTCGCGGCCGGCTGGCTCGCATGGCTGGCGGTCCAGGGGAGGGCAGCGTTTACCGCTGGCGACGCGTCGCTGACCGGCCTGCTGCTCCTGGCCGGGCCAATCACCGTGCTGCCGCTCCTGTTCTTCGCGACGGCGGCTCGCAACGTCAGCCTGACGACGCTCGGCTTCCTGCAGTTTCTCGCGCCGACGCTGCAGTTCCTGACCGCGCTCTGGTATGGCGAGGTCCTGTCACCCGCGAAGCTCGCGTGCTTCGCCTGCATCTGGGTTGCCGTCACCGTGTTCAGCGCCGACGCGCTGCGCGCGGCAACAAAAAAGCCCCCGCCGGCGACGCCGGCGGGGGCCTGAGGAACCGGGCCTTCCTGGCCGCAGACCCTACTTCTTGGCCCGGCGTTCCTGGGCCTCGCGGATAACCTCGTCCGCCACGTTCTGCGGGCACGGGGCGTAGTGCGAGAACTCCATCGAGAACTGGCCGCGACCGCTGGTCAGCGTGCGCAGGTGCCCGATGTAGCCGAACATGTCCGCCAGCGGCGCATCCGCCTTGACGCGTACACCCGTGGCAATGGATTCCTGCGTCTTGATCATGCCGCGGCGGCGGTTCAGGTCGCCGATGACGTCACCGACGTTGTCCTCCGGCGTGAACACGTCCACCTTCATGATCGGCTCCAGCAGCTGCGGGCCGGCTTTCGGGATCGACTGGCGGTAAGCCGCGCGCGTTGCGATCTCGAACGCGAGTGCCGAGGAGTCGACGGCGTGGAACGCACCGTCCAGCAGCTCGAACTTGACGTCGAGCAGCGGGTATCCGGCCAGCGTGCCTTCGTCCATGGAGCCGCCGAACGCCTTCTCGATCGCACCCCAGTACTCGCGCGGAACGTTGCCGCCCGTGACCAGCGATGCGAACACGTAACCTTCGCCTTTCTCCGCGGGCGAGATCCGGTACTCGATCTTGCCGTACTGGCCCGAGCCGCCGGACTGCTTCTTGTGCGTGTACGAGTCTTCGATCGTCTGCGTGATCGTCTCGCGGTACGCCACCTGCGGCTTGCCCATCTCGACTTCGACCTTGTGCGTGCGCTTCAGGATATCGACCTTGATGTCGAGGTGAAGCTCGCCCATGCCCTTGATGAGTGTTTCGCCGGAGTCTTCGTCGGTTGCCACGTGGAAGGACGGGTCTTCCTGGACCATCTTGTTCAGTGCGATGGCCATCTTCTCCTGGCCGGCCTTGTCCTTCGGCTTGATCGCGACCGAGATGACCGGGTCCGGGAACACCATCGGCTCCAGCGTCGCCGGGTGGTCCGGATCCGCCAGCGTGTGGCCCGTGCGGGTGTTCTTCATGCCGAGCAGGGCGACGATGTCGCCGGCCTGCGCGGAATCCAGCTCCTCGCGCGAGTTCGCGTGCATCTCGACGATGCGGCCGATGCGTTCGGTCTTGCCGGTGAACGTGTTCAGCACGCTGTCGCCTTTCCCGATCGTGCCGGAGTACAGGCGCGTGAACGTGAGCGCTCCATAGCGGTCGTCCATGATCTTGAACGCCAGCGCGCGCAGCGGCTTGTCCGGGTCGACGACGGCAAAGCCGCCGGTCGGATTGCCCTCGAGATCGATCTCGGGCTGCGGCGGAACCTCGGTCGGGCTCGGCAAATAGTCGACGACGGCATTCAGCACGTTCTGGATGCCCTTGTTCTTGAACGCGGACCCGCAATACGTCGGGAAGAAGTCGAGATGGATCGTGCCCTTGCGAATGCAGCGCTTGAGGTCTTCGATCGACGGCTCGTTACCTTCCAGGTACTGCTCGAGCAGCGTGTCGTCCTGTTCGACGGCCGTCTCGATGAGCTTCTCGCGCCATTCCTCGACCTTGTCGGCCATGTCGGCGGGCACGTCCGTGACTTCGTAGTCTTCCGGGTTGCCGGTGTCGCTCCAGATATAGGCCTTGCGCTCGAGCAGGTCGACGATGCCCTTGAAGTCGTCCTCGATGCCGATCGGCAGCACCATCACGAGCGGGCGTGCCGCCAGGATGTCCTCGATCTGCTTCACGACGCGGTAGAAGTCGGCGCCGATGCGGTCGAGCTTGTTAACGAAGATGACGCGGGAGACTTTCGAATTGTTCGCGTAGCGCCAGTTCGTTTCGGACTGCGGCTCGACGCCGCCGGAACCGCAGAACACGCCGATACCGCCATCGAGCACCTTCAGGGAGCGGTAGACCTCGATCGTGAAGTCGACGTGCCCCGGGGTGTCGATGATGTTCAGGCGGTGCTGGTTCCAGTGGCAGCTCGTCGCGGCCGACTGGATTGTGATACCGCGTTCCTGCTCCTGTTCCATGAAGTCGGTCGTCGCTTCGCCATCATGCACCTCGCCGGTGCGGTGAATGCGGCCGGTCAGCTTCAGGATGCGCTCGGTCGTCGTCGTCTTGCCTGCGTCGACGTGCGCGAAGATGCCGATGTTGCGGTACTTGCTTAAGTCTCTCATTGCCGTAGTGCTCATTGCTCGTTGAGTTCGTTGCTCACCCGCCGGTACGCAATATTTCGCCGGAGCGCCATGGTCGTCCAGGGCGGCGTGCCAGCGTGCGGAGGGGCGGATGCCGTGTGTTTCGTGTCGGCCCGAACGGTCGGCCGGTCGTGCGTCGCCTGCCGGCACCCCGGCAGTTCGGGCGCGGATGATAGCAGCGCCACCGCCCGCAAACCAGTGATTTCCACGGGATTGGCGCGGGTCCGGACATGGGTTCGGTGCCGGCGATTGCAATGCCCCTGCCGCGGTGGCGGCACGGACTGCGGTACAGTAGGGGGGTGACGCCCGACCAGATCATCCTCTTCGTCCTCCTGTTCTTCGTCTTCGTGTTCCTGGTCTGGGGGCGCTGGCGCTACGACCTCGTGGCGTTCGTGGCATTGCTGGCGGCCCTGCTCGCCGGCGTCGTGCCGCAGGCCGAGGCGTTCTCGGGCTTCGGGCACCCGGCGACGGTCATCATCGCGCTGGTCCTGATCGTGAGTCGCGGGCTGTCCAACTCCGGCGTGATCGAGCTGCTCGGGCGCTACCTGGTCGATGCCGGACGCCGGCTCGGCACCCATATCGCCGTGATGTCCGGCCTGGCGGCCGGCCTGTCGGCGGTGATGAACAACGTCGCGGCGCTGGCCCTGCTGATGCCCGTCGACCTCCAGGCGGCTCGCAAGGCGGGACGCAGCCCATCGCTGTCGCTGATGCCGCTGTCGTTCGCTTCGATACTCGGGGGCATGATCACGCTGATCGGGACGCCGCCGAACATCGTCGTCGCGGAATTCCGCCAGGATGCGTTCGGCGAACCGTACCGGATGTTCGATTTCGCGCCGGTCGGTCTTGCTTGCGCGGCCGTGGGCGTCGCGTACGTCGCCTTGCTCGGCTGGCGGCTGCTCCCCACCGCTCGCGGGGGCGCGGCGGACGAGGCCAACGGCTTCGACCTCGCGGGCTATATCAGCGAGGTCCGCGTAGCGGACGATTCCCGGATCATCGGGCAGCGCGTCCGCGACCTGGACGAGGAGGCGGCGAAAGCGGACGTCGAGATCATCGGCCTGATCCGCGACGGCAAGCGCCTGCCGGGCTTTGCCCGCAACTACGCGATCCAGGCCGGCGACAACGTGGTGCTGGAAGCGAGCCCCGACAGCCTGGACGAGGCGCTCGGCGCACTCGGGCTCGAGTACGTCGGCCGGGGGGAAGGCCTGCTCGAGGACCGCGACCTCGCGCTGGCCGAGGTCGTCGTCCCGGACGGGGCGCGGCTTGCCGGGCGTACTGCGTTATCGCTGCGCCTGCTGAACCGCTACCGGGTCGCCCTGGTCGGCGTGTCCCGGCAGGGGAAGCGCTTTCGCGACGGCGTGCGAACGCTGACGCTGCTCCCGGGGGACGTGCTGCTGCTGCTCGGTGCCGAGGACACGGTCGCCGACGTCACGCGGCAGCTCGGGCTGTTGCCCCTCGCGGACCGGGGGCAGCGCGTCGTCCAGCGCGACAAGGCCTGGATTGCGGTCGGTACGTTCGCGGCAGCGATCGTCGTGGCCAGCCTGGGCTTCGTCTACCTGCCGATCGCGCTCGGCTGCGTCGCCGCGCTCTACGTCGCGTTGAACATCGTGCCGATCCGCGAGGTCTACCTGTCCGTCGAATGGCCGGTCATCGTCCTGCTCGGCAGCATGATCCCGATTGGCGGCGCGCTGCAGTCCACCGGCGGCACGGCGCTCATTGCCGACGGCATCGTCAACCTGTCATTTGGCCTGCCGCCCGTGTTCATCCTCGCACTGCTCGTGGTCGTGACGATGACGCTGTCAGACGTGATGAACAACACGGCCACCGCGGTGATCGCGGCGCCCGTGGCCGTCGACATCGCGGTTCGCCTCGGTGTCAGCCCGGACCCGTTCCTGATGGGCGTCGCGGTGGCGGCGTCCTGCGCATTCCTGACGCCGATCGGGCACAAGAACAACACGCTGATCATGGGGCCTGGCGGCTACCGTTTCGGGGACTACTGGCGCATGGGCCTGCCGCTGGAGATCCTCGTCGTCCTCGTGTCCGTGCCGATGATTCTTCTCGTGTGGCCGCTCGGCTAGGGCCGGTTCCCGCGCGTCTTATGTCAAGCACTTGTCGCCATCTGCGCGAAAGCGGCGTCAGAAACTGACATCGCGTGGCCGAACTTTAGTTCATCATAATTCTCAATATCTCTTTGAAAGTTTTGATTTGAAAGAAGTTTTTCCTGGAATCCGGGTGTGCCCGCCATGTGGCACGCGCTTTGCAAAAACAGGGGCAACAGGTTTTGACATTGCGGCCCCGAGCGGGCTCCCGGAGGACAACATGGCGACAGCGACGATTCAGGACTGGACCGACAGCGAGGTCAGGATCACGTTCGGCAAGCACCGCGACGTGCAGTACCGGGTGTTTCGGGACGGCGACCAGCTGTTCCAGGAAATTCGCGACATCGACGGCAGCCCGATCCATACCCTCGAGCTGCCCGAGGGCATGAAGCTCGACCAGACGAGCTACGAGGTCCTGTTGCGCTACGTGCTGCTCGACGTCGTCGCCTGATCCCGGGCGACGGCCTCGACGGCTTCCCACACGCGCAGGAGGTTCCCGCCGAGAATCTTGCGCACCGCGGCCTCGTCGTGGCCGCGCTCGAGCAGGCCGAGGACCAACTCGGGGTAGCTCGAGACGTCCTTCAGGCCGATCGGGAGCGAGTCCCCGACCCCGTCGTAGTCGGACCCGATGCCGACGTGATCGATGCCGACCAGGCGGATCACGTGATCGAAATGGTCGAGAACGTCATTCAGCGTGGCGTACGGGTAGGGCCCGTGTTCCTCGGCGTAGATCTTCGCGAACGCTGCCTCGGCTTCGTCTTCGGAAAGGTCGGGGTAGTCCGCCTTCCAAAGCTTCTCGGCATCGCTGCGCGCCTTGGAGTAGGCGCGTGCTTCCGCGGTAATGAATGACGAACCGAAGTTGATCATGATGACACCACCGTTCGCAGCGAGCGCGCGAATCATGTCGTCATCCATGTTGCGTTCAAAGCCGGGCGTGAAATGCCGCGCCGAGGAGTGGGACGCGATGACGGGCGCCGAACTGACGGCCAGCACGTCGTAGAACGCGGCATCCGACAGGTGGCTGACGTCGACCATCATCCCGAGCCGGTTCATTTCGCGCACAACCGCCTCGCCGAAAGGGCTCAGCCCGTCCCACTGCCGGTTCTCGTCATACGAGGAATCCGACAGCGCGTTGCTCTTGCCGTGTGCCAGCGTGATGTAGCGGATGCCGCGCTCGTAGAAGTGAGAGAGGTTCGCCAAGTCGCCGTCCAGCGGCGACCCGTTCTCCATGCCCAACGGCAATGACAGGATGCGGGCCTCGAAATGCTGCCGGACATCGGCGGGGCTGCGGGCGATCGCCACACGATCGGGCGCCGACGCCACGACGCCTTCGACCAGGTCGATCAGGGCGTTTGCGACGGCCCTGGAGCGGCCCTCGGCTTCGAGTTCCGCCGGCGTGTAGATGGACATGAACGCTGCGTTCAGCCCGCCGGCGATAGCGCGCGGATAGTCGAAATCGCCGTCCTCGGTGTCGCGGGTGACGTCCGCGGGGTTCTCTTCCAGGCGATAAGGCACGTCGATGTGTGTGTCGACGATGATGGCGTCCTGCGCGATGCGCCGTGCCTCGGCGGCGAGGTCGGGCTCGGCGCCCTGGCAGGCGCACAGCAGCAGGGTCGTGGCAGAGATCAGGGAACGTCG
>ENA-ORCV01000138-ORCV01000138.1-marine-metagenome-genome-assembly--contig:-NODE-138-length-120373-cov-11.332447_pt1 | contig 120373 bp, 108 predicted proteins | sample MGYA00237779_ERZ508509 | MGnify/ENA primary metagenome ERZ508509 (study PRJEB26180, sample SAMN06268772) | marine metagenome | isolation source: Bioluminescent Bay, La Paraguera, Puerto Rico | place... | reverse complement strand
TGCTGTGGGAACCCTCGCCCGCCGCGACCGAGCTCGAAATGCGGATGATGGAGTGGCTGCGCGAACTGCTCGGCCTGCCGGCTGGCTTCACCGGCTCGATCCAGGATTCGGCTTCGAGTGCCAATCTGTGCGCGCTGCTCGCCGGCTGCAACCACGCGACCGATGGCCGGGTGGCCGCAGCCGGTCTGGCCGCCATCGAAGCGCCGCTGGTTGTCTATACTTCGGCCGAGGCGCATTCCTCGGTCGAGAAAGCGGCGCGGATCGCGGGGCTCGGCAGCGACAATGTGCGCAAGATTCCCGTCGCGGACGACCTCGGGCTCGACGCCGCGCAACTACGCAAGGCGATTGCGGGAGACCGCGCCGCCGGGAAGATACCGGCCTGCATAACCTCATGCTTCGGCGGGACGGGGCTCGGTTCGGTCGACCCGCTGCGCGAGATCGGAGAGATCGCGCGCGCCGAGAACATTCATTTCCACATTGACGGGGCATGGGCGGGCAGCGCGCTGATCCTGCCCGAGGTGCGCCCGCTCGCGGACGGGATCGAACTCGCCGACAGCTTCGTCTTCAATCCGCACAAATGGCTGTTCACCAATTTCGACTGTTCGGCCTTCTTCATGCGCGATCCGCAACGGCTGGTCGAGGCACTGACGCTGACGCCCGCCTATCTCGAATCTGCGATCGGCGAGGGCATGCCCGAATACCGCGACTGGAGCATCGCGCTCGGGCGGCGTTTCCGCGCGCTCAAGCTGTGGTTCGTGCTGCGATCCTACGGCGCGGATCGGCTGCGCGGCATGGTGCGCGATCATATCGCCTGGGCCGGGCGGCTGGCGCAGATCGTCCGGCGCGAACCGAACTTCGAGCTGACCACCGAACCGCGCCTGTCGCTGCTGTCGTTCCGTTACGCCCCGGATGGGTATGGCGGCGATCTCGACGCGTTGAATACGCAGCTGCTGCACCGGATCAACGATAGCGGGCGAACTTACCTGACCAGGACGCACCACCGTGGCGACACCGTGCTGCGCTTCGCGATCGGGCAGACCTACACCACATGGTCGCATGTCGAGGAGGGATGGCAGGCCGTGAAGGAAATCGCGCAAGACCTTCCGCGTTGATGGCCGGGCTTCCCGGGCAGGAGCTTGCGCCGATTCATGATAACGCTATCATTTTGCAACGAGAGGAATGCATCATGTCCGACGACGAACAGCCGGGTCTCTCGCGCCGCGCAATGCTGGCGGGAGGGGTGGCGGGCGCGCTCGGCCTAGCCGCAAGCCGTGCGCAAGCGCAGCAGGCCGAGGGTCAGCCGCTGCTCGGCAATCCGCGCCTGCCCGAACCTGCCGGGCAGCGCATGCGCTGGGCGATCGTAGGACTGGGAACCTACGCGGTCGGGCAGATCATGCCCGCATTCGGCGACGCGCGCCTGTCGCGGATGACCGCGTTCGTATCGGGCAATCCGGACAAGGCGCGCACGCTCGGCAAACGCTACGGCGTGTCGCGCTTCTACGGCTACGACGATTATGACGATATGGCCAAAGACGACGAGATCGATTGCGTGTTCATCGCGCTGCCCGTCGGCCTGCACGCCGAATATACGATCCGCGCGCTCGAAGCGGGCAAGCATGTGCTGTGCGAGAAGCCGATGGCCTCGACCAGCGCCGAATGCGAGGCAATGGTCGAGGCGGCGCGCAAGGCGGATCGGCGGCTGGGGATCGGCTATCGGGTGCATTTCGAGCCGACCAACCGCGAGGCGCTGCGCCGGATCGGCGGCGGCGAGCTCGGCCCGTTGCGGCAGATCCGCGCCGAACACGGCTTCGACGCCAATCCCGACTGGCCGCCGCACAAATGGCGGCTGGAGCAGCCGCTCGCCGGGGGCGGCTCGATGTACGATATCGGGATATACGGCCTCAACACCTCGCTGATGATGCTCGACGGTGACAAGCCCGTCTCGGTCAGCGCGCTCTATGCCTATCCGCGCGAGGATCCGCGCTTCTCCGAAGTCGAAGGCGGTCTCGACTGGCGCATGACGATGGCGAGCGGGCTGATCGTCTCGGGTTCGAGCTCCTATTGCTATCGGCCCTTCGCCAGCCGCCAGACCTATTTCGGCGCGCAGGCCTCGATCACCATGCCGCTTGCCACCACCTATTACGATAACACGCTGATCCTCCAAGACGGCGGTCGCCGCAAGATCGGCGCGGGCACGCCGGCGAGCCAGTTCGCCGGCCAGCTCGACGGGTTCGGCGAGGCGGTGCGCGAAGGCCGCCCGCACCGCACGCCCGGCGAAATGGGTCTGCGCGACATCCGTCTGATCGAAGCGATGTATCGCAGCGCGGACGAGGGCGGGGTCGAAATCGCGGTCTGACGTTCAGGTTTCGTAAGTCCCGTCGATCCGCCGCAGCGTGCCGCTCGCGCCGTCGTGCAGCGCGCCGGGCAGCAGCGCCTCGGGCATGTCCTGATACGATACCGGCCGCAGGAAGCGCTCGATCGCGAGCGTGCCGACCGACGTGGTGCGTCCGTCCGAAGTCGCCGGGAAGGGCCCGCCATGAACCATCGCGTGGGTCACGTCGACGCCGGTCGGCCAGCCGTTTGCGATGATCCGCCCGGCGAGCTTTTCGAGCACCGGTAGCAGCGCTGCCGCGGCCTCGTGGTCGGCCTCGGCCATATGCAGCGTGGTGGTCAACTGGCCCTCCATGCCCGACAGCACGGCGGCGACCTGATCGAGATCGGCGCAGCGCACGACGATAGAGGCGGGACCGAACACCTCCTCTTCGAAATCCTCGTCGGCAAGGAAGGCGTCGGCGGAAACGCTGTAGACCTGCGCGCGGCCGCATGTGCCGGGGGCTTCCCCGCCGAGACCGACAAGTTCGGCGCCGCTGCGCGCGGCAAGCCGTTCGGCACCCTCGGTATAGGCCTTGTGGATGCCCGTCGTCAGCATGGTCTGCCCGCCGACGTCGGCGAGCGCATCTTTCGCTGCGATCAGAAACCGCGTCAGCGCGTCGCTTTCGACCGCGAGCACGATGCCCGGATTGGTGCAGAACTGCCCGGCACCCAGCGACAGCGAGCCGACATAGGCCCTGGCGAGATCCTCGGCGGCCTCTTCCAGGCGGGCGGGCATCAGCGTAACCGGGTTGACGCTGCTCATCTCGGCATAGACCGGAATCGGCACTGCGCGCGCCGCGGCGTGGCGCATCAGCGCGAGCCCGCCGCCGCGCGAGCCGGTGAAGCCGACTGCGGCAATACGCGGATCGGTCACCAGCGTCTCGCCGAGCGTATGCTCGGTGCCGCCAAGCAGCGAGAACACCCCGCCGGGCAGGCCCGCTTCGGCGACGGCCTCGGTGATCGCGCCCGCGACCAGCTCGCTCGTGCCCGGATGCGCCGGGTGGCCCTTCACCACTACGCAGCAGCCGGCCGCGAAGGCCGAAGCGGTGTCGCCGCCCGCGACCGAGAAGGCGAGCGGGAAGTTGGACGCGCCGAACACCGCCACCGGACCGAGCGGCACCATCCGCAGCCGCAAATCGGGCTTGGGCGGAGTGCGGGCGGGATCGGCATGGTCGATCCGCAATTGCTGCCACGCGCCGTTCTCGACCTCGTCCGCGAACAATCGCAGCTGACCGACGGTGCGCCCGCGCTCGCCGTTGAGCCGCGCTTCGGGCAAGCCGGTTTCCTTCATCGCGCGCTGCGTGAGCGTCGCTCCGAGCTCGTCGATCTTCTCCGCGACGAGGCGCAGGAACGCTGCCCGTTCCGAAAGCGGCAGGGCTGCGTAGACCGGCTGTGCCGAAGCCGCCGCAGCGCAGGCATCGGCGACATCGCCGGCACCCGCCGCGGCGAATGCCTCGCCGAACGGCTCGCCGCTTGCGGCAGCATGGGCGTGCCACGTGCCGGCGCTGCCGCGCCGCTCGCCGGCAACGAAATTTTCTCCCGTAATCGTCACTCGCCAATCTCCCGTGATCTTTCCACGCGGCGCTGCCGCAGCTATGAAAACGCCGCTTGCGCTGCTGTCGGTTTCCGTCGTAGGTAGCGCTACCATAAAGAACCGGTGTTGCAACCGGACAGCAGGGAGCGGGACTTTGGACAATGCACGCAGCGGCACCAATCTGGGGCTGATTTCGGCGATCGTCGCGGTGGCGACGATCGGGGGTTTGCTGTTCGGCTACGACAGCGGTGCGGTCAACGGCACGCAGGAGGGGCTGACGCGCGGCTTCGGGCTCGACGAAGCGAGCCTCGGCTTCACCGTCGGTTCGCTGCTGATCGGCTGCTTCCTCGGAGCCTTCTTCGCCGGGACGCTGGCCGATGCGATGGGGCGGCGCAACGTGATGCGCATCGCCGCTGTCCTGTTTCTGGTCGGCGCGCTGGTGCAGGGGCTGACCGCCGATCACACGATCTTCATCATTGCGCGCATCGCGGGCGGCATGGCGGTGGGCGCGGCGAGCGTGCTTTCGCCCGCCTATATCTCCGAAGTCGCGCCGGCGAATATCCGCGGACGGATGACCACGGTCCAGCAGATCATGATCATCACCGGGCTGACCGCGGCCTTCCTGGTCAATTACTTCCTCGCCGCGGCGGCGGGCGAATCGACCAACGAGTTCTGGCTCGGCATCGCCGCGTGGCGGTGGATGTATCTCGCGCAGGCAGTACCCGCCGCAGTGTTCCTGGTAGCGCTGTTCTTCATCCCTGAAAGCCCGCGCTATCTCGTTTCGAAAAGCCGCGACGAAGAAGCGGGCGGGGTACTGACCAGCCTGTTCGGCGAGACCGTGGCCAAGGCCAAGCTGGCGGAAATCCGCGCCAGCTTTACCGCCGATCATCGCCCCAGCCTGCGCGACGTACTCGCACCGGCGGGCAGCAAGAGCTTCCTCGGCCTCCGTCCGATCGTGTGGGTCGGGATCATGCTGGCGGTGTTCCAGCAGCTCGTCGGCATCAACGTGATCTTCTACTATGGCTCGACGCTGTGGCAGCTCGCCGGCTTCACCGAGAACGACGCGCTGCTGATCAACGTCGTCTCGGGCGCGGTCTCGATCGCGGCCTGCTTCGTGACCATCGCGGTGATCGACAAGATCGGGCGCAAGCCGTTGCTGCTGATCGGCTCGGCGGGCATGGCGGCGACTTTGTTCGTGATGGTCTACGCCTTCAGCCAGGGCGGGCTCGATGCCGAGGGCAATCTGGTCCTGTCGGAGAATCTCGGGATCGTCGCGGTGGTGGCGGCCAATCTCTACGTGATCTTCTTCAACGTCAGCTGGGGTCCGGTGATGTGGGTCATGCTGGGCGAGATGTTCCCCAACCAGATCCGCGGCAGCGCGCTGGCGGTCGCGGGCTTCTTCCAGTGGTTCGCCAATTACCTGATCGCGCAGACCTTCCCGGTGATGGCGAGCGGGATCGGCCTCGCCGCCAGCTACACCTTCTACGCGGTGTGCGCGGTGATCAGCTTCTTCCTCGTCCAGGCCTTCGTCAAGGAGACCAAGGGCAAGGAGCTGGAGGAGATGGAAGGCTGAGCGGCTTTGCCGTTCGGGTCGCAATTTCCTAAACGCGTCGGATGAACGAATCCGAACCAGATCCCGTTCGCGTCGTCGTGCTCGGCGGCGGCACCGCCGGGTGGATGACCGCTGCCGGCCTGACCCGGATGCTGCAAGGCCGGGTCGCGGTCGAGCTGGTCGAGAGCGAGGATATCGGGATCATCGGGGTCGGCGAGGCGACGCTGCCGCATATCCGCGGCTTCGTCGAAAGCCTCGGCATTCCCGAGGCCGATTTCATGAAGGCGACCCATGCGACCTACAAGCTGGGGATCGATTTCCGCGATTTCGGCCGCATCGGCGAGAGCTATATCCACCCGTTCGGCTCGTTCGGCGAGGAGCTCGCCGGGGTCGGCTTCCACCATTACTGGCTCGAACTGCAACGGCGCGGGCTGGCGGGGCCGCTGGGCGATTATTCGCTCTGCGTCGCAGCTGCCCTGGCCAACCGCTTTACTCCGCCCGCTGCCGACATGTCGCTCGGTTCGACCTACGGCTATGCCTACCAGTTCGACGCCACGCTGTTCGGCCCGTTCATGCGCGACTTTGGCCTGTCGATAGGGGTGACCCGGCACGAGGGGCTGGTGACCGAAGTCGAGCGCGACGACGAAAGCGGCGATGTCACCGCGCTGGTGCTGAAGGACGGGCGCCGGATCGAAGGCGACCTGTTCGTCGACTGCTCGGGGTTCCGCTCGCTGCTGCTGGGGCAGGAGCTGGGCGAGGAATGGGAGGACTGGACCCACTGGCTCCCCTGCGACCGCGCCGCGGCGATGCCGTGCACCCATGCGACCGAGGATATCCGCCCCTACACCACCGCCACCGCGATGCCCGCCGGGTGGCGCTGGCAGATCCCGCTCCAGCACCGGATGGGCAATGGCTATGTCTTCTCGAGCGCCTTCGTCGACGAGGACGCCGCGTGCGAGGCGATCCGCGAGGCGGCCGAAGGCGAACCGCTCGCCGATCCGCGGGTGCTGCGTTTCCGGCCCGGGAGGCGCAGCAAATCCTGGAGCCACAACGTCATCGCGGTCGGGCTCGCGAGCGGCTTCCTCGAACCGCTCGAATCGACCTCGATCTATCTCGCGCAGATGGCGATCACCTACCTGATCGAGCTATTCCCCGAAGGCGGCCGAATCGAACCGGCCGACCGGGACGAATTCAACCGCCTGGTCGACATGGAATACGACCGCGTGCGCGATTTCCTCATCCTGCATTACCATGCGACGGAACGGGACGATTCCGAATTCTGGAACCACGTCCGCACCATGCAAGTGCCCGACAGCCTCGCCGACAAGATGGAGCTGTGGCGCAAGGCGGGCCGGATCGAGAAATATTCCGACGGGCTGTTCTACGACGCCAGCTGGATCGCGGTCTATGTCGGACAGGGGTATCTGCCCGAGCGGCACGATCCGCGTACGGGCATCGTCGATCCCGAGCGGCTGCGGACCGCGGCCGACGGTCTGCGGCAGGAGATCGAGAGCACGGTCGCGGGCATGCCGGGTCATGTCGAATACCTTCGCCGCGAGAGCGCCCGCCTCGCCGAGGCATCGTGAGTTTTCCGGCATGAGCGAACCGCGCGAGAGCATGCGCCGGATCGTCGTCGCGGGCGGCGGCCAGGTCGGCGTGCTGGCGGCGATCGGGTTGCGGCGCGCGCTCCCGAATTGCGAGGTGGTGGTGATCGGCCTGCCGCCCGACCGCGCCGCCTTCGCCGACCATTCCGCGACCGCACTCCCTTTCACCAACAAGCTGCACGACCGGCTCGGGATCGAGGAAACGCAGCTGGTGCTCGCCGCCGGGGGCAGCCACCGGCTGGCGCTGCGCTATTTCGGCTGGGGCGGGGAGGGGCAGCACGGCACCATGCCCTACGGCGGCACGGCCGATCCCGCGCTGCAGACGCGCTTCGCGCAGCAATGGGGCGGCGGGCCGCGCAATATCGCGGGAGAGCGTCCCGCCGGATCGCTCGCCGAAGTTTTGGCCGATGCCGGGCGCTTCGCTCCCCCGCCGCCGGACACCGACACGCCGCTGTCGCAGGTCGAATACGCGCTACGCTGGAACCCGCCGGCCTATCGCGACCTGCTGATCGGGCTGGCGCAGCAGATGCGCGTCGCGCATGTCCAGGGCAGGATCGCCGCGATCGAACCCGATGGGCGGGGCGGCGTCGCCGCGGTCGCGATCGAAGGTCAGGGGCGGATCGAAGCCGACCTGTTCGTGGATTGCAGCGGCTGCGGCGCGGTGATCGCTTCGGCGCTGTCCGAATTCGTTGCGATCGATTGGGACGACACTCTGCCCGTGCGGCGGGTCTTGCTCGCCCCGCCGGGGCAGGCGATGCTGGCGCTGGAGGACCGGGTTTCGCTGCTGGCCGATGGGTGGTTGTCCGAACAGGCCGGGCGCGACGGCTTGCAGGCCGTGCTGGCCGTGGGCGAGGGCGTGAGCGACGAGGCCGCAGCGCGCGCGTTGCGGTCCGAACCCCTTGCCGTCATTCCGGTTTCGCCCGGTTGCGCGCGCGAGCCGTGGATCGGCAATGTCGTGGCGCTCGGCGATGCGGCGGCGCGCTTCGAGCCGCTCGGCTTCCTCAATCTCGACCTCGCGCACCGGCAGCTCGCGCTGCTGCTCGAAATGCTGCCGGGGCGCGAGATCGTGCCGCTCGAACGTGCCGAATACAATCGCCGTGCCGGGCTGATGTTCGACACGGTGCGCGATACGCTGGCACTGCATTATGCTTCGCCGCGCGCGCGCGACGTGTTTCCGGGCATCGAGCCGCCCGATGCGGTGCGGGTCGCGCTCGACCAATACGTGCGCCGCGGACGACTGCCCTTTCGCGAGGAAGCGCCGTTGCTCAAGCAGGAGCAGATGGAATTGCTGGCGGCGCTCGGCTTCGCGCAGGGACAGGCGCCGCAGCATCGCACGATGGACCCGCGCGAGATGGAAGCGGCACAGGCCGAATTCGGGGCCAAGGCGAAGGCCGCGCTCGAATTCGCGCCACCCTATGATCGGTGGATGGCCTCTGTGCTGCAGCCGAAGGCCTGATGGGAACAAGCGGGGTATTGGACCGGAATTCTATACTGGAACCCGATCAGACTTATCCAATTCGTCATGCTGAACTTGTTTCAGCATCCATCTCTCCACCTGCACCGTCCTTACCAGGGGGCGCAATGGATCCTGAACCAAGTTCAGGATGACGATTCAATATCGTCTGGGTCGGCCTACCCAACCGCCGAACGGATGATCGAGCGGATCCGGTCGAACAGGCCGGGCTGCGGAGGACCCATCACACCCCTGGCATGCTCGGGCAGGTGCGCGCCGGGGTCGCCGCTGTCCTCGAACACGTAATAATCGAGCATTCGCCGCCACACCGCGCGCTGTTCGGGTGGCAGGTGGCGGTAGGACAGGATCGCGTGCAGCAACGCATCGTAGGGGCTGCCGATCCCCTGCGGCTGGCCCTCGGTCCACCAGTAATTGACCAGGATACTTACGGGCGCGAGCGATTCGACCCCGTGCCACCAGCAATAGGGAAGGTAGATCGCATCGCCCGGTTCGAGCGTCGCCTGCCGCGCTTCGGCCCATGCCTGTTCGAACCGCGGGTGGGCAGCAAGGTCGGGATTGGCGAGATCGACCATGCTGACCGGCGTGCCCGCCGGGGTCAGTTCGAACGGGCCGGGATAGAGATTGGCGGTCTGCTCGGGCGGGAAGACCGTGAACCGCCGCCGCCCGGCGATGCAGCAGGCGATGTTCTCCTTGATATCGAAATGCGGCGCGACGCGGATGCGATTGCCGATCCAGATGCGCGGCTCGACCTCGGGCAGCAAAGCGAGCCGGTTGTCGCGCGCGAAGGCGGGCAGCAATTCGCCGATCGCTTCGGACTGGACAGCCATGCCGGGCGGATCGGCGATGTCGGCGGCGCGCAGCAGGTCGGCGAGAAAGGCGTCGAGCCGTCCCTGGCCCTTCCTGAAATTGAAGCCGGTCAGGTCGGCATTGTAGAAGAAGCGGCCTTTTTCGCCAGGTGCGGCGCCGATCGCCACCACCGGGCGCGTGACCCCGCCCTCGACGATGTAGCGGACGATCGCCTCGTCGCCCTGCCTGGCCGCCTTCACAGCGGGCCAGTCGGTGACCAGGCCGCGCAGGACCGCCGGTCGTCCGGCCGCCCTGATTTCGTCCAGCGCCTCCTTCGTTGCAGGTACGGGCAGTTCCGCGATCGGCCGGGGCGCGCTCGCCGCGGTCATGCAGAGACGCGTTCGGACGCGGGAATGGCGCTGCCCTGCTGCGCGAGGAACTGGTCCTGCGTCGGCATCTGCGACACCGCCTGCGCCACGACCTCCCGGATGTGCTCCAGCCGCTGGCGCGTCTCCGCCTCGTCGAGCAATCCGGCGACCGGGTGGTAGCCCTGCGGCTCGACACCTTGCCCCGCCATCACAGACAGCCAGCTGGTTTCGGTGAACAATTCCTCGTGCTCGCGGACGACCCGGCCCGAACCGCGGAACATCGCCAGCTTCTCGGCCAGCCCGTCGGGCGGGTCGAGATTGCGGCAATAGCGCCAGAACTCGGAATCGTCGCGCTCCGTCGCCTTGTAGTGCAGCACGAGGAAGTCGCGGATATCGACATATTCGCGTTCCGTATCGCGATTGAAGCGGGCGATCTCCTGCTCGCCGAACGCGGTGGTCGGGAAGTAGGCCATCAGCCGTGCGATTGCCGACTGGACGAGGTGGATGGCGGTCGATTCGAGCGGTTCGAGGAAGCCGCCCGCGAGCCCCAGCGCGACGACGTTCTTCTCCCACGCGCGCGTGCGATGGCCGGCGGTGAAGCGCAGCTGGTTGGGATCGGCGAACGGTTCGCCGTCGAGATTGGCGAGCAGCAGGTCGGTCGCCTCGTCCTGCTCCATGTGGGCGGAGGAATAGACGTGGCCGTTGCCGATCCGGTGCTGCAGCGGGATGCGCCATTGCCATCCGGCGGGCCGGGCGGTCGAGCGGGTCAGCGGCTGGTGATCGCCCGCCAGCGTGCACGGCACCGCCACCGCGCGGTCGCAGGGCAGCCATTTGCTCCAGTCGTTGAAGGGCACACCGAGCGTCCGGCCGAGCAGCAGCGAGCGGAATCCGGAGCAGTCGAGGAACAGCTCGCCCTCGATCTCGGAGCCGTCCTCCATCTTCACCGCGGTGACGAAGCCGCTATCGCCGTCCTGCAGCACGTCGACCACCCGGCCTTCGCGCCGGACCACCCCCTGCCGTTCGGCGCGGATGCGCAGGTAGCGCGCGTAGCGACTCGCATCGAACTGGAAGGCATAGGCGAGTTTCGACAGCGGCGATTTCGGATTGTCGAGCTGCGGCCAGTAGAACTTGCCCGCCTTGCCCGCCATCGCGGCTATCGAATAGACGTCGAGTTCCTCGGGGTCGCCCAGCGCACGTCCGCGGAGCCAGAAATGGTGGAATTCGATCCCCATCATGTCGAGGCCGTATTTGCCGAACGGGTGGATGTAGGAATGGCCCGGGCGCAGCCAGTCGACGAATTCGATCCCGAGCTTGTAGGTCGCGTGCGTTTCGCGCACGAATTCGTTCTCGTCGAGCCCGAGCAGCTTGTTGAACGAGAGGATCTGCGGGATCGTCGCCTCGCCGACGCCGACCGTGCCGATCGCCTCGCTCTCGACGAGCTGGATCGACAGCCCCGGAAACTCGCCGAGGATCCGGGAGATCGCCGCCGCCGCCATCCACCCGGCGGTGCCCCCGCCGACGATCACGATCCTGCGGATCGGGTCGCCGTTCAAGATTGGCCCCCGAAGGCGAATTCGGCAGCCGGGCGGTCGTCGTGCCAGGCATCGGCGCGGCGCAGGAAGTCCTCCTGCGTCGGCAACCGTTCGGCGGTGCTGCGATAGCCTTCGCGCATCTGCCGCATCGCGGTGCGGATCTTGTGCTCGTCGAGCGTGTCGGCGATGGCGTCGTAATTCTCCGGCGCGATGTTCTGGCCCAGCATCACCGCGATCCAGCTCGGCTGCGCGAACAGTTCGGCGTTCTCGCGGAACACGCGGCCGTGCAGGCGCCACAATTCCATCTTGCGCGCGAGGCTGTCGGGAATCTCCATGTCGCGGACATAGCGCCAGAACTCCGTGTCGTCGCGCTGCGTCGCCTTGTAGTGGAGGACGATGAAATCGCGCACGTCCTCGTAGAGCTCGCGCATGCCGCGATTGTATTCGTCGCGTTCGAGCGGGCTGATCGGCTGATCGGGAAACAGCGCGAACAGCCGCGCGATGCCGTTCTGGATCAGGTGAATGCTGGTCGATTCGAGCGGTTCGATGAAACCCGAGGACAGCCCCAGCGAGACCACGTTGTGGCTCCACGCCTGCTTCCGCATGCCCGTGAGGAAACGCAGCGTGCGCGGTTCGGCCAGCACCTCGCCCTCGAGATTTGCGAGCAGGATCTCGCGCGCCTCGTCCTCGTCCATGTAGCGGCTCGAAAAGACATGGCCGTTGCCCGTGCGGTGCTGGAGCGGGATGCGCCATTGCCACCCGGCCGGGCGAGCGGTGGCGCGGGTGAACGGGTCGGGCGAAGCCGTATTCGCGGTCGGCACCGCGATCGCGCGGTCGACCGGGAGCCAGCGGCTCCAGTCCTCGTAACCGGTTTCGAGTTCGTCCTCGATCAGGATGCCGCGAAAGCCCGAGCAGTCGACGAACAAATCGCCTTCGACGATCGCGCCGTCCTCCAGCTCGATCGACGCGACGTCGCCGCTTTCGCCGTCGCGGTGCGCCTTCACGATACGGCCTTCGCGCCGGACGGTGCCCTGCCTTTCGGCCAGTCGGCGCAGGTAGGCGGCATAGAGGCCGGCGTCGAAATGAAACGCGTAGTTGATCTCCGACACCGGCGATTTGGCCTGCTGCGAGGGGCGGCCGAAACGCTTCATCGCGGCCGCCACGGTGCTCATCGAATAGTCGCCGATATCGCCGGCATCGCCGCCCTGCGCGAGTTCGCGCAGGTATAGCTGGTGGAACTGGATGCCGTGGAAATCGTGCCCGTATTCGCCGAACGGGTGGAAATAGCGGTCGCCGATCCTGCCCCAGCCGACGAATTCTATCCCCAGCTTGAACGTGCCCCTGGTCGCCTTGAGGAATTCGTTCTCGGGAATGTCGAGCATGGCGTTGAAATTGCGGAGCGGGGGGATCGTCGCCTCGCCGACGCCCACGGTTCCGATGGCGTCCGATTCGACCAGCGTGACGGTGCGTCGGCCGTCGTCGAAAAAGCGCGACATCGCCGCGGCGGCCATCCACCCCGCGGTGCCGCCGCCGACGATGACGACCTTCGCTGTTCTGTTTGCGGTAACGATACCATTCGATGGAGGCATGCGGTCGTCTCGGCACTGTTTCGCGTTTGCAACACTCGCTGTGCTAAACTTTCAAGGCACCTCTTGCAAAGGCAAGATTGTGCCGATATGCACGGCTGCAACAACAAAAAACTCGCGCTGCATCGGTTAATGGTAGCGCTAACATCGGGAGAGGGGCCACAATGGCTGATACGCTTGGCGGCGAATCGACAGATCGCGATCTCAATACGTTTCGCAATTTCCTGAGGGCGGGCGCTTCGTCGCTGGCGCTGGGCGGGCTGCTGGCCGCGCAGACGGCGCTGGCGCAGGACGATCCGGACGACCCCGAAACCGAAGAGGCGACGCCGGCCCCGCCGAGTGGCCCGGCCATCGTCGTCAGCGGCATTCGCCAGTCGCTCGCCAATTCGCAGGACATCAAGCGCGACGCGGATACGGTGGTCGATGCGATCACCGCGGAAGATATCGGCGCGCTGCCCGACCGTTCGGTCACCGAGGCGCTGCAGCGCGTGCCGGGCATCGCGATCAACCGCTTCGCCGGCTCGAACGACCCCGACCACTTCTCGGTCGAGGGTTCGGGCGTGGTGGTGCGCGGTCTCAATTTCGTCCGCTCCGAATTCAACGGCCGCACCGCTTTTGCCGCAGGCGTCGGCGGGCAGGCGCTGAATTTCGCCGACGTCCCGTCCGAGCTGCTCGGTTCGGTGATCATCAACAAGAACGCCACCGCCGAGATGATCGAGGGCGGGCTTGCCGGTACGGTCAATCTCAACACCCGCAAGCCGTTCGACAATAACGGTTTCAAGATCGCCTTCAGCGCCGAGGCCAATTACGGCGACCTGCGCGAGGAATGGACCCCGACCTTCTCCGGGCTGATCAGCAACACCTGGGATACCGAAATCGGCCGCTTCGGCCTGCTGGTGAGTGGTGCGTTCTCGCAGATCAAGAGCCGTTCCGACGGCTTGCACGTCGCCAACTATCAGATCCGCGACGGGATGCTGGTCAACGCCGCCAACACCGACGGCACCCTCGTTTGCCGCAATCCGCTGCCGTCCTCGAGCGACAGCATGACGCTGCCGCCGGGCGGAGCGGCGTGCGGCAATTTCGGCACTGCCGGAGCGGACGGCTTCGCCGACTATGCCGATTACCGTGTCGCGCCGGTCGGCGGCCAGTTCCGCACCCAGGAATTCAACCGCAAGCGCGACGGTATCGCGGTCTCTGCGCAATGGGAGAGCATCGACGAGCGCACACGGATCACCGCCGAGTTCATCCGCTCCCACACCACGAATCGCTGGGGCGAATACACGTTCGAGGCCGGCCCCGACCTGGCCGAATATTCGACCTATCCGATCGGTTGCCAGCAGAATGCCAACGGCCCGCCCACCATCAATCCGGACGGCACGACCGGCGACAACACCACGCGGGCGCAATGCCCGGTCGGCGGTTTCACGGACTATGTCTACGACGCCGACAACGTCTTCCAGTCTGGCTATGTCGTCAATGCCTCGAACGGTTGGCGCGGGGCGGTCAACAATTACGATCCCGCCCCGGGCGCGGGCGGGTCGCCCTACATCCCGATCGGCGGTGTCCAGCAATCGCTGGCCCGGCGCGAGGTCATGGACGAGGTCACCAACGAGGACTACAGCCTCAACATGCGGACGGAGCTGACCGACCGCCTGACCATCGAACTCGACGCGCAATATGCCAAGTCGCGCAAGGAGAACCTCGACTTCAGCGTGTTCGGTTCGCACTTCGCCGATCACGAGCTGGATATTTCGGGCGAATATCCGATCATTATTCCGCACAAACCGCAATTTCTCGGCTACACGTGGTCGGCGCCGAGCCCGGTGCTCGCCAACGCATCCGACGAGGATTATTTTACCGATCCGCGCTTTCAGTTCTGGCGCGCCGCAATGGACCACCTCGAGAACAGCACCGGCGAGCAATTTGCGTTCTCCGCCGACTTGGAATACGAGCTCGATCCGGATTCCTTCATCCGTCGGGTGAAGTTAGGCGCGCGCTACCAGGACCGCGACCAGACCGTCCGCTACACGACCTACAATTGGGGCATGCTGAGCGAGGTGTGGTCCGGACAGCGACCGATCAATTTCGCCGATGTGAACCAGAACGAACGCTACGAGTTTCCGAACTTCTTCCGCGGGGAAGTTCCCGGACCGCCGGGGGCGTATTACTACAACGGCGACTTGATCGACGGGTATGATGAATCGGTCGCATTCTTCCAATCGATCCAGAATCTCTACGCGACCCAGTTCGGCGGCTCGCCGACGTGGAATCCGCTTGCCGAACGGCCGGGGGTGATTTCGGGCACACCATATCTTCCGGCCGACATACAACCGGTTCGTCAGGAGGATACGGCGGGGTATCTGCAGCTCGATTTCGGCAGCGACACGCTGTTCGGAAACGTGCGCTTCTCCGGCAATATCGGCGTCCGCTACGTCAACACCTACGTCAATTCGGCGGGTTCGATCGGTGTGCCGAGCGCAGCCGCGCTCAATATCGCTCAGGACTTCAGCATTCGCTGCGCCGCGGTCGTGCCGCCGGGCGCACCGCCCGGTACACCGCCGCAGACTCCCGGTGGCGTCTGCCTTCTCGGAGCACAGGGCTACGCCGATCTGCAGACCTTTGCGGGCAGCGGCGTCACCACGCGGAACGTGGCCGAAAACAGCTACGATTACTGGCTGCCCAGCCTGAACCTCAAATTCGGCCTCAGCGACGACCTCATATTGCGTCTTGCCGGATCGAAGGTGCTGACACGCCCGGATAATTCCAATATCCGAAACTTCCTGACCACCGGCCTCGGGACGAGCGGGGAACTGACCGCGGCGGCGGGCAATCCCTTCCTCCTTCCCGCGACCGCCTGGCAGTTCGATGCCAGCCTGGAGTGGTATTTCGCGCAGGTCGGTTCGCTGACGCTCAACGCCTTCTATAAGGAGGTTAGCAACTTCTTCTTCCAGGATATTACTACCCGTACCATCACGAGCAACGGCATCACGCGCGACGTGCTGGTCCGCGGACCCGCCAATTTCGACGGGACCGGTAAAATCAAGGGATTCGAGGTCGCCTATCAGCAGACCTACGAGTTCCTGCCGGAACCTTTCGACGGGCTTGGTATCCAAGCCAACTACACCTATATCGAAAGTTCGGGCCTGCCCAACACCTTCCTCAACAACGGCTCACCGGTCAACGAATCGACCGTCCCGCCGGGGAACCTGCCGCTCGAGCAATTGTCCAAGCACAATTTCAACATCACCGGGTTTTACGAGAAGGGGCCGGTCTCGCTGCGCGCCGCATACAATTGGCGCTCGCGCTTCCTGCTCACGGCTTCGGACGTGATCTTCCCGTACTACTCGATCTTCAACGAGCCGACCGGGCAGCTCGATGCTTCGTTCTTCCTCAATCTGAAGGACGTGTTCGACCTGCCGGGCGACATCCGCGTCGGTGTGCAGGGCGTGAATCTGCTCAACGAGGTGACCAAGACGACGCAATCCTACTCCGGCGATCCGGACGACCTGGTGCCGCGTTCGTTCTTCATGAACGACCGGAGATTCTCGTTCATCATCCGGGGCAATTTCTAGCCTTCAACAGTCCAATCCAGCCTCGAGCCGCCACGCAGGGATGCGTGGCGGCTCTTTCTTTGCGGATGGACGAAACAGGGCGTGGCAGATCTTCGCCGTCGGCGGGTGAGGCGGATCGGTCGCGCCGTGCGGCGGGCGCGTTGCGGGCGGGAAGCTCGGGAAACGGGCGGTGCTATGCCGCCGAAAAGGCCTCTGCGATGGCAGTCCGCAGCGGCTTGGCGCGATAGCTCGAATCGTAGGGCGTGCCGCGGACCTCGAGACCGTCGGCACGCTTGGCCGGGTCGAAATATTGCAGCCAGTTGAACCTGTCGACCATGCCCCAGGCGAGGATGTCGTCGAGGTGGTCGCCATATTCGAGCATCAGGTCGAAATAGCGCCGCGCGAAATCGGCCACCTTGGCGTCGCGCGCCGCGATATCGCCCGGCAGCGCCTTGTCCTTGACGTCGAATTCGGTGATCAGCAGGCGGTATCCCATGCCCGTCACCTCGTCGAGGAAGTCGCGCCATTCGCGTTCGGCATAGGGGCCGACCCCGGTCGCGGGGTCGATCTCGAAGATCTCGATATGCGACTGAATGCCGAGCGCGTCGACCGGCACGCCGCGCTTGCGGAAGCCCTCGAGCAGGCGCAGCACGTCGGCGCAGTGTTTGCGGTGCGCCGGCTCCCAGCTCATATAGTCGTTATAGACCAGCTGCCCCTGCGGCAGCTCTTCGCGCGCGGTGTGGAAGGCGAGGTCGAGCACCGCTTCGGGGCTGCCCATCGCGCGGCTGAGACTGGTCTCGATTGGCGCGTTGCGGTCGTGGTCGATCGCTTCGTTGACCACGTCGTAGCTGGAGATCGTGCCGCGATAGCGCCGCGTGACGGCGCGGATATGTTCGGTCAGCAGCCGCTCGGCCTCCTGCACGGGGTTGGCGCCGAAATCGTAGGCGTTGAGCCAGTCGGGGAACCATTGCGGGCGATGCCACAGCAGCGTGTGGCCGCGCACGGCCAATCCCTCGTTTCCAGCCCAGTCGACGATCTGGTCGAGCCGCGCGAAGTCGTAGCTGTCGGGGCCGGGGCGGGTGGCTTGCCACTTCATCTCGTTTTCGGGCACCACGATGCCGCATTCGGCCTTGACCACCTCGGTGTAGCGCGAATTCTGGATCGAGCCGGCCTCGGTGCGGCCCGGGGTCGAGGCGATTGCGGAGCCGAAGGACCGGCCACCCGTTTTGGCAAGCGTATCGAGGCTGGGGCCGTTGACCGTGCCGGTGGGTGTCGGCGCGGGGGTCGAGACGACGGGTGCGGGGCTGCCGTTGCCGTCTCCACCGCACCCGGCCAGCGGCAGGGCGGCCATGCCCGCGAGCGCGGAGCGGCGGCTCAGGGTGAACCGGTCGATGTTCATACGATCTCCACTTCGGCGCTTCCGAGCACCGCGCTGCTATTGCCGACCGACAGCGTCAGTGGCCCGGGCACGTTGACCTCTTCCATGTCGTGATTCCAGATCGCCAGCCGCCGCGGCTCGATTTCGAACCGCACCGTCCGCCGCTCGCCCGGCGCGAGCGTGACCCGCTCGAAACCCTTCAGTTCGAGTACCGGCTGGGTGACCGAAACCTCGCGCCGCGTGACGTAGAGCTGCACGACCTCGTCGCCGTCCCTGTCCCCGGTATTGGCGACTTCGGCTTCGACCACGACTGGTTCGTTGCGGCCGAAGCGCGCCTTGGCCGGACGCGGCTCGGAGATATCGAAACTGGTGTAGCTGAGCCCGTGGCCGAAGGCGAACAGCGGCGCCTTGTCGTCGAACAGGTAGCCGCGCCGCGCGCTCGGCTTGTGGTTGTAGAAATAGGGCACCTGGCCTTCGTTTCGCACCACGGTCACCGGCAGCTTGGCGCCGGGATTGTTGCGCCCGAGCAGGGTCTCGGCGATCGCGAGGCCGCCCTCCTGGCCCGCATACCAGCATTCGAGCACCGCATCGGCCTTGTCGATCACGTTCGGCCAGCTCGGCGGGCGGCCGTTGATCGCGCACACAACCAGGATCTTGTCGAGCGCCGCGAGCGCATCGACCAGCTCGTTCTGCTCGCCGACGATATCGATATCGACCCGGTCGCCCAGATGCGTCTTGGCGAAGCCCTCGCGGCTGGTCTGTTCGGTATCGCCGATCGCGAGCACGATGGTGTCGGCGGTTTTGGCGACTGCGACCGCCTCGGCGATCAATTCGAGATTGCGCTCGCGCGGCGCGAGTTCGACATCGCTTTTTGAGCGGTCCTCGCTGGTGGTGATGAAGACGCCCTGCGCAGTGACGAAATCCGCCTCTGGCGCGATCCGGCGCAAGCCTTCGATCAGGCTAATCCGCTGTTTCGGGACCGAGGAATAGCCGCCCAGCCGCGCGATGGCATGGTTCGGCCCGATTACCGCGACGCGGCCCATGCTCGCGGGATCGAGCGGCAGTGTGGCGTTGGTGTTGGTCAGCAGGCACATGCCCTTGCGCGCCGCCTCAAGCGCCAGCGCGCGTGCTTCGGCATTGCCGGTAATGCGTTCGGCCAGCGCGTAATCGCCATACGGATTCTCGAACAGCCCGGCGCGGAACTTGAAGGCCAGCATCCGCGCGCAGGCGGTGTCGACCAGCGCGACCGGCACCCGGCCCGCCTCTACGGCCTCTTCGAGCGTCGCATAGGCCATTCCCTCGGGCAGTTCGCTGTCGACCCCGGCGAGCAGCGCCTGGTGCGCGGCATCTTCGAGATCTTCGGCGACATGGTGGAGCGTCGCCAGTTCGTGCACCCCGCCGTAATCGCTCACGATCACCCCGTCGAAACCCCACTCGCCGCGCAGCACTTCGCCCAGCAGCCAGGTGTTGGCGTGGCTGGGAATGCCATCGATCTCGTTATAGCTCGGCATCACCGCGCCCACGCTGGTGCGGCGGACCACTTCGCGGAAAGGCGGGAAGAAGTTCTCGCGCAGCTCGCGTTCGGACAGTTGCGCGGGCGAGATATTGTTGCCCGCCTCGGGCTGGCCGTGGCCGGTCATGTGCTTGAGCGTGGCGAAGACCTTGCCCTCGCGCAGCTTCTCGAACTTGCCGGGTCCTTGCAGCCCCTCGACCGCGGCGACGCCCATTTCGGCGCACAGATAGGGGTCCTCGCCCCAGGTCTCCTCGATCCGTCCCCAGCGCGGATCGCGCACGATATCGACCACCGGGCTGAGCACCAGCGGCACCCCGCGCGCGCGCACTTCGCGCGCGGTCACCGACTGGACGCGCCGCATCAGATCGGTGTCGAATGTGCCCGACAGCGCGATCGCCTGCGGGAACATGGTCGCCTCGGTCGCCATGTAGCCGTGGAGCGATTCCTCGTGCACCAGCACCGGGATGCCGAGCCGCGTGTCTTCCACCGCCCAGCGCTGCAGCGCGTTGATGAACTCGACCGTCTGCTTCGGCGTGCGCCAGCGCGCCGCGGTACCGCCCGAGGCGCCGGTGATGCCGGGCACGCCGCGCTTGTCGCTCGGCCGCGTGACATGGCCGATCCCGTCGGGCAAGGCCGCGCTCGCCTTGGCCGGATTGAACGCGAGATCGTCGATCATCTCGCCCTTGCCCTGCCACGCGGTGCGTATCTGCTGGATTTTCTCGGTGAGCGTCATCCGCGCCATCAGGTCGGCCACGCGCGCCGCGATCGGCGCGCGCGCATCCTTGTAGACCGGCTCCGCCTGCGCCAGCGCCATCGGCGCCTGCGCCACGGCGAGTGCAGACAGGCTCCCGCCCGCGAACAGCTTCAGGGCTCCGCGGCGCGAGACGCTCATGGCACGACCGTCAGCGTGACTTCCTGCAGATCCTGCGAGTTCGGCCCAACCATGACGGTGAATTCGCCGGGTTCGATCACGCGTTTCATCTCGCGGTTCCACAGCATCAGCGAGCGCGGCTCGATAGTGATATCGACCCGGCGGCTCTCGCCCGGCTGCAGCGTGACGCGTTCGAAACCCGCCAGTTCCTTCACCGGACGGGTGACCGAGCTCATGACGTCGCGCAGATAGACCTGCACCACTTCGTCGCCCGCCATCTCGCCGGTATTGGTCACCGTGACCGCAACATTGACCGTGTCGCCCGCGGCGATGCTGGCCGAGGACAGCACGGGTTCGGACATCTCGAACGTGGTGTAGCTCAGCCCGTATCCGAACGGGTAGAGCGGGGTGACCTCGTCGAACAGGTAGCCACGCCGCGCGCTCGGCTTGTAATTGTAGAAATTGGGCACCTGCCCGACATTGCGCGCGACCGTTACCGGCAGCTTGCCGCCCGGATTGACGCGGCCGAACAGCGCATCGGCGATGGCGGTGCCCTGCTGCTCGCCGGCATACCAGGTTTCGAGGATCGCATCGGCCTCCGCCGCCACCGTCGGATAGCTCGGCGGGCGTCCGTTGACGAGCACCGCGACGATCGGCTTGCCGAGGTCCTTCAACGCCATGAACAGCTCGTTCTGCTCGCCGACCAGGTCGAGGCTCGTCCGGTCGCCGAGATGCCCCGGCGCCCAGCCTTCGCGGCTGGTCTTCTCGGTGTCGCCGATGAACAGCAGGATCGTATCCGCATCGCGCGCCGCCTCGACCGCTTCGGTGATGCGGCGGCGGTTCTCTTCGGGGTTGCCGAGTTCGACCTCGTCCTCCCACCAGTCGTCGTCGCCCTTGGTGATCTCGACCCCGAGCGAATGGACGATATTCGCGCGGTCGCCGACCAGCGCTCGGACGCCTTCGAGCGGAGTGACGCTGGCGCGCGGTTCGCCGTAATAGCCGCCGAGGCGCGCGACGTCGGCATTGGGGCCGATCACCGCGATGGTCGGCCTGGCGTCGCCCGCGTCGGGCAGCGCAAGCGGCAGCACGCCGTCGTTCTTGAGCAGCACCAGCGATTTCTCCGCCGCCAGCCGCGCGAGCGCGACGCCTTCCGCCCCGTTGGAAGTCTGCGCCTCGGCGCGGTCGGGCCACGGATCGTCGAACAGCCCGGCGTTGAATTTCATCGTCAGGAAACGCCGCACTGCAGTGTCGAGCGCTTCCATCGAGACCTTGCCCTCGCGCACGCTGGCGGCGAGATTCTCGAACCCGTCGCCCTCGGGCAGGTCGACGTCGACGCCCGAGTTGATCGCCAGCTCGCCCGCCGCCTTGTAGTCGGGCACGATATTGTGCAGCCGCGCCATGTCCTCGATCGCGTAGTAATCGCTCACCACCGCGCCGCGGAAACCCCATTCGCCGCGCAGCACGTCGTTGAGCAGCCAAGTGTTGGAATGCGAGGGGATGCCGTCGATCTCGTTGTAGCTCGCCATGACCGCGTCGATCGCGGTGCGCGTGACGACCTGCTCGAAGGGCGGGAAGAACATCTCACGCAAGGTCCGCTCGCTGATCTGCGCCGGGCCGACATTGGTGCCGCTTTCGGGCTGGCCGTGGCCGGTCATGTGCTTGAGCGTCGCCATCACCTGCCCGTCGCGCAAGGTGCGGTCGGTGCCGGGCCCTGTCAGCCCCTCGACCGAGGCGACGCCCATCTCGCCGACGAGATAGGGATCCTCGCCGAAGGTCTCCTCAATCCTGCCCCAGCGCGGATCGCGCGCGACATCCACCACGGGAGAGAGAACGAGGTGGACGCCGCGCGCCCGCACCTCGCCTGCAATCAGGTCGCTGATCTCGCGGACGAGATCGCGGTCCCAGGTGCTGGCGAGGCCGATCGATTGGGGGAAGGCGGTCGCATCCTTGGCGGCGAAGCCGTGGAGCGATTCCTCGTGGAACAGCACCGGGATACCGAGCCGCGTCTGCTCGATCGCCCATCTCTGCGCGTCGATCACGTATTGGATGCTGTCCTCGATATTGCGCCGCGGCACTTCGCGCGGCGAGGACGGGCCGAGCCGGTCGGAAGGCCGTGCGATCTGGCCGATCCCGTCGGGATAGACGCTGCTCGCCCTGGTCGCGTCGAACACGTCGCCGTCGCCTTGGATATCGCCCTTGGAGTTCCACACCGTGATGATCTGCGCGACCTTCTCCTCCAGCGTCATGCGCTGGATCAGGTCGTCGACCCGCTGCTCGACCGGAAGCGAGGCGTTCCAGTACGGCGCATCGGCCATCGGGCGCTCGACCGCCGGGGCGTCGGATTGGGCCAGGGCGGGGGAAATCGCCGGCCCGGCAAGCGCCATCATCGCGGCGCTCGCGGCCAGGCTGGCACGCAGCATCATTCGCATCGAATTCGTCCCTCTCCGTCGCGCGCATGCTTGACTGCACGGCGCTGTGTGGTAGCGCTACCATGATGAGAGGGAGAGGGGTTGTCAACCGGATTGGAGCGTGGCTCGCCGCGCTGCTGCTGGGCGTGCTGGCGAGCGGGCTTGCGGGCGCCGCCGCGCAGGCCGAGGACGGCTACGATCTGTGGCTGCGCCATGCGCCGCTCGATCCCGCACGAGCGGAGGCGGCGCGCGAAGTGCTCGGTCCGGTCGAGCTGCGCGGTGACGGCAGCGGGACCGCGGGGACCGCCCGCGGCGAGATCGAGCGTGGCCTGGCGGGGATGCTGGGCGCCGATCGCGGCAATCGGTCGATCACGCTGGCGCTGACGCAGGATTTGACCGAAGGCGAGCGCTGGCTCGCGGCCGAGCTCGCCGGGGCTCCGCCCGGATCGTTCGTCATCGCCGCCGATCCGAACGCCGGAACCATCGTCGCGGCGCGCGACGATACCGGGCTGCTCTACGGGGCGTTTGCGCTGCTGCGGCATGTCGCGGGAGACCGTCCGCTTCCCGAAGTCGCGCGCACCTATCGCCCCGGCATGCCGCTACGGCTGCTCAACCACTGGGACAATCCCGACGGCCATGTCGAGCGCGGCTATGCCGGGCGCTCGATCTTCGATTGGTGGCACCTGCCCGAGCGGCTCGATCCGCGGATGATCGACTATGCCCGCGCCAACGCCTCGATCGGCATCAACGGCGCGGTAGTCAACAACGTCAATGCGCGCGCTTTCATGCTCGAGCCGCGCTATATTGCCAAGCTGAAGCGGCTCGCCGATGCGTGGCGGCCCTACGGCATCCGCGTCTATCTCTCCGCCCGTTTCAGCGCGCCGCGCGATATCGGCGGGCTGGAAACCGCCGACCCGCTCGATCCCGCGGTGCGCGCATGGTGGCACGCCAAGGCGGACGAGATCTACGCCGCGATCCCCGATTTCGGCGGCCTCCTGGTCAAGGCCAACAGCGAGGGCCAGCCCGGCCCGCAGGACTACGGGCGCACGCATGCAGACGGCGCCAACATGCTCGCCGAAGCACTGGGGACGCGCGGCACGGTGATCTGGCGCGCCTTCGTCTATTCGGCCGAGGACGAGACCGACCGTGCGAAGCAGGCCTACGAAGAATTCGTGCCGCTCGACGGGCGCTTCGCCGACAATGTCATCGTTCAGGTCAAGAACGGTCCGATCGACTTCCAGCCGCGCGAGCCGTTCCACCCGATGTTCGGCGCGATGCCGAATACGAAGCTGATGCTCGAGACGCAGATCACCAAGGAATATCTCGGTTTCGCCAGCCACCTCGCTTTCCTCGCACCGATGTGGACCGAAGTGCTCGATGCGGACACCGGGCGCGGCGGCACCGTGGCCGAAGTGGTCGCACCCGCGGGCATGGCGGGGGTCGCCAACACCGGCTCGGACCGCAACTGGTCGGGCAGCCATTTCGACCAGGCCAACTGGTACGCCTTCGGGCGGCTCGCGTGGGATCCCTCGCTATCGAGCGAGGACATCGCGCGCGAATGGGCGGCGCTGACCTTCAGCCGCGAGGAGGCATTCCTCGCCGCGGTCGTCCCGATGATGCTGTCCAGCCGCGAGACGGTGGCGCGGTACATGACCCCGATGGGGCTCGCGCACCTGATGGATACGGGCCATCACTACGGCCCCGGCCCGTGGGTGTGCGACCTGCCGCGGCCCGAATGGAACCCGTGCTATTATCACCGCGCCGATGCCGGCGGGATCGGTTTCGACCGCACCGCGACCGGCTCGAACGCGCTCGAACAATACGCGCCCGGCGTGGCCGCGGCGTGGGCGGACCCGGCGGAGATCGACGAGCGCTACCTGCTGTGGTTCCACCACCTGCCGTGGGACTATCCGGCGCAGAGCGGGCGCCCGCTATGGGACGAACTGGTCGCGCGCTACGATCGCGGGGTCGCCGAAGCCGATGCGATGGCGCAGACCTGGTCGGAACTCTCGCCCTACGTCGATCCCCAGCGCCACCGTGCGGTCGCCGAAAGCCTCGCCATCCAGCGGCGCGAGGCGCGCTGGTGGCGCGATGCGTCGCTCGCCTATTGGCAATCGCTGAACGGGCTCGACCTGCCGCCCGGCACCCGCGCGCCCGAGCACGATCTCGACTACTACCGCAGCCTGGTTTTCCCCGAGGCGCCGGGCCGATGACGCCGCTTGCCGTCAAACCGCATCGGGGGCTATGGGGCTGACCATGGACGAACCCAAGGGCAACAGGAAACAGGGCCGCCGGCGCGGTTCGCGGCGCGGCAACGCGGCGCCGACCATCGCCGACGTCGCGCGCGAGGCGCGCTGTTCGCCGATGACCGTCAGCCGCGTCATCAACGGCGAGGGCAATGTCCGCGAGGAAACGCGCCAGCAAGTGCTCGAAGCGGTGCGCAAGCTCAACTATTCGCCCAACCGCGCGGCGCGCTCGCTCGCGGGCGGCGAGCAGCTCCGCATCGCGCTGCTGTTCGACAACCCCTCGGCGTCCTATCTCAGCGAATTCCTGATGGGCGCGCTGGGCGAGGCGAGCCGGCGCGACATGCACCTGATGGTGCAGGATTGCGACAGCGTGCCTGAAGGCAAGAAGCTGATCCGCAAGCTCACCGACGAGGGCATCACCGGATTCATCCTGCCCTCGCCGCTGTCCGACGACCGCAGCGTGCTCGACCTGATCGCCGAATGCGGCGCGATCCCGATCGCGGTCGGCCCGGGCCAGGCCGCGGAACCCTACGGCGCGGTGCTGATCGACGAGTTCCAGGCCGCCTACGACATGACCAGGCACATTATCGGGCTCGGTCACCGCCGGATCGGCTTCATCATCGGCAATCCCGAACAGGTCGCGAGCGGCCGCCGGCTCGAAGGCTATCGCGCGGCGATGGAAGAGGCCGACTGCCCGGTGCTCGACGGGCTGATCGCGCAGGGCCAGTTCACCTACCGCTCGGGCATGGTCGCGGCCGAGAAGCTGCTCTCCGCCTCGCCGCGCCCGACCGCGATCTTCGCCTCCAACGACGACATGGCCGCCGCCACCGTCGCGGTCGCGCACCGGCGCCATCTCGACGTGCCGAGCGACATTACCGTGTGCGGCTTCGACGACACCGAGCTCGCCAGCTCGATCTGGCCCGAGCTCACCACCATCCGCCAGCCGATCCGCGACATGACCGCGCATGCCGTGGCGATGATCGCCAAGCTGTGCCGCCAGGCGCGGATGGGCGAGAAGCTGAGCCCCGAACACGCGGTACTCGACTACAAGCTGATCCGCCGCGCCTCCGACGCCGGGCCGAGCCTGGTCGAAATCTCGTCCGACTCCAAAAAGTCCGCATGAGCCACGACGAGCGCCCCGCCAGGCTGCGGTCGCGCGACTGGTTCGACAATGCCGAGCGGATGGACATGACCGCGCTCTATCTCGAGCGTTTCATGAATTACGGCATCACCCCGGAGGAACTGCGGAGCGGCAAGCCGATCATCGGGATTGCGCAATCGGGCAGCGATTTGAGCCCCTGCAACCGCATCCATCTCGAACTGGCGAAGCGCACCCGCGACGGGATTCGCGACGCCGGGGGCGTGCCGATCGAATTCCCGGTCCACCCGATCTTCGAGAACTGTCGTCGGCCGACCGCCGCGCTCGACCGCAACCTGCTCTATCTGGGACTGGTCGAGCTGCTCAACGGATACCCGATCGACGGCGTCGTCCTCACCACCGGCTGCGACAAGACCACGCCGAGCCAGATCATGGCCGCTTCCACCGTCGACATCCCCGCGATCGTGCTCAGCGGCGGGCCGATGCTCGACGGCTGGCACGAGGGCGAGCTGGTCGGCAGCGGCACGGTGATCTGGCGCAGCCGCCGCAAGCTCGCCGCGGGCGAGATCACGCAAGAGGAATTTCTCAACCGCGCCACCAGCAGCGCGCCGAGCGCCGGGCACTGCAATTCGATGGGCACCGCAAGCACGATGAACGCGGTCGCCGAGGCGCTCGGGCTCAGCCTGACCGGCTGCGCCGCGATCCCCGCGCCCTATCGCGAGCGCGGCCAGGTGGCCTACCGCACCGGCCAGCGGATCGTCGAAATGGTACGCGAGGATCTGAAACCGTCCGACATCCTCACCCGCGCGGCGTTCGAGAACGCCATCGCCACCGTCAGCGTGATCGGCGGCTCGTCCAACGCGCAGCCGCATATCCAGGCGATGGCGGCGCATGCCGGGGTGCCGCTCGAAGGGGCGGTGTGGCAGGAGCACGGCTACGACTTGCCGCTGCTGGTCAACATGCAGCCCGCGGGCGAATATCTCGGCGAGCGCTTCCACCGCGCGGGCGGGGTGCCCGCGGCGATGTGGGAACTGCTCGAGGCGGGCGTGCTCCACGGCGAGTGCACCACCTGCACCGGCGCGACGATGGCGGAAAACCTCGCAGGCTGCGAAACGAAGGATCGCGACATGATCCGCCGCTTCGCCGAACCGCTGATGGAAAAGGCCGGCTTCCTCGTCCTGTCGGGAAACCTGTTCGATTTCGGCATCCTCAAGACTTCGGTCATCTCCGAGGAATTTCGCACCCGCTACCTCTCGCGCCCTAGGCAGGAAGGCGTGTTCGAGGCGCGTGCGGTGGTGTTCGACGGCTCGGACGATTACCATCACCGCATCAACGACCCGTCGCTGGCGATCGACGAGGACTGCATCCTCGTGATCCGCGGATCGGGCGTGATCGGCTGGCCGGGCAGCGCCGAGGTGGTCAACATGCAACCCCCCGACGCGATGATCCGCGCAGGTGTCGCGTGGCTCCCGACATTGGGCGACGGCCGCCAGTCGGGCACCAGCGACAGCCCCTCGATCCTCAACGTCTCGCCCGAGAGCGCGGTTGGGGGAGGGCTGGCCTGGCTGCGCACCGGCGACACGATCCGGGTCGACCTGAACGAAGGCACTTGCAACGCGCTGGTCGACGAAGCCGAAATCGCCCGCCGCCAGGCCGAGGACCCCGCCCCGCCGGTGCCCGAATCGAACACCCCGTGGGAGGAACTCTTCCGCGAAAAGACCGGCCAGCTGGGCGAGGGCGGGGTGATGGACTTCGCGCTGAAATACCGCGGGACGTCGACGAAGCTGCCACGGCATAATCATTGAGGTGGGCGAACGGCGCCTTTATCACGGTGCAAAGAGCGTATTGGTGCCTTTATTGCGACCGCTTGTGCAAGCGTGCCAAACCGAAAGTTCGGCATAAACTAGCGATCCTACCTTGCTTGCGCTACGCTAACTCGTCGCATAGGCCATCATTAGTGTTCGCCAGAGGTTTGCATGAGCGGTACGAAATTTTCGCAACGCATACTCAACATCGGATTTCTTGGCGCACTAGTGCTTGCTGCAATCGCGTTTCTCGCAGCCGGTGCATATCTCCTGAAGTTTGCGGGCTCGACACAGGAGGTTGTCACGCAGATGATGTCAGCTGGGCAAACAGGCTCGATCGATCGCGGCAATATTGAACTTCTTCAGAACGGCCTAACCATTCATGCTTATCTAGCCCGCGTTCTTCTCGTCTCCTGCGGGATGTTCGTTGCTCTTGCCTTTGGCTTCCTCGGCTTTGCACTTTTTCTGGTTGGCGCTACGGGCCAGTCTGATGCGGCTGCTTCGGGTCAGGGATATCAGGTTACACTGACGAATCTCGCTCCGGGAAGCATTGCCATAATTGGCGCGGTGGTCCTCGCCGGAATTTGCGTTACCCGATATATGCCTGTGGAATTCAGCTTTAGCGGTGGATCATCGAGTAGCCGGGCCGAAGGTGCTAGAGAATTGATCAATAGTGGCGTTACAGACGATCACGTTCCAAATGTACCACCTACCGACGATCCTCTAGGCGATGCAATGTCACGCCCCGATCCGAACCTTCCCGAATGACTCTCCAGCTTCGCAGCGTGGGCCTTTGGCTCCTGTTTCTGCTGGCTGTGCCGACGGTAGCATGCGCTCAGGATCGCAGCACCGCCGATTGGAACAGAATTCAGGCTGATGCTGTTTCGGCTTTTGCGAAATATGATGAGGAGGGAACCGCGCCTGTCGTCTCGAGAAAACAGCTTCGGAGGGAGCGAACGCGCGCCTTTCACCTCTTGTACTACGATCTGGCTGCTCATATCCGCACGCATTATCCGCCAAGCCGGCGCCGGACATCACGCTACGCTTTCGTACTCTTTACGCTCGCTCACTATGCCGAGCTCAGTGGCGATATCTGGTATGCATGGGAGTACTATACCGACGTCTGTAGGATAATCGAAGAAGAGCTAATGCCGGTGCGCGTCGCCGCGCCGCCTTACAACGATATCTCGACGCACACGCTCTGTCTGATGAGAAAAGACAGGCTGAGGCGCGCTATCAACAAGGCTGGCCCGCGCCCGGTAAGGGCGTCAATTTTATTCAGCGAAGACGAGCCGACCGTTGAGGACTTTCTTGAGACTATTGAAGCCGAAGGCAGCCTATTTGCCGAGGAAGCGCTTGGCTATGCCTTCCACGAGGCAAGACTAGCTCTTCTGCGTGCGCGTGAGTTGAACCCCGAGCGCAACGGCTGCGACGACGTATGTCATGCGACGGGTATGCTGCGTTCGATCGCCGAGCAGCGCGCGCTACCGTTTGATGTCAGAGTGACGGACAATGTCACCGCAATCGGTATCGGGCTTTCCGCACCTGCTCTGGACATGAGAGGTCAGGCATTGGCGCAGGTCGCAAATGCAGTGCACGACATGTATGGGAGCGAGGTAGGAGAGGGAGCGCCTCGTGGTATGATCTTTTACGGCGACATTGCCGCCGCTGAAACGGAAGTTCTTGAAGCGATCCTGCAGGAGGACACACTCTTACGCGAAATGTCGGGCCGCTGGCCTGATAAGCGCTTCAGCCTTGACGATCATCCGTTGATATTTGGTAGGCGGTTGCTCGAAGGGACCAGCGGAGAGGACAAGCGCTGGGGCGATGTCACCATGCTCCGATACCCTGGTAGCGGGATCTATTCGGTTGGCAACGCTTCCACTCTGATCCGTGCGGTCAGTGAGGCGACCAGGGGCGAGGCAACCTTGCCGACTCTCGATTGCCCGAGAGGGTCTTTGTCTGCAATACGCTTTTGCATTTTGCAAAATGGCATGTTCGCCCGTTTCCTTGATAGCCGGGTGAGTAGGGTCACGGGCGGGCAATCCGTGTTCAGGTCGGTTGTTGCGCGGTCGGAGATTTGGGAGGCATCTTCCGACTACTTTATCGAGATTCTCGAAGAGGAGACTGGCCTTCGCGAACAGGAACTCCGCGACACTTTCCTTGAATTCCTCGATCGGCATTCGGTCAGATGGTGTCAAGATAGCGCTGTCCTCGAAACCGAGGTGAATCTACTATGGGAATTATTTGCAAGTTCCAGCGCGACCGAGATCGATTAGGTTCATGCTTTGGTCCCACGACTTCGCTGGGCAAGTAAAACTACAGACGGCGGCTCTGCTTCTTGATTTATGCACCGTAAATTGCCGATCCGCGCTCGCATACATAGTGGTCAGCAGTTGAGCACGAGTGGACATTGATTGGCGCAAATACGCAGACATTCACCGCCCCTGACTCATGTCAAGTGAATCCGATTTCCTATTCGGCATCCGCCTGCCACCCTGCCTACCGCTCTTTGACTCGTCCGATTCGCCGCCGCGCTTTGCGGGTGTGGCTAACACCTTGAGCGAGGTGTAACCTTGGCAAAACCGAAGTCCACACGCGGCCTCGCAAGGTTACACGCAAACCCTTGAATTACAACAACTATCTGGCAAAAGCCACACCGGCTAAAACCCGAACGAGTGTAACACCCCACCCGTGCGCTCACCCACTCCGAGCCTCGATCCGCAGCGCGATTCCCGCCGCGCGGCCCGGCCCCACCACCGGCATCGCCTCGGGCTCGCGGTTGAGGGCGTCGGGCGGGTGGGTGACCGGCTCGACGCACAATTCCTCGCCGCCGGGCGGGGCGAAGAGGTGGCAGTGGGGGGCGCCGAAGCCGCGTAGCGCGATCGTGCCGTGCCCGTCCGAAACGGTCGCGGTGCCCTCCCACCCGGTGAAGCAGTGGTCGACCAGTTCGGCGGGGAGCGGGGTGCCCTCGCGCCACGGGGCGAGCTTGTCGGCCCGGTGCGCGGTGCCGTCGGGGAGGAACTCGGCATCGATGCCGCGCATGGCGCGCGCGGCGAAAGTCAGCCGGGTGTCGGGGCCGCGGCGGAGATAGGGGTGGAGGCCGAGGCCGAGCGGGGCCGGTTTGGCGGCGCGGTTCTCGGCGATGAGGCGGATCGTGCAGCCGCTCTCGTCGAGCGCGACATGCTGGTGCGCGCGGTAGGGCCAGGGCCATTCGCCGTCGCCAGCGTAGTCGTGTTCAAGCAGCGCGCTGGTGGCGTCGTGCCGGATCGTGCGCCATTCGCGCAGCCAGCCGAGGCCGTGGAGCGGGTGGCGCTGCGGCGCGAGGTTGGGGGCAAGCTCGACCGCGCGCCCGCCGAACGCGAAGCGGCCCTCGGCGATGCGGTTGCAATAGGGCACCAGCGCGAAGCAGGCCGAGTCGAGCGGGTGGCCGACGTCCTCGGGCATCGTGCGCAACACCGGCACGCCGCCCAGCGACAGGCCCGACAGGCACCCGCCGACCCCGGGCCGCAGGCGCGCTTCCCACGCGCCGGCAGCCAGCGTCAGCTCAGCCAAGCCCGCCCGCCTGCGCGTGGACGCGGATCAGCACCAGCAGCACGTCGTCGCTGTCGAAATTGCCGTACCAGCCCTGCGGCTCGTGCGGCGGGTCGCCCATATAGGCGAGATCGCCGTCGCGGAAGCGCGCGTCGGGATGCGCCGCGCGCGCCTCGCCGTTCCAGGCCCAGAAGTTGGAGCCCATCAGCGGCCCGCCCGCCTGCCAGCTCGCTTCGACCGCGTCGTAGATCACGTTGTAGAACTGCTCGCGGAAGCGGATCGAGGAATCGGGATCGTAGGATTCCTCGTCGCGCGGGAAGCCGAATTCCTCGACCAGCATCGGCTTGCCCAGCGTGCCCGCCATCCGCTGGTGCGCGGCGAGATAGGCCCTGGTGTTGGCCTCCGCCACCGGCCATGTTCCCGGCAGGTCGTCGCCGGTCACCCAGCCCCAGTTGAGCGGCCAGATATGCGCGGTGAGATAGTCGATGTCGCGATGCGCGCGCAGCACGATTTCCTCGCTCCCGTTTGTCGCCTGCGTCCCCTCCTGCCCGAGCGAGACGAGGTGGTTGGGATCGAGCGAGCGGATCAGCGCGGCGGTCGAGTCGATCCAGCCGTAATAGGCCGCGGCATTGCGCGCGATCGCGGCGTCGCTGCCGCCCGGACGCGGTTCGTTGGCGTGCTGCCAGCTCATCATCGCCGGGTCGTCGGCATAGCGTGTGCCAGTGATCGAATTGGTGCGCGTCACCATGCGGCGCAGGTGGGTATTGTAGAGGGCCACCGCATCCTCGTTGGCGTAGAACTCGGCGGTGGCATCGGCAAAAGCGGGCCAGGGGTGGTCGGGATCGCCCATGTCCATGTAGTCGCCGGTCGCGCGCCACAGCAGTGTCTGCAGCCCGCCCGACCATTCCCAGAAATTGGACAGCACCAGCACCGCGGTCATGCCGCGCTTGCCGATCTCGGCCATGGCGAAATCGAGTCCCTCGAACAACGCCGGGTTGGGGGTGCCGTCGGGCCGGGTGAAGCCGGGCTTGATCGAATTGTTGAGCGGCCCTTCCTCGCCCGAGGCCATGATGCGGAGGTTGTTGATGCCGAGCGCCTGCATCCGGTCGAGTTCGCGGATCAGGCGCGCGCGATTGCCGTAGGGCGCGTCGGCGCCGAGCCACGCGGCGTACCACATGTTCGCGCCGACGATCCGGTAGGGCGCGCCGCCGCGCGTCAACGCCATCCCGTCGCGGGCGACGAAGCCGGTCCGCCGCGACGGCATAGTGGCGCAACCCGGCAGCGAGGCGGCCCCGGCGAGCGCCGCGCTGCCCGCGATGAATTGGCGGCGGTCGAAAGTCATCGGGTCACCTGTAGCTCGAAGCCGGGCACGGGCAAGCCGCGCGAATCGTAGAGGTTGACGATGGGCGCGTCGGACCAGGCGTGGCGGATGCGGGTCACCTCCTCCCCGGGGGCAGGGGTGACCACCAGCGTTTGCCCGTCGATCGCTACATCCGCCCAGCGGCAGCTGTTTGCCGCGCTGCCACAGGCCTCCACGCCCAGCGGGACCGGGCCGCCAAAGGCGCGCAGATCGCCCTCGACGCCGGTGAAGCGGACGACGATCCGGTCGCCTTCGCGCACCGCGCTTGCGGGCATCGGCATTGGCCTGCCCTGCGCGGCCATGGCGAGGCGCTTGCCGAGATCGTTCTTGTTGGCCGGGTGGATATCGGTCGGCTCGCCGATATCGATCGCGGTCACCAGCGCGGCGTTGGGGTCGGCCGCGACCCCGTCGAGCTGATCCTGCCGCAATTGCGCCCAACCCGATTCGACCGGCTTGCTCTGCCGCTCGCCATAGTCCGCCAGCTGCACCACCAGCATCCGCGCCTGCTCGCCGAATTGCCGCCGCCAGCCGGCGAACAGCTCGCGCAGCTTGGCGTCGTAATCGGGCTGGCCGACATCGCTCTCGCCCTGATACCACGCCACCCCCGCGAGCCGCATCGGACCGAGCGGCGCGACCATATAGTTGTGCATCACCCCGATCCCGGCATTGGCATCCCACGGCGCGCGCGGGGGCACGCCCTCGACCGCGCCGATCGAGTAATCCCAATCCGCGCCGAGCGGGATCGCGCCACCGCCTGCGGGGGTGAAGGAGAGCCGGTCGGGCCCGGCGAAGAAGCCGCCCGTGTCCCACATATTGTTGGCCGCGATCAGGACCTCGTTCTCGCCCTCGCGCAGATATTCGGCGGGGACGCGATAGATCCGCTCGACCCCCCAGCCAAAGGTATAACCGACCGGGTGGCCGTTGACCCAGGTCAGGTCGAGATCGTCGATCGCGCCGATCGCCAGCGCGCCTTCGCCCGCCGCCTGCTCGGCGGTGAGCGTGAAGGTCTGACGCAGCCACACATTGGCTTGCGGCTGCGTGTCGAGACCGGTGCCTGCCCACTCGTTCCAGAACGAGAATTGCGGGATCGGCCGCCATGCGAGCATGGAACTGTCGGTCCACGGCTCGCGGCCCTCGTCATTGGCGCGCCACCACTCGTACCATTGCGGCACGAAGGCCTGCGCTGCCGCCAGCGGGTCGCTTTCGTAGAGCTGCAGCTGTTCGAGCGCTTCCTCGCCGTAGAGCACGCGCACGCTGTCGGGGGTGAGCCAGGCGCGTGCCGCGCTGCCGCCCCAGTTGGAATGGATCAGCCCGACCGGCACGCCCTCGCGGTCGGCGCGCAATTGCTTGCCCATGTAGAAGCAGGCGGCGGAAAATTCAGGGACGCTGTCGCGCGTCGCCGGCTGCCACGACACCGGCTCGGCGAAATCGCCCTGCGGCACGGGCGCGGTCGATTTGGGGATTTTCAGCAGGCGGATGCGGTCGTCCGGTGCGAGCCGCAGCTGGTTGTAGGTGTCGAGCGCGCGGTTAAACGGCAGTTCCATGTTCGACTGTCCCGAACACAGATAGACATCGCCGATCAGGAGATCGCCGATCGTCGCTTCGCCGGTTCGATCGCTGAGGATCAACGCGACCCCGTCTTCGCTGGCTTCGCGCGGCGCGAATGTGAGTGTGAACGCGCCTTCGCTATCCGCCTTCGCGCTCGCCCGGTCATCGCCGAGCGTGCCGTGCACGGTGCCGCCGGGTGCGGCGGTGCCCGCGACAATGATCGGTTCGCCGCGCTGAAGCACCATGCCCTCGCCATAGCCGGGTCCCACCGCCGGCGCGGCCCATGCCGGGCCGCTCGCGAGCATGACGGCGCAGGCGAGCGCGCGCTTCATCCGAGCTTCGCCTGGGATTGCGCGAAGCCCTTAACCGGCGCGTCGAAAGCGAACAGGCCGCCCGCGAGCGGATACTGCTTCATGTCGCCAGGCTCCATGTTCTTGATCGCGGTGGTCACATAACCGGTGCCGAAATCCTTGCCGCCGAACGCCATTTTGGTGATGTCGCGCGCGGGCATGGCGATGGTCGCGACCAGTTCGCCCTCGGGCGAGAAGCGCGCCACCCGGCTGCCCAGATAAAGCCCGGTCCAGACATGGTCCTCTTCATCGACCACCGGCCCGTCGGGATAGGCGTCGGGGAACAGCGCGCCGGTATCGGCGAAGGGCCGTGCCTCGCCGACGCTGTCCTGCGACAGGTCGGCGGCCATGATTGTCTGCGCGGTGGTGTCGGTGAAGTAGATCCGGCTGCCCGAACGGTTCACCGCCGGCCCGTTGGTGATCGCGATGCCGTCGGGTCCCGCGGGGCGGATCTCGCCGCGGTCGAACACGTAGAACCGTCCCGAGGCGGAATTCTCGCTGTCGTCCATCGAGCCGAACCACACCCGCCCCCACGGATCGGTGCAGGCGTCGTTGAGGCGGTTGCCGGCCGGTTCGCCGGGCACCGCCATCAGTTTTTCGAACGCCTGCGTTTCCGGGTCGAAGGTGTAGAGCCCGTCCTTGAGCCCGCACAGCAGCAGCCCGCCTTCGGCCGGAATCGCCCAGCCGATCTGCCCGGGCGCCTCGGCGTAGGAATTGCTGCCGGTGTCGGGATCGTAGTGCCACAAACGGTGCCGCTTGATGTCGACGAACCACACGACTTCGCGCTGCGCATCCCACAGCACGCCCTCGCCGAGCTTGCTCTCGGCGTCGAGGACGCGGCGGACTTCGGTCTCTATCTCCATCCCGCATCCACCCAGTAATTATGCGCGGTGCAATAACGCGCGTCGTCGGACGCGAGGAACAGCGCCATCGCCGCGATATCGGCGGGCTGGATGCGTCCGTCGAGGCATTGCGCGGCGACGATCTCGGCCTCGCCTTCGGGGGTATACCATTTCATCTGCCGCGGTGTCTGGACATTGCCGGGGATGATCGTGTTGACACGGATATTGTCGCGCCCCAGCTCGCGCGCGAGGCTGCGCGTCAGCCCCTCGATCGCGGCCTTGGCGGTCTGGTAGAGCGTCAGGTCCTCGAGCCCGAGATGCCAGCTGATCGAGCCGAGATTGACGATGCTGCCGCCCCCAGTCTGCTGCATTGCGGGCACCACCGCCTTGGCGGCGAAGAACTGGTGCTTGAGGTTCACCGCCATGCGCTGGTCCCAATATTCGGGCGTGACATCGAGCACCTTGTGCCGGTCGTCGTTGGCGGCGTTATTGATCAGCACGTTGCAGCCGCCGAGCTTGCCGATCATCTTTTCGATCTTGGCACCGTAATCGACGCTGTCGGTGATGTCGCAATGGACATAGAGCGGTTCGACCGGCGCATCGGCCAACCGTTCGACCAGCGCCTGGCTCGGGCCTTCCTGCACGTCGACGAAGGCGACGCGCGCACCCTGCCGGGCGAACCCTTCGACGATGCCCTCGCCGATGCCCGAGCCGCCGCCGCTGACGATGACCCTCTTGTCCTTCAGGCTCGGATAGACCGCTGCGCCGTCTTCCGGAGCCAATTTCCCTTCCGCCATCGGGTTCGATCCCTCGTGTTCCGTTTCTCTGTCGTCAAGTCGATTGGTCGCCATCGCATCAGATCCTGTCGATCAGGCCGCGCGCGGCAAGATTGCGCGCGAATTCGGCGATCCCCATCGTCCAGGCCGCCGCGTCGCGCGAGGTGGTGACCGTATTGGTCAGCGTGCCGATCCGCTCCGAGCGGATCGTCACCACGTCACCGAGTTTGTGGGTGAATCCTGCGCCGGGCCGGTCGCGATCCTGCGTCGGAGCGAACAGCGTCCCGCAAAACAGCACGAAACCGTCGGGATAATGATGTTCGGACAGGCATTGTCCGACCAGGTCGAGCGGATCGCGGCTGATCTCCGCCATGACATTCCTGCCTTCGAGACGGTAGCCGTCGGGCCCCTCGATCACGAGTTCGACATCGGCACGGCGCACGTCGTCGATGGTGAAGCGCTCGTCGAAAAGCCGGATGAACGGACCGATCGCGCAGGACGCGGTGTTGTCCTTGGCCTTCGACAGCAGCAGCGCCGAACGGCCTTCGAAATCGCGCAGATTGACGTCGTTGCCGAGCGTCGCACCGACCACCTCGCCATGCGCGTCCGACACCAGCACCACTTCGGGTTCGGGATTGTTCCAGCTCGAATCCGACCGCACCCCGATCTCGGCGCCGTGTCCGACCGAAGACAGCACCGGCGATTTGGAGAAGATTTCCGCATCGGGCCCGATCGCGACTTCGAGATATTGCGACCACATGCCTGCGTCGATCAGCGCCGCCTTCAACTGTTCGGCCTCCGCGCTCCCGGGGACCACCGAGCGGATCCCGGCGCCGACCTTTTCTTCGAGCTGCGAACGGATCTCCGCCGCCTTCGCCGCATCGCCGCGTGCGCGTTCCTCGATCACGCGTTCGATCGCGGAGAGCGCGAATGTGACGCCGCTCGCCTTGATGCATTGCAGGTCGATTGGGCTGAGCAGTTCCCATCCGTCGGGGAGGCCGCCCGAGACCGGGCCAAGCTCGCGCCCGCCGTCGAACTGCCTGCGCGCGACGGCACCTGAAACGGATGCCGCTGTCGCCGTAATGTCGAAGAGAGTCCCGTCGCGGATCGCCAGCACGACCGGACCGTCGGGCGACAATGCGCGCCCCACGAACGTCCCCTCCGCGAAGTCCGCGGGTAATATCGCTGCCAGATCGGCGGCCATTTCCGGCTCTTGCCCTCCCAATTGTGAGCGCTACCATATGGGTCGAAAAGGGCCGGAGCAAGGTCTAAACAACACCTATTGCGGGAGCTGGAAGACATGGCACAGCGCTTGGGGGCGATTCTCGGTGTATGGGCGCTGATCTGCGGCGCGTCGTTGGCGGCAGAGCCGCATGCGGACTTCGACTTCGTAGAATACCGCTCGCTGGATGAAATACCGTCGACAGAGGCGGGGCATTATCGCAATCCGGTGCTGCCAGGGTTCCATCCCGATCCTTCGATCGTACGCGTGGGGGACGATTTCTATGCGGTGACCTCGACCTTCAGCTGGTTTCCCGGCCTGCCGGTATTCCACAGCCGCGATCTGGTGAACTGGCGGCTGGTCGGCCACGCGATCGACCGTCCCGGACAGGTCGACTTCGGCGGGCTGGGAACCAATCGCGGCCTGTTCGCGCCTGCGATCAGCCACCGCGACGGGCAATTCTGGATCGTCAACACCTGCATAGAATGCGGCGGAAATTTCGTCGTCACCGCCGAGCGCGCCGAGGGTCCGTGGAGCGATCCCGCCTGGCTCGAATTCGGCGGCATCGATCCGTCCCTCTATTTCGAGGGGAACCGTGCGTGGATCGTCTACAACGATGCGCCGCCGGGCGAGCCGCGTTACGACGGGCACCGCGCGCTGTGGCTGCAGGAATTCAACAAGGAGACGATGCAGGTGAAGCCCGATCGTACGCTGCTGGTCGACGGCGGCGTCGATCCCTCGGCGAATCCGGTCTGGGCCGAGGGGCCGCATATCTACAAGGTCGACGGCTGGTACTACCTGCTGACCGCCGAAGGCGGGACTGCCGATCAACACTCGCAGACCATCTACCGCTCGCGCGCAATCGACGGCCCCTATGAACCCGGCCCGGTCAATCCGATCCTGACCCAGCGCGACCTGCCGCCCGACCGTCCCGACCGGGTCGAGGCGACCGGGCACGCCGATATCGTCCAACTCGACGACGGCAGCTGGTGGGGGCTGTTCCTCGCGACGCGCCCGTTCTCGGGGCAATCGACGCTGCTGGGCCGCGAGACCTTTCTGCTGCCGGTGCGGTGGAAGGACGGCTGGCCGCTTTTCCTCGAGCCGGGCGCGGCGGTGCCGCCGGTCGTGGCGAAGCCCGACCTGCCCGCATCGCCGGGCGAGCCATGGCGCGAATGGCGCGACGAGTTCGATGCGGTATCGCTGTCGCGCGAGTGGATCACGCTGCGCACGCCATCCGACCGATCGCAGCTGCTGCACGATATCGAGCGCGGCACGATGCGGCTTGTACCGGGGACCGAGGCGGCGGGAAGCCTCGGGCGCCCCGCCTTTATCGGGCGCAGGCTGCGCCACCATGGAGGCGAATTCACCACCGAAGTGGACTTTGCCAGCGAAACCGACGGCGATTATGCCGGGCTGCTCGCCTTCATGGACGAAGGCCATTTCCTGACCGTGGGGATCGAACGCGCGGATGGCGCACACCGGATCGTCACTCGTCTGCGCAAGGACCCCGACGACGGCGAACGTGGCGAAATCGTTCACAGTTCGCCGTGGACCGGCGCGAAGGCGCAACTGAGGCTGATGCTGCGCGGAGGCAGCGCGGTTGCCGCCTGGCGCGATGGGAACGGCGACGATTGGCACGAAACGCCGGAGATCGACGTCGAGCCGCTCGCTTCGATCCATGCCGGTCTGTTCACCGGGCTGGTGGTCGGTCCCTATGCGGTAGCCGGTGCGCCGTGATCACTCCACCTTGAACACGTAGACGGGCCCGATATCGACCACCTGCGCCTCGGCCGCGAAATGCAGCGAGAGCTGCGCGGTCCCGGCGGCGAAATCGCGCGACGCGGTCGCATTGGCGCGGATCAGCTGCCAGTTCTCGCCCGCCTTGAAGGCATTCTGCGAGAACGCCTCGTAGGGCGGGGCGCTGTCCTGCAACCGCAAAGCGACATAGGCCTTGCCGTCGGGCGTCTGCGCGCTGACGGTCCTGGCGGTGATCGCCACCAGCAGCTTGTCGCCCTCGGACAGCGCCTGTTCGATCGGGATATTGGCGACCAGGTCCCAATCGTTCTCGCCTCGCGCATCGGCGGTGAATCGCGTCGCGCGACCGAGCCAGATCGTCGGTTCGTCGCGATCCTCGTAGCTGCCGACGGTCGCCGTTACCTGCCAATTGCGCATTTCGGGCCGGTTGAGCAGCGTGCCCGCGCCCAGCAGGGGTTCGGGGATCTCGGGCTCTTCCGTGGGCTCAGGTTCGGCAGCAGGGGCTTCGGCGGCAGGTGCGCCCAGGATCGAAGGCACGCCCTTGACCACGATCGTCTGGCCGATCTCGAGCGTCTGCTTCGCGCCGGCCATTTGCAGCACGACGGTGGCGACCTCCTGCTTGATTCCGGTAGTCGCGGTGCCGCTGACCTCGTACCATTCCCATTCGGAGCCGACCGAGACCGTGGTGTCGGCAAAGCCCGAATAGGGCGCTGCGTTTTCCTGGAAACGCACTCCGATCATGCCCTTTCCGTCAGCGGTTTCGGCCGACACCGTGCGGGCATAGAACCCTACGGTCACCACATCCCCGCGCGCGATATCGGTCAGCAACGGAACATAGGCCTGCGACGACCACGGATTCGCGCCCTTCGACGATATCTCATAGCGCCGCGCCGCGCCGCCGCCGGGGATACTCTCGTCCTGTACGCCTTCGACGTCGAGTGGGCCCTGCGTCTGCCAGACCAGGTCGGTCGGATCGTTGATCAGCGAGCCGGGCAGCTGCTCGTCGAAAGCCTGCAATTCGGGGGACAGGTCCTGCCCCCAAACCGTCGCCGGGCTTGCGGCCAGGGCGAGCCCGGCCAGGGCGGTTGTGATGGATGTGCGACCACGCATCGTCTTCTCCTTCGTCGTCAGTCTTCTTCCGCCAGCCCGAGCGAGGCGCGCATGCCGGGCAGCCATTCGCCGCTGTCGCGATCCCAGAACGGGAAGGTGTTGGCATAGGCCCACACGCACATGCCGATGCCCGTAGGCGCGAACGCTTCGCGTACGGTGCGGTGATAGGCGGCCCGATCCGCGGTCGAAATGTGCCTGTCATAGGCGCCGGTCTCGCCCATGAACGGGGTCTTGCCGGTGCGTGCGACATAGGCGCGCACCTTCTCGACGTCCTCCGCCAGCTGTGCGCGATCCTCCTTCGTCGGGAAGGTACGCCCGGGCGGCGGGATGTCGGGGCCGACCCAGCCCGCACCCTGATGGGTGAACACGAACGGATCGTAATAGTGGAACGTCGGATGCACGTTGGGATCGTCGGGCAGCGGCAGCGTGGCGAGCGAATCGATCCCGCTCCAGTTCTCGCCGCCGACGATCACCGCGCGGGTCGGGTGCGTCGCGCGCACCGCCTCGAGCGCCGGGGTCAGCGTCGCGAGCAGGTTCGAATGGTCGAATTGCCCGTGCGGTTCGTTCTCGAGCTCGAACCACAGCGTATCCTCGGGATAACCCGCGAAACGCTCGGCGATCTGCTTCCAGACGGCGCCGTGCCATTGCGCCACTGCGAGCGGATCCTCGTGGATCGGATCGAAATGGTGGCTGTTGAGGATGACGTTGAGATCGGCGGCGAGCGCCTGGTCGACCACGGTCTGGACACGGTCCATCCATGCCTCGTCGACCGTCCACGGCGCTTCCTGCGACGTCTTGTTGTGCCAGCGCACGGGAATGCGCACAGTGTCGAACCCGGCGGCGCCGATGCGGGCGAAATCCGCCGCGACGATCGGCGCGCCGCCCCAGCTGCCTTCCTGCGCGGGCTCGAGCATGTTGCCCATGTTCATGCAGGTACCGACGGGCAGCGCGGCGACAGTGGAGCCGTGCCCGCCCTCATTCGGGTGCGCCATCGCGCCGCAGGCGGCGAAGGACAGGGCACACAAACCCATTGTCAGCGAACGGATCATCCGGCATCTCTCCCGAGCCGGTTCTGGAACGACCGGCTTTGCTTTAGGTAGCGCTACCATATAGCGGCGCAGGTGGTAAAGCGCCGACGGGGAGGAAAGATTGACCAACGACCGAGCCGGCGTGCGCGCCGCCTTCATCGCGGTGACGACCTTGTTCTTCGCATGGGGCTTCATCACCAGCCTGATCGATCCGCTGGTGGCGGCGGTGAAGGGCATTTTCACGCTGTCCAACGCCGAGGCGCAGCTGTCGGCTTCGGCGTTCTTCCTTGCCTATTTCTTCGTGTCGTTGCCCGCAGCGGTGCTGATCGCACGGATTCGTTCGGTTCCGGCGATCCTGCTCGCGTTGTGCATGATGGTTGCGGGGTGCCTGATCATGCTCGCCGCGGCGAATGTGGCGCAATACGGTCTGGTGCTGCTGGGCCTGTTCGTGCTGGCGAGCGGGATCACCGTCCTGCAAGTCGCGGCCAACCCGCTCGCAGCCGCACTCGGCAAGCCCGAGGGCAGCCATTTCCGCCTGACGCTGGCGCAGACGTTCAACAGTTTCGGAACCTTTATCGGTCCGTATCTCGGCGCTGTACTGTTCCTGAAGGGGCTCGAAGTCGAGGACGGAGTGGCGATCACCGAGGCGGTGCGCGCGGATGCGCTCGCCGGGATCGATCGCGCCTATTTCTGGATCTGCGGCCTGCTGATCCTGCTGCTGGTGTTCTTCTTCGTCAGCAGGCGGACGGTCGCGGCGGCAGCACCGCCTCCGCAGCGAACCGATATCGGCGCCATGCTGCGCGAAGCCTTCGCCTCGCGCTGGGCGCTGTTGGGTGCGGCGGCGATCTTCCTCTATGTCGGCGCCGAAGTGGCGATCGGGACACAGATGGCGCTGTTCCTGAACTCCGACGAAGTGTGGGGCGTCTCGCTGGAGCAGGCGGGCAAGGCGGTATCGTTCTACTGGGGCGGGGCGATGGTCGGGCGCGCGGTCGGCTCGGCGTTGCTGGCGCGGTTCGATGCGGCGCGGCTGCTCGCCATCTTCACTGCGGTGGCCTGCGCAATGTGCATCTACGTCGTCGCGGTCGGCGGGGTCAGCGCCGGCTATGTCGCGCTGTCGATCGGGCTGTTCAACTCGATCATGTTCCCGGTCATCTTCACGCTGACGCTGGAGCGGTCCGAGGCGCCGAGCGAAGCGGTTTCCGGCCTGCTGTGCACCGCCATCGTCGGTGGCGCGGCGATCCCGTTCTTCGTCGGGGTGATTTCGGATTTTTCGGGGCTCGTGGTCGCGCTGCTACTGCCCGCCGCCTGCTATGCGCTGCTGTGCTGGTTCGCGCTGGCGGCGGGACGCTCCAGGCCGCTGCACGCCGTGGAGGTGACGCAGCACCACTAGGGTTCAGCGCCCACCGAGCACCTGCACGAGAAAGCGCCGGATCATTTCGTCGCGCTGCGGCGAGGGCGGGCCGGTGACGGTGCGCGCATGCGGCGGCAGGTGATCCGCCGCCTGCGGCGCGTCCTCGCCGAACACGAAATGGTCGAACCACGCGCGCCACGCCTCGCGCTGCCCTCGCGGCTGATCGCGGATCGCGAGAATCGCGTGGATCAGCGCGAGGAAGCCGCCGCCGCGCGCCGCATCGTTGTGCCAGTAATTGACTAGGATGTTGATCGGCGCGGTGGCCTGCACATGATGCCACCACAGCGTCGGGATATAGATCGCATCGCCCGGTTCGAGCTCGGCGAACTGCGCCTTCTCCTGCGCTGAGGCGAAGCGCGGGTAGCGCTCGAGATCGGGCGCGAGTGGATCGACCATGCTGACCGGCTGGCCGGCGAGCGTGACGTCGAGCGGCCCGACATAGAGGTCGCCGGTCGCATCGGGCGGGAACAGCGTGAAGCGCCGCCTGCCGAGCGCGACGACGGCGAAATTGTCCGACAGGTCGAAATGCGCCGCGACCTGCGTCGCATTGCCGAGCCAGACGCGCGTGGTGGCCCCCGAGCCTGCATCGGCAAGCGCGAACGCATTTTCGCGCTCGAAGCCGGGCAGGTGCGAAGCGGCTGCGGTTGCCCCGGCATAGATTCCTATGGGCTCATCTTCCTTCTCGATCCGTCGCAGATGCTGCGCCAGCTGCGACAGCGTCGCCTTCTCGCGCCGGAAATTGAAGCCCCGCATGTCGGGGCTGTAGAAGAAACGCCCCTTCTCGCTCGCGGGTGCGACCATCAGGTCGGTCGGCGCGCCGCTGTCGAGCCTTTCGAGATAGGCGAGCGCGTCCGACGGCGAGCTGCGGCCCGCTTCGATGACCGGCCAGTCCTTCGCCAGGCCGCGCATCACTACGGGGCTGTATTGCGGCCGGATCTCGTGCTCGAAGGTGGCGCGATCGGGCGTAGCGATTTCCTCGACCGGGGTCATGCCGCGCCCGCTAGCATGGAATGGCGATGCTCAGGAACAGGGCAGCACGACGTCCGCGTCGGTCCCCAGCCGGACTTCGCCGATCGCGTAATCCGCCCGGCCGGTCGTGGTCAGCACGAACGGCTCGGTCAGCGCGGCCACGTCCGCCCCCTTGTCGCGCAGGCATTTGAGCGGGATGCCGTAGCGGACCCAATCGCTGTTGGCGGGTAGTGCGATATCGGCGAAGCCGCGGTTGCCGGGTCCGGTCGCGCCGAGCATCGCCGCATCGGGCGCGTCCCACACCCTGATCGTCGCCAGCAGGAGGATATCGGCATTGGTCTCCTTGCCGATATCGACCGCTTCGAAATTGCGCAGCGCGACGCTCGCGGTGCCGCTGTCGATCGTGAAGCGGCGCGCGCCTTCCTGGACGACGAAATTCTCCGCCGTCACGCGGACCCGTCCGCCCAGCGCTTCGGCGGGCACCGTGGTGATGCGGGTCTGCTCGCCCGTACCCTGTCCGTTGACCAGAAGCGACCAGCGCGCCGCGGGCGCGCCGCCGCTGAACCACAACCGACTGTCGCCCGCGAGTTGCGAGGCGTCGAGTTCGGGAAGCGCGGTCCATGCCGTGCGCGGGCTGCCATAGGTCAGTCCGTAGCCGAAATCGAACAGCGCTCCGTCTGCCATGTCGGCGGTGCGCGGCCAGGCGGTGGGCAGCTTGCCTGCGAAATCGTGGCGCGCAGCCCCGTCCGCGCTGGCGACCAGCACGTCGGCGATCCCGCCGCCCTCGCTGCCGGGAAGCCATGTCACCACGAAAGCGTCGGCCGCGTTGAGTGCCGGGTTCACGTAGAGCGGCCGTCCGGTGATCATCAATGCGACCACCGGGATGCCCTGCGCCTTGAGCTTGCGCATCGTTTCGTAAGGTCCGGTCAGTTCGCTATCGAGCGCCAGCGTTGCCCGGTCGCCCTGGAATTCGGCATAGGGCGTCTCGCCGAACACCACCACTGCGGCATCGGGCCGCTCGGCAAAGCTGCCGTCGGGCGACAGCTTCGCGCTGCCCCCGCCGGCTTCGACAGCCTGCTTTAGGCCCGACCAGATCGAGGTCGCACCGGGGAAGTGGCTGTTGTCGACCCCGGTACCCTGCCAGCTCAGCGTCCATCCGCCCGACTGGCGCGCGATATCGTCCGCGCCTTCGCCCGCGACCAGCAAACGCCCGCCGGGGGCGAGCGGCAGCACGCCCTGATTCTTGAGCAGCACCAGCGATTTGCGGACTGCCTCGCGCGCCACCGCGCGATGTTCGGGTGCGCCCAGCAGATCGTACTCGCCCGCCAGCGGCCGGGTCGAAGGCTTGCCCGCCTCGAACAGGCCGAGCCGCGCTTTCACTTCGAGGATTTTGGTGACCGCCTCGTCGATCCGCTCCATCGGGATCTCGCTGCTCTGCGCCTTGGTGAGGAGGTCGGCATAGATCGCCTTCCACGTGTCGGGCGCCATGTACATGTCGATACCCGCCATCAGCGCCTGCGGGCAACTCTCGTTGGTGCAGCCGGCGACCTGCCCGTGCGCGTTCCAGTCCGAAACGACGAAACCCTGGAAATCCATCCGGTTCTTGAGCACATCTGTAACCAGCGATTTGTTGCCGGTCATCTTCTTGCCCTGCCAGCTCGAGAAGCTGACCATCACTGTGGAGACGCCCTCCGCGATCGCGGGGCCGTAGGGCGCGCCGTGAATGTCGCGCAGGTCTTCTTCGGTGATCGAACTGTCGCCCTGATCGACGCCATCGTCCGTGCCGCCATCGGCGAGGAAATGCTTGGTCGAGGCGATCACGTAGGGGCCGGCGAGGAGATTGTCGTTGCTCGGCGGGCCCTGCAGCCCGCGCACCATCGCGCCGACGTAGGAGGCGACCAGCGCCGGGTCGGAGGAGTAGCCTTCGTATGCGCGGCCCCAGCGGAAATCCTGCGGCACGGCCACGGTCGGGGCGAAGGTCCATTCCTGACCCGTTACGCGGATTTCCTTTGCCGTGACCGCGCCGATTTTCTCGATCAGTTCGGAATCGCGCATCGCGCCGAGCCCGATATTGTGCGGGAAGATCGTCGCGCCGATGATGTTCGAATGACCGTGCACCGCATCGGTGCCCCACACGATCGGGATGCCGAGCCCGCCGTCGCCGGTATCGACAGAGTTGGCGTAGAAATCGTCCGCCGCGGCAAGCCAGTCGGGCGCGGGCGAGAGGTCGTTTCCGTTGGGGCCGCTGTTCCCGCCGACCAGGATCGAGCCGAGATTGTAGGTTTTCACGTCTTCGGGCGTGACGCAGCACAGATCGGCCTGGACCAGCTGGCCGACCTTCTCTTCGATGGTCATCCGCGAGAGCAGGTCGGCGATCATCGCCGCATCTTCGGACGGGACGGTGACCGGATAATCGTAGGCAGGCCATATCGAGGGATCGGCGACGCCGGCCTTGCGGGGCGTTGTGCCCGGGCCGGAATCCGACACGGGTTCGGCTTGCGAGACGGTCGGATTGGGCCCTTGCTCCGCAGTCGCGCCGCAGCCGGCAAGTGCGGTAGCCGCGGCCAGCGCGCTTGCGAACCGTTTCCAGTCGATCATAAATCCTCCCCTCGCGCGGCTGATACCGCTGCGTATCGATGTGAGCGTTATCATTTCGCCAAAACCGCGAGAGGGCAAGAGCTAATCCGCCGAAGCGATCAATCTGTCTCCGCACCCGGTGCCGCCTCCCCGGGCTTGCTCGAACATGCGTATCTTCCTAAAGCGTCGTTCAAACGAGGTGTGCGCCCGAGCAGCGCGGCACCCGAGGGGCAGGACGAGGGCAAGCGGAAGATGGCGGACGAATCGAGTGGTAGCGCTACCAATTCCTATTGGCGGGCCAACATCCGGCTGCTCTGCATCCTCATGGCGATCTGGTTCGCCGTATCGTTCGGGGCGGGCATTCTTTTGCGCGATTTTCTCGACCGTTTCATGCTCGGCGGGTACCCGCTCGGCTTCTGGTTCGCGCAGCAGGGCTCGATCTACGTCTTCATCGCGCTGATCTTCTATTACTCCTGGGCAATGCATCGGATCGAGCGCCGCCACGCGCTCGACGACGACGATCCCGCCGCACCCGCCGATAGCAGCGACGGGACGGCGCAGTGACCACCCAGACGCTGATCTACCTGTTCGTCGGCGCGAGCTTCGCGCTTTACATCGGCATCGCGATCCTGAGCAGGGCGGGGTCGACGAGCGAATTCTACGTTGCCGGGGGCGGGGTCAACCCGGTGGTGAACGGCATGGCGACCGCGGCCGACTGGATGAGCGCGGCTAGCTTCCTGTCGATGGCCGGCCTGATCGCCTTCATGGGATACGACGGCAGCGTCTACCTGATGGGATGGACCGGCGGCTACGTGCTGCTGGCGCTGCTGCTCGCGCCCTATCTGCGCAAGTTCGGCCAGTTCACCGTGCCCGATTTCATCGGGACGCGGTACTATTCGAAGGTGGCGCGCACCGTCGCCGTCGTCTGCCTGATCTTCATCAGCTTCACCTATATTGCGGGTCAGATGCGCGGAGTCGGGATCGTGTTCTCGCGCTTTCTCGAAGTGCCGGTCGATCTGGGCGTCGTCATCGGCATGGGGATCGTGTTCTTCTACGCCGTGATGGGCGGGATGAAGGGCATCACCTACACGCAGGTGGCGCAGTATTGCGTGCTGATCTTCGCCTATCTGGTGCCCGCGATCTTCATCTCGCTGATGGTCACCGGCAATCCGCTGCCGCAGCTCGGGCTGGGCTCGCAGGTGGCCGACGGTTCGGGAATGTACGTGCTGCAGAAGCTCGACGCCTCGCTGGTCGACATGGGTTTCGCCGAATATACCGCGGGCGCCAAGTCGACCATCGACGTGTTCTGCATCACCGCCGCGCTGATGATCGGCACCGCCGGCCTGCCGCATGTGATCGTGCGCTTCTTCACCGTGCCCAAGGTGTCCGACGCGCGCCGGTCGGCGGGCTGGGCGCTGGTGTTCATCGCGCTGCTCTACAGCACCGCGCCCGCCGTCTCCGCCTTCGCGCGGCTCAATTTCAACGAGACGGTCGACCAGACGCAATATGCCGACGCGCCCGGCTGGTTCGCCAATTGGGAGGACAACGACCTGATCGCCTGGCGCGACAAGGACGGCGACGGCGCGATGGATATCGCGCCCGGCGATGCGTTCGAAGGGGCGCCGGTCTACACCGAAGAGCGCGGTGCACGGGGCGAGCGTCTGCTGTCGAACGCGCCGACCGAGGGGGCGAACGAGGTCTATGTCGACCGCGACATCATGGTGCTCGCCAATCCCGAGATCGCCAACCTGCCTGGCTGGGTGATCGCGCTGGTTGCGGCGGGCGGGCTGGCGGCGGCGCTGTCGACCGCGGCGGGGCTGCTACTGGTGATCTCGAGCGCGGTCAGCCACGACCTCCTCAAGCGCACTTTCCGCCCCGGCATCACCGAGAAGGGAGAATTGCGCGCGGCGCGGATCGCGGCGACCGCGGCGATCGTCGTCGCGGGGCTGCTCGGGATCTATCCGCCCGGCTGGGTCGCGCAGGTCGTCGCCTTCGCCTTCGGGCTGGCCGCCGCCTCGCTGTTCCCGGCGATCTTCCTCGGCATCTTCACCATGCGGATGAACCGCGAAGGCGCGATCGCGGGGATGGTCGCGGGGCTCGGCTTCACCTTCCTCTACATCGCCTGGTTCAAGCTGTGGAACCCGGCGGCTAACGTGCCCGAGAACTGGCTGCTGGGAATATCGCCCGAGGGGATCGGGGTGATCGGGATGCTGATCAATTTCGCCATTGCGCTCATGGTCAGCCGCGCCACGGCGCCGCCGCCTGCCGAGATCGGAGAGCTGGTCGAGACGATACGCACGCCGCGCGGCGCGACGGCTCCGGCGGTGCATTGAAAGGACCGCGTGCGATGATCCGAACCCTCCTTGCAGCCTGCCTCGCCGTCGCGACGGTTCTTGCAGACACGCCGCCCGCATGGGCCCAGGACGAGGCCGCCGTCCAGGACACCGACATCGATGCGTTGCTCGCGCGGATGACGCTCGACGAGAAGATCGGCCAGTTGGTCCAGCGCATGGGTGGGCGGTCGAAATCGCTCAATTCGCGGCTCGGCCCCGAGGAACTCGACAAGGTGCGGCGCGGCGAAGTCGGATCGTATCTGCATGTCGCGGGGGCGGAGCCGTTGCGCGAACTGCAGCGCGTCGCGGTCGAGGAAAGCCGGCTCGGCATCCCGCTGCTGTTCTCGATGGACGTGGTGCATGGCTACCGCACGATCTTTCCGGTGCCGCTCGCGATGGCGGCGAGCTGGGACCCGGACGCGGCCGAGCGTCACGCGCGCATCGCCGCGAGGGAAGCGAGCGCGGCGGGCCTGCACTGGACCTTCGCGCCGATGGTCGACATTGCGCGAGATCCGCGCTGGGGGAGGATCGTCGAGGGAGCGGGCGAGGACCCCTATCTCGGAAGCCGGATGGCGGCGGCGCAAGTGCGCGGTTTCCAGGGCGATGACCTTGCCGAAGCTGACACGATCATCGCCGGAACCAAGCATTTCGGCGCCTATGGCGCGGCCGAAGGCGGGCGCGACTATGCCGGCGCCGATGTCGGCGAGCGAACGTTGCGCGAGACGTATCTTGCGCCTTTCCGCGCGGCGGCAGAGGCGGGCACCGCGAGCTACATGACCGCATTCAACGCGGTGGACGGAGTGCCGACCACCGGCAATGCCGCGCTGCTGCGCACGACGCTGCGCGAGGAATGGGGCTGGAACGGGCTGCTGCTGTCCGACTGGCGCGCGGTCGAGGAATTGATGGCGCATGGCGTGGCCGGATCGCGCGAGGATGCGGCGCGGCTGGCGCTCGAAGCGAGCGTCGATATGGACATGGTCGCAGACGTCTATGCGCTGGACCTGAAACGCGCGATCGAAACCGATCCGGGGCTGATCCCGCTGCTCGACCAGGCGGTGCGGCGTGTCCTGGAAACCAAGCGCAAGCTCGGCCTGTTCGAGGACCCCTACCAGTACCACGACATCGCCCGCGAAGCGGAGGTGATCCTGTCCGACCTCCACCGCCGCGCGGCGCGCGAAATCGCGCAGGAATCGATCGTGCTGCTGAAGAACGAGGGTAACGTGCTGCCGCTGGCGAAGGATGCGAAGCGAATCGCACTGGTCGGCGCGCTGGCCGACGACGCGCTGTCGCAGTTGGGCTCGTGGCGCGCGCAGGGCCGGGCGGAGGACGTGGTCACGCTGCGTGCCGCGCTGGAAGCGGCGCATTCCGATGTCGTTTTCGCCTCCGGCACGGATACGCGCGCCGACGATGTGCAAGGCTTGCCCGAGGCGGTCGCAGCGGCGGAAGGCGCGGACCTGGTGGTGCTTGCGCTGGGCGAGGATTTCGACTGGTCGGGCGAGGCGCGGAGCCGCTCCTCGCTCGAGCTGCCGGGTCGCCAGCGCGAACTGTTCGAAGCGCTCGCGGCAACGGGCAAGCCGCTGGTGGTGGTGCTGATGGGCGGGCGGCCACTGGCGATCCCTGAAGTGGCGGAGAGAGCCGATGCGGTGCTGCAAACATGGCTGCTCGGGATCGAGGCAGGCCCGGCGATCGTCGCGACCTTGTTCGGCGAAAGCAATCCGGGTGGCAAGCTGCCAGCGAGCTTCCCGCGCGCAACCGGGCAGGTGCCGGTCAATTACGACCACCTTCCCAGCGGGCGGCCCGCCGACCCCGACCCGTCGAAAGACACCGCACGCTACATGGATCAGCCGATCACGCCGCTCTACGCCTTCGGCCACGGACTGAGCTACACCAGCTTCGACTACGGAGAAATCGTAGTCGACAAGAACGAGATTCCGGCCGCCGGCGGCTCGCTGACGCTGACCATTCCCGTCACCAATAGTGGGCCGGTGCGCGGCGACGAGGTCGTGCAACTCTATATGCGCGATCCGGTTGCCAGCGTCTCGCGCCCCGTGATGCAACTGCGCGGGTTCCGACGGGTCGGCTTGCGCGCGGGCGAGACGAATATCCTCACCTTCACGCTCGAATCCGAGCAGTTCGCGCTGTGGGCGGCGGAAGGCGGTTGGAAAGTCGAGCCGGGCGAGATCGAACTGATGGTCGGCGCCGCCTCGGACGATATCCGACAGCGAGTGACGGTGCGGATTTCGGGCGAGACGGCGGGCACCATCGCCCCGGCGGCAATCGAAACGCTGTCGACCGTTTCCGCGGGCGTGGAGCCGTGATGCATTATGGTCTAGAGCATAGCATACCTACCCAGACCCGTTCGTCCTGAGCCTGTCGAAGGACGTGGCGGAGCGCCCGGTGCTTCGACAGGCTCAGCACGAACGGGGTTGTTTCAGGCTCGAACGCTCGTGCCCCAATTCACCAGTTCCACATCGTCCCGTCTTCGAGCCTTGCCACGGGCAGTTGCGCGGGCTTGTAGGGGTATTTCGCGGCCAGCTGCTCGTCGATATCGACCCCGTGCCCCGGCGCTTCGCCGCAATGGAGGAAGCCGTCCTCGAAGCGGTAATCGTGCGGAAAGACGGCATCTGTCTCCTCCGAGTGGCGCATATACTCCTGGATGCCGAAATTGGGCACCCAGGTGTCGAAATGCACCGCCGCGCCCATCGTGACGGGGGATAGGTCGGTCGCGCCGTGCGACCCCGTCCGCACCTGGTAGAGCGATGCGAAATCGGCGATCCGGCGCAGATGGGTGATCCCGCCGGCGCGCAGCACGGTGGTGCGGATATAGTCGATCCACTGGTTCTCGATCAGCGTCTTGGCATCCCAGATAGTGTTGAAGATTTCGCCCACCGCGATCGGCGTGGTGGTGCGTTCGCGGATCAGGCGGAAGGCGTCCTGGTTTTCCGCCGGGGTCGGGTCCTCCATCCAGAACAGCCGATGCGGTTCGAGCGCCTTGCCGAGCTGCGCCGCTTCGTTGGGCGTCAGGCGGTGGTGCACGTCGTGGAGCAGTTCGGGCTCGTCGCCGAATTCCTCGCGCAGCCGCTCGAACAGTGTCGGCACGAAGCGCAGGTACTTGGACGTATCCCACACCGTCTCGGTCGGCAGCGCGGCGTCGGCGGGTTCGTAATGCATCTCGCCGCGCGCGATGCCGTAGGCTTTCTCGATCCCCGGTATCCCGCTCTGGGCACGGATCGCCCTGTAGCCGAGATCGATGTATTTCCCGACCGCCGCGACCGTGTCATCGAGCGTTTCGCCGTTGGCGTGGCCGTAGCACAGCACCCGCTCGCGGCTGCGCCCGCCTAGCAGCTGGTAGAGCGGCATGCCGGCGAGCTTGCCCTTGATATCCCACAAGGCCGTATCGACCGCGCTCACCGCGCTCAATTGCACCGGCCCGCGCCGCCAGTAGGAGCCGCGATAGAGGAATTGCCAGATATCCTCGATCCGCTGCGGATCGCGCCCGATCAGCAGCGGCGCGACATGCTCCTCGAGACAGGTGGCCACCGCCTTCTCGCGCCCGTTCAGCGTGGCGTCGCCGATCCCGTACACGCCCTGGTCGGTCTCGATCTTGAGCGTGACGAAATTGCGGCCCGGACAGGTGACGATTACTCTTGCGGCGGTGATCTTCATCGCGTTACCTTTCTGCGGTAGCGCTACCAATGCGGGGAAGGCGCGCCGATCACAAGAGAGGACTTGCCCTGGTCAAGCCGCTGAAGCTGCATGCCGACCGGTTGTTTCCGGCAGACGCGAAGACGCGCGACATCGCGCGCGCTCTCTACGAAACCGTGCGCGACCTGCCGATCGTCAGCCCGCACGGGCATACCGACCCCGAATGGTTCGCGCTGAACGAGCCGTTCGGCAACCCCGCCGAACTGATCCTGCAGCCCGACCACTACCTGTTCCGGATGCTCTATTCGCAGGGCGTGCCGCTCGAAGCGTTGGGGGTCGGCGATTCCGAGGAAGCGAAGGCGGCCGATCTGCGCGAGGCGTGGGGGATACTCGCACAGCATTATCACCTGTTCCGCGGCACGCCGTCGCGGATCTGGCTCGACTGGGTGTTCGCCGAAGTGTTCGGGCTCGACGTCAGGCTCGAAGAGGAAACCGCCGGGCTCTATTACGACACGATCGACGCCGCGCTGAAACGCGACGAATTCCGCCCGCGCGCTCTGTTCGAGCGCTACGGGATCGAATTCCTCGCCACCACCGAAGGCGCGCTCGACCCGCTCGACCATCACCGCACGATCAGCGACAGCGGCTGGAGCGGGCGGGTAGCGACCACCTATCGCCCCGACGCGGTGGTCGATCCGGAGTTCGAGGGATTTGCGCAGAATATCGCGGCGTTCGGAGAGCTCACCGGCGAGGATTGCGCGAGCTGGGCCGGCTATCTCGCCGCGCACCGGCAGCGCCGCGCCTTCTTCAAACGGCACGGTGCCACCGCGACCGATCACGGCCATCCCAGCCCGGCGACCGCCAACCTTCAGACCGCCGAAGCCGCCGCGCTGTTCGGACGGGTCAAACACGGCGACGCCAGCCCGCAGGACGCCGAGCTGTTCCGCGCGCAGATGCTGACCGAAATGGCGCGGATGAGTCTCGATGACGGGCTGGTGATGCAGATCCACCCAGGCAGCCACCGCAATCACAACCGCACGCTGTTCGAGCGCTTCGGGCGCGACAAGGGCGCCGATATCCCGCTGGCGGTCGATTTCGTCCACGGGCTCAAGCCGCTGCTCGATGCGGTCGGCAATGAGCGCGAGCTGACCATCATCCTGTTTACGCTCGACGAGGACACCTATTCGCGCGAACTCGCGCCGCTCGCGGGACACTATCCGTGCCTGCGCCTCGGCCCGCCGTGGTGGTTCCACGACAGCCCCGAGGGCATGCGCCGCTTCCGCCGCCGCACCACCGAGACCGCGGGGTTCTACAACACCGCGGGCTTCAACGACGATACGCGTGCCTTCCTCTCGATTCCCGCGCGGCACGATCTCGCCCGCCGGATCGATTGCGGCTTCCTTGCCGAACTGGTCGCCGAGCACCGGCTGGAGGAGGACGAAGCGTTCGAGGTCGCTCAGGCGCTGACCTACGGGCTCGTCAAGGACGCCTACCGGTTGTGAGGCTATCCGCAGAGACGCTCGACGCATTGCCGCCCGATGTCGCGCGGCCCGGCTACGACCGCGCGGCGCAGCGGACCGGTATCGTCCATTTCGGCCTCGGCGCCTTCGCGCGCGCGCATCTGGCGGCCCATACCGACGCGGCTATGGGCGCGGGCGCGCGCGACTGGATGATCGCGGGCGTCTCGCTGCGTTCGGACAGCGTTGCGCGGCAGCTCGATCCGCAGGACGAGCTCTATACGCTCACCGAACGGCACGAGGCGGAGCAGGATGTCCGCCTCGTCGGCGCCCTCCACGAGGTGCTGGTCGCGGGGCCCGACGACGACGCGATCGTCGAGCGGATCGCGTCGCCCGATTGCCGCATCGTCAGCTTCACGGTGACCGAAAAGGGCTATTGCCGGGGTGCCGGCGGGGGGCTGGATTTCCGCTTGGCGGGCGATGGTTTCTACCCCTTGCTCGCCGCCGGGCTGACGCATCGCATGCAGCAAGGCTTGCAGGGCCTTACGCTGCTCAGTTGCGATAATCTCTCCGCCAACGGCGATGCGCTGGGCAAGCTCGTGATGCTGTGGCTGGAACGCGAAAGTCCGGACGCGTCGGACTGGTTCGCTGCGCATTGCACCACGCCGAATACGATGGTCGACCGTATCGTGCCCGCCGCCTCCGCGGACGACCTGGACGAACTCGAACGGCGCATCGGCATGCGCGACGATGGCGCGGTCCTTACCGAGCGCTTCAGCCAGTGGGTGATCGAGGACGATTTCGCCGGTCCGCGCCCGCGCTGGGAAGAACACGGCGCGCAGATCGTGGACGATGTCGCGCCCTACGAGACCGCCAAGCTGCGGATGCTCAACGGCGCGCATTCGCTGCTCGCCTATGAGGGGCTGCGGCGGGGGTACGCCTGCGTCCACGAGGCGATGGCCGACCCGGCGCTGCGCGCGCTCGTGCGGCGGCTGATGCGCAAGGAGGCGGCGCCGACCATCGCCGCGGCGTCGGGGCAGGATCTCGCCGCCTATGCCGATGCGCTGGAGGCGCGGTTCGAGGACCCGGCGCTCAAGCATCGCCTTGCGCAGATCGCAATGGACGGCAGCCAGAAGATCCCGCAGCGCTGGCTCGAGACGCTGGCGGAGAGCGGCGCACGATGCGGAGCGATCCTGACCGGCATCGCCGCCTGGATCGCGCATATCGCCGACGGCTGCGATCTCGACGACCCGCGCGGCAGCGAATTGCAGGCGGTCGTTCGCGAGGCGGGCCGGGCAGGCGCCGCACGGGCCGTGTTCGGAGCGGGCGGTTCGCTCGCTTCGGCCTGGCAACCGTCGGAAGCCGAGCTTGCCTTCATCATGCAAGCGACAGGGGAGAATGAGCGATGAGAATTGCAGTTGCATTTGCCGCCATGCTGGCACTGGCCGGCCTTGCCGGCTGCGCGGCCGTGCCCGGGCAGGATACCGCCGTGCGCTTCGAGGCCGTACCCCCCGCGGGCACCCCGGTGGCGCGGCACGGCGGGCTTGCGACCAGCGGTAACCGCGTGGTCGGCGCGCATGGCGAGCCGGTGACGCTGCGCGGGATGAGCCTGTTCTGGTCCCAATGGGCGCCGCAATATTACGCGCGCGAAACGGTCGATTGGCTGGCGGAGGACTGGAAGGTTGACGTGGTCCGCGCCGCGATCGCCGCACAGGGCCCCGACAGCGCGCTGACCGAATACGACCGCGAGATGGCGAAGGCGAGCCGGGTGATCGAGGCGGCCGCGGCGAACGGGATCTATGTCGTGGTCGACTGGCACGCGCACACCGCCAGTCCCGACGAGGCGGAGCGCTTCCTGACCGAGATCGCGCGCCGTTACGGCCATCTGCCCAATGTGATCTACGAGCCGTTCAACGAGCCGCTGCGCGACGGGGTCGACTGGTCGCGCGACATCAAGCCCTATCACGAGCGCATCGTCGCCGCGATCCGCGCGATCGATCCCGACAACCTCATCGTGGTCGGCTCGCCCAGCTGGAGCCAGGACGTCGACATCGCGGCGCGCGATCCGCTGGCGGGCGACAATATCGTCTATACGCTCCATTATTACGCAGCGAGCCACAAGGACGAGTTGCGCGCGCGGGCCGAAGCCGCGCGGCAGGCGGGATTGCCGCTGATGATCACCGAATTCGGCGTGGTAGAGGCGACCGGCGACGGACCGATCGACCGTGCCTCGAGCGAAGCGTGGTGGGACTGGGCCGAAGCCAACGGCATTTCGTGGATGGCGTGGTCGATCACCGACAAGGACGAAACCAGCGCCGCTCTCAAGCCCGGCACGCCGCCGGGCGGCTGGACGAGCGACGACCTTACCGAAGCGGGCCGAATGCTGCGCGAGCGGATCCGCGCCGCCGCCGGAGCGGAGGGTCGCTGAGCCGATTGGGTAAGGCGCTTGCCCGATAGCGTTCCGCCGCCTAATGGTAGCGCTATCAGGGAGAGGGGAACGCAGATGTCCCGTATCGAATACGCCGCCCCGCGAGGCCGCGCATGAGCACCGCTGCAACCGCTGCGGCCGGGCTGGCGAAGCCGCTCGGCAAATACCGCTGGGGCATCTGCGCGCTGCTCTTCTTCGTCATCACCATCAACTATATCGACCGCCAGATCATCGGCGTGCTCAAGCCGGTGATCGAGGACGAGATGGGCTGGTCCGAGGTCGATTACGGCAATATCGTCACCGCGTTCCAGGCGAGTTACGGGATCGGGTTGCTGGTGGTCGGGCGCTGGCTCGACCGGGTCGGCACGCGCAAGGGCATCGCCATCGCGATCGCGCTGTGGAGCCTCGCCGCCTGCTTCCACGCCGCGGCGCGCAGCGTGCTTGCCTTCATCCTCGCGCGCGTGGCGCTGGGGGTGGCGGAAAGCGCGGCCTATCCCGGCGCCGTCAAGTCCATCGCCGAGTGGTTCCCCAAGCGCGAGCGTGCGCTCGGGGTCGGCATCCTCAATGCCGGCGCCAATGTCGGGGTGCTGCTGACGCCGATCATCGCGATCGGTATCGCGGGGCTCTATGGCTGGCGAGCCGCATTTCTCGTCACCGGGCTGATCGGCTTCGTCGTGCTGTGGGCGTGGCTGCGCTTCTTCCGCCAGCCGCCCGATCATCCGGCGCTGACCGACGAGGAGCGCACCTGGATCGAGCAGGACGGAGAGGACCCGACGGGCGAGCCGCTCGGGTGGAAGGACGCGATCCGCCAGCGGCAGGCATGGTTCTTCATCTGCGGCAAGTTCTTCACCGATCCGGTGTGGTATTTGTTCCTGTTCTGGCTGCCCGATTTCCTTTCGAAGACGCAGGGCATGGAGCTGTTTCCCAAGGGCGACAGCGGGATTCTCGCCACTATCGGCCCGGCGCTGATCGGGGTGTATCTGTTGGCGGATGTCGGCTCGATCGCGGGCGGGTGGATGTCCTCGCACCTGGTCGGGCGCGGCTGGAGCGTCAACCGCGCGCGCAAGACGACCCTGTTCGTCGCCGCGCTGTTCGCTCTGCCGATGGTCACCGTCGCGAGCGTGCCCGAGCCGTGGATGGCGGTGCTGCTGATCGGGCTCGGCACCGCGGCGCACCAGGCGTTCAGCTCGAACATCTTCACCATGATCGCGGACCTGTATCCGCGCCGTGCGGTGGCGACCATCGCCGGAATGGGCGGCGCGGCGGGCGCGGTCGGAGGCATATTGATCGCACAGGCGACGGGCTGGACGCTCGAACTGACCGGGTCCTACGTGCCGATCGTGATCTATGCCGGGCTCGGCTACATGATCGCCTTTATCGCGATCCACCTGCTGGTGCCGCGCATGCGGCCGGCGGAACTGCGGTGAGGGAAGCTAGCGCGCGGCCCATTCGGCAGGGAAGCGCAGCCCGAGCCTGACCGCGACGTAGAGTACCAACAGCGCCGTCAGCAGGCGCAAGTGGCGCTGCGATATCCACCGCGCGCCGAGCGTCGAACCGGCCAGACCGCCGACAATGACCGCAGGGAACAGTAGCGCATTGCGCGACAGGATTTCACCGGTTTCGGCCAGGCCCAGCCTGCTCGCATGTCCGGCGATACCGGCGGCCGAATTGACCAGGATGAACACCGCGCAGGTTGCCGCGATGCGCCGCGCTTCGGCCCAGCGGCGCAGGTGCAGTAGCGGCGAGAGGTAGATCCCGCCGCCGATGCCGGTCACGCCCGCCAGCAGGCCGAGTGCCGCGCCCGAGACCATGTCGATCCCGGGCCTCTTCGCAGGATGCGATACGCGGTTACCGGCGCGATCGCGCTGCAGGATCATCAGCAGCGAAGCGGCGAGGAGCGCGACCGCCAGCAGCCCGACGAACAGCCAGGCGGGGACCGGGAGGAATCCTCCCAGCCACGCGAACGGCACCGACAGCGCGACCAGCGGCACGATCTGCCGCCATTCGACCAGCCCCTCGCGCGCGAAGCGGAGCGTACTCGTCGTCACCACCGCGATGTTGCAGGCGAGCGCGATCACCGGCACCTCCTCCAGCGCCATGCCGCCGAGCACCAGCAGCGCGATATAGGTCGAGCCGCCGCCGAACCCGACCGAGGAATAGAGCAGCGCGGTGAGCAGGAACAGCAGGGCGAGCAGCGCGATCGACATTGCCCGTGCGCTAGCAGCCCCGCTACGCTAAGGCGCGCAAAAAGCAGGAGAGACGCATATGCCCGGTATCTGGTTCGACGAATTGGAAGTAGGCCGGACCTTCGATCACGCGATCCGGCGCACGGTTACCGAGACCGACAATCTGCTGTTCTCGACGCTGACGCACAATCCGGCGCAGCTCCATCTCGACGCCGAATACATGAAGGACAGCGATTTCGGGGCGATCATCGTCAATTCGTGCTTCACGCTGTCGCTGATGGTCGGCGTGTCGGTCGGCGACACGACGCTCGGCACCGCGGTCGCCAATCTCGGCTGGGACGAGGTCCGCTTCCCCGCGCCGGTGTTCATCGGCGACACGCTGCGGATCGAGACCGAGGTGGTCGAATTGCGCGAGAGCAAGTCGCGCCCCACGGCCGGGATCGTCACCTTCGCCCACCGCGCCTACAATCAGGACGGCGTGCTGGTCGGCAGCTGCAAGCGCAGCGGATTGCAGCACAAGAAGCCGGCCGAGTAGGCGCGCTCAGTCGACGAAATCCTCGACCCGCTCGACGATGATCGCCGGCGCCATCCCGCCCGCGGCGCACATCGTCACCAGCCCGCGCTGCTTGCCCTGCCGTTCGAGCTCGTCGACGATGGTGCCGATCAGGATCGAGCCGGTCGCCCCGATCGGATGGCCCAAGGCGATCGAGCCGCCATTGACGTTGACCTTGTCCCAGTCGAGCCCGAGATCGCGCACGAATTTCGCCGCGACCACCGCGAAGGCCTCGTTGATCTCGAACAGGTCGATATCGTCGAGCGTCAGCCCGGCCTTTTCGAGCACCTTTTTCGCCGCCGGCACCGGCGCGTTGAGCATCAGCGTCGGGTCGTCGCCCATGTTCGCGGTGGCGACGATGCGGGCGCGCGGTTTGAGGCTGTGCTTGCGCGCATAGTCGGCGCTCGCGACCAGCACTGCCGCGGCGCCGTCGACCACGCCCGATGAATTGCCCGCGTGGTGGAAGTTCTCGATCTCGAGATCGGGATATTTGCGGTTGATCAGCTTGCGGAAGGTGGTGCCCTCCGCATCGAGCGGCACGTCGGCGATCTTGGTGAACGCCGGTTCGAGCTGCGCCAGCCCTTCCAGCGTCGTCTGCGGGCGGGGGAATTCCTCGCGGTCGAGCACCACGGTGCCGTCGTCGGCGACCACCGGCACCACCGACTTGTCGAAGCGGCCTTCCTCGATCGCCTGCGCCGCGCGCTGCTGGCTGCGATAGCCGACCGCGTCGAGCTCCTCGCGGGTAAAGCCCTCCATCGTCGCGATCGCGTCGCCGCAAATGCCCTGGTGGCTCTGCGGGTGCACCTTGGCGAGCCGCTCGTTGTAGCTGCCCATCATGGGCGGCTTGATCCCGGCCTGCATCTTCTCCTTCGCCATCGCCGCGGTCAGGCTCATCATCTCGGTCCCGCCCGCGACCACGCAATCGGCCATTCCCGACATGACCTGCGCCGCGGCGAGATTGACCGAGGTGATGCCGCCGCCGCAGAAGCGGTCGAGCGTCATCCCCGACGAGGTCACGTCGTAGCCCGCATCGAGCGCCGCCATCCGGCCCATGTCGCCCGCCTGCATCCCGTCCTGCGTCGAGACCGACCAGATCACATCGTCGACCGTCTTCGTGTCGAGCGAATTGCGCTCGGCGATCGCCTTCAGCACCGTCGCGGCCAAGTGTTGCGGATGCTGCTCGGCGAGCGCGCCCTTGCCCTGCTTGCCGATCCCGCGCGGGGTGCGGACGGCGTCGATGATATAGGCTTCGGTCATGGCGGTTGGTCCTCTCTCTCTAACCGGGAATCAGGTTGACGCAAGCGTAAACCTTGGCCAGCTTGCGGGCAAGACAGGTTTCATATCGAAATGGGAGAGCTGCGCATGTCCGAGGAAGTGCTGACCGAGGTCCGCGACGGGATTCTGATCGTCACGATCAACCGGCCCGAGGCGAAGAACGCGATGAACAAGGCGGCGGCCGAAGCGATCGCCGCAGCGATGGACCGGCTCGACGGGGACGACGATCTGCGCGTCGGCATCCTCACGGGCGCGGGCGGGACCTTCTGTTCGGGGATGGATCTCAAGGGCTTCCTCAAGGGCGAGTCGCCGAGCATCGAGGGACGCGGCTTCGGCGGGATCACGCAGAAGGGACCGGTCAAGCCGCTGATCGCCGCGGTCGAGGGCTATGCGCTCGCGGGCGGGATGGAGCTGATGATCAGCTGCGACCTGATCGTCGCCAATGCCGGCGCCAAGTTCGGCATTCCCGAGGCCAAGCGCGGGCTTGCGGCGGCGGCAGGCGGGTTGATGAAGCTGCCCGAGATGATCCCGCCCAAGGTGGCGATGGAGCTGGCGCTGACCGGCGATTTCATCGACACCGCGCGCGCTTACGAGCTCGGCCTGGTCAACCGGGTGACCGACGGCGCGGCGCTCGATGCGGCGATCCAACTCGCCAATGCGATCACCGCCAATGGCCCGATCGCGGTGCGCGTCTCGAAGCAGATCGTGGTCGAATCGCGCGGCTGGTCGAAGGACGAGATGTGGGACAAGCAGGCCGCGCTGCTGCCGCAGGTGTTCATGAGCGAGGATGCGCGCGAGGGCTCGCTCGCCTTCGCCGAGAAGCGCGCGCCGAACTGGAAGGGCAAGTAAGGTATGGCGGGTCCTCTCTCCGGCCTGCGCATCGTCGAATTCGCCGGGATCGGGCCGGGCCCGTTCTGCGGCATGATGCTGGCCGATCATGGTGCCGAAGTGATCCGCATCGACCGCGCCTCGGGCTCGCGCGGCGGATCGCAGCCGGTCACGACCAAGGACGTGCTGGCGCGCGGGCGCCGCTCGATCGCGCTCGACCTGAAGGGCGAGGAGGGCGTCGCGCTCGCCCGCAAGCTGTGCGCCAGCGCCGACGGGCTGATCGAGGGCTTCCGTCCCGGCGTGATGGAGCGGCTCGGGCTCGGGCCCGACGAGCTGCTCTCCGACAATCCGAGGCTGGTCTACGGCCGCATGACCGGCTGGGGCCAGACCGGTCCCTACGCGGCGTATGCGGGGCACGATATCAACTACATCGCGCTCGCCGGGGCACTGGCGCATTTCGGGCGCGTGGGGGGCAAGCCGACCCCGCCGATCAACATGGTCGGCGATTTCGGCGGCGGGGGGATGATGCTCGCTTTCGGCATGGTCGCGGCGCTGCTAAATGTCGCGCGCGGTGGTGAGGGCCAGGTGATCGACGCCGCGATGACCGACGGGACCGCGGTGCTGATGAGCATGATCCACGGGATGAAGAACATGGGGGTGTGGTCGGAGGAGCTGGGGGTCAACCTGCTCGATACCGGGGCGCATTTCTACGACACTTACGAGACGGCGGACGGCAAATTCGTCTCGATCGGCAGCATCGAGCCGCAATTCTACGCCGAGCTGCGGCGGCTGGCGGGGCTGGCCGACGATTCCGAATTCGACGCGCAGCACGACCGCGCGAAATGGGGTGCGCTCAAGGATAAGCTAACCATGCTGTTCAAGACCAGGACCCGCGCCGAATGGGATGCGCTGATGGAGCACACCGATGTCTGCTACGCCCCGGTGCTGACCATGAGCGAGGCCGCGGGGCATCCGCACAACGCCGCGCGCGAAACCTTCGTGCAGGTCGGCGGCGACACCCAGCCCGCGCCCGCGCCGCGCTATTCGGGCACCGCCACCGCGACGCCGCAGCCAGGCCCGATGCCCGGAGACGACACCGACGCGATCCTCGGTTCGCTGGGGATCGGGGAGGACGATGTGGCGGCGCTACGCGAGGCGGGGACGGTGGCGTAAGGGTTTCCCCTCCTCTTCAGAGGGGGGGCAGCGAGACTTGGTGACCCTGAGCTTGTCGAAGGGGAACCTAGTCGCAGCGGGGTGGTGAGCCACCCCGAACGACGCTGGCGCGTCGCAACCACCCCCAACCCCCTCCTTTGAAAAGGGACCTATATAGATAGCTAGCCAAAAATAGCTTGACCTAGCTACCCATCTCGGCTAGTTAAGTTTCATGAGCAGCAAACAAGACAAGCCCGAGACGGTCAGCCTCTACCAGTTCTTCGAGCGCTTCCCCAACGAGGAAGCCGCCCGGCTGTATTTCGAGCGCAACCGTTGGGGCAACGAGCCGGTGTGCGGTCACTGTGGAAGCCTCAATGTCAACGAGTGCAAGAACCACAAGCCGATGCCCTACCGCTGCCGCGATTGCCGCAAGCATTTCAGCGTTCGCACCGGCACCGTTCTCGCCGAAAGCCGCCTCGGCCTGCACAAGTGGCTCATGGCGATCTACATGATGACTACCGCCCGCAAGGGCATCCCTTCCACGCAAATGGCCAAGGAACTCGGTATCACGCAAAAGTCGGCGTGGTTCCTCGCACAGCGCATCCGCGAGACTTGGCTTTCCAAGGCTGGTGACGACGACATGGGCGCACAGGTCCAAGTCGATGAGACCTATTTCGGCGGCAAGGAAACCAACAAACACGCGAGTAAGAAGCTGCGCGCCGGGCGCGGCACCGTTGGCAAGACTGCTGTGATTGGTATGCTCGGCGATACCGGCAATGTCCGCGCCCAGATCATCCCGAATACCAAAGTCGGCACCCTAGAAGGCTTCATCTGCGAGAACGCCCCGGAAGGCGCTGTAGTGGTTACCGACCAGCACGGCGGCTATCGTGGAATTGGGGCGCGCGGTTTCCACCATATCAGCGTCAATCACTCGGTTGGCGAGTATGTCCGCGACATGGCGCATACCAACGGGATCGAAAGCTTTTGGGCGCTCCTAAAGCGCGGTCACTACGGCGTGTTCCACTACATGTCCCCCAAGCACCTGCATCGCTATGTCAACGAATTTGCGTTCCGCCAGAACACCGCGCAGGATGGAACGATGCGCTTCATCGAAAAGACGATTGACCGCATGGTCGGGAAGCGGCTCACCTACGAGGTTCTCACCCATGCCTGACGACAAGAAGATAATCGACCCGCTTGACGCGGACTTTGACGCAGTAGCGAAAAAAGTGGTGACTCCGGCCACCCCTTTCACGCATGAAAACAAAGATTTAAGTCCTGTTTCCGGGCAGGTTCCGGCCACCCCTAAGCAACTCAAACTTGACCTTGGAATCGAGGTCGAAAAGGTGGTGGGCGGAATCGAAATGGGGGTGCTGGAAAACGGCATCCCCTATCTCACCCAGCGCGGCCTCGCCGAGATGACTGGCGCGGCGCGCTCCACAATCTTCGAGATAACGCAAGAATGGCAGGAGGCTCAGGCTACCGACGTTTGGCGGGGGCGCATGGTCTACTTCCACGACTATCTCTCTAAAGTCGGGTTCGACGAGACGTTTCTCTTTATTGAAATCACGAAGGATGGTTCGCCGCACTATGCCTACCCGGACATGGTGTGCATGGCGATGGTTGAATACTTCGCATTCGAAGCGAAGAGCACGAACGAAACGGCTGTCACAAACTTCCGCAACCTCGCCCGCTACGGCTTGCAGAAGTTCATCTATGACGCACTCGGCTATGTTCCAGAAGACCCTTGGAAGCTGTTCAATGCCCGTGTGTCGCTGCTCAAGGACAGCGTTCCGGCGGGCTATTTCAGTGTCTTCAAAGAAAGCACGGGGCTTGTCGTTGACCTGATTAACGCAGGCCTGCCGGTCAACCAGCATACTGTTCCAGATGGTAGCGTGGGCGGCACTTGGGGCCGCTACTGGACGGCGAACAACCTTGCTGACAAGCATGGGGAGCGGATCGACTATCCGCACTATTTCCCGCCGGAATACCCTCAAAGCGCGAGCAATCCGCAGCCTGCGAAAGCCTACCCCAACGCAGCGTGGCCGGACTTCCAGAATTGGTTCCGCACCATCTACCTGCGGACGAAATATCCGAACTATATCTTGAAGAAAGCGAAGCTTCTGCCAGGCGGTGCCGAGGAAGCTCGGGAACTTGCTGCGATGTATGAACCTACAGCGATCGAGCAGAAGAAATAATTGCCGCAGCCTATGAACTGCTCCCGGAGAAAACGTGTCGCGCGACGATCACTAGGAAACCAAATACCGTCGCGGTAGTGGTCGTAACCACTGCGATGAACTCGCCTGTCTCTAGGTGAAAGCTTCCCAAGACCGGAATAACGCCAAGGATCAAATGATCTTTGTCCAGCCCTTGCGCGAGGACAATCCAAGCCAGAAAAAGCGACCAGCAAATTGCCAGCGCTCTTGAAATTCGGTCAATGCGGGATCGCGCAGCGTCCGGGTCCCACCCGCCGCTGATTATAGGCTCTATGTTCCAGTCTCGGTATTCCTCATCGCCAGAAGGCGATTGGTCGAGCCGCCTTTTAGGCGATGAGCGGAACAGTCTGGATGCCACGTTGCTGAGCAAGTTTGGCAAAGAAGGCCCAATCCCTTTCAGGCGAAATGTCTACGTCGTATGGCACTCTGAATTTGTATTTCTCTGCGATCTGCCGCCACGGTGTTCCGGGCGCGTGGGTTTCCTCAGAAAGCTGAATAGCTGTCTTTGTGCCATGCTCGCCCCAAATCCAGTCGAGAAGCGTTCTAACTCGCCCCTGTTCCTCGCCATCCCCCAAGCGCTCTGCCGCGTCAGCAAAGGGGTTGCCCTTCACAGGACCGCCAATATCACTGTGACCGAACCGCGAGAGCGTTTTGTAGAGCCAGTTATATACGGGGCCGTAGCGCCAAACTTGCGGATTTTCATTGAGCAAGCGCTGGCCATTGGTGGCGAGCCACCATCCGTTAGCGTAGTATAGGAGCTTCTGTAGCTTCATGTGGCTAACGTCGCCATGCGAAGCCAGAATCTCATTCGCGATCTGGAGCGACGGATATTCCATGTTCTATATATGGACCTTCCCGAGTCGAGACGCAACCACGGCTAGCTAGGTATATAGGTCCCATATTTTTTGGTCAGACTTTCTACGAGGTTCTTTATCGTAGGTTCTTTTCCTTGAGGAAACTCGACGTAACGGGAAATGCCGATAACGCGCTCTTTACCAGGCAATCCCATCAAGAATATCGAGATATTCTCCAGCCCCTTCTCGGCGTAAATCCCTCGTTTGGGTTCGCTGCCGTCCGGAATCGCTGGCAATTCAAATCCAAAATCGGAATATCGAACCTTGTAGTCTGGGTCTGCGCAAGCCACAGCCTCGTATGCTTGTTGCGCGGTCATTCCAATTTGAACGCCGGTTATCTCATTTTTCGCACTTGTCGAGTCAACCTTTTTGGACGGACAATCTATGCCTTCCGCCTGCTGAGTACCAACATTCTTCAGTTCGGCGTCCAACTCTGCCTGTGGCTCGACTTCGTCAGTTTCATCGGCATTGCTACATGCCGCAATTACCAAAGGCAGTGACACGAGGACTAGAAACGACCGCATGAGATTCTCCCCAACAATCCGGTGTTCTTACCGATTTCGATTTTCCCATCAAGCGTCAATGTCACGGTCACGCAGGGACTAGCGGTTCAGATGTGCTCACGCATTTCTCGTTTGCCGTTCACCCGATAAACCCCCGCACCTCCGCGACAAAATCCTCGAACCGGTCGTGATGCACCCAATGCCCCGCCCGGTCGTAGTCGCTCACCGACACATTTTCGCCGAACGCCGCGATCCGTCCGTCCGCGACCGGATTGCTCGCCCAGCTGTCGTTGCCGTAGACCAGCAGCGTCGGGCAGGCGATCCGCGCCCATAGTTCTTCCACCTGCTCCAAAGTCAGGTCGTCGGGCGGCCAGGCGTGGAGGTGGGGGTCGAATTTCCAGCTCCAGGTGCCGTCCTCGTTGCGGATCGCGCCGTGGCGGGTGAGGTGTTCGGCCTGCTCGCGGCTGAGATAGGAATTCGCCTCGTGCATGCGGTCGAGCGCGTCCTCGAAACTCGCATAGCGCTTGGGCAGGCGGCTCGACGCATCGCGTTTTTTGTCGATCCACTGGGTGCGGTGCTCGTACCACGGCGTCTTCGCCTGCTCCGCCTGCACCTTGGGGCTCGGCCCGAGCCCCTCGATGCTGACCAGCTTGCGGACCTTGTCGGGATATAGCCCGGCATAGCGCGTCGCGATATTGCCGCCGAGCGAATGCGCCACCACCGTCACCGGGGCGAGTTCGAGCTGGTGCACCAGCTGCGCGAAATCGTAGACGTAGCTGGTCATCGGATAGACCCCGGTATTGGTCCATTCGCTGTCGCCGTGGCCGCGCAAATCGGGGCAGATCACGTGCCAGTCCGCGCGCAGTTCCTCCGCCACCCAGTCCCAGCTGCGGCAATGGTCGCGCCCGCCATGCTGCAGGATCAGCGGCGGCGCGTCGCGATTGCCCCAGTCGGCGTAATGCAGCTTGGTGCGCTGGCTGATGAAGCTCTGCGAGGTGGGGCCGATCAGGTCCATCGGATTGGGCTTCCCTTGACGTAAGCGGAAAATGCGTTGCGGATCGCTACCGATAGGATAGGCTGGCTGGCAACGAAAAAGCGAGAGAGGATTGCAGCCATGCCCGCCATCGACGTGCCCCAGCCCGAATTCATGGAGGACGAGGAGATTTCGATCTTCGCCGATGCGGTGGGCAAGTTCTACCAGCAGCACGCGCCGGAAAAGCGCGTGCTCAAATGGCGCGAAGACGGGCAGGTCGAGCGCGAATTCTGGAACGAGGCGGGTCAGGCGGGGCTGCTCGGCGCGTCGGTGGCGGAGGAATATGGCGGCCATGGCGGCGATTTCCGCCACGAGATGGTGGTGATCGACCAGCAGGCGAAGCACGGGGTCGAAGGCTTCGCGGCGAGCCTCCACAACACCATTATCCTGCCCTATCTCGTGCGCCACGGGACCGAGGAGCAGAAGAAGAAATACCTGCCCAAACTGGTCACCGGCGAGCTGGTCAGCGCGATCGCGATGACCGAGCCGGGCGTGGGATCGGACCTGCAGAGCGTCACTACTACAGCGCTCAAGGACGGCAACGGCTACCGCATCAACGGCGCCAAGACCTATATCTCCAACGGGCAGACCGCCGATTTCATCATAGTCGTCGCCAAGACCGATCCGAACGAGCGGGCCAAGGGTATCTCGCTGATGCTGCTCGAGACCGAGGGCGCTGACGGGTTCCAGCGCGGCAAGAAACTCGACAAGATCGGGCTCGACGCGGCGGACACCAGCGAATTGTTCTTCGACGACGTGTTCGTGCCGGCCGAGAACGTGCTCGGCGGGGTCGAGGGCAAGGGCTTCTACCAGCTGATGGGCGAGCTGCCGCAGGAGCGGCTGATCATCGCGATGGGCGCGATGACGGGGATCGAGAAGGCGCTCGAGACGACGCTCGATTTCGTCAAGAACCGCAAGGCCTTCGGGCAGACGATCTGGGACTTCCAGAACACCCAGTTCACGATGGCCGATCTCAAGGCGCGCGGCACCGCGGCCAAGATCTTCGTCAACGATTGCATCGCCAAGCACCTGAAGGGCGAGCTCGACGTCGCGACCGCGTGCATGGCGAAATACTGGGTCACCGAGCTGCAGAGCGAGGTGGTCGACAAGTGCCTGCAGTTCCACGGCGGGGCGGGCTACATCAACGACTACCCCATCGCCCGCATGTACCGCGACACCCGCATCGCGCGGATTTTCGGCGGTTCGAACGAGGTGATGAAGATGGTGATCGCGCGCTCGATGTAGCGCCTGTCACGCAGTCGGCGGGCCGGACCGGAGGAGGTTGGCGCAAGAGTAGCGCGGGTCGTCGGTGACCTCGTGTCCTGCCCACGTGGGGGGAGTCAGTGCATCGAGTTCGGTTTCCGCCGCCTCGATTTCGAGAATCGCGAATGGCAGGACGGGGCTTTCGAACAGGTCGAGGCTCCAGCCACGCCCTTTATACGGCAGTTCGTAGCGTCGTTTGATCATGCCGGCGCCGGGCAGACCCGCGAACAATGCGTATTCCGCCTCGTCGAGATAGGCTGTCACGATCGGGCGTGCAGTAGGGGGGCCGGCATCGTACTTCTTGGTTAGCTTGAGCGCGACGGTGCCGGTGGCCTGGTCGGTCATGCGGCGTAATCGCAGGCGGCTCTTGTCGAGGTAGCGGTCCTCGATGAGCACGCACTGGCACGCGTCGAGATCGGGCACACTCACGGCATCGACCAGCCAGCGCCGCTCGCGCTCGAAATGCGAATATTTGGGCTGGGCCAGTTCGGTTTCGAGCGTCCGCAGCATGGCTAGTCAGGGATCGGTTCGCGTCCGACGACGCTGAGGCCGTAGCCTTCGAGGCCCACCACCGTGCGGTCGCTGTCGGTCAGCAGCACCATTTCGGTCACCCCGCGGTCGACCAGGATCTGCGCGCCGATGCCGTAATCGCGCAGTTCGCCGTCGGGATGCGGGTGGCGGCCGATCTCGGCCTGCAGCTTCTCCGGCCGGTCGGGCATGATTACCACGATCAGCCCGGTGCCGCGCTCGCCGATCGCCGCCATCGAGCGCTGCAGCTGGCGCTTCCTCGGCCCCGACTGGCCGAGCACGTCGTCGAAGATCGAGATCGCATGCATCCGCACCAAAGTCGGCGTGCCCGGCTCGACATGGCCCTTCTGCAGCACGACATGCGTCGCGCCCGAGACCTTGGAGCGGTAGGTCATCGCGCGCCATTCGCCGCCGTAATCGGATTCGAGTCGGCTCTCGCTGACCTGCTCGACGAGGTGGTCGTTGCGCAGGCGATAGGCGATCAGGTCGCGGATGGTGCCGATCTTGAGTTCGTGGCGGCGCGCGAAGGCGATCAGGTCGTCCATCCGCGACATGGTGCCGTCCTCGTTCATGATCTCGCAGATCACCCCCGAGGGGTTGAGCCCGGCAAGCCGCGCGATATCGACCGCCGCCTCGGTGTGCCCTGCGCGCACCAGCACCCCGCCGTCGCGCGCGACCAGCGGGAAGACGTGGCCGGGCGAGACGATGTCCTCGCGCCCCTTGCCGGCGTCGATCGCGACCGACACGGTGCGTGCGCGGTCGGCGGCGGAAATGCCGGTGGTGACGCCCTCGCGCGCCTCGATCGAGACGGTGAAGGCGGTCTGCATGCTCTCGCGGTTGTCGCGGCTCATCGGCTCGAGCCCGAGTGTCTCGACCCGCTTGCGGTCGAGCGAGAGGCAGATCAGCCCCTTGCCGTGTGTCGCCATGAAATTGATCGCGGAAGGGGTCGCCATCTGCGCGGGGATAACCAGGTCGCCTTCGTTCTCGCGGTCCTCGTCGTCGACCAGCACGAACATGCGCCCGTTGCGCGCCTCGTCGATGATCTCCTCGATGCTCGCGAGGACCGGGCGGTCGGCGTTGGCGACGAAGAAGTGCTCGAGCTTGCCGAGCGTCTCGGCGGTGGGATTCCAGCCGTCCTCCATGCAGTCGCGCAGCGAATTGGCGTGGAGACCGGCGGCGCGGGCGATGGCGGCGCGCGACATGGCGCCGTCGTCGACGAGCTGGCGGATGCGGTCGCGGGCGGATTGCGGGCTGAGTGCGCTCATGCCCCGGCAATACCCACTACGATGTGATGGCGCAAGCCGGAAAACACATTATAATGTGATCAGTGCGGCTGCAGTTCGTCTCCGACTTGCAGCATGCCTTCGCCATAGAGATAGTCGGCATCGAAGTCGCCATGCCGTTCGAGTTGGTCGCGGTCGCCTGCGGTGACCAGCCCGCGGCGGAACTCGGCGATGCCCGAGCGGCGCAATTCGCCGAGCGAACGGTTCATATGGATCGAGGTGGTGCCGCACATGTCGGCGAGGTCGGCCTGGGTCAGCGGTGTCCGGAACCCGTTGGTGCGCGACAGGCCGATCATGTCGAGTCGGCACCAGATCTCGCTGAACAGGTGCGCGACGCGGCGATTGGCCTTGAGCTGGCCGAGCTTCAGGGTCCACTGCCGGTGAATCGCGGCATCGAGCAGGGTCGAGAACCAGAACAGCCGCGAGAGGTGCGGCTCGGACCGCATCAGGTCACGCAGCCGGTCGTGCCGCACATAGCCGACCTTGGCCGGGCCGATGCTGACGAGGTCGTGGTCGAGCCGCTTGAGCGCGAAGGCGTGCAGGTCGACGAAATCGCCGGGCACCTGGATGCCGACGATGTAGCGGCGGTCGTTCTCGTAGATCGTGCGGACCATGAATCCCTCGACCAGCATGGTCGAGCGCTCGCACACCTCGCCGCGCGACAGGAAGCGGTGCGGGCGGGTGAATTCCTCGCATTCTTCGATCGAGGTTTCGAGGATTTCCTTCTCGCGCTCGCCCATCGCATGGCGCAGCCTGCCCATCAGGAAACGGCCGGTCAGCGGGTAGCGATCGAGTTCGGCTTTCATTCTGTCCGGAAATGCCCGAGTTCAGGCGTTTGTTCCGTGAACATCAATAAATGTAAAGCGTTGCGCCGCTCAGTTGCCGGACGGGTTGCGATAACCGTGTGCGGCGAGCGATTCGCGTACCCGGGCGAGCGCGCTGGCGACCGGATCGGTCTCGTCGAGCAATGCGAAGCTGCCGCCGACGGCAAAGCTGCAATGGCCGTGCACCGTAGCCACCAGCGAGCGCGACAGACGCGCGACATCGGCAGGTGTGTCGGGGGGGAGGACCGCGCGCACTTCGTCCTCGACGATGCCCGTCAGAATTGCGCGATCGGCGCGGTCCTGTTCGGACAGGTCGAGCCCTTCGGGCAGCCGGTGCTCGTAGATTGCCGACCACAGGTGCGGGCGCTCGAGCGCGAAATCGAAATAGGCGGTCACCAGCGCGGCGATGCGATCGTCCTCGGCGCGTTCGAGCCGCGCGCGCAGGAAGCCGGCCCAGTCGAGGAAGGTCTTGGTGTTGATCGCCGCCAGCAGCCCGTCGAGCGAGCCGAACACGTTGTAGATCGTGCCGACGGTATAGCCCGCGCGCTTGGCCACCTCGCGGCCCGAAAAGCGCGCGAAGCCCACCTCGCGCAGCAGGCGCTGGCCCTTGCGGATCAGCAGCGCGCGCAGCTCGCTGCGGGTATGATCGGATCGCCGCCCCATGCGGTTGCCAATAGGAGGCAAATTGAACACTGTCCAATTTTTATATTGAACAGTGTTCATTTGTGGGTTATGCCGCGCCGGAATTCGGGGAGACACTATCGTGGAACTGTTCCTGTTTCTCGTGCTCGGCGGGGCCGTGGCCTATCTGTGGCAGCGGCTCGACAGGGTCGAGACCGAGCTGAGCGAATGGCGCTATCATTTCGATCCGGTGCAACCGGCGCAGGCGTCCGCGGATAGCGTCGCCGATCGCGCTCCGATACCCGAACGGACGGAAGCTCCCACGGAACCGGAGGCCCCGGAGCCTCCGCGCTCCGAGACTCCCGAGCCGGCAACGCGGGCTGCCGAACCACCACCGTCGCCAATGGTTGCCGACGAGGGGCGGGGCGTACCGCCGCCGGTCCGCACCGAAGCGGTCGAGGAGGAAGAGCCGGCGACCGCCTGGTCGGATCGGCCCGGTTTCGATTTCGAGGAAATCTTCGGCCGCCTGCTGCCGATCTGGGCGGGCGGAATCGCGCTCGCGGTTGCCGGCTTCTTCCTCGTGCGCTGGTCGATCGAGCAGGGGCTGCTGACGCCGCCGGTGCGCGTGTTGCTGAGCTTCGTGTTCGGGCTCGCGCTGCTTGCCGGGGCCGAACTGGCCTACCGCTTCGAGGAGCGGGTTGCCGATCCGCGCGTGCGGCAGGCGCTGGCCGGGGCCGGGCTCGCGACGCTTTATGCGGGCTTCTACCTCGCCGGGAGCCATTACGGGCTGATCGGTGCGACGATGGCGTTTGCCGGCCTTGCGGTGGTCACCGCCGCGGCGATCGCGCTGTCGTTCCGCTTCGGGCTGCCCGCCGCGATCCTCGGACTGGTCGGCGGGTTCGCCGCGCCGCTGCTGGTTGGTGGCGAGGAAGCGAACGTGCCGCTGCTCGCGCTCTACCTCGCGCTGGTGACCGCCGGGCTGACCTGGACCGGGCGCCAGCAGCATCGCAGCTGGCTCGCGATCGCGGCGCTCGCGGGCGGCCTCGGCTGGGGCGTGATGCTGCTGCTGTCGGGCGTGTCGAGCGATTTCGATACGATCGCGCTGGGCTCCTATCTCGTGCTGCTCGGGGTGGTCCTGCCCGCGTTCACTTCGAAGACAGAGGGGCCGCGCTGGATCCGCGTCGGGGCGGCGGCGATCGCGTCGTTGCAGCTGGCGGCGATGGTGGCCGACGGCGGCTTCGCGCCGCTCGCCTGGTCGCTCTATCTGCTGATCGGCGCGGCGCTCGCCTTCTTCGGCTGGCGCGAGCCGCGCATGCGCGAGGCGAATGCGATCGCCGCCGCGATCGGGCTCGGGCTCGCCTCGCTGTGGCCCGATCCGGGCGAGAGCGAGTTCGCGCTGGTCCTCGGCGGCATGACGGCGGTGTTCGCGCTCGTCCCGCTCGCCGCGGTCTGGCGCGACCGGGCGCGGCTGATCGATTTCCTCCAGGTTTCCGGTTTCGCGCTGCTTGCCGGCGCGGTGACGTGGCAGCATTTCGCACGCGCCGATGTCGAACTCACGATCGCGCTGATCGTGTTGGGCTTCGCACTGCTTCCGGCCATGGCCGCGTGGTTGCGCTGGCCGCCGCGCGACGCCGACCTGCCGCCATCGGCAATGGTTTCGGTCGGGGCGGCAGCGGTCGCGCTGTTCGCCGCCGGTCTGATCGCCACGCCCGCCTGGGCCGCGCCGCTGGTCGGCGCAGCGGTGACCGCAGGCCTGCTCGCGCTCGGCAGCGGGCGCGACGATCGCAGCTTGCTCGCCCTCGCCTGGGCCTCGGCGCTGGCCGGGCTGTTCGCCCTGTTCACATGGGATTCGCTCGATGGCGAACTGTACGCTCTCATCCAGGGAGGCGGGGAAAGCGATTACCTTATGTCGCCGCTGCGCTGGGCGGCCGCGACCGGCACCTTCGCGTGGCTGGCCCTGCGTGAGGACATTGCGATCGGGCGCCGCGTCGCGGAGATGGTCGCTGCGGCGAGCCTCTACGCCTTCGCCGCGCAGCTCCTGCCGGGCGAAGCGCTCGCCTGGTTCGCCGCGCTGGCGGCAATCGCGGCGAGTTTGGCATGGCCGGGGAGGCGCGTCGGCTGGACGGTGCTGTTCGCGATTGCCGGCCTGTGGGCGACCCCCGGCGTGGCGATCTGGCTCGGCCACGGGCTGGAAGCGCTTGCGGGCATACCGATGTTCGTCGCCGAACCCGGCGCGATCGCGGATGTGGCGCTCTATGTGCTGCCGCTGGTCGCTTGCGCCGCGCTGGCGATCCTGCAGCGCGAGGGCCGGCTGGGGCAACTCCGCTACGCTGCGTGGGCCGCGGGCGGCACTGCAGCGCTGTGCGCGGCGCATATTGCGTTCAAGCAGGTCTTCGCCATCGGGACCGAGACGGAATTCGCAGCGCTCGGAATGGCCGAACGCTTCGTGTGGCAGGCGCTGCTGCTGGCGGGTGCCGCAGCGATCTGGCGTCTGGCGCGCGAGAAGAGCTGGGCCCGACCGGCGGTCGGCGGCCTCGTCGCCGTCGCGCTGCTGCATTTCGCGATCTTCTCCCTCGGCTGGCACAACCCGCTGTGGGCGGTGCAGCAGGTCGGGCCGTGGCCGCTCGTCAACTGGCTGGTTCCCGCCTATGCCACCGGTCTCGCCGCGCTGCTCGCGCTGCGCGGTGCGGCGCGCGAAAGCTATGCGGCGCTGCGCCCGCTGGTCGATACGGGGATCATGGTAGTGATCGGCCTGTTCGCACTGTCCGAGCTGCGCCACGTCTTCGCGGGGACGGTGCTGGTTTCGCCGCCGGTCGACCAGGCCGAGGACCTGCTCCGCTCGCTGCTCGGCATCGTGCTCGCGATCGGCTTCCTGCTGTGGGGATCGCGCAGCGGCGAGCGCAGCTGGCGGATCGGTTCGCTGGTGCTGATGCTGCTCGCGGTGGGCAAGGTGTTCCTGTTCGACGCCGCCGGGCTCGAGGGGCTGGCGCGGATCGCGTCGTTCATGGCGTTGGGCTTCAGCCTGATCGGAATCGGCTGGTTCTACAAGCGGCAGTTCGCGCGCGATCCGGGCTGAGCGAAGGATATTGCGAACGGTCGGGCGGATGTCACCATCGCGTCACATAACGGCGGCATTTCCCTCGGTGCACAGGGAATCTGCCGACCGTGACCGTGATCAACATCTTCCTCACCGACGAGCTCGGCGAAACGCTGGATGATTTCGTTCACGACGAGCGCCGCTTCACCTTCGCGCGGCTCGGATCGGACGGGCCGCGGCAGCTGGTCGAAGGGCCCGCCTACGTGTTCGTCGACTGGGTGATGGACGACATGGCCGGGCTCGAAATGTGCCGCCGCCTGCGCGCCGACCAGCGGATGGGCGATTCGCATGTCACCATGGTACTCGAAAGCGACGATATCGAGGACCGGCGACGCGCGCTCAAGGCGGGCGCGGACGATTACCTCGTCGGCCCGCTCGACCGGACGACGGTGCTCGACCGGGTGCTGGCGCTGCAGTCCGAGCGCCAGCCGCGCCACGCGACGCAGCGGCTCGAATTCGGTCCGCTGGTGATCGACATGGCCGCGCTGCAGGCCCGCTGGGCGGGCGAGCCGGTGCAGCTGCGTCCGAACGAATTCCGCCTGCTGCGCTATTTCGCCGAGAATGCCAACCGCGTGCTCTCGCGCGAGGAGCTGATCTCGGGGCTCGGCAAGCAGGAACCGCCGATCGACGAGCGCACCGTCGATGTCTGGGTCGGCCGCCTGCGCCGCGCGCTCAAATCGGCCGGCGCGGGCAATCCGCTGCGGACGGTGCGTTCGCTCGGGTATGTGTTCGATCTGGTTTGAGGGTGATACCCGTTCGCGAGCCCCGCTCCCGACCAAGTTGAATCGTCATGCTGAACTCGTTTCAGCATCCATCTCTCCGCTTGCACCGTCCGTACCGGTGGCGAGATGGATCCTGAAACAAGTTCAGGATGACGAATTCGGTAAGCGACCGGTTTCGAAGTCGAAGGGCGCAGCGCGCAAGCCTTAAAACTCCGTCGAAATCCCGATCGAGAAGGACGTGCCCTTCTCGTAGCTGTTGATCTCGATCCGGTTGGTGCCGTTGGTCTGGAATTCGAAATTATCGCGCCCGGTGATGTTGCGCGCTTCGAGTTCCAGCTCGAAAGGCTGCCTGAACAGCTTGATCACCGAGCGCGCGACCAGGTCGATCGTCAGGCCTGGGTCCTCGACCACGTCGGGCTGCTGGAAGCCGCGGCTGGTCACCCGGTCGCTGCCGTAATTGAACAGCACGGTGAACTGTTGCAGCTTGTCCTGGTCCTCGAGGCTGATCTGCACGTTGGCGATATGATCGGACTGGCCGGTCAGCCGGTCGCCGTCGTCGAAATACTGCGTCGCATCGCCCATGCCGTTGGGCGGGACGAAGGTGATGTCGCCGGCCTGCACCTTGATGTCCGACTGGGTGTAGGTGTAGTTCGCCCGCACCACGAAGTCCTTGGCCTGGAAGAAGCCGCCCCAGTCGTAGAGCGGGAAGGCCTTCTGCAGCTCGATCTCGCCGCCGTAGATCTGCGCCTCGGGCGCGTTGGCGTAGCTGGTGATGAATCCGCCGCCGGCCTGCGCGAGGATGAAGGCTTCGATCGGATTGTCGATCTTCTTGTAGAAGCCGGCAATGCTGACCTTGTCCTGCCCGCCCATGTAGTATTCGAGCCGCGCCTCGGCGTTGAGCAACTCGCTGTCGACCAGGAACGGGTTGCCGCGGAAGGTGCGGTTGCTTTCGGGATCGAAATAGACCTGCTCGACCAGCTCGCGGAATTGCGGGCGGGCGATGGTCTTCGATCCGGCAAGCCGGACCTGCAGGTCGTCGGTGGCGAGCCAGGTGACGGTTACGCCGGGCAGCCAGTAATCGTTGTTCAGATTGGTCGCGGTCGCCCCGACGATCGGCGTGTTGAAGACGCTCTGGTCGAGCGCGACCGACTGCTTTGCATCCTCGTAGCGCACGCCCGCCTCGATCGTCAGCGCATCGACCGGAACCCAGGTGAACTTGCCGTAGCCGGCATGGATCTCGAGCGCGGCGTCGAACACCGGGAAGGCGGTCGCCTCGTTGAGCGTGATGTCGAACAGCGCCAGCGTCGCGCCGTTGATGATGTCGCCCGGGCGGCGCAGGCCGATGATCGGGATCAGCCGCGGGTCGGGCGTGAAGGTGTAGGTTTCGCCGGTATCGGGATCGGTCAGTTCGAGCGGCACCGCTTCGGCCCGCGGGATGAATTCGCGCCGCGACGAGCGGCGGTCGGTGTCCGTATAGGCGTAGCCGACGGTGGCGTTGAGCCGCGAATTGACCTCGTAGCTGAGGTCGATGCCGCCGTACCACAGCTTCTCGGTCAGGTCGTCGAACGAGACGCTGGAGAGGCCGGTGCCCGAAGCCTGGTTGAGATAGACCGCATATTGCTCGCCGACCGAATCGATCACGTCGGGCGTGTCGTCGGGGACGTTGGTGCGAGTATAGACGAAGGTCGCGTTGAACGGCGCCTCGCGATCGGTCTGCGCGAAGCCGCCGCGCAGGTCGAGCGAGAATGGCCCGAACTCGAACTCGCCGACGATCTGCGAATCCATCAGCTGGCGTTCGAACCAGGCGGTGTTCTGCGTGAGAAAGTCGAACCCGCTCGCGCCCTGGAGGAAATCGGTGCCCTCGCCGAGCCGCGCGGTCTTGAGCGTGTCGCGGATATAGACGTTGGTCCAGCGGATGGTGTGATCGCCGAGGTCGAGGCCGAAGCTGAGCAGCCCGTTCACCAGCACGTTGTTGTCGGTGATGAAGGTGGTGAAATCCTGGTTGACCGTCGACAGGTCCTGGTTCGCCTGTTGCGAACGGACCGAGCGGTTGCGCCACGAATTGGAGATCGCCGCGGTCGCGAGAATGCCGAAATAGCGGCCGTCTCCGATTTCGAACGAGGTGCCGCCGGTCAGCGAGGCGGAGAAGTTCGCCGGCAACTTGCTGCTCTTTTGCAGCGTGACGAGGTTGAGCGGGAAGATCTGCGCCGCAATGCCTTCCTGCGTCGCGACCGACGTGTCCTCGATCCGCTCGCCGCTGTCGATGAAGGCCTGCAGGTTGGAGGGGATGTCGCGATTGCCGTTGTCGAAGCCGAACTTGTCCCAGTCGGAGCCGAAATAGGTCAGGCCGTTCTCGAACGTGGTCTCGGTGTCGCCGCCACCGCTGATGCCGATCTTGAGGAAGCTTTCCTCGGGCACGGCGCGGGTGGTGAGGTTGATCACGCCGCCGCCGAATTCGCCCGGGAAATTGGCCGAATAGGTCTTCTGCACCAGCGAGGAGGCGATGACGTTGGTCGGGAAGATGTCGAGCGGGACCACGCGGCTCAATGGCTCGGGGCTCGGCAAGGGCAGGCCGTTGAGCAGCGCGAGCGAGTAGCGATCGCCGAGACCGCGGACATAGACGCGCCCGTTGCCGACCACCGACAGGCCGGTGACCCGGGTCAGGGCGCCGGCGATGTCGCCTTCGCCGGTACGTGCGATATCCTCGCTCGAGAGGACGCTCAGCACCTGCCCCGAATTGCGCGAGATGTCGCGCGGGCCGCGCCGGCCGGTGACGACGATGGCGCCGCCGGGAACCGAAATCTCGGTATCCTCGACCTCTTCCTCTTCGGGATCGGCGGCCGGATCGATCTGTTCGAGCGCCTCTTCCTCGGCCGCCTCGGTGCTCGGGTCGTTGCCGGGCGGGACGCCCGGCGTGTCCTGGGCGAATGCCAGTGTCGGGGAGGTAAGCGCAGTACCAAGCAGCAAGATTCCCGCCAGACGCGTGCCGGTCGACATCGTGAGAGCCCCTCAATCAGAATTACAGAACATTTCGTCGGGGTCGGTGGCCGGAACCCGCGGTGCCCGGTGAGGCGCCGCTCCGCTCCGGCCACGCGCCTCAATCAGTAGACCGGGATGAGCGTGCAATCCCCGTTCGAGCTGCCGAAGCTCACGGTCGAGGAATTGCAGGTCCAGTCCTGATACCAGGTGTCGTTGCCGTCCTGGACCGCGCCGATATAGGTCGTGGTGTCGAAGAAGCCCGACAGCGTCGCCGCGTCGATCGGCGTGACCCCGTTCTCGTTGGTGCCGTTGATGAACACCCCGGTCAGCGTGATGGTGAAGTTCGAGTTGTTCTGACCCGAGTCAGCGATGAAATCGTCCTGCACCTGCTGGTCGCTGGGGTTGGTGTTGCCGCGGTTCGGGCGCGCCGGATCGCAATCGCCGACCACCGCGAAGTAGTCCGGATCGGCGGCGAAGGTTTCCGGATCGTCGATGCGGATACAGGTCTCGGTATCGGTATCCATGACGCCGTTGGCGAGGACCAGCTTGGGGCCGCCGCGGGCGCGCACGACCTGCGAGTTGGCGGTGCTGCGCTCGACGAAGGTGAAGTTCGCCACTTGCAACACGGTCTGCGGGATCGCCGCGGACGGCGTCGCCGCCTCGTCGGGCGAGTCGAGCTCGATCAGGTTGTCGCCGCCCGACGTGCGCTGGACGCCGATCACGAACTGCATGTTGGCCTTGGCGCCCGAGTCGACGTCGATCGTGTCGTCGTCGGCGCCGACCGCGACGACGTATTTCATGTTCACCGAGCCGCCGAAGAATTCCATCCCGTCGTCCGAGCTGTTGAACGACATGAAGTGATCGAAGGTGGTGCCGGTGCCGACGCCGCCGGTGGTGAGCGATTGCAGCTCGCGGTTGGGCGCGAGGCTGAAGCCCGAATAGCGGATCTGGACGTAGCGGATCGAGCCCGAGCTGTCGGCGGAGTCGTTGCCGCCGAACAGCGTGGTCGTCGAAGCGCCCTCGAGCTCCTGCTCGCAGGTCGCGTTGGTGTTGGGCGAGCCGGCGGTGTTGAACCCGCCGACGCGGCAATCCGCCACCGGCGCGCGGCCGAGCAGCACGACGCCGCCCCACTGGCCGATCGATTCGTCGGTGCTAAGGCCGAGCACGTTGTCGCGGCTGGTGAACACGATCGGCCGGTCTGCGGTGCCGTTGGCGATCAGCTGGTTGCCGCGATTGGCAACCAGGAACGAGCGGCCGGTGCCGCCATAGACGGTGACGCCGGGGGCGATGGTCAGCTCGACTTGCGAGCCGGTGCTCGAAAAGCCCTGGTCGGTGCCGATGTCGACCCGGCCGGGCAGCGAATAGAGCAGGCCCTCGATATAGGGCAGGCTGTCGTCGGCATCGACGAGAGCCGGGAGTTCGCAGACGCGGTATTCGCCGGTCGGGCCGCTGATCGTGCCCGCATCGTTGAGGCCGCCGGTCGAATTGATCGTCGGGCAACCGGCTGCCGGCGTGACCAGCGTGGCGGTCGGCGGCGGCGGGGGCGGCGGGGGCGGCGGCGGGTTGGTGATGTTGACGTTGACGTCGCCGGAGGTGCCGGGCGAGACGATTTCATCGGCCCCGCAGCCGGTGATCATCACCAGGCCACAGCCGAGAACGATAGTACGGCTAAGATTTTTCACGAGCTTACGGTCCCCTCAAATGCCGAGAATCGGTGGTTGCGAGATTTCGATCGCGGTCCGGGGACTAAGCGCGGCGCGTGACAGTTTCTTTTCAGCAGCGCGATAATTTCGGAAACAATATTACAACCGTTGCATGACAATTATGACACGAGAGCGCAGTAATGTTACAGTGAGTGAACGAGGTAAATAGCTGAAAATAAAAAGGTTCGTTCTCCTACGTTACAAAATAATGACAATATTTCATTTTTGTTGCAGTGGCGCGTCGGCAGGCGCATTCTCCCCTCACGAAACAAAGCCACAGGGAGATGTGCGATGGCTTTCACGGTGATTGCCGGTCTGGTTCTGGCGCAGGCATCGGCCGCCGTTCCGGAGGTCGGCTTCGAGGAACTGTCCGAGGGCCGCAACCAAGCCGCGATAGTAGAGATCGAGCTCAATTCCGAACTCGACGCCGACGATCCGGCGCGGCTCATCAATCTGGGAATCGCGCATGCGCGCGAGGGACGCGCCGAGCAGGCACGCGAAATGTTCCGTGCTGCGCTGCGCTCGGACACCCCGTTGCGGCTCGAGACCGCCACCGGCGACTGGGTCGATTCGCGCACGCTGGCGCGGCAGGCGCTGGCGATGCTCGATCGCGGAGAATTCGCCACTCCCGCGCGAGTCGCGGCGCGCTGACGGCAACCGCCCGATCCCGTTCGAGCTTTCGCGCGGCCCGTCCGGTTTCCCCGGGCGGGCCGCGCCCTATTGCGGACCAATTGAATCGCTACAGTCCGTTTCGAGTTTCGCTGAAGCGATAGCGGCACCGGCCCACGCCCCCACCCGGCCACCCATAGGATACTACGGTCGGGGTAGCCGGGTGGGGAGCGGGCCGGTGCCGTTTCAACGAAGCCGACAGTAATGCAGGCCGAAAACCGCCAATCGTTCAGGTTGCTGTCACCGGCTTGTCATGTAGGGTGCGCAAAGGGATCGGACGGAGGGTTCGATGATTCTCAGAACCTCGGCCTGCTTCGCCATTATGTTGGGGTTGGCCGTGACTGCGTCGCCGGTACGGGCGGACGTGATGGAAATCGATGCTGACGGTGCACGCTGGATTGCCGGCGCGCAGGCGGCTGCGCCGGCCGAAAGCACGGGTGTCGAAGCAGGCGTCGCAGCGGTCGAATTGTCCGCCGACTACGCCGTGCCCGAAGGCGCGATCGCCGATCCGCAAGCGCACGCCGCGCTGGTCCCGCAGCTCTATTCGGCCAAGGTGCGCGAACTCGCGCAGCGCTTCGATCTCAGCCCGGCGCTGATCGAGGCGGTGGTGTGGCAGGAAAGCCGCTGGCGCGAGAACGCCGTCTCGCCCGTGGGCGCGCGCGGCCTCGCGCAGCTGATGCCCGGCACCGCGCGCTATCTCGGGGTCGATCCCGACGATCCCTACGCCAATCTGGAGGGCGGGGCGCGCTACCTGCGCGAACAGCTCGACCGTTTCGACGGCGATCTCGAGCGCGCGCTCGCCGCCTACAATGCCGGGCCGGGCCGGGTCGAACGCGCCGGCGGCATCCCGCGCATCCGCGAAACCCAGCTTTACGTCGCCGCGATCATGCAGCGGCTGTCGAACCATTCCCGTACCGAGAACCCGTAAGGACGCCTTAGCAATATGAAATCGATTACCCGTCTTTCCGCGCTTGCGCTGTTCCTGTCGCCGACCGCCGCCTTCGCGCAGCAGGTTGCCGATCCGCAGGGTTCGGGCCCGATCGTCGCCGCGCTCGCCTGGCTGCAGGGCACGCTGCTGGGCAATGTCGCCACCGCGGTCGCGGTGATGGCGGTTGCCGCGGTCGGCTTCATGATGCTCACCGGACGGCTCAACTGGCGCTTCGGCGCGACCGTGATCATAGGCGTCTTCATCCTGTTCGGGGCGGGCACGATCGTCGCCGGCATCCAGAGCGCGGCGGGGGGCTGACGTGGCCGAAGCGCTGATCCGCCACCCGGTCCACCGCGCGCTGACGCGCCCGCAGATGTTCGCGGGGGTGACCTTCAACTATTTCATCATCAACCTCGCGGTGACGACGGAAATCTTCCTCATCACCGGCAGCTGGTGGGCGCTGCTCGCCGCGGTCGCGATGCACGGTATCGGCTATTTCGCCTGCCTGCGCGAGCCGCGCTTCTTCGACCTGTGGATCACCCGGGTGAGCAAGTGCCCGCGAGTGAAGAATTTCAAGCGCTGGGGCTGCAACAGCTACGCCGCCTAGTTCGGGCCTGGGAGGGCCGCACATCGCATGACCAAGTGGATCGGAGCCGCAAGCTGGAGCGCCAGGGAAGCCCGCGCGGGCGACCGGCTGCCCTATGCGCGCCTGCTCGACGAGAACACCATGCTGCTGCGCGACGGCTCGGTGATGACCGCGCTGCAGGTGCCCGGCCTGCTGTTCGAGACCGAGGACAGCGACGCGCTCAACGCGCATGCGGCGACGCGCGAAGTGGTGCTGCGCTCGACGCTCGATTCGCGCTTCGTGCTGTATCATCACGTCGTCCGCCGCCGGGTCGAGGTCGAGCTCGACGCCGAGTTCCCCGACCCGCTCAGCCGCCATATCGATGCGCGCTGGAAGGAAGGGCTGGCTGGCGGTTCGCTGTTCGTCAACGATCAGTTCGTCACCATCATCCGCCGCCCGGCGCGCGGCAAGGCGGGGCTCGCCGAGCGGGCGTCGAAGATGCTCAGCCGCCGCAAGAGCGAGGGCGCCGAGGCCGATCCCAAGGATATCCGCAGCCTGAAAGCTGCCGCGACCGGGCTGGTCGCCGCGCTACAGCCCTACGGCGCGTCGCTGCTGGGTGAATATGTCGGCCCGAGCGGCGGCACCAATTCGGAGCTGCTGGAACTGCTGTCGGCGCTCTATAACGGCGAGATGCGCCCGGTCCGCCGCCCGGGCGAGGACAGCGATATCGGGCAGATGCTGCCCTATCGCCGCACCAGTTTCGGGCTCGACGCGATGGAGCAGCGCGGTTCGGGCGCGGCCGATTTCGCCTCGATGATCAGCCTCAAGGAATATCCCGACGCGACTTCGCCCGGCCTGCTCGACCCGCTGCTGCGGCTGCCCTGCGAGCTGATCGTCACCGAGACCTATGCCCCCGCCGAGCGGACCACCGCGCGCGAGCGGATGGATCTCGCGCTCCGCCGCCTCAAGTCTGCCGACGAGGAAGCGCGCGCCGAGCGCGCCGACATGCTCGCCGCGCGCGACGAGCTCGGCAACGGCGCGGTCGGCTTCGGCGACCATCACCTGACCATCCAGGTGCGCGAGCGCGACCTGTCGCGGCTCGACGACGCGACCGCCACTTGCGCCGCCGCGCTAGCCGATACCGGCGCGATCGCAGTGCGCGAGGACACCAATCTCGAACCGGCCTTCTGGGCGCAGTTCCCCGGCAACGAGCACTACATCGTCCGCCGAGCGCTGATCTCCTCGGCGAATATGGCGAGCTTCGGCTCCCTGCACGGGATGGCGCTGGGTTCGGCCGCGAACAACCACTGGGGCGAGGCGGTGACGCTGCTCCAGACCACCAGCTCGACCCCGTTCTTCTTCAACTTCCACCACGGCGACCTCGGCAATTTCTCGGTCATCGGCCCGTCGGGCTCGGGCAAGACGGTGGTGATGAATTTCCTCGCCGCGCAGGCGCAGAAGTTCAAACCGCGCACGATCCTGTTCGACAAGGATCGCGGCGGCGAGCTGTTCGTGCGCGGGATCGGCGGGCGTTACGACCGGATCGCGTCGGGCGAGCCGACCGGCTTCAACCCGCTCGCGCTGCCCGATACGGCCGCCAACCGCGCCTTCCTGCGCGACTGGCTCGGCGTGCTGCTCAAGGCCGAGGGGCCGGAGGAAGAGCAGGCGATCGCGCATGCGGTCGACGCGGCCTACGGCAACGATGCCGGCCTGCGCCGCCTCAGGCATTTCCGCGAACTGCTCGCGGGTGCGCGGCGGCCGCAACCGGGCGATCTGGCCGACCGGCTCGGCCAGTGGATCGGGGAAGGCGAACACGGCTGGCTGTTCGACAATGCCCGCGACGAGCTCGACCTCACGAACCGCGTGCTCGGCTTCGACATGACCGCGCTGCTCGAGAACCCCAGGCTGCGCACGCCGACCATGATGTACCTGTTCCACCGCATCGACGAACGGCTCGACGGTAGCCCGACGATGATCCTGATCGACGAGGGCTGGAAGGCGCTCGACGACGCGGTGTTCGCCGCGCGCATCCGCGACTGGCTCAAGACCTTGCGCAAGCGCAACGCGCTGGTCGGCTTCGCCACGCAGAGCGCGCGCGACGCGCTCGAAAGCCGCATCTCGACCGCGCTGGTCGAGCAGACCGCGACGATGGTGTTCATGCCCAACAGCCGCGCGCGGGCGGAGGATTATTGCGACGGTTTCGGGCTGACCGAGCACGAGCTGGCGCTGATCCGCTCGCTCCCGGCGCACAGCCGCTGCTTCCTGATCCGCCAGCCCGATGCGAGCGTGGTGGTGCGGCTCGACCTGTCGGGCGCGCCCGAAGTGCTCACCGTGCTGTCGGGCCGCGAAAGCACCGTGCGCCGGCTCGACCTGCTGCGCGAGGCGGTGGGCGACGATCCGGCCGACTGGTTCCCCGCGCTCACCGGCCATGGCTGGCCCGGCGGTGCGAAGGAAGAAGATATCCCGTTCGATGCGAAGGGCGAGGACACGCCCTTCAGGCAGGCGGCCGAATGAGCTGCCAGCAGGCCATGGACGGGGTCGGCGCGGGTGTCGCCGCGTCGTTGCGCGCGGTCGATTGCGTCGCCAACGACGTGACCACGCAGGCCTTCGGACGGCTGTTCGCGCCGGGCGGATCGCTGGTGCCGGTGCTGACCATCCTGCTGACGCTGTATGTCGCCTTCTTCGCGATCAGCCTGCTGCTCGGCCGCTCGCGCCTCGGCGTGCGCTCGCTCACCCCGCGCATGATCACGCTCGGCCTGGTGTTGACCTTCGCCACCTCGTGGCTCGCCTATCAGAGCGTGGTGTGGAACCTCGCCATCGGCGGGCCCGACTGGCTCGCCACGCTCCTCACCGGCAGCGACGGATCGGCGACCGTGGTGTTCGCCGACAAGCTCGACGTCGTGTTCGGCGCGATCCAGCGCGCGAGCGAGGGACAGACCGGCGAGGACATTTCCGCCTTCTCGCCGCCCGGCCTCATGTGGCTCGGTGCGATGCTGCTGTTGCTCGGCACGGTCGGTGTGCTGGTGACCGCGCGGATCGCGCTCGCGGTGCTGGTCGCGCTGGGGCCGATCTTCGTGGTGATGGCGCTGTTCAACGGCACGCGCGGCCTGTTCACCGGTTGGCTCAAGGGCGTGGTCATGCTCGCGCTGACGCCGGTCTTCGCGGTGCTCGGCGGCAGCGTGATGCTCGAAATCGCGGTGCCGGTGCTCGCCGCGCTGACCGCGGTGCAGGGCGAACTCAACGCGCAGGCGGCGATGGCCTTCTTCCTCATTGGCGCGGTCCACTGCGCGCTGATGGTGATGGTGATCAAGGTCGCCACCACCATGGTCTCGGGCTGGACGGTGTTCGGCCTCGTCCCCGACCGCGCGGCGAAGGACGAACCCCAATCCGCCCCCGCGCCGGCGCCGGTCGTGCAGCCAATGCAGCAGCCGAACGTGCAGCAACCCGCCCAGTCGCAGGCGCCGCGCCGGGTCGACGTGGCGGGCGTCGCGACCGCGGTTGCCGCCAACGATACCGGCCCGGTCCCGGTCACGACGGTGCGCGATACCAAGGTGGTATCTCTCGCTTCAGGCGGGGGTCAGGTACAACCGCTTAGCAATGCAACGTCGCGCACCCGCGGAATCGGCAACCGGTTCCGCTCGGCAGGCGCACGTTCTACGGAGAAACTGAAATGAAACGCGCAGCTCTGCCCGCGCTCCTCCTGTTCGCCCTCGCAGCTCCGGCGCACGCGGACGATCCGCGGCTGGTCGAGCGGATGTACGATCCGGCCACCGTGGTCACCATCGAAGGCAAGACCAAGGTCCAGGCGACCATCCAGTTCGGCGACAACGAATCGATCGAGAACGTCGCGATCGGCGATTCGAACGCGTGGCAGGTGACGCCCAACAAGCGTGCCAACCTGCTGTTCGTGAAACCGCTGTCGCCGACGGCCAGCACCAACATGACGGTGGTCACCAATCGGCGCACCTACCTGTTCGATCTCGTCGCGAGTCCGCGCGCCAAGCCGCTCTACGTGCTCAAGTTCACCTATCCGGACGAGCCGGAAGATGACGGGACACAGCTCGCCGCCGCGCCCGAAGGGGCCAGCACTGTCGAGATGGCGGCGGCGACCGATCCCTATGCCGTCGCCGATCCCGCCGAACTCAATTTCGCCTGGTCGGGCAAGGGCGACAGCGAACTGCTGCCGGCGCGCACATACGACGACGGCAATGCGACATTCCTGACCTGGCCCGCGGGCCAGCCCGTTCCGGCGATCCTGATCAAGGATCACGAGGGCACCGAGGGTCCGGTCAATTTCACCGTGCGCGGAGACACCATCGTCGTCGACGGGGTGCCGCGTGAAATCGTGCTGCGTTCGGGCGACGACACCGCAACGCTTGTCAATTCCGGGCCGGTCCGGCCCGTTGCTACCGGGGAGGGTTGATTATGCGCCTTGCCATGCGTCTTCCGGCCAGGAAGGGCGATGACGGAATCGCCAACGATACCGATCCGCGCGAAGGTGCGGATGCCGAGGTCATCGATCTCGCCAGCCGCAACGCCTTTCCTTCGGTTACCCAGCGCAAGGGCGGGTCCGACGGGCTCGGGCTCGCCGCGGGCGTGGCGGTGGTCGCGCTGCTCGGCGCGGTGACCTTGTGGGGAATGAACTCGGCCCGGATGGCACCGCCCGAAGGCGTCGGCGGCCAGCAGGATGCGCCGCAACAGGCAGCCGCGGTTCCTGCGCCGGTCGTTCCCGATGCTGCGATCACCCCCGCGAATGGCGGGCAGGCGGGACAGTCGGTGCGGTTCGATCCCGCGCCGCAGCCGGTCCTCGCCAACGATCCCGGCGCGGCGCAGGGGTTGGCGGTCAATCCCTATTCGAGCCCGACCGTGGTGTTCGATGCGAGCGCGCTTCCCTCTTCGGCCGGAGCGGGTGCGGTCGCTGCACCGGGTGCCGCAACGGGTGAAGCCGGCCCGACCAGCGTCGGCGGCTCGGCGGGCGATTTCGCCGCCAAGATCGGCGGCGTGGGCGGCGGCCCGGCCACTGCCAAGGCGATGGTCGATCCGGCCACCACGGTGACGCAGGGCACGTTGATCCCGGCGATCCTCGAGACCGCGATCGACACCGACGTGCCCGGCTATGTCCGTGCGGTGGTGAGCCAGGATGTGCGCAGCTTCGACGGCAAGAACGTGCTGGTGCCGCGCTCCTCGCGGCTGATCGGCCAGTACCAGTCGGGCGTGCAGGGCGGGCAGAAGCGCGCCTATGTCATCTGGACCCGGCTGATCCGCCCCGACGGCGCTTCGGTCAACCTGCAATCGCCCGCGGTCGGCTTCGACGGCACCACCGGGCTCGAGGGCAAGGTCAACAGCCACTTCTTCAAGCGCTTCGGCTCGGCGATGCTGCTGTCGGTGGTTGGCGGATTGTCCGCGATCGGCTCGGGCGGCACCTCGCTGGTGCTGGGCGGGGCGAGCCAGTCGGCCGCCAGCGTGGCGGCGCAGCAGGACAGCCAGATCGGCCCGACCATCCGGGTGCGGATGGGCGAACCGATCCGCGTCTTCACCGCGCGCGATCTCGATTTCTCGCAGGTGCCCGCCGTCAAGTAACCGATGGCCGCCGACATCCATCCCTTCCAGCAGGGCGAGGAAGAGACCTCGCCGATGCCCGAGGGCGAGCGCAGCGTCTATCTCGACGCCTATCTCGCCCCGTTCCGGCCATGGCTCGACCGCGACACGGTGACCGAGATCATGGTCAACCGCCCGGGCGAGGTGTGGATCGAGGATGCCGCCGATCCGGGCATGAAGCGGGTCGAGACGCCGCATATCGACGACATGCTGGTCCAGCGGCTCGCCGAGCAGGTCGCGCGGGTCAGCCACCAGGGAATCAACCGCGAGCATCCGCTGCTCGGTGCGACGCTGCCAGACGGCGCGCGCATCCAGTTTTGCGGTCCGCCGGCGGCGCGCAAGCACTGGACCATGGCGATCCGCCGCCACCGCCGGCTCGACCTGCCGCTCGACGCCTACGACACCGGGCCGCTGGGCAAGGCCGAAGCGACGCCGATGCCCGATCCGCAGGCCGAACCGGTCGCATACCTGCGCGAGGCGATCCGCCAGCGCCGCACGATCCTGATCTCGGGCGGCACCAGCACCGGCAAGACCACCTTCCTCAACGCGATGCTCGGCGAGATTCCCGCGGGCGAGCGGGTGATCCTGGTCGAGGATACGCCCGAACTGCGGCTGCCCGGCGAGAACGGGGTCGGGCTGGTCGCGGTCAAGGGCGAGCTGGGCGAGGCCAAGGTGACCGCCAACGAATTGCTGCAGGCTGCGCTGCGGCTGCGCCCCGACCGCATCGTGCTCGGCGAATTGCGCGGCGCGGAAAGCGTCAGCTTCCTGCGCGCGATCAACACCGGGCACCCGGGCAGCTTCTCGACCATCCACGCCAATTCCCTGCGCGGCGCGCTCGAACAGCTCTCGCTGATGGTGATGCAGACCGGCATCGGCCTGTCGCGCCACGACACCATCGCCTACGCCGCCTCGGTGATCGACGTGATCGTCCAGCTCGGCCGCGACGGCGAGGGCAAGCGCGGTATCACCCAGATCGCGGAAAGCAGGACCCTGCTCGACGAGATCGAATAGTCTGACAGGATTGTGTCAACGCGGCCTGCATGATTTACAGGCGCGATGGAGAACGCAAAGCCGCCCCGGGCGATTCCCGCGCAAACCGAACTCCCACCGGAGATGCCAAGGGCGATGGCGAGCCAGGCCGAGCAGATCGAGGACAATGAAAGCGCGTCCGAGCCGGATGCCGCCGAGCGCTACGTCAATCGCGAGCTGAGCTGGCTGGCATTCAACGAGCGCGTGCTGGCGGAGGCATCGAACGAAGACTATCCGCTGCTCGAACGACTGCGCTTCCTGTCGATCTCCGGCAGCAATCTCGACGAATTCATGATGATCCGCGTCGCCGGGCTGATCGGGCAGGTCCAGCGCGGGATCGGCCGCACCGCGATCGACGGGCAGACCCCGTCGCAGCAGCTCGCCGCGATTCGCGAACGCGTGCGCGCGCTCAACGACGAGCAGCAGCGCGTATGGGTCGAACTCAAGGACAAGCTCGCCGAAGCCGGCATCCATATCGCCGACGAAAAGCGCGTCGAACAGACCGCCTACGACTGGCTGCGGACCTATTTCGTCGAGGAGATCGCGCCGATCGTCACCCCGCAGGCGATCGACCCGGCACACCCGTTCCCGTTCGTCATGAACGGCGGCACCGGCATCCTGTTCACGCTCGAACGCGAAAGCGACGGCGAGGCGATGATTTCCATGGTGCTGATCCCGCCCGCGCTCGCGCGCTTCGTCCGCGTGCCGGGCGAGGAGGCGATCTATGTCAGCGTGGAAAGCCTGATCAAGCGCTTCGCCGACCATCTCTTTCCCGGTTTCGCGATCCTCGGCGACGGTACCTTCCGGGTGTTGCGCGACAGCGATATCGAGATCGAGGAAGAGGCCGAAGACCTCGTTCGCACCTTCCGCAGCGCGATCCAGCGCCGCCGCCGCGGGCAGGTGATCCAGCTCGAACTCGAAGCCGACATGGACGAGCGCGCCGAACAATTGCTGCGCGACGAGCTCGGCGTGCGCGACGCGATGGTGCTCGACAGCGAGCAGTTCGTCGGCATTGCGGGCCTCGCGGGCGTGGTCGACGAGGATCGCACCGACCTCAAATTCCTGCCCTACACCCCGCGCTATCCCGAGCGCATCCGGGAGCACGACGGCGATTGCTTCTCCGCCATCCGCGCCAAGGATATCGTCATCCACCACCCGTACGAAAGCTTCGAGGTGGTGGTCGATTTCCTCCTCCAGGCCGCGTCCGATCCCGGCGTGGTGGCGATCAAGCAGACGCTCTACCGCGCCGGCAACCAGTCGCCGGTCATCGCGGCGCTCATCGCGGCGGCGGAAAACGGCAAGTCGGTCACCGCTGTGGTCGAGATCAAGGCGCGCTTCGACGAGGAGCAGAACCTGTTATGGGCCTCCCAGCTCGAACGCGCCGGGGTGCAGGTGATCTACGGCTTCGTCGACTGGAAGACCCACGCCAAGGTCTCGATGGTGGTGCGGCGCGAGGAGGAGGGGCTGCGCACCTATTGCCATTTGGGCACCGGCAACTACCACCCGACCAATGCCAAAATCTACACCGATTTCAGCTTCTTCACCGCCGATCCGGCGTTCGGGCGCGATGTCGCCAAGCTGTTCAATTTCGTCACCGGCTATGTCGAGCCGCGCGAAACCGAACGCCTCTCGATCTCCCCGATCGGCCTGCGCGCCGAGCTCTACCGCCTGATCGATGCCGAGATCGCCCATGCCGAAGCGGGCAGGCCCGCGGCGATCTGGATCAAGGTCAACTCGCTCACCGACAAGGGCGTGATCGACCGGCTCTATGCGGCCAGCCAGGCCGGGGTCGACATCCGGCTGGTGGTGCGCGGCATCTGTTCGCTCCGGGCCGGCATCCCCGGCCTGTCCGAGCGAATCCACGTCAAGTCGATCATCGGCCGTTTCCTCGAACACAGCCGCATCTACGCCTTCGCCAACGGGCACAAGATGCCCTCGGCGCACAGCCTGGTCTACATCGCCTCGGCCGATTGCATGTCGCGCAATCTCGACCGGCGGGTCGAGACGCTGGTGCCGATCACCAATCGCACCGTGCACGACCAGGTGCTGCAGCAGGTCCTGCTCGCCAACCTGCTCGATACCGAGCAGAGCTGGTTGCAGCACCCCGACGGCAACTACCAGCGGATGGGGCCGGTCAAGAAGCCGTTCAATTGCCACCGCTACTTCATGACCAACCCTTCGCTGTCGGGGCGCGGCGGGGCGCTCAAGGCGGGTCGGGTGCCCAAGCTGGCGCTACGTCGGGGAGCCCGCTGATGGCGCTGGGCGCGCGCAGGATCGATCGCGAGGGCGCCTTTTCGGGCAACAACCCGCAGCGCGCGATCATCGATATCGGCTCGAACTCGGTCCGGCTGGTGCTCTATGGCGGCTCGCTGCGCGCGCCGACCATCCTGTTCAACGAGAAGGTGATCGCGCGGCTCGGCATGGACATGAAGGGCGGCAAGCTCGCCAAGCCCGCCATCCAGCTCGCGCTGCGCGGGATCAGGCGCTATGCGCTGCTGCTGCAGGACCTCGGCATCACCGATATCGAGACCGTCGCCACCGCGGCGGTGCGCGACGCCGAAAACCGCGCCTCGTTCCTCAAGAAGATCCGCGCCACAGGGCTCGAGCCGCGCGTGCTGTCGGGCGAGGAAGAGGCGCGGCTGAGCGCGATGGGTGTCATCGGCGCGTTTCCGGGCGCGGAGGGCGTGGTCGCCGATCTCGGCGGCGGGAGCCTCGAATTCGTCCGCATCGCCGGGGGCGAGTGTTCGATCGGCACCAGCCTGCCGCTCGGCACGCTGCGATTGCCCGATCTCGCCGGGGAGAGCTTTTCCGAAACCTCCAAGGCGCTCGGCCAGATCCTCCGGACGGCCAAATGGGGCAAGCCGATCGAGGCGCCGCTCTATCTCGTCGGCGGAACCTGGCGCGCGCTCGCGGTGCACGAGATGGGCCGGCGCAAGGAGGTGCTGACCGATCCGCACGGTTTCGAGCTCTCGCTCGAGGAGGCGCGCAGCCTCGCGCGCGGAATCGCCAGGACCGATTTCGATACACTGCGCAAGAACCCGCGCATTTCGACCCAGCGCGCCGAATTGCTGCCGAGCGTCGGACCGCTGCTCCACGCCATGCTCAGGAAGATGCAGCCCGAGCGGATCGTCTTCTCCTCGTGGGGCCTGCGCGAAGGGCTGCTGTTCGACCGGCTGCCGGTGGAGCAGCAAATCCAGGACCCGCTGCTGGCCGGCATGGCGGTGTTCGCCAATATGCGCGGCTGCCCGCCCACGCTTGCCGCGCGCATCGCCGGATGGACGGTCAACGCGATGCCGCCCGGTTGGCCCGGATCGGAGCGGGTCAGGCTGGCGGCGACCAGCCTCGCGCTTGCGTCGATGCAGATCGAGCCGAACTTCCGTCTCGAGATCGCGACCGACTGGGCGTTGCAGAAACGGTGGCTGGCGATCTCGCCCGACGAGCGCGCGATGATGGCCGCCACGGTCGCGGCCAACGGCAACCACTGCGACCTGCCCGAAGCGGTCACTGCGCTGGCCGATCCCGAGCGGCTCGAAGCGGCGATCTGCTGGGGCTTGGCGATCCGCCTGTGCCGACGGATCGGTGCGCGCTCGCGGAGTTCGCTGCAGGCCACGCGGCTGTCGATCTGGCAGGATGAGCTGGTCCTGTCGATCGAGGAAAGCCGCGAGGATCTCTACGGCATGCCGAACGAGAAGGATCTCGGCCTGCTCGCCGACCGCCTCGGCCTCAAGCCGAAGGTGATGATCGTCCCCGACGCGACGATTTCGGTCGAATCCCCGCTCTGACGCGGCGCTCGGCCGGCGATGCAAATTGGCCACATCTGTTTTCGCCGACAATCAAGTTTTCCCGCTGCCCGATCCGGGCTGATCGGGCCGGATGGTCCGTACGCAACCGTTTGACGTAGGGGAAACGGGGGTTTTCGGAATGGCCCGAAGAGATCGACGGTACGATAGATGCTCGAAACGCCGGTATTGCGTAACCCTATTGCCACACGGGCCGGTTGTGATTTAGCATCTTGCCGCAGAAGCCGCACAAAAGACGGCTCGGACAAGGAGAGGACGGATGAGGGTCAAGGCCACCCTGCTCGCCGGTGTTGCCGGCGTCACTTTCGCTATTCCCGCACATGCCCAGGATGCTGTCGACGACACGTCCGAAACGACCGAGGTCAAACCAGCGATCGTCGTTACCGCTCAGCGGCAGGCACAGAGCCTGCAGGAAGTGCCGATCGCGGTCAGCGCGTTCACTGCCGAAGCGCTCGAAGCGCAGCAGATCGAAAATGCGTCCGACCTGCAGCTGACATTGCCCAACGTATCCTTCACCAAGAGCAATTTCACCGCGTCGAGCTTCACCATCCGCGGCATCGGCGACCTGTGTGTCGGCGTCAGCTGCGACAGCGCGACCGCCATCCACCTGAACTCGGCGCCGCTGTTCGGCACCCGCCTGTTCGAAACCGAATATTTCGATCTCGAACGGATCGAGGTGCTGCGCGGGCCGCAGGGCACGCTGTTCGGCCGCAACGCGACCTCGGGCGTGGTCAACGTCGTCACCGCCAAGCCGGACCTCTCGGGCTTCGGGGCCGCTGCCGAGTTCGAATACGGCAATTACAACAGCATCAAGGCCAAGGGCATGGTCAACGTGCCGATCGGCAATGCCCTCGCTGTTCGACTCGCCGGGTTCTACCTCAACCGCGACGGCTATACGACCAACCTGACCAACGGCGACGATATCGACGATCGCGACATGTACGCCGTGCGCGGCTCGATCCGCTTCGAACCGGGGCCGGATACGACCATCGACCTGATGGGCTATTACTTCCGCGAAAACGACAATCGCATGCGTATTCAGAAGCAGCAGTGCCAGCGTGACCCGACCGGCGTGCTCGGCTGCCTCAACAACCGCCGCGATTTCGCCAAGACGAACGCCAATTCGACCTTTACCGGCACGCTGGGTTCGTCCGAATTCCTCGCCATCAACGGCATCCCGTCGACCCTGGGTCTCAACAGCCTCTACGGCCCCGACGCCTATGCCAATTTCCAGGAACCGCAGGACGTCCGCCAGGTCCGCACCGAGTTCACGCCCACATACTTCGCCGACGAACTCCAGTTGCAGGCGCAGATCGATCACAGCTTCGGTGCGATCAACGTCCATGTCGGCGGCACCTATCAGGAAACCTCGGTCGACTCCCGACAGGACTACAACAACGGCGTCGGCCAGATTCCCAACGCGGCGACCGCCTTCGGAACGCTGCAATTCTTTGCCGCCAACGGCATCCCGACCGGCCTCGCACCGCCCGCTCCGGCCTTCGTGCCCGGTTCGAGCGCGTATTTCACGCCGATCACCTCGGCGCTGTTCCAAGGAGGCAATCTGTGCGTATCGGACGCCAGGCTCGACAATCGCGGCGCCTATGAAGGCTTCGCGCTGTGTACCCCGAACGGGACACAGTTCGACCGTTCCAACCAGGAGAACGAAGCCTGGTCGGTCGAAGGCATCATCAGCTCCGACTTCGACGGGCCGTTCAACTTCCTGGTCGGCGGCATCTATGCCGATTCGAAGGTGCTCGAGAACAGCTATTACGTGAACGCCTTCGCGATCGACTACGTCACCGGCATTCTCGGCACGTTCAATGCGTTCGCTGCGGGCTTGCCGCCGAGCTATCTCGCGACCTCGTTCTTCCGCAACAACACGCAGAGCTTCCAGCTCGAAAGCTTCGGCATCTTCGGCGAGGTCTATTTCGACATAAGCGACCGCCTCAAGCTGACCGGCGGCCTGCGCTACAACGACGACAGCAAGGCGATCACGGCACGCTCGACGCTGGCGAGCTTCCTCAACCCGTTCAGCAATGACGGCGATCCGTTCGATTCGCCCTTCGTCGGCAGTTACGATGCCGATCCTGGGACCACCGGCAACCAGCTGGTCCAGACGCGCGCGGTTTCGTTCGACGAGATCACCGGGCGCCTGGTGCTCGATTACGAAATTTCGGCGGACAGCCACATCTACGCTTCATATTCTCGCGGCTACAAGTCGGGCGGCATCAATCCGCCGTTGCAGCCGATCTTCGCAGTGCCCGACAGCTTCGGACCGGAATCGATCGACGCGTTCGAGATCGGTTCGAAGAACACCTTCATGAACGGGGCGCTGCAGGTCAACGCGACCGCCTTCTACTACAAGTACAAGGACCTCCAGCTGAGCCGCATCATCGCGCGGACCTCGGTCAACGACACGATCGACGCCAATATCTGGGGGCTCGAACTCGAGACGATCATCCGCCCGGACTACAACTGGCTGATCAACATGAACCTCAGCTACCTCAATGCCGAGGTGGCAGGCGACCAGTTCTTCTCCAACCCGCGCGATCCGGGCGGCGGCGATCCCAACGCGGTGATCATCAAGGACATCACCAACGGTGCGCTGTGCGCCGTCACGGGGCCATCGCAGGCGGTCACTGCGGGCTTCGTCACCGCGGTCAATTCGGGTCTGGGCCTGCAGGGGCCGACCGCGTTCCCTTCGGACGCCAACATCGCTTCGACGGGCGCTTTCAGCATCTGCTCCGCACTCGAGGCGAATGCACCTGCCGGGATCAGCGTGCTCAGCCCCGGGGTGCAGGTCAACCTGAAGGGTAACAAGCTGCCGCAGGCGCCCGAACTCAAGGCCTCGATGGGCGTGCAGTACACCGCCGAACTCGGCGGCGACTGGACGCTCGTCCCGCGCGTCGACGTCGCGCTGACCGGCGAGCAGTACGGCAACGTCTTCAACGGCCGGGTCAACCGGATCGAACCGTTCGTCCAGGCCAATGCGCAGATCCAGCTCAACGGGCCGGACAAGCGCTGGTTCGTGCGCGGTTTCGTGCAGAACATCTTCGACAGCGATTCGGTGACCGGCCTCTACGTAACCGATGCCTCGTCGGGCCTGTTCACCAACATCTTCACGCTCGACCCGCGCCGCTACGGCGTCGCGGTGGGCGCGCAGTTCTGACCGCCCGGTTTCGACCGGACAGACGGTCAAGGGGGAGGGAAGGGCCGGGAGCGATCCCGGCCCTTCTTGCATCCGGCTCAGCCCTTGCTCGAGGCGAAAGGCGAGAAGTCGGTATCGGTATCGTAGATCTCGACGCCCTCGGCGGCCTTGAGTTTTCCGACCACGACATAGGTGACCGGCGTCAGCACCGCTTCCCACGCGACCTTGAGCGCCCAGTTGGTGACCATCACGATCATCACGTCGCGCGTCTCCCAGATGCCGAGGAATGCGACCGGATAGAAGATCGCGCTGTCGACCGCCTGCCCGAATACCGTCGAGCCGATCGTGCGGCTCCACAGCGCCTTGCCCCCGGTCCACACCTTCATCCGGGCAAGCACGTAGGAATTGACGAACTCGCCCGCCCAGAACGCCACGATCGAGGCGAGCACGATCCGCGGGACCAGCCCGAACACCTGCTCGTAGGCGTCCTGCCCGGTCCAGCTCGCGGCGGGGGGCATCGCCACCACCGCCCAGCTCATGACAGCCATGAACAGCATCGCCGCGAAGCCGACCCAGATGCAACGCCGAGCCTTGGCATAACCGTACACCTCGGTCAGCACGTCGCCGATCACGTAGCTCAATGGAAAGAACAATATGCCCGCGCCGAAGATGAACATGCCTTCGGGCGCGGGCCACCAGCCTGCGGGCCACCACGGCACGGGCAGGGAGGAGAGCTTGGCGGCCCCGATCACGTTCGAGAGCAGCAGGATGGCGACGAAACTCGCCATGACGATGTCGAAATAACGGAAGCTGCGCGGTTTGCCGGAACCGGTTTCGGCGGGCGGAGGCGGGTTTTCCATGGCGAGGTGACCTATCGCGATTTGCGGCCTGCGAAAAGCGCGCTATTGCGCGGCCTGCGCGCGCCCGTAGCTCATCTGGATAGAGCGCGAGACTTCTAATCTTGAGGCAGCAGGTTCGAGTCCTGCCGGGCGCGCCATTTTCGCCGCAGGCGAAAATAGAAACCGGGCAGACGCCCACATACGGCGTTTCTTTGCGAAAGACGCGAACGTCGATCCTGCCGTGCTCAGTATCCTCCAGATCGAATCGTCATCCTGAACTCGTTTCAGGATCCATTTCGCCACAGCTACGGACAGTGCAGGTGGAAAGATGGATGCTGAAACAAGTTCAGCATGACGGATTGGGGGAAACCCGAACTATTGGCCGCGATTGAGCCCCTTCAGCTTTTCCGCCGTGACGGGGTATCCCGCAGCGTCGGGGATGCAGATCCAGCCTTCGCCGTCTCGTTCCTCGAAGAACGGGGTGATCGTGCGCGGGGGATGGGCCTCGCAATCGCGCAGGGCGGCGGCGAAATCGCCGAACCCGGCGAGCCGTTCGAGATTGCGCCGCGTCGGGAAGATCAGCACCAGCTCGCCCCGGTTCGCGCGGTCGAGCGCGTTCTGCGCGGTGGTCCAGAACAGCCTGGTATTCTCGGTTTCGTCGACCGCGATATCGACCGCGCCGGTGCCGAGATCGGCGAGGTAGAACCGCGTATCGAACACGCGCGGGAGCTTCTCGTTCTTGGGATACCAGCGCGAAAACAGCGTCACGGCGGCGATATCGAGCGTCCAGCCCATCGCCTCCAGCACCGGCGCAAGTTCGCCCCGGGCCAGCAGCAGTTCGCGCGCCTCGGACGCCCGCCCGGCGTCGACCTCTCCCACCATCCCGATGACGAGCCCGGTTTCCTCCAGCGTCTCGCGGATTGCGGCAATGCGGTGCGCGGCTTCGTCGGTATCGCCTGCGGGAGAGACAGTTTCGGCCAGCCGCCGATCCGCCTCGTCGACCCGGCCGCCGGGGAACACCGCGGCGCCGCCGGCGAAGGACATCGAGCGTGAGCGCGTGACCATCAGCAGTTCCGGCGGACCGCCATCGCGCCCGTGGCGAAAGATCACGACCGTCGCCGCGGGGATGCCGTCCTGCCCTGCCATGGTGCGACACTGCGCGGCGACCGGTCCCGACTCAAGACCGAATTTCCGGTGCCTGTCGATAATCCTTACAGCCGTGGAAATGATGAACGGGGCTTAACCATCGAGATCCCCGGAAAACGGCAATTTCCCAAAACTGGCACGGGCCCTGCATTGCAGGGAGCACTCGAATTGGTCTTCGACAAGGAGCCCCGCGCCACCCTTGGTCTCCCGGTGCGGCTCCCCGAAAGGGAAAGGCCCGCTACCTCACGGTGGCGGGCCTTTTTCGATTTCAGGCTCGGTGCGCGAAATCTACTCGGCTTTCGCGACCTGCTTCTCGTCCATCAGGGTTTGCAACTCGCCCGCTTCGAACATCTCCATCATGATGTCGCTGCCGCCGAGGAACTCGCCCTTGACGTAGAGCTGCGGGATCGTCGGCCAGTCGGAGAAGGCCTTGATCCCCTGCCGAATTTCCATGTCCTGCAACACGTCGACGCTTTCATAGGCGACGCCGCAATGATCGAGAATCGCCACCGCGCGGCTCGAAAAGCCGCATTGGGGGAACAGCGGCGTCCCCTTCATGAACAGGACGACGTCGTTGTCGCCGACGATGCCGGAAATGCGGGAATTGATATCGGACATGGTGCGGACCTCCGCGAATTTGCGTTCGGTCAGGAGGTGGGGGCTTGGGTGGTCAGTTGCAAGGCGTGGAGCACGCCGCCCATCTTCCCGTCGAGCGCCTCGTAGACCATCTTGTGCTGCTGGACACGGCTCTTGCCCGCGAATTGCGGCGCGGTGACATTCGCCGCCCAGTGATCGTTGTCGCCCGCCAGGTCGCGCATCTCGACCTCGGCGCCGGGCAGGGCATGCTTGATCATGGCCTCGATCTCGGCGGCGCTCATCGGCATCGCGCGCGCCTCAGCTCTCGCTCATGAACTGGCGCCGCGCCTCGATCGCGCATTCTTCCAGCTTGGAGCGGATATCGGCCTCGCTGACATCGCATTCGGCCGCGGTCAGGTCGCCGAGCAGCTTGCGGATGACGTCCTCGTCGCCCGCTTCCTCGAAATCGGCCTGCACCACCGCCTTCTTGTAGGCGTCGGTTTCTTCCTCGGTCAGGCCCATCAGGCCCGCGGCCCATTCGCCGAGCAGCCGGTTGCGCCGCGCCGCGACCTTGAACGCGGTTTCCTCGTCCATGGCGTATTTGGCTTCTTCGCCCTTCTGGCGGTCCTTGAAATCGGTCATCGGTCTCTTTCCTGCATGGGCGGAAGGGTCCTACTCGGCTTCCGCGCGATAAGTGGCGTGGCACGCTTGGCACGCCATCTTGGTCCTCGCAAGGGCCGCGGTGAAGGCTTCGCGATCATCGGCCTGCGCTGCGGCCTGCAGCTCGGCCGTGGCGGCGGCGAATTCATCGATCTGCGCGGCAAAAGCGTCCGAATCTTCCCACACCGCGGGCAATGCGCGCGTATTTTCGACGTTCGCGGTCTTCGGATCGAACAGCGCGGGCAGTCCGCGTGCGAAGCTTGCCAGACCGCTGGCGGGGAAGGCCGCGCGTTTGACCGTGTCCTCCGAGTCGCCGGCCTTGCTCGCCATGGAGAGCGTGGCGACCATCATCGTCATCCCGCCCTGCCGCGCATCGACCAGCGGATGGCCGGACGCCTCATGGTCCTCATGCGCGAAGGCAAGCGTGCCGCCGGCAAGCAGTGATGCCGCGGCGAGCAAAGCAAAGTGAGAAATACGCATCGGTCAGTCTCCCATGGTGACGACGAGCTTACCGACCGCCTGCCGGTTTTCCAGCTTGGCGATCGCATCGCCGCCGCGTTCGAGCGGGAAGGTCTCCGAGACCAGCGGATCGATCCTGCCCGCTTCCATCAGCGCGAACAATTCGGCGACCTGCTCGCGGAACTTGACCGGCTCGCGCGCGGTGAAGGCGCCCCAGAACACGCCCGCGATATCGCAGCTCTTGAGCAGCGTCAGGTTGAGCGGCATCTTCGCGATCCCCGCCGGGAAGCCGACCACGAGGAAGCGGCCCTCCCACGCGATCGAGCGCAAGGCGGGTTCGGAATACTGTCCGCCGACGATGTCGTAGACGATGTTCGCCCCCTCGGGGGCGCAGGCGGCCTTGAACTTGCCCGCGAGTTCCTTCGAGGCGTCCTTGTCCATCTCGCCCTTGGGATAGATCACGACTTCGTCGGCCCCGGCCTTGCGCGCGACCTCGCCCTTTTCCTCGCTCGAAACGGCGGCGACCACACGCGCGCCGAACGCCTTGGCAAGCTCGACCGCCGACAGGCCGACACCGCCCGCCGCGCCGAGCACCAGTACGGTGTCGCCTTCCTCGATATGTCCGCGGTCCTTGAGCCCGTGGATCGTGGTGCCGTAGGTCATCAACAGCGAGGCGGCCTTCTCGAACGGAACGCCGTCGGGCACCGGGAACATCCGCTCGGCGCGCACCACGACCTTCTCGGCCAGCCCGCCATTGCCGATCCCCGCCATCACCCGGTCGCCGACCGCGAAGCCCTCGACGCCTTCGCCAAGCGCTTCGATCGTGCCCGCGATCTCGCCGCCCGGCGCATAGGGGCGCTCGGGTTTGAACTGGTAGAGATCGCGGATCATCAGCGTGTCGGGATAGTTGATCGCGCAGGCCTTCACGTCGACCAGCACCTCGCCCTTGCCGGGGGAAGGGACATCGACCTCGTCGAGCGTCAGCGTCTCCGGGCCTCCGGTGGCGTGCGTTCTAAGCGCTTTCATGCGGCTCTCTCCGTTGCTGTGTCGAGCCAGGGCAGATGCTGCGCCCGACCCTGTTCGTATCGTGAAATGGCATCGCCGCTCGCGAGCGTCAGCCCGATCTCGTCGAGACCGCCCGCCAGGCAGTGCTTGCGGAACGGGTCGATCTCGAAGCGGAAACGATCCTGGAAGGGGGTGGTAACCATCTGCGTCTCGAGATCGATCGCGACCGGATCGGTCCGCGCGACTTCGAGCAGCCGGTCGATCTGCTCCTGCGGCAGCTCGACCGTCAGGATGCCGTTCTTGAACGCATTGCCCGAGAAGATGTCCGAAAAGCTCGGCGCGATCACCGCGCGGATGCCGTAATCGAGCAGCGCCCATGCGGCATGCTCGCGGCTCGACCCGCAGCCGAAATTGTCGCCCGCGATCAGGATCGGCGCCCCGGCGAAGTCGGGATCGTCGAACACATTGCCGGGCTGCGCGCGCACTGTTTCGAACACCCCCTGGCCGAGCCCCTCGCGCCTGATCGTCTTGAGCCAGTGCGCGGGGATGATGACGTCGGTATCGACGTTCTTCGCGCCCCAGGGGATGGCGCGCCCCTCGATGGTAGAGACGGGCTCCATCAATCGGTTTCGGGCTGCTCGCCCGATGGGATCGGCCCCGGCTGGGTCGGCTCGTTCTTCTTCTTGCGCTTGTTGGCGTAGAGCAGCGCGGCAGCGATCGCGGCCGAGCCGATGGCCCCTGCGATGGCCGCCTTGCCTTTGAGGTTCTTGGTCATGTGCTTCTCAATGGATTGCCTGTGTACGCCGCGCAAGGGCCGCGTTCGGAGAACGGTTGCACCGCCCTGCTCACAGGAACACATCCTCGCCAAGCCGGCCCGGCGGCCGCCGCTCTGCGGGCTCGGTGTCGCCGAACCAGTTGCGCCCGTCGAGCGTGCGCGCCTCTATCCTGGCGACTTCGCCGGGTTCGAACAGGCGCATGTTCACTCCGACACGATCGGCATCGAAATGTTCGGTCAGGACCCAGTGCGTTGTCGTTCCGCAGTTCGGGCAGAAATGCGCCTCGCAAGCCGGTTTTTCGCGGTCGATTCGCCGATAGGAGGCGGTCGTACCGGTCACGGTGACATCGCTCTCGCTGAAATAGCCCCAGGCGCCGCCCATCTTGCTGCATAGCGAGCAGTCGCACAGATTGATGAAATCCGGTCGGTGAGCGATTTCGAGTTCCACGCGTCCGCAATGACAGCTCGCCTTCATTTCGCCAGCTCCCTTACATCGGTCAGCCGCCCGGTCACCGCCGCCGCCGCGGCCATGGCCGGGCTCATCAGGTGGGTGCGCGCGCCGGGGCCCTGGCGGCCGACGAAATTGCGGTTGCTGGTGCTGGCGCAGCGCTCGCCCGCGGGGATCTTGTCGGGGTTCATCGCGAGGCAGGCCGAACAGCCAGGTTCGCGCCATTCGAGGCCCGCCTCGGTGAAGACCTTGTCGAGCCCCTCGTCCTCGGCCTGCCGTTTGACCAGCCCCGAGCCGGGCACGACGATCGCCCATTTCACGTTGCTCGCCTTGCGCCGCCCGCGCACGATGTCGGCGGCGGCGCGCAGGTCCTCGATCCGGCTGTTGGTGCAACTCCCGATGAACACGTTCTCGACCGCGATGTCGGACAGCCTGCGGCCCGGTTCGAGCCCCATGTAGTCGAGGCTGCGTCGCGCGGCGTCGCGCTTGGCGGGATCGGCGAAGCTGTCGGGGTCCGGCACGTTGCCGCCGATCGGCGCGGTGTCTTCGGGGCTGGTGCCCCAGGTGACGGTGGGTTCGATCATGGAGGCGTCGATGAGCACCGAGCTGTCGAATTCGGCGTCCGGGTCGCTGTGCAGCGTGCGCCACCATTCGACCGCACGGTCCCATTCCTCGCCTTTGGGGGTGTAGGGGCGGCCCTTCAGATAAGCGAACGTCGTCTCGTCGGGTGCGATCAGACCGGCGCGCGCGCCACCCTCGATCGACATGTTGCATATCGTCAAGCGTCCCTCGACGCTCATCGCCTCGAACACCGGGCCGCGATATTCGATCACGTGGCCGGTGCCGCCCGCAGTGCCGATCGCGCCGATGATATGGAGGATCAGGTCCTTCGAGGTGACCCCCGGACCGAGTTCGCCCTCGACGCGGATCTCCATCGTCTTCGAGCGCTTGAGCAGCAGCGTCTGCGTCGCCAGCACGTGCTCGACCTCGCTGGTGCCGATCCCGAAGGCGAGCGCGCCGATCCCGCCATGCGCGGCGGTGTGGCTGTCGCCGCACACGATGGTCGCGCCGGGCAGCGAGAAGCCCTGTTCGGGGCCGACCACATGGACGATGCCCTGCTCGGGCGCGGTCGCGTCGATATAGCGGATGCCGAATTGGGCGGTGTTCGCTTCGAGCGCGGCGAGCTGTTCGGCGCTCTGCGGATCGGCGATCGGGAGCCGCGCGCCCGCTTCGTCGGTCCGTGCGGTGGTCGGCAGGTTGTGGTCGGGCACGGCGAGGGTGAGGTCGGGGCGGCGCACGTCGCGTCCGGCGAGCCGCAGCGCCTCGAAGGCCTGCGGGCTGGTCACCTCGTGGACCAGGTGACGGTCGATATAGAGGAGGGAGGTGCCGTCTTCGCGCCGTTCGACGACGTGGGCGTCCCAGATCTTTTCGTAGAGCGTGCGGGGGCGGCTGGCCATGCCGTGCTGGCTAGGCCTGCCGCCCCCGCCGGGCAAGAAGAGAAAACTTGCCCGCGCTCAAGGCTCAGCGGCGGTATCCGCGCCGCCCGTCATTGCGGTTGTTGCGGGCGTAGCGCTGGTCACGCTCGAACCGGTCGCTGTTGCGCGCGCGCAGGTCGATCCGGCGTTCGATCTCGTAGATCATCGTCTGGATCTGGCGCGTTTCGGTGCGGGTGAAGCCGCGATACGAGAATTCGCGCCACTTGGCCTCGATCCGGTCGACGCGCTGGGCGAGCTGGCGGCCTTCGCGGCCGGCGAGGATGCCGCTGCGCCGCGCCCGATCGACCTGCCGGTCGAGCTGCACGATCTGCTGGCGGAGCTCGCCGCCCGAATTCCAGCCCCGTGCGTGGGTGCCGTAGGGAGCGGCCGAAGCCGGCGCCGCAAGGCCCAGGGCGAGCGATGCGACGAGGGCCGAACCGGCGATTTTCGCGGTGAAGGTCATGGTCGTGTTCCTTTCGTCTGCATTGCGGAGGTGATCCGCATGTTCAGATTTAGGAGTACTTTTATGAACGACTGCGATACCGTTCGTCGTGGTTTGTATCGCAGCTGTAAGGGCTGGTCGCGGCTCCAAGCGCGAATTCGCCGGGCAAAACACGAATTTGCAATGGATTCGCAACGAAGTGCTGCTAACTGACACTTATGTCAGCAAAACCGTTCGCCTTTCCGATCCAGGTCCTGCCCTCGGACATCGACTTCATGGGGCACGTCAACAATGCGCGCTATCTGTCGTGGGTGCAGGACGCGGTGCTGGCGCATTGGCGCAAGCTCGCCCCGGCGGAAGAGGTCGCGAGCAAGGCGTGGGTCGCGCTGAAGCACGAGATCACCTACCGCAAGCCGGCCTTTCTCGAGGACGACGTGATCGCGCAGACGGTGCTCGAAAGCGTGCGCGGCGCAAGGGCGTTCTATTCGACGGTGATCCGCCGCGGAGAGGAAGTGCTGGCCGAGGTCCAATCGAGCTGGTGCTGCATCGACGCCGAGACGCTGCGCCCGGCACGGCTCGGCGAGGAAGTGACGCGGTTCTTTTTCCCCCGCGACTGATCGGCTATACCGGTCGGACCGATGGATATCGTGCTGCCAGTCCTGATAGTCGCCGCGACGGTGATCGCGATGGAATGGGTCGCGTGGGCGAGCCACAAATACGTGATGCACGGCTTCGGCTGGTCGTGGCACCGCGACCATCACGAACCGCACGACAACATGCTGGAGAAAAACGACCTGTTCGCGATCGTCGGCGCCGCGGCGAGCATTGCGATGTTCGCCCTCGGCAGCCCGATGGTGCTGGGCGAGAGTGCCTGGTGGCCGGGCACGTGGATCGGGCTCGGTATCCTGCTTTACGGGGTGATCTACACGCTGGTGCATGACGGGCTGGTCCATCAGCGCTATTTCCGCTGGGTGCCCAGAAGCGGCTATGCCAAGCGGCTGGTGCAGGCGCACAAGCTCCACCATGCGACGATCGGCAAAGAGGGCGGGGTCAGTTTCGGCTTCGTCTTCGCGCGCGATCCGGCGAGGCTGAAGGCCGAACTGAAAGCACAGCGCGAGGCGGGCGTGGCGGTGGTCCGGGAAAGCGCGGGGTCGTAGCTGCCCATGCGCAAGCTGATCGACAAGAGCCTTCGAATGCTGGAGCGGACCGATCGCAAGCTCGGCAAATTATGGTCGAGGCTTGGTGGCACTATCTTCCTCGTGCTCGGCTTCGCTGTGCTCCTGAGCGCGCTTGCGATGGAAGATTTCACTATCGCCACCTACTGGCCGGTGGTTGGCGGCGCGTGCCTTTTCTGGCTGCTCGCTTGGCTGTGCTTCCGCTCCCGCGATGGACTGATCGACACGCTGGTCGATTCGCCTTCGCCGCGACGTCGCAAATGACGCCCGCCCGAAGTGGCACGGTCCCCGCTCTCGCTGACAGGCCAATGGCACGGCACCTATGCTTATCCGAACGCCCTCGGACCCGCGACCCCGTTTATCGCGGATATCGTCGAAACCGAGACTGGCTTTGGCGGCAGCATTATCGAACCCGAAACCATCTTGGCGACCGGCGACACAATGACTGCCGATCTTGCCGGACATCGCGCGGCACTTGCGGTCGATTTCACCAAGACCTACCGCGGACGGCGGTACGGCTACGAATACCCGGTCGATTACGTGGGGCGCTTGTCAGCCGATGGAATGTCGATCGAAGGCGTGTGGAGCCTGCTCGACATGAACGGCACGTTCGAGATGCATCGCGAGATCGGGCTCGGGGAAACGCAGCAGAACGAGGAGAGGATGAAGGTGCCTATCGGTCGGAATTGATCGGTTGGCCGCTGCCCGCACTACTCGTTCCGCGTCGCGATCCACGTCCCCGCAACCACCAGCACCGCCACCGACACCCAGTACCACGGCGCCCCCAGCGTATACCACGTCACCACCGCCCCAACGGTCATCGCGCCGATCGCCGCGATCTTCGCGCGGCGCGAGATGGCGCGGCGTTCGCGCCAGTCGCGGATCTGCGGACCCCAATGCGGATGCTCGACGATGCGGCGTTCCCATTCGGGATTGCTGCGCGCGAAGCAGTACACCGCGAGCAGCAGGAACGGCACTGTCGGCATGATCGGCAAGGCCGCGCCGATCGCGCCCAGCGCCACCGCGACGATGCCTCCCGCCAGATAGAGGCGGCGCATCGCGCTACCCCGCCGCGATCCGCGCCGCGTGCTCGCGCACCAGCGCGATCATGTTGGGCACGCCCTGCGTCCGGTTCGAGCTGAGCTGGTTCCTGAGGTCGAACGGCTCGAGCGCGGCGGCCACGTCCATCTGCGCCACCTCGCCCGCCGGCCGGTCCTGCACCGCGGCGATCACCAGCGCGACGATGCCCTTGGTGATCGCGGCGTTGCTGTCGGCGAGGAAATGCAGCCTGCCGCCCTGCGCGGTCGGATAGACCCACACCGCCGCCGAGCAGCCGCGCACCAGCGTGGCGTCGGTCTTGAGCGCCTCGGGCATCGGCTCGAGTTCGCGGCCAAGCTCGATCAACAGGCGGTAGCGCTCGTCGCCTTCGAGGAACAAGTATTCTTCGGCAATGTCGGAGAGGGGTCGCATGGGAGGGGAAGTAGGGAGTCCGGCGCGCAAGCGAAAGCCCTTCTTCCGTTCGCCCTGAGCTTGTCGAAGCCTGTCCTGAGCGGCTGGCTTGCCAGCCAGCCGAAGGGGGCTGGCCTTCGCTTCGAGTGCAAGGCTTGAAGAAAGGGCAGGGCTTCGACAGGCTCAGCCCGAACGGATTTGGGATGCTGCGCCTTTGGCCGCCAGTCTCACCCGCTCAACCCGCCGGGCCGGGTCAGCGCGTAATAGATGACGTAGAACCAGCTGAAGAAGCCGTGCAGGATCGCCCACAGGATCGACTGGTGGAGGCTCCAGCTGATCGCCACCGCGATCGCGCTGCCGAGGCCGATCCCGGCGCGCGCCGCATCGCCGCGCGGCGTGCTCACAGGTCGACCCCGCTGGCGATCGCTTCAAGCTTGCGGATGCGCTCCTTGAGGTCGGCGATCTCGATCCGCGCCGCGCCGACTCCGGCGCCGCCCTCGATCTCGCGCAGCGGACCAGCGCCCGACACGCCGCCGCGTTCGAGTTCGCGTTCCTTCAGCCGCAGCCAGCCCTGCCAGCCGCTCAGCACGACCGCGGCGACGATCGCCACGGCCAAGAGCGTGGCGGTAGCGATGATGACTGGTTCGCTCATGGGCACTGCTCCTTCCTCAATTCCTGCCGGCTTTCCGCACTCCGGCGACCGGTCCTATTTGTCCCTCAGTCGTTCGATTTCGTCGGCGATCTGCTTCGCCTCGCGTCCGTCGACGGTGATCTGTTCGAGCACCTTGACCCGTTCGCGCAATTGTTCGAGCTCGCGCTGCGTTTCGCGATCGTCGAGTGCGTGCCGCGTCTCGTTGCCGCGCTCGTCGGAGACGATGCCGTGTTTCGCCTGGTAGGTCTTCACCACCGCCCAGATGGCGACGATGATGACGGCGGCGGTCCAGAAGCTCATTGCGCCTTCTCCCGGGCCCGGTCGCGGGCCTGCGTCTGGTCTTCGATCTCGTGCATGTCGCGCAGCTGCTCGATCTGCGAGGCGAGCGCGTGGTTGGAGTCGGTCGCGATCCGTTCGAGCACGCGGACGCGTTCCTCGAGCTTGCGGTAGGCCGCGCCGCCCTTGCCGCCTTCCGCTTCTTTTGCACGGGCGAGCAGATCGAGCTTGCGTTCCTCGTGCTCCACCGTGCGCCGGTGAACCATGTAGGCGAACGGCAGGACGAACATCAGGATCACCAGGATGAAGCCGAAAATAAGAACCAGGTCTTCGTCCATCAGTTGACCTCCTTGTCGTCGCGCAGCCGATCGATCTCGCTGGTCAGGTGGTAGCCGCTGTCGGTGACGATCCGTTCGACATTGGCGAGCCGGTCCTTCATCGAGCCGAGCTCGGCGCGCAGTTCGGCGTTTTCCTGCGTCAGCAGCTTGACCCGCTCGACCGCTTCGTCGCTCTTGGGATAGATCGCCTTGCCCCAGCTATTCTCCAGCGGGTAGCCCATCTTCATCCGTACGAAGCTGTTGACGATCCAGCCGCCGGTCATGATCGCGACAGCGACGATGATGACGGTGTCGGAGAAGGGAAACATCAGGCTTTCTCCTTGTCGCCCAGGTTCAGCGGCGTGCCGCTGTCGGAGGTGGCGGGCCGGTCGCGCAGCGCCTCGATCTCGTCGGACAGCGAATAGCCGCGGTCGGTGACGATCTTCTCCAGCACCACCATCCGGTCCTGCATCTTGTCGAGCTTGCCGTGCAGCTCGCGGTTTTCGGCCTTGAGCCGCTGCGCCTCGGCGCTGTCGGTCGGATCGGTCATCCCGCCCCACTCGTTTTCGAGCGAGTAGCCGTGCCTGGCGCGGATCCAGTTGTTGATCAGCCACCCGCCGGTGCTCAGCGCGATGATCGCGATTACGAATTCGGGGCCTCCCCAGTTCATCAAACCTGTTCCTTCCTGTTCGTATCGAGCGGCACGCCGCTCCCTTTCTCCTCGACCGCGCGCTGGTCGCGCAGCGCCTCGATCTGCGTGGCGATGTCGTAGCCGCGGTCGGTGACGATGCGTTCGAGCACCTGGACGCGCTGTTCGAGCTCGGCGACATGGCTGGCATATTGCGCCGCCTTTTCCGAGCTCGCTTCGGCGGTCGCCGAGATGCGCTTCTCCTCGAGCTTCTTCTGGCTGGCGATCCAGACGATCCCCAGGACCATCAGGAACGGTGCCGATACAGCCACCAGTCCGATCAAATCGCCCATTGCTTACCCCTTTCCTCGTCGTGCTGCGCCGCGATTCCGGCGGCGATCAGACGGTTTCCTTGCGGTTCATTTCGAGCGGCACGCCGCTCCCGCGCTCTTCCACTTCGCGCTGGTCGCGCAGCGCCTCGATCTGCGTCGCGACGTCGTAGCCGCGGTCGGTGACGATCCGTTCGAGCACCCGCAGGCGCTGTTCGAGATCGGCGTTGTCGGCGGCGTATTGCGCGGCCTTCTCGGCAGTCGCGGCGGCCTGCGTTTCGGACATCTTCTGCTGGTGCTTGGTCCAGATGACGAGCATCGGGATGCTGCAGCCGAAAATGATGCCGAGGATCGGGATCAGTTCGCCCATGGTGTTTCCTCCCTCTCGCCGCGCTCAGCGCAGCCGTTCGATTTCGGCGGTCAGGCGCGGATTGCTCGAGACGTAGAAGGTCTCGACGTCGGCCAGCCGGCGGTCGATGTCGCGCATCCTCGCGCGGATTTCGCGTGCGGTGCGCTGCGGGCTCTGCCGCACGCGCTGCCAGTATTTGCTCTCGTCCTGGTCGACATAGAGATGCGCCGGCTTCTTGTTGAGCAGCAGCCCGGCGACGAAATAGGCCGGCAGCAGGATCGGCGCGATGGTGAACAGCAGCACCAGGAAACCGAGCCGGACCCACAGCGCGTTGACGCCGGTATAGTCCGCGATTCCCGCGCACACGCCGAGCAATTTGGCGTTCTGCTTGTCGCGGTAGAGTGTCGTGCGTTCGCTGGTCACTGGCTGGCTCCCTTCTTCTCGGCGAGCAGGCGGTCGAGCTCGCGCAGTTGCTGGTTGTCGGCTTCGCGGTCGTGGAGCAGGCGGGCCGGCTTGTATTCGGGGTTGTCCGAAGCGACCAGCCGCTCGACCGTGTCCATCCGGTCGTCGAGGCGCTTGGCGAGCTGGTAGAGCTCGTCGAGCAGCACTTCGTCGTCATTGGTGATGGTGGCGGCGGTCTTCCACTTGGTGATGTAGTGCAGGACGATCCACGGAATGCCCAGCAGTACGACGATTACGGCAATCTCTTCCATCGGATCAGCCCTCCTTCTTCGCATCGCCGGACTTGCCGAGCGCGCGTTTCATCTGTTCGAGTTCGTCGTCGATCTTGTCCGCGCCTTCGAGCGCGGCGATCTCGTCCGACAGGCTCGGCTTGCCGGTGCCGTCGGCGATCGACAGCGATTCGGCGCGGCCTTCGGCGTAATCGACCCGGCGTTCGAGCTGGTCGAAGCGGGCGAGCGCGTCGTCGGTGCGTTCGTTGGTCATCAGCGTGCGCAGCTTGACGCGGTTCTCCGCGCTTTCGAGCCGCGCCGAGATGGCGGTCTGGCGGCTGCGCGCTTCGCGGAGGCGGTTCTGCAGCTTCTGGATATCCTGTTCGTAGGCGCGCAGCGCGTCGTCGAGCACGGCGATCTCCGCCTTGAGCTGCTCCGACATGTCGGCGGCCTTCTTCCTCTCGACCAGCGCGGCGCGGGCGAGGTCCTCGCGGTCCTTCGACAGCGCGAGCTGCGCCTTTTCGGACCAGTCGGCCTGGAGCTTGTCGAGCTTGACCGTGTGGCGATGCATCTCCTTCTGGTCGGCGATGGTGCGCGCGGCGCTCGCGCGGACCTCGACCAGCGTTTCCTCCATCTCGAGGATGATCATCCGGATCATCTTGGCCGGGTCGTCGGCCTTGTCGAGCATGTCGTTGAAATTGGCGGCGATGATATCGCGGGTACGGCTGAAAATTCCCATCAGGGGTACTCCGTTGATTGAAAAGTCGAATTGCTGCTTGCCTTCGGTGCGGTCCGACCGGGCCGACTGGGTCGGCGTCGGGCTGCGGCGCAGCCGCTCGACCTCCTCGTCGAGCCGCGACAGGCGGCTGGCCGAAGGGGCAGGGTGGGCCGGAGCGTCGCCGGCGCCGTCGTGGGCACCGGGGGACTGGGGGGTGGGACGCTCCGGCCCGAGGGGGTCATGATCCACCGGCTTGCTCATGCCAGCTCGACAGTCTCGCACTGCACGTTCGCCGCCATGGCCGGGGTGGCCTGGACCTGGCTGCTCAGCGCAACGAACATCGCCATCGCGGCGATGCTCGCGATCGCAGCCTGTCCCAGCTTGGTCTGGAAAAAGCGGCTGTCGTACATGGTGGGTTCCTCCCGATTGGTGTTGTTCACAATATAGCAAGGGGCGTGCCAATTCGGAAAAAATCATGTCAATCAGAGAGTTGCCAACTTTCGGCATTTGACCACTCGGCGAGTATTGCCAACTATAGGGAAAAATTCCTATATCTTGGCCATGGAACGGGAAAATCAGTTCATCGGCCAGTCCGGCGCCTTCCTCGATGCGGTCGAGCGCGCCTCGCGCGCGGCGCCGATGCGGCGCCCCGTGCTGGTCATCGGCGAGCGCGGGACGGGCAAGGAACTGATCGCCGAACGCCTCCACCGCCTGTCCAACCGCTGGGGCGAGCCGCTCGTCACCATGAACTGCGCCGCGCTCCCCGAAACGCTGATCGAGGCCGAATTGTTCGGCCACGAAGCCGGAGCCTTCACCGGCGCTACCAAGACTCGCGCGGGACGGTTCGAGGAAGCCGACAAAGGCACGTTGTTTCTCGACGAACTGGGCACTTTGTCGATGGCGGCGCAGGAGCGGCTGCTGCGCGCGGTCGAATATGGCGAGGTCACCCGGATCGGCTCGTCGCGCCCGCTCGACGTCGACGTCCGCATCGTCGCCGCGACCAATGAGGACCTGCCCGCCAAGGCCGAGCGCGGCGAATTCCGCGCCGACCTGCTCGACCGGTTGAGCTTCGAAGTCATCACGCTGCCACCATTGCGCGTGCGCGAGGGCGATATCGAGGTGCTGGCCGATTATTTCGGCCGCCGCATGGCCGCCGAACTGCACTGGGAGGGCTGGCCCGGCTTCGCCGAGCATGTCGCCAAGCAGCTCGACGACCATCCCTGGCCGGGCAATGTACGCGAATTGCGCAACGTGGTCGAACGCGCGGTCTACCGCTGGGACGATTGGGGCGCGCCGATCGCCCATGTCCAGTTCGACCCGTTCGACAGCCCGTGGAAGCCGCTCGCACCCAAGCCGAAACCGAACCCGGCGGGCGAGGCCGCTCCGACGCAGCAAGCTGCCGCTCCTGCTGCCGATCTCGATTCGATCGACGACCTGCGCGCCGCGGTCGACGACCACGAGCGCAGCATCATCGAGCACGCGCTCGGCAGGCATCGCTGGAACCAGCGCCAGACTGCCAAGGCGCTCGGCCTGAGCTACGATCAGCTGCGCCACGCGATCAAGAAGCACGGCATCGCCGACGACGATTGAGGCTTGCGTCGCGAGACGTTCGCCCCTATCTGCCCGTCAATCCCGACATTGTCGCGACACTGTAGGGGCTGGCGCCGCAAGGGGCCGGCACGAAACGGCATTGTCGCATATGTCGTGCAGTATGGAGACCGAATGGCCGATCTGGCGCGCCTGACCGAAGTGATCGAACCCGAAGCGCGAGCGCTCGGTTTCGAACTCGTGCGCGTCAAGATGATGCCGTCCGAAGCCGGAGACGGCGGGCAGGCGTTGCAGATCATGGCCGAAGACCCGGCGACCGGGCAGCTGGTGATCGAGCAATGCGCCGCGCTCAGCCGCCGCGTGTCGGAGAAGCTCGATACGCTCGAGGAGCAGGGCGAAGTGCTGGTCGAAGGCGCCTATCATCTCGAAGTCTCCAGCCCCGGCATCGACCGCCCGCTCACCCGCGCGAAGGACTTTTCCGACTGGGCCGGGCACGAGGCGAAGATTTCGATGACCAAGGGCTGGGACGGCCAGCGCAATCTCCGCGGCGCGCTGGTCGGCATAGACGGCGATACGGTCACCATCGACGATCGCAAGGCCGGCAGTGTGTCCGTACCGCGCGACCAGATCCATGCGGCGCAGCTCGTCCTCACCGACGAGCTGATCGCCGCGACGCAACCGCTCGACACCAGTGGTGCCGAGGAAGTAGAAGAATTCGAAACAGAGAAGGCTGACGACTGATGGCCAGTGCAATTTCCGCCAACAAGGCCGAGCTGCTCGCGATCGCGAACTCGGTCGCTTCGGAGAAGATGATCGACAAGGCGATCGTCATCGAGGCGATGGAAGAGGCGATCCAGAAGAGCGCGCGCAACCGCTACGGCGCGGAGAACGACATTCGCGCCAAGCTCGACCCCAACACCGGCGATTTGCGCCTGTGGCGCGTGGTCGAGGTGGTCGAAGAGGTCGAGGACTATTTCAAGCAGATCGACCTCAAGGCGGCGCAAAAGCTTCAGGACGATGCGAGCATCGGCGATTTCATCGTCGACCCGCTGCCGCCGGTCGATCTCGGCCGGATCGACGCGCAGTCGGCCAAGCAGGTGATCTTCCAGAAGGTCCGCGACGCCGAGCGCGAGCGCCAGTTCGAGGAATTCAAGGACCGCGCGGGCGAAGTCATCACCGGCGTGATCAAGTCGGTCGAATTCGGCCATGTGATCGTCAATCTCGGTCGCGCCGAGGGCGTCATTCGCCGCGACCAGCAGATTCCGCGCGAGGCGGCGCGCGTCGGCGAGCGCGTGCGCGCGCTGATCAGCAAGGTCGAGCGCAACAATCGCGGGCCGCAGATCTTCCTCACTCGCGCGCATCCCGATTTCATGCGCAAGCTGTTCGCGCAGGAAGTGCCGGAAATCTACGACGGCATCATCGAGATCAAGGCCGCCGCCCGCGATCCGGGCAGCCGCGCCAAGATCGGCGTCATTTCGTATGACAGCAGCATTGATCCCGTAGGCGCCTGCGTCGGCATGAAGGGGAGCCGCGTCCAGGCCGTCGTGCAGGAATTGCAGGGCGAGAAGATCGACATCATTCCCTGGAGCGAGGACACCGCGACCTTCGTTGTCAACGCGCTCCAGCCCGCCACCGTCGCCCGCGTAGTGCTCGACGAGGACGAGGAGCGGATCGAGGTGGTGGTGCCCGACGACCAGCTCAGCCTCGCGATCGGCCGCCGCGGCCAGAACGTGCGGCTCGCGAGCCAGCTGACCGGCCACCAGATCGACATCATGACCGAGGAAGAGGCGAGCGAGAAGCGGAGCAAGGAATTCGCCGAACGCTCGAAGATGTTCGAGGAGGAACTCGACGTCGACGAAACGCTGTCGCAGCTGCTCGTCGCCGAGGGTTTCGCTGAGCTCGAGGAAGTCGCCTATGTCGAGCTCGACGAGCTCGCCGGGATCGAGGGCTTCGACGAGGACCTCGCCGAGGAGCTCCAGAGCCGCGCCAAGGAAGCGCTCGACCGCCACGAGGAAGCCGCGCGCAAGGAGCGCCGCGAACTCGGCGTCGAGGATGCGTTGGCCGAACTGCCGCACCTCACCGAGCAGATGCTGGTGACGCTCGGCAAGGGCGGCATCAAGACGCTCGACGACCTCGCCGATCTCGCCACCGACGAGCTCATCCAGAAGAAGCGCGAGGCGCCGCGCCGCCGCAACAACAGCCCCGAGGCCGGCCCGCCGATGCGGCGCCCCTCGGTGCGCGAACAGGACAAGGGCGGCGTGCTCGGCGAATACGGGCTGAGCGAGGAAGTCGGCAACGAGATCATCATGGCTGCCCGCGCGCACTGGTTCGAGGACGAAGACGAGGTCGCTCCGGCACCTGCCCCCGAGGCAGGCGATGCGACCGAAGCACAGGAGGCCGCCGATGCGGACTCCACCCAATGAGCGCCTGACGTCCGACATCGTTGACGCGCCGCGGCCCCGCAAGTCGGAGCCGGAGCGCCGCTGCATCCTTTCGGGGGAGACGGCCCCGCGCGACACGCTCGTGCGGCTGGCGATCTCGCCCGCCAATGAAGATGGGACAAGCGACGTGCTGCCCGATCCGCTCGCCAAGGCCCCCGGCCGCGGCGCGTGGATCGGCGTTTCGCGCGCCGAACTCGAAGCGGCGATGGCCAAGGGAAGGCTGCGCGGCGCGCTGGCGCACGCGTTCAAGGGCGCGAAGCTTGCCGTCCCCGACGACCTGCCCGAGCAGATCGAGACCGCGCTGACCAGGACCCTGCTCGACCGGCTGGGTCTCGAAATGCGCGCCGGACACCTTATCTTGGGTTCGGAGCGGATCGCCGAGCATGCGCGCAGCGGCCGCATCGGCCTGCTGCTCCACGCGAGCGATGCGAGCGAGGACGGACGCAGGAAACTCGACCAGGCCTGGCGCGTCGGCCACGACGCGGAAGGCTCGGGCGAACGCGGGCCGAGCTTGCCACTGGACCGGGCGGCTCTGTCTGTGGCATTGGGCCGCGACAATATCGTCCATTTGGGTCTGACGGGCCGCGCGGTCGATGATGGAGCGGCCGGGCGGGTCATGCAGATCCTCGCGCGTCTGCTGCATTATCAAGGGGTTCACCCTGACGGACACGGAAGTGGCTCGGAAGGCCGAGCGGCTTCTGCTAGTATGTGATTGAAGGATAGACGAGTTTTATGAGCGACAGTGACAACAAGCGCCCCCGCAAACCGCTGACCCTGAAAGGCAGCCAGCCGGGCGAGGTCAAGCAGACCTTCAGCCACGGCCGGACCAACAAGGTCGCGGTCGAGGTGAAGCGCAAGCGCAAGCTCGTCAAACCCGGCGAGGAAGCGCCCGCACCCCCGCCGCCTCCGCCGCCCCCTCCGCCGCCGCCGGCAAAGGAGCCCGAGACGAAGAAGCCCGCGCCGAAGAAGGCGCCTCCCGGCGAGACTCCGCAGGAACGCGTCGCGCGCATGACGCGCGAGGCCGAGGAAGAGCGCCTGCGCCTCGCCGAGGAAGCGCGCAAGCGCGACGACGAGAAGGCCAGGCAGGCCGCCGAGGACGAGAAGAAACGCGCCGAGGACAACCGCAAGGCGGAAGAGCAGGCCGCGAAGGAAGCCGAGCAGCAGGCGAAGGAAGAGGCGAAGGCCGCTGCCGAAGCCGAATCCGCCGACGCGGAAACGCCCGCCGATCCCGGTTCGCCCGCCCCGGCGCCGCGCAAGTTCACGCCGGTCGCACGGCCGGAGCCGAAGCGTCCGGAAAAGAAGAAGAAGGAGGACAAGCGTCCTTCGCCGAGCGAGCGCAAGGACAAGCGCCGTTCGGGCAAGCTGACCGTCACCAAGGCGCTCAACGAGGACGAGGGGCGGCGCGCCATGTCGCTCGCCAAGCTCAAGCGTGCGCGCGAGAAGGAGCGCCGGCTCAAGGGCGGCGGCTCCTCGCAGCCGCGCGAGAAGCAGATCCGCGACGTGGTCGTCCCCGAGGCGATCACCGTCGGCGAACTGGCCAAGCGGATGGGCGAGAAGGGCGCCGACCTGGTCAAGGAGCTGTTCAATCTCGACATGCCGGTCACCGTCAACCAGACGATCGACCAGGACACCGCGGAACTGCTGGTCGAGCAGTTCGGGCACAACATCCAGAAGGTGTCGGAGGCCGATGTCGATATCGACACGACCGAGGATACCGATCCCGAAGAGACGCTCCAGCCGCGCCCGCCGGTGGTGACGATCATGGGCCATGTCGATCACGGCAAGACCAGCCTGCTCGACGCGCTGCGCGGTGCCAATGTGGTCAAGGGCGAGGCCGGCGGCATCACCCAGCACATCGGCAGCTACCAGATCGAGACCAAACCCGCCAAGAAGGGCGAGAAGAGGAAGAAGATCACCTTCCTCGACACGCCGGGTCACGCCGCCTTCACCGAAATGCGCGCGCGCGGTGCGACCGTGACCGATATCGTGGTGCTGGTGGTCGCCGCCGACGACGGTATCATGCCGCAGACGATCGAGGCGATCAATCACACCAAGGCAGCGGGCGTTCCGATGATCGTCGCGATCAACAAGATGGACAAGCCCGAGGCCAATCCCGACAACGTCCGCAACCGCCTGCTCGAACACGAGGTGATCGTCGAGAAGATGTCGGGCGAGGTACAGGACGTCGAGATTTCGGCGCTGAAGAAGCAGGGTCTCGACGAACTGCTCGAGGCGATCACGCTGCAGGCCGAATTGCTCGAATTGAAGGCGCGGCCGGACCGCGATGCCGATGCGACCGTGATCGAGGCGCAGCTCGACAAGGGCCGCGGCGCGGTCGCCACCGTGCTCGTCACGCGCGGCACTCTCAAGCGGGGCGATACCTTCGTCGTCGGCACCGAGAGCGGCAAGGTCCGTGCGCTGGTCGACGACCAGGGCAAGCAGATCAAGGAAGCCGGCCCGTCCACGCCGGTCGAGGTGCTCGGCCTCGGCGGCGTGCCGATGGCGGGCGACCAGCTGACCGTGGTCGAGAACGAACAGCGCGCCCGCGAAGTGGCCGAATACCGCCAGGAAAAGGCGACCGCGCAACGCACCGCGCTCGCTCCGACCAGCTTCGACACGATGTTCACCAACCTGCAGAGCGAGGTGATCGAATTCCCGGTGCTGGTGAAGGCGGACGTGCAGGGCAGCGTGGAGGCGATCAACACCGCGCTCCACAACCTCTCCAACGACGACATCAAGGTCCGCGTGCTGCATGCGGGCGTCGGCGCGATCACCGAGAGCGACGTGACGCTGGCGGCGGCTTCCAAGGCCCCGATCATCGGCTTCAACGTGCGCCCCAATCCCAAGGCGCGCCAGCTGGTCGAGAAGGAAAAGGTTCGGATGATGTATTACGACGTCATCTACCACCTGACCGAGGAGATCGCCAAGGAGATGGCGGGCGAGCTGGGTCCCGAGCGGATCGAGAACGTCGTCGGCCGCGCCGAGGTCAAGGAAGTCTTCAAGTCGGGCAAGAAGGACAAGGCGGCCGGTCTGCTGGTCGAGGAAGGCGTCATCCGCAAGGGGCTGCATGCGCGCCTCACGCGCGAGGACGTCATCGTTTCGGCGACCACCATCGCCTCGCTGCGGCGGTTCAAGGACGACGTCGACGAAGTCCGCGCGGGTCTCGAATGCGGCGTGGTGCTGGCGGATACCAACGATATCCAGCCTGGCGACCAGCTCGAAGTGTTCGAGGTCGAGGAGCGTGAGCGGACGCTTTAATGGAGATACTGAAGCTATTTCGTTGGCGGAAGCGGAAAGTGAACGCGCAGAGTGTCGATCTTGGCAACACGTTCGATGAGTATTCCTTAGGTTCTGACCAAGCGAATCGTCTAATGACCAGCGTAAATTGGTATAATCTGCTGAATGGAAGACATATTTTTAGTTGCGATGTGCGCCCCGGAAAGGACCACATAAATATCCCAGCTGTCATCGATGGTCCGGAGTTTTTTCGAGATTGGTCCGATGAAACCCAAGCTAGCTGGGTTGCAGCGATTGCGGACGCCTACAGCAAGTTACCTGATGCTTTTGAACGCGAGATACGGGTTAATCTCGAATCTCTCGCCTACATCGAGCGTAAGTGGGGGTGTTTTGCCGACTACTATAGATAATTTTCTAGGTCGCTTTTTTAAATTTGTATTTGACGAATATGCTCATGTTGGGCCGATAATGTAATGGCGCGTTACGTCGCCCTGCTCGGCAGCATTAATGTCGGCGGCAACCGGCTCAAGATGGCCGAGCTGAAGGCTGCGCTGGAGAAGGCCGGGTTCGAGGACGTCGCGACGGTGACCGCGAGTGGCAATGTGCTGTTCGAACACGATCGCGCGCCCGATGAGGAGCTGCAGCAGGCGATCGAGACCGTGCTGCAGGACGAGTTCGGCATCGCCAGCTTCGCCGCGGTGCGCAGCCGGGCCGAGCTTGCAGCGGCGATCGACGACAATCCCTTCGCGGAGGACGGCGAGGCGAAATTCGTCCACACCGTGTTCCTCGAACAGCCGCTCGACAAGCGGCGCTTCGAGACCTTTGCTGCGGACTTCGACGGTCCCGAACGCCTAGCCGCCGGCACGCGCGAGTTCTTTGTCGACTACGCCCACGGCGTCGGCCGCTCCAAGCTGGACCCGGCGATGAAAAAGGCGAAACCGGTGCAGGGCAGGGCGACCGCGCGGAACATCCGCTCGCTGCGGCGCATTCTATCGAAAATGGACGACTGATCATGGCCCGCCAGCAATACACCGCCGAACAGCACTCGGTCCGCGTCCTCAAGGTCGGCGAGCGGGTGCGGCATATAATCAGCGAGCTGCTCGCGCGGCAGGAGGTGCACGACGACACCGTCTCGGCCGCCAATATCGCGGTCACCGAGGTGCGCATGACCCCCGACCTGCGCAACGCCACCGCCTATGTGAAGCCGCTGCTCGGCAACGACGAGGACGATGTGGTCACGGCGCTGCGGCAGAACACCGCCTATCTCCAGCGCGAGGTGGCGAAACGGCTCGGCCTCAAATTCGCGCCCAGGCTCAAATTCCGCGCCGACGAGAGCTTCGAGGAAGCCGACCGGATCGAGCAATTGCTGCGCGATCCCAAGGTCGCGCGCGATCTCGGGGATCAGGAGGACGATTGAGTTGCCGTCACCCTGAACTTGTTTCAGGGTCCATCTCTCCCCTTAGTCCGATGGACGAGGCGGGGCGATGGATGCCGAAACGAGTTCGGCATGACGGTTTTCGGGGAATGGCGAATTGGCCAAGCTCTATTTCTACTATGCCAGCATGAATGCGGGGAAATCGTCCACGCTGCTGCAGGCGGCGTTCAATTACGGCGAGCGCGACATGCGCGTCTCGCTGTGGACCGCGGCGCTAGACGACAGGCCCGGCTTCGGCGCGATCAGCAGCCGGATCGGCCTCGCCAGCGACGCGCACCGGTTCGAGGAGAATACCGATATCGCCGCGCGCGTGCTCAAGGATCACGCCGAGGATCCGGTCGCCTGCGTGCTGGTCGACGAGGCGCAGTTCCTCACGCAGCACCAGGTCTGGCAATGCGCCCGGCTGGCCGACGAGGCGGGCATTCCGGTGCTGTGCTACGGGTTGCGCACCGATTTCCAGGGCGAGTTGTTCCCCGGCTCGGCGGCGCTGCTCGGGATCGCGGATTCGCTGGTCGAATTGAAGTCGATCTGCAAATGCGGGCGCAAGGCGACGATGAACCTGCGCGTCGATGCGCAGGGCAAGGCGGTCAGACAGGGCGCGCAGACCGAGATCGGCGGCAACGACCGGTACGTCGCGCTGTGCCGGCGGCATTTCCGGCAGGCGCTGGCGGGATAAGCACGCACACCCTATCTGATACGCCATGACCGAAACCCTCATCCTTGCCGCGATCCTGATCCCGTGCCTGATCGTGGCAATCGTGTTCCACGAGGTCGCGCATGGCTGGACCGCGCTTGCGCTGGGCGATCCGACCGCGCGCGACAAGAAGCGCCTCAGCCTCAACCCGATCCGCCATGTCGATCCGGTCGGCACGCTGCTGGTGCCCGGCGCGCTGGCGCTGATGGGCGGGCCGATCTTCGGCTGGGCCAAGCCGGTGCCCGTGCGGCAGGACCGGCTCGACAATCCGCGCTTCGGGATGATGGCGGTCGCCGCGGCGGGGCCGGGGACCAATCTGGTGCTGGCGCTGGTCGGCGCGGTGCTGGCGGGGATCGTCGCGGGGCTGAGCGGCGCGGCCGGGGTCGAGCCGGGCGGGTGGGGCATGACCGCGCTGACCTATTTCATCCTCATCAACATTTTCCTCGCGCTGTTCAACCTGCTGCCGATCCCGCCCTTCGACGGCTCGCATATCGTCGGCGGCCTGCTGCCGCGGCGTTTCGTGCGGCACTGGCAGCGGTTGCAGGCGATGGGGATGCTGCTGCTGGTGGTGCTGATCGCAGCGACCTGGGCCTTCCCCGGCAGCGGGGTGATCGAGCATGTCGTGCTGCCGCCGGTGGTGTGGATGGAAGCGCAGTATTTCGCTATCGCGAACTGGGTCGCAAACGGGATAGCGGGTTGAGCGACAAGCGTCCCGTCCCACGTCTTCCTGTTTCGGGCTGGCTGATCCTCGACAAGCCGCGCGGGCTCGGCTCGACGCAGGCGGTGGCGGCGGTCAAGCGCAATCTGCGCGAGGGCGACTACGCGAAGACCAAGGTCGGCCATGGCGGCACGCTCGATCCGCTCGCCGAAGGCGTGCTGCCGATCGCGCTCGGCGAGGCGACCAAGCTGGCCGGACGAATGCTCGATTCGGACAAGGTGTACGAGTTCACGATCGGGTTCGGCGCGGAGACCGATACGCTCGATGCCGAGGGTGAGGTTGTGGAGCGGTCGGATGTTCTGCCGACGCGCGAGGGTATCGAGGCGATCCTGCCGCGCTTCACCGGCGCGATCGAACAGGTACCGCCGGCCTATTCGGCGGTGAAGGTGGACGGCAGGCGTGCCTACGACCGGGCACGGGCGGGCGAAGAGGTCGAGATCAGGACGCGGGCGGTCGAGGTTTTTGCACTGGAAATCCTCCCCCTCTGGGGGAGGGGGACCGCCGAAGGCGGTGGAGGGGGAACGATGCA
>ENA-ORCV01000137-ORCV01000137.1-marine-metagenome-genome-assembly--contig:-NODE-137-length-123090-cov-4.843317_pt1 | contig 123090 bp, 121 predicted proteins | sample MGYA00237779_ERZ508509 | MGnify/ENA primary metagenome ERZ508509 (study PRJEB26180, sample SAMN06268772) | marine metagenome | isolation source: Bioluminescent Bay, La Paraguera, Puerto Rico | place... | reverse complement strand
CGACGGACGACCACGCGGTCATGCAGGGGACGGAAGCCCATGTTTTGTTCCTCTTGGCATCATTTCTGAATGCAATTCCGGACCTGTTAGCACTCGCTTGCAGTGAGTGCTAACAGGCTGCCGGGGATATAGGGAGCACCCATGAATAGAGTCAAGGCTCGTGAACCTAAGTTTTTTCTCGTGCGTTACTGTCGCTAGGATTTCGCTACGCATTGAGAGGTTGAAATGGACGATCGCAGGGACCACCAGGCACGGGTGACGCCGGTCGATGGGCGCGTGCACATCATTTTTGATGATGCTGAAATTGCCAGCACCCTCAAAGCATTGAGCCTGGAGCAGCAGGGTCAGTCGCCAATGGTTTTTGTGCCGATGGACGATATCCATCCCGGCATTCTGGAAGCCTCGGAAACCCGGCGGCAGGACGATGGCCCGGGCGAGGCCCACTATTATACCATCAAGACGCTCACCGCCGATGGTGCAGACGAAGCCTGGTACTATCCTTATGCGGAGGGGCCTTACGCTCCAATACGCGACATGCTGACCTTCGGTGGGGATCGCGTATCGCTTCGAGTGTCCGAAGTCTAGACCGGAGAGGGCAACGCTTTTGCCCCTTCCCCCCGCTCTGAGTCTGGGCCATAAGCACAGCCATGAGCGAACAATCTTCTCTTCAGATCAAGCTGCGCCGTGCCGGCGGCGTTGGACCCAATACCAATTGGCATTGGGAGGTTCAGGACGCTTCGGGCAAGGTCCTCAAGACCGGCAGTGCCGTCGGCCCTGAGCACAAGGCCTTTGCCACGGCCCGTATCGCCAAGGAAAAGCTGGAAGCAGCGGGCAAGTAAGCCCCGGACAGGACCGAAGTGACCGCGCCTTCCGCAGAGCCCGCTGCGACCCCCAACCACGCCTCAGGCGGACCGCTCCGCGGCATTATGCTCAAGGTCGCATCAGTCTGCAGTTTCGTGGTCATGGCGACCATGCTCAAGGCGACGCTCACCATCCCGTCGGGGCAAATGGTGTTCTTCCGCTCCTTTTTTGCCATGCTGCCGGTGCTGGCCTTCCTGGCTTGGAGAGGCAAGCTCACCTATGCCTTTCGGACAAAGCGTCCACTAGGTCATGTCCTGCGCGGCCTGATCGGCGTTTCAGCCATGAGTCTGGGCTTTTTCGCGCTGACCCGCCTGCCTTTGCCCGAAGCAACGGCCATCGGCTATGCGGCACCGCTGATCATCGTCATTCTCTCGGCCGTGCTATTGCGGGAACGGGTCCATGTGTTTCGGTGGACCACCGTGCTGGTCGGCCTCGCGGGTGTTCTGGTTATTCTCTGGCCCCGTCTGACGGTTTTTTCGGGTGACACGCCGGTGGGCAACGCAGAATCGATCGGCGCCATTGCTGCGCTCGGCGGCGCAATCCTGTCGGCCTTCGCCATGCTGCAGGTGCGCACTCTGGTGCAGACCGAACGCACCGAAGCCATCGTCACCTATTTCTTCATCAGCGCCAGCGTCATCAGCCTGCTGACGATCCCCCTGGGATGGGTCTGGCCCACGCCTGAACAGGCTGTTCTGCTGGTCGGTGCGGGGTTCTTCGGCGGTATTGGCCAGCTTCTGCTGACGTCCTGCTATCGCTATGCCGACATGTCGGTAATCGCGCCCTTTGAATATACTTCGCTGATCCTGACCATCGTCATCGGCTTCGTCATCTTTGCTGACGTGCCGACCCCGACCATGGTCATTGGCGCGCTCATCATCGTGTGCTCGGGCATAGCCGTCATCCTGCGCGAACGTTATCTTGGCCTTGATCGCTCCAAGTCACGCGAAGCCAATACGCCCTAGCCGGGGGCCAGCGGCGCCGCCACGGCGGTGCTGATCAGCGGGATGCCGAACTGCGGCAGCTCAAAATTGTCCAGCCTTGGCGTGAGGACGAGGGCGAACAAAGCCACTGCGGCGCCTGTCTTGAGCCATCTGGCCCTTCTGCGCCTTTGGGCCACGGTAACCATCTGAAATCACCTCCTGTTTGTAGGTGATCCAATGCTGCGGCGGCGTTGCGGGTTGCATCGCTGAAGGGAATGCTGGCATTTTGCCGGCGCAATCGGTGAGGGTAAACTGGTACTGTCGCCGCCAGTTCTGCTTCAAATGCGTTGGCGGACCCTGGAGCACCATATGGCCGGCACTGCTGCAATCATCTTCACGACGCTTATGGCCGGACTGGCCGCGTTCCAGCTTGCCCTGTCGCTAGGTGCACCCATAGGCCACTTCGCCTGGGGCGGGCAGCATCGGGTACTGCCGACCTCATTACGTGTCGGCAGCTTGGTATCGATCCTTCTCTATGCGTTGTTCTCGCTGATTGTGCTCATGCGGGCCGGCCTAGTGCCCGCATGGCCGAACATGAGCTGGATCGTGCCCGCGAGCTGGGTTCTGGTGGTGTACCTGGTGCTGGGCCTTGTGATGAATACCATTTCGCGGAGCCGCGCCGAACGCTACACGATGACGCCCCTGGTATTCACATTGCTGGTCCTGGCCCTGTTCGTCTCGTTGTCCTAACCGGCCGCAGCCATCTCCGACCAGCTCTGGCGCTTGCGGTAAATCGTCGATGGACTGATTTCCAGCGCCGCCGCTGCCATCGAGATATTGCCACCAAACACAGCAATGGCGTCTTCGATGATGCGTTGCTCCTGCTGCCACATGGGCAGGACGATCCGCCGTTCCGCGCGCGGCGCTTCCACTGGCGCGGGGTTGGACACGCGCGATTCGATATCGGCGGCTTCCAGCATTTCGGCGGTAATTTCGCCGCCGTCGAACATGACGACCAGCCGGCGGACAAGGTTCTGCAATTGTCGGACATTGCCCGGCCAGTCCGCAGCGGTCAGCTGCTGTGCGGCCTCAGCCGACACGCCCGAAAAGCGCTTGTGTTCTTCCTGCGCATACCGGCTGAGGAAGTGCCGGGTGAGCAGCATGATGTCGCTGGGGCGCTGCCGCAGCGGCAGCAGGTGAATGGGCAGGACGTGCAGCCGGTAGAAGAGGTCTTCACGGAACTGACGATTGGCGATCATCTGCATGGGGTTGCGATTGGTCGCGCAGATGACGCGCACATCGACCTTTCGCGCGGCGGTCTCGCCTACACGCGAAATGCAGCCACTCTGAAGAAAGCGCAGCAGTTTGGACTGCAGTGACAGGTCAAGTTCGCCGACCTCGTCCAGGAACAGGGTGCCGCCATGGGCCAGCTCGGCCGCGCCCTTGCGGTCTTCATGCGCGCCGGTAAAAGCTCCGCGCACGACCCCGAACAACTCGCTCTCCATCAGGTCTCGCGGAATGGCCGCACAATTGATGGCCACAAACCGGCTATCCGCACGCGGGCCCTTGGCGTGCAGCGCCTCGGCGCAAACGTCCTTGCCGGTGCCGCTCTCTCCGGTAATGAAGACGGGCGCGGAAGAGGCCGCCACGCGACTGATCTGTTCGTACAGGAACTGCATGGCGCTGGAGGCGCCGACAAAACCGGCAAAGTCCGTGATGTCCCGGTCCGGCGCAGCTTCCGCGCCCAGGGAGCGGGGACGTCCGTGGCGCTGCGCCAGTTCCGCCAGCCGCCCGGCGAGCACGCTGCCATTGACGGGTTTGGCCACATAATCATGCGCGCCGGCACGCATCGCGCCCAGAGCCGCGCTGACCGAACTGCTGTCGGCGACCGCCAGGATCAAGGCTCCATTGGCCAGGCGGACCAGCCGGCCCATGGCGTCTTCGACATTGGCCGCAATATCCCCAAGGCTGGCGAGATCACAGATGACCACGTCAAATTGCAGCTTGCGCAATAGCTCGAAGGCATCCCGACCGGCGCCCGCGTGGGTGATTTGCGGTGCAACCAGAAGGGCCCCGGCGAGTTCAGAACACGTCTGGCGAGCGCAAGCAGAGTCGCTGTCGATCAGCAGAAGCCGGCCGCACAGCGTATTGTCGCTTCCGCTCGTCATCATCATGCCGCTATAACCTTGCAATCGTCCGCAACCGGACCGTTCTTGTCGTTGCCCCAAGTCTTGCTGATTAGGGTAAATATTCCGTTCTTGTGTCCACTGACCAAACAGCGATTAACCCGGCGCCATGCGTGATCTTCCCGATGAAGACGTGTTCGAACCCATCGTTCGCGGCATAACCCAGTCGGGTGTGCGACTGGCCAACGAACGCGCCGTATTGAGCCTGATTGCGGGGATTCCGGGCGTATCCAATGCCGATATTGCGCGCCGGTCGGGCTTGGGCCCGCAAACCACGGCCCGCATTCTGGCCGATCTCGAAGCGCGGGACCTGATCATCCGCGGCGAAGTGCTAAGAGGGCGCCGCGGCCAGCCCGCCACACCCTATCGTTTGAACCCGCTTGGCGGATATTCTATCGGCGTCGAGATCGGCTGGCAGCACTTCGAGGTGCTGTTGCAGAACCTTGCTGGACAACCGATCGCCGTGACGCGGCGCGCCTACCAATACCCCAATCCCGACACGGTCTTTGCCGAGATTGCGGCGGATGTCGAGACGGCGCTTTCTAGCCTCTCGCAGGACCAGCGCGAGCGTGTCGCCGGCATTGGCGTTACCTCTCCCGGCAATTTCGGCCCCTTGCTTTCCCATCTTGGTGCACCAGATTGTGTCATCAAGGCCTGGGCGTCGGTGGAGATAGTTCCGCGTCTGACACGCGAAACCGGCCTGCCGGCTTTCTGGGTAAACGATGGCAGCGCCGCAGCATGGCGGGAGATCACTGCCCGCCCCGCACCACGCCCGAAAGGAATGGCCAGCTTCTTTGTCGGCACCTTCGTCGGCGGTGGCATTGTCACGGAAGGGGCCCTGCTCGAGGGGCCATACGGCAACGCGGCCGATCTCGGAGCCATTGTGGTGCAGGAGCGGGGCGGTCCCCCGGCCTATCTGCATCTGACGGCCTCCCTGCATGCCTTGGTCTTGCGCGCCCTTGAAGCCGGTCATGCGCGCCCCGCTGGCTCACCGCGCCGCTGGGATTGGGAAGGAATGGGCATTGCGGTGGACCGCTGGATTGATGATGCCGGGCACGCACTGGCGCAGGCCATCCTCACCACAACGGCCATGGTCGAAGTGGACGTGGTCACGCTCAATGGCGATCTACCAGGGCCGGTTCTGTCGCGATTGCTTGAAGCGACTGCCCGTCATCTCGATCAGTTTCCAGTTCTTCTGGCCCACCGTCCCCGGTTGTTGCCTGGCCTTGGTGGACCCTCGGCTGCAGCTTTGGGAGCCGCGCAACTCCTCTTGTTCCGACGCCATTTTTCGCGCGCCTGGGACCTATTTGACCCCGAACACGACAAATAGGCCGGGGAGAGGCGGGTTACGGCGCTTTTTAACAATTGTGCGGGGTGCTAAGTAAAACAGGCCGAATCCCGGCGAATGACAAGGGGTTTCAGGGCCGCCGTGCAGGCACTTGTGTATTCGTTCATCGCGCTTTCCGCAGCCGGCATGGGGGCATTGGCCTATTTTGGCCTGACCTTTACGCCGGCCAATGCGATTCTGGTTGCGGTGGTTTTTGCCTGTACCTGCGTTGTGCTGATGGAACGGGTGTTGCGCCAGCGCGCCGAGAACCGTCTTGAGCGCGCCATAGAGGATCTTTCGCGCCTATTGGCCACCGATGCGCAGGCCGGCGCTGTGCTCGGGCAGCGGATCAACGCCATCGCCGACCTCAATCCCGGTCAACGCCTGGAGACTGTTGAGGCCGACATATCCGTCCTCGGCACGGTTATCCGCCAGGTTGCCGAGGCGGTGGCGGAGGTGGAGGACAAGGTCGCCAAGGCCGGTACGAACCGTCCGGATCGCCCCCAATCAGTCGACAATCGGATGATTGCCGCGCCGATCGATGAACCGCCAGCTCGGGTGCCCATGCCCGAAACCGAGCCGGTCATACCAATTGAAGTATTGCGGCAGGCGATCGACGAAAACCGCCTCGTGCATCATATCCAACCCGTCGTTCGCCTGCCGCAGCGTCGCGCGGTGGGTTACGACTTGGTGCCGCGGTTGATGCTGGAAGATGGCGAGCTCGCTGAAAGCCAAGACTTCATGCCGCGTCGCGGCGGCAAGGACATCGTGCGCCTGATCGAAGGCACGGGCTTGATCGAGGCCGTTGCCATTGCCCGGCGCTCGCGCACCAGCGGCCAGCCGGCAATGCTGCATATCCCCCTGTCCCGTGCGACTTTGGGCGATGAGGCAGCCACCGAACAATTGTTGGCAACGCTCGATGCCAATCGCGCCATTGCCGGGGCCCTGACGTTTCTCATGCGGGATGCCGATTGGCAGGAAATGACCACGCGCGAGCGGGCGGTGGTCGAACAGGTCGCCAGGAAGGGCGCCGGCTTCTCCCTGGCCCGCATGCGCTCCCTGCGCGTTGACGTGGCGGACCTGGCCGCGCTCGGTGTCCGCTCCCTGCGGGTCGACGCATCGCGCTTCCTTGAGGCTCCAGAGAAATTCACCGACTTCCATATTTCTGACATCGCCAACTATATGGCGCGTTTCGAGGTATCCCTGCTCGCCACCGGTATTGCCAGTGAGCGGCAGATCGTGGAGCTGCTCGACAACGATATCGTCCTGGTGCAGGGCGACTACATCGCCGCGCCCGGCGCGGTTCGCAGCGACCTTGTTCTCGATGCAGCGCGCCCCGCCACCCAGCCATTGCGCCGCGCCGAACTCTGAGGGACGCTCCAGGGCGATCGCATATCCGCTTTTTGCTTGATCCATCGGCACAAACTGCCACATAGGTCCCGATGCCCCACCAGCGCGAAGGCAAGCCATGACTGCGCCTCTCCCCACCATCTCAGGTCTTTCAGAGCTTTCGGGCCGCTATGACGCCGTGCTCAGCGATGTCTGGGGAGTTGTCCACAATGGGGTCTCGGCATTTCCTGAAGCGGTAGAGGCTTTGCGGGCCTTCCGGCGCGGCGGCGGCAGGGCCGTGCTCATTACCAATGCACCGCGCCCGTCTGCGCCCATCGTGGCTATGCTGGATCGTCTGGGCGTCCCGCGCGACGCCTATGACGCCATCGTTTCATCGGGGGATTCGACCCGGGCGATGATCGAAAAATACCGGGGCAGGGCCATCCATCATGTCGGTCCACCGACTGAGGATGACGCCCTCTATGAAGGATTGGACCTGCGCCGAGCCGGGGCCGAGGAAGCCGAAGTCGTGGTGGTGACAGACCTCGACACGGACGATGATACTCCGGAAATGTATCGCGAGCGGGCCAGGTTCTGGCTCTCGCGAAAACTGCCGATGATCTGCGCCAATCCCGATCGCGTCGTCGAACATGGCGACAAGATCATCTATTGCGGCGGCGCTCTGGGTGATCTCTATTCGGCCATGGGTGGCATGGTCCACATGGCTGGTAAGCCCTATCCACCCATTTATGAACAGGCCTTTGCCCTGGCTGAAAACGCCGCCGGACGCAGCTTGGACAAATCGCGGGTGCTGGCGATCGGCGACAGTGTGCGGACAGACGCTGCGGGTGCTGCCCAATTTGGAGTCGACCTGTTGTTTATCACCGGCTCAATCCATGCTGCCGAGCTGGATGCCTTCGGCAAGCCCGACCCGCAGGCCATTGCCGATCTCCTCGCCCCCAGCCGCGCTCATGTCGCCGGCTATCTGCCACGTCTCGCTTGGTAAGACCTTGAGCTGCGGGCCGTCATTGCTCTCTTCATTGCCCGACCGGTCGGGATATCCCGTGGCCCATCGGGCAGGGCTCGGCGGTAAGGCACGTGCAGTCCGATCTGGAGTATCGAGTTGACCTTTATCCGCCTCTCCAGCCTCGATGACCTGCCGGCGCAACTGCGGCATGCCTTCGTTGCCATCGGCAACTTCGATGGGCTGCATCGGGGCCACCAGTCCATCCTGGCCCGCTTGCTGTCCCAGGCGCGGGCCGCTGGTGCCCCGGCGCTGATGCTGACTTTCGAGCCGCACCCGCGCGACGTCTTCGCGCCGGCCCCTTTCATGTTCCGCCTGACCCAGGGTGACGCCAAGGCGCGCCTCGCCGAAGCCATGGGGCTCGATGGCATCATCATTTTGCCATTCGACCGCGATTTTTCGCAGAACGAGGCCGAGGTCTTTGTCGAAACCATGTTGGTTGAACAGCTAGGGGTGCGCGGCGTTATTGTGGGCGCCGACTTCCATTTCGGTCGCCAGCGTCGGGGAACCCCGGCCTTCCTGCGGGCAGCCGGCGAACGCCTGGGTTTCCACGTCGACACACTCGATCTGATGGACGAGGGGGAGGAGCCCATCTCATCCTCGCGTATCCGCGCGGCCCTTTCCGAGGGTGCCGTGACCGCGGCCAATCGGCTTCTGGGTTACCACTGGTTTTTCGAAGGTTGTGTGGTCAAGGGCGACCAGCGCGGACGGGAATTGGGCTTCCCCACGGCCAATACCGCCACCCCCGCCGGCTTCCAGCTCGCCCAGGGTGTCTATGCCGTCAGGGCGCGGCTGGGCGAACGGCTCTTTGACGGTGTTGCCGCTTATGGCAAGCCGATGTTCGACAATCAGCGCCCGCCCTTTGAGACGCATCTGTTCGATTTTGACGAAGATATCTATGGCCAGTCCCTGGGCGTTGCCCTGATCGGTCATATCCGCGGGCAGGAGGTCTTTTCGGGCCTAGAAGAGCTGATGTCAGCCATGGATCGCGACGCCCGCAAGGCGCGCGCGATGATTGCGGCGGCCGGGCCCATCAGTCCACTGGACCAGATGCTGGGCTTTTTCGGCTAGAGCGCTTTCAGCAAAAGTGGACGCCACTTTTGCGGTTCAAAAGCGCGACCGACAAAATGCTCTACCCTTCATCCATCAGCAGGCGGACAAGCTCGGTCTGCCGCCGCACGCCTGTCTTGTCGAATATGCTGGTCAGTTGGGCGCGTGCCGTGGCGTCCGAAACGCCCCGGGACTCGGCGGCGGACTTGCGGCTGCCCGTCTCGACGATAGCGATTGCCAGCTCGATCTCTGCGCGAGTCAATCCGTTGAGACGCGACAGCTCTTCGATGCGCTTTCTCAGACGCTGCCTGGGATCGGCTATGATGACGATCGCTGCCGGACGCTGTGGCCAGGGGAATGCCATATCGGCCGGGCAGGGCGCGCATTGCACGGTCAGTGTGCCATCTGAACATTCTATCTGTACCCGGCCCCCACCCGTATCGGGGTGATCGAGGCAACGGCCGATCATCAAAGCGAGCTTCTGGTTGCTCGCCTCGTCGGGGCCGGCCAGATGGCCCTGGCGGATGTGGAGTCGGCCGTCAACGAGCATTGAGTGTGCCGTCTGGTTGCAATCCAGCACGGTGCCGCGCCTGTTCAGAAACACCGCGCCCTGGCCGGCCAGATCTAGCGTATCGAGCGTCATCTGGTTGGCTCCGCGCAATTGGGCCAACCACTTCCAGCGTTCAACGGCCTGCTGCAGTTCGGGGGCGATCGCGCGCAGTTGCTCAACCTGGGTTGGCGTGACCTCGCTGGATGTGTTGATCACAAGTGTCCCAAACCAGCCCGTTGAACTGGTCAGGTTCAGGGCCAGACCATGATTGTAGCGCTGTGGAATGCACCACAAATTGTAGAAGTCGCTGCGCCGGAACGCGGCGATCTCGGGCAAGGCGTCAGCCTGCGTTACGGCTCCCGGTCCCTGCCGGGCTACCGCCTGCATGATGGCGTTCTGCTGGTGAAAAATCTCGCGATAGGCAGCGATGCGCCCCAGATCGGTGCGGGGTGCGAATACTTCCAGGGGGCCATTGCGGTGCGAGCCGCCGAGCGTTGCCTCCGTCGCTTCGAAGAGATCGGCGAGCTTGAACAAGAACTCGGACCAGGCTTCATCAGACACGGCAGTTGCCTGCAAGTCGCCACTTAGTCGCTCATGTAGAACCATGGCGCACACCGTTGTTAAGCATGTTCCGGGGCCTAGAACACGTGTTCGATGTAGCAGGTTTTCGCCGCCGCTAGGGTGAAATGGTCAACAAATGGTTAAGCTGACGCCAGGTCGGATGCTGCCTTCGGGCCGCAAAATACTGGGCACTTAGCGTCACGTCGCCTGATTTTTGTTGGCTGGAGCCAGTTTGGCTCTGCCCCAGACGTCAGCGTGAAGGAAGCGTCACAATGTCAAACACACTAGGTCCTCGCCGTCGGCGGCGGCTGGTTCAGGCCTTGGCCACCGTGCTCCTGCTGAGCACGTCGGTGCCGGCCAAAGCCTTTGACCCGGCCGTAACAGAGGAAATCCGGTTCCAGGTGAACTGCGCGATCCTGATGCTCACCGATCCGGAAGAGCATGTGCGGGTCTGCAATCCCAAGCCAATCTCTGGGCAGGGCGGGTCTCTGTCCGACGTTGGTACCGGTGCGGCGCCACCCCCGCCACCGCCCCCGCCACCCCCGCCACCGAAGCCCCAAGAGCCCGTTGTGACCGAGGAAGAGGAGGAGGAAGAGGAAGTGGTGGATCCGTGCCCCGGTGGCAGCGTCAATCCCTGCGGCGGTTGCTTCTACCCGACCTGACATGACCAAGCGGGTCTTGCTCGCCTGGGAAGGCGGCGCGGGCCGAGGGCATGTCGTGACCCTGAAGGTCATGGCCGAAGCGCTCGGCCCGCAGCATCACTACGAAGCCGCACTCTGTCGCATGGAACATGCAGCGGAGCTGTCGGCTGTTTGCGATGAGGTCTACCCTTCGGCCGGGCTTTACCTCCATGCCGGTCCCCGCAAGAAATTGGGCTGGCCACGGACGGCAAACTGGGCCGACTTTCTCGGCGATCTGGTGTTCGCTTTTCCTGAGCGCTTGAAAGTGCAGTTTGACTGGTGGATCGAGGTCTTGCGCTCTCGCCGCATCGACCTCGTCATCGCCGACTTCGCACCGATTTCCATGCTCGCGGCAAAGGCGCTCGATATCCCCTCGGTCTGTGTGGGAACGGGCTATTCGGCGCCTCCGCCAGGTATGAAAACGTTCCCCATCCTGCTGCCGGAGTACACGACGCTGGTGCATGACGAACGACACCTGCTGGACAACGCCAACGCCCTTCTGGCGCCCTTTGACATCGAACCCCTCAAGGCATTTTCCGATGTCTATCGTGCGTCTGTCTCCATGCCACGCACCATCAGGCAACTTGATCCCTATGATGGATTGAGGTCATCCCCTTTGCTCCCGCCGTTGAACGAAGCAGTGCCGCGTGGAACCGGCGCTGGTGAGGACATTTTCGTATATTTCTCGACCGCCGAGACCGCCTATGCCCCGCTGGTCGATGCCTTGTGCGGGCTGGATCTTCCGGTGCGCGCCTTTCTGCCGGGCGCAAGCTTGGAATTGCTTGATCGACTGGGCCGGGCTGGCGTCATAGTGGAAACCGCGCCAGTGCCGGTGGAACTGATTGCCCAGCGCAGCCGGCTGATGCTCAATGCCGGCCAGCACGGCTCGCTTTGCATGGGACTGGGACTGGGCATTCCGCAACTCACACTCCCCCAGCACCTTGAGCATCTTTTTCATGCTCGGCGCGCCTCCGATCTTGGAGTGGCCGAAATCGTCCCTTATCGGTCTTGGGAAGCCTGGCAGATCATCGCCCTGGCACGCGAGATGTATTTTGATCCGACCCGCCAGAGCCGTGCGCGCGAACTGGCCGATGCGCTCTATCCGGATCTCTTCGGCGACATCTCCGGCCTGGTGCGGGAGCGTGTCGAACCGCTTCTGGCCTGAACGCGGCAAATCAGTCTTTGCCCCCCGCGCCATGCCTTGCTAAAAGGCGCGCAAATTCTTCCCGAACCGATTGCCGATCCATGAACGACACCGCTCAAAGCGCGACCGATAAAGACTATTCGGCCACGCTCTTCCTGCCGGAAACCAACTTCCCCATGCGCGCCGGGCTGCCGCAGCGCGAGCCCGACTGGCTCAAGCGTTGGGAAGACATGGATATTTACGCCCTGCAGCGCGAGCAGGCCAAGGATCGGCCACTGTTCACCTTGCATGACGGCCCGCCCTACGCCAACGGCAACATCCATATCGGTCACGCGCTGAACAAGACGCTGAAGGACCTGGTCAGCCGCTCCATGCAGATGCTGGGGTACAACTCGGCCTATGTGCCGGGCTGGGATTGCCACGGCCTGCCCATCGAATGGAAGATCGAGGAGCAGTACCGCGCCAAGGGCAAGGACAAGAACGAGGTTCCCGTCGTCGAATTCCGCCAGGAATGCCGCGCCTTTGCCGAGCAATGGGTCGATGTGCAGCGCGAGGAGTTCAAACGCCTCGGCATTCTGGGTGAGTGGGACAATCCCTACCTCACCATGAGCTTCGACGCCGAAGCCCAGATCGCTCGCGAGCTGATGAAGGTCTCGATGACCGGCCAGCTCTATCGCGGGTCCAAGCCCGTCATGTGGTCGGTGGTCGAGCGCACGGCATTGGCCGAAGCCGAAATCGAATATGCCGACTATGAGAGCGACACCATCTGGGTGAAATTCCCGGTCTCGCGTATCCAGTCGGTCGACGGCAAGGACACCGATGAGGTCATCGCCCATCGCGAGCACTTGACCGGCGCATCTGTCGTCATCTGGACCACGACCCCCTGGACCATCCCGGCCAACCGCGCCATCAGCTTCTCGAACCGCATCGAATACGGCCTCTACGAGGTCACCCATGCGCCGGCCGAAAACTGGGCCAAGACCGGTGACAAGTTGATCCTTGCGGACAAGTTGGCAACCGAAGTCTTCGCCAAGGCCAAGGTCGAGACCTTCGTTCGCCTGCAGAGCGTGCCCGCTTCGGTGCTGGCCGGTATTTCGGCACACCACCCCCTGCGCGGCCTCGGCGGCGGCTACGAATTCGATGTGCCCCTGCTCGATGGTGAACATGTCACCGACGATGCCGGTACCGGCTTCGTGCATACCGCGCCGGGCCATGGTCTTGACGACTTCGGCATCTGGATGGAATCCACCCGCCTCCTCCAGGAGCGCGGCATCGATCCGCGCATCCCGTATTGCGTGGATGATGGCGGCTTCTACACCAAGGATGCTCCCGGCTTCGATGGCGCCCGCGTCATCGACGACAACGGCAAGAAGGGTGATGCCAATCAGCGCGTGATCACGGCGCTGGCCGAACACGGCAATATCATCGCCCGTGGCCGCGTGAAGCACCAATATCCCCATTCCTGGCGCTCCAAGAAGCCGGTGATCTTCCGCAATACCCCGCAATGGTTTGTCTATATGGACAAGGACATTGACGGCGCGGCGGGCGACACATTGCGCACCCGCGCGCTTGCCTCGATCGACAAGACCAGGTTCTACCCCGCTGCCGGACAGAACCGCCTGCGCGCCATGATCGCCGATCGCCCCGATTGGGTCCTGTCGCGCCAGCGCGCCTGGGGCGTGCCGATCACGGTTTTCGTGCATAAGCAGACCAACGAAATCCTGCGCGACGAGGCGGTCAATCACCGTATCGCCCAGAGCTTCGAGGAAGAGGGGGCCGACGCCTGGTTCAAGCCCGGTGCTGCCGCGCGCTATCTCGGGTCGGACTATAAGGCCGACGACTACGAGATGGTCACCGACGTGCTCGACGTCTGGTTCGACAGCGGCTCGACCCATTCCTTCGTGCTGCGCAACAAGCAGAAATGGCCGCATCTGAAATTCCCGGCCTCGATGTATCTCGAAGGCTCGGATCAGCATCGCGGCTGGTTCCATTCGTCGTTGCTCGAAAGCTGCGCCACCAATGGCTACGCGCCCTATGACAGCGTGCTCACCCATGGCTTCACCATGGATGGCGAAGGACGCAAAATGTCCAAATCGCTGGGCAATGTCGTTGCCCCGCAGGAGATCATTAAGCAGTTCGGCGCCGATATCCTGCGCCTCTGGGTCGCTTCGTCCGACTATTCGGAAGATCTGCGCCTGGGCAAGGAAATCATCCAGACCACGGTCGACAGCTACCGCAAGCTGCGCAACACCCTGCGCTGGCTCCTCGGCAATCTCGCGCACTTCAAGGCCGAGGATGTCGTCGACGCCAAGGACATGCCCGAGCTTGAGCGGTTGATGCTGCATCGTCTGGCCCAGCTCGATGCCGGTGTCCGCGCCGCCTACAAGGAATATGACTACCGCAAGGTCGTCACGCTCCTCTCCAACTTCATGAATATCGAGCTATCGGCCTTCTATTTCGATATCCGCAAGGACACGCTCTATTGCGACCCGATCTCCTCGATCAAGCGGCGCTCGGCGCTGACCGTGCTCGACCACCTGTTCAATGCGCTCACCGCCTGGCTCGCGCCGATCCTCGTCTTCACCATGGAAGAATGCTGGCTGGAGCGGCACCCGGAAGACGGCTCTTCGGTGCACCTGCGTCTCTTCCCGGAAATCCCGCAGGCCTGGCTGGATAATGACCTTGCCGCCAAATGGCAGCTGATCCGCGCGGTCCGTCGTGTTGTGACCGGGGCTCTGGAAATCGAGCGCCGCGAGAAGCGCATCGGGTCTTCGCTCGAGGCGGCGCCCAAGGTGTTCATTGCCGATCCGCGCTATGTAGTGGCGCTCGAAGGCCAGGACCTGGCTGAAATCGCCATCACCTCGGCGATCCAGGTCAAGCAGAACGAGGGCCCGGCCGAGGCCTTCCGCCTGGACGATGTTCCTGGCGTGTCGGTGGTCCCGGCTTTGGCCGAGGGCCAACGGTGCGCCCGCTCGTGGAAAGTCCTGCCGGAAGTCGGCTCCGACCCCGAATATCCGGATGTCTCCCCGCGCGATGCCCAAGCGCTGCGCGAACGCGTTGCCGCGGGTCTCTGATCTTGAACTTGGTTGCAGACCAGCGCTTCAACATCTCGGTGATCGCCTCTCTGATGGCGGCGATCATCGCCTTTGGTCTGGATCGGGCACAAAAGGCCTATCACATAGCTGCCGAATGCTATGCCGTCGGTCAGTCTGTTTGTGTCGGGGTCCCGTATTTTTTCGAGCCACCGACCCTTACCGGCTGGCGTGGTGGCGAAATTCTGAACATCACGCCGTTCTTCGACTATGTGCTGGTCTGGAATACGGGCATTTCCTACGGCCTGTTCGACAGCCTGCCGGTCTGGGCATTGGGCGTTCTCATGCTGGTGGCCATCGCCGCGCTGTCGGTCTGGTGGTGGCGCAGCCGGGATATTCTGGTCCGCCTCGGTCTGGCGCTCTGTGTCGGCGGCGCCCTCTCGAACGCGCTTGATCGCCTGATCTATGGCGCGGTGGCCGACTTCTTCCATTTCCATTGGGGGAACTGGTCGTTCTACATCTTCAATCTCGCCGATGTAGCCATTACCCTCGGCGTGGTGCTGCTGTTTGTCGACCTGCTGGGTCTGTTCAAACGCCGCGCCAAGGGGACGACTTAGCCTGGGGCAATCACCTTGCTGCCAGAATCTGGCCTTACCGCTGGGAATGCGCTATAGAAGCCGCCGATATCTTAAGGGAAGTTGCATGCGTATCGCATTGACCAGGCAGAATGCTGCCGCTTCTGCCGCCATGCGTCTGGGTCTGGCGGCTCTCGGGCTTGTTGCAGGTCTGGCCCTATCGGCCTGCACGACGGTGGAAGGCACCAATGCCATGGGCGACTTCGGCACTTTTGAGCGCGAGGTGTTGAACACCACCGCGCGCGGTGTCGGCCTCATCCCCGGCGATCCGCCAAAGGAAGATCTGACGGCCGCCCGCGCGCCCCTCGTGCTGCCCAAGTCCGACGCCAGCCTGCCAGCGCCCACCACTCAGGTCGCGGCGGCTCAACTGCCCGCCAATAGCGATACCGTGCAGCTCGATACCACCAACCTTACCCAGGCTGACATCGCGCTGCTGCGCAATGCGCGCGTTGTTGACATGCGCACACTTGGCGGCCGTCCACTGACCGAGGCCGAGGCTCGCCAGCTTACTGCTCGCATGGTTCAGGCCAATATGGCGGTCACTGCCAATAATGAGCGTCCTCTTTATCTGCCGCCCGCCGAGTACTTCACCCGCGTCGGTGATGCGCAACTGGTCTGCCGCGCCGCGTCGGGCGAGCTTGTTCCGCTCAGCGACGATCGCTGCCCCGCCGATGTGCGCCGGGCGCTACAGAAGCAGGGGCCGACCTCTGGTGGCCTGGGTACGCAGGGCGCCCGCTTGACGGCATCAGACACCCAAAACTGAGCTGCCTGAGCTCTAGACTATCGGCGGCCGGGTTATCCGGCCGCTCTGCATTCATTACCGCGCCGCCCGCCCCAGCGATCCCGCTCGGGGCATAATGGGTCCCGCATGTCAGAAAGTGCTCCAATGAGCGACACTCCCAAACAGCCCGAATCCGCAGACCGCTTGGCTAAAGTCATTGCCCGTGCAGGCCTCTGCTCCCGTCGGGATGCCGAAGGCTGGATTGCCGATGGCCGCGTATCGGTCAACGGCAAGAAGGTTATCACCCCGGCCTTCAATGTCACCAGCAAGGACAAGATCGAGGTCGACGGTCTGCCGCTTGCAGCGCGCCAGGGCACTCGCGTCTGGCTTTATCACAAGCCTGCCGGTCTGGTCGTCACCGAGAAGGACCCTGAGGGCCGGCCGACCATATTCGAGGACCTCGACCGCAAGGGCTTGCCGCGCGTGCTCACCGTCGGTCGCCTCGATATCAACACCGAAGGCCTGTTGCTGCTGACCAATGACGGGGGGCTCAAGCGGGTGCTCGAATTGCCCTCCACCGGCTGGCTGCGGCGTTATCGCGTGCGCGCCTTCGGCTCGGTCACGCAAGCCCAGCTCGACAGCCTCAAGCACGGCATCACCGTCGACGGTGTCCAGTATGGCCCAATCACCGCCACGCTTGAGCGCGAGCAGGGCAGCAATGTCTGGATGGTGCTCGGTCTGCGCGAAGGCAAAAACCGCGAGGTCAAGAATGTTCTCGGTTCTCTCGGTCTCGAAGTGAACCGCCTGATCCGCATCTCCTATGGTCCTTTCCAGCTCGGGGACCTGCCCGAAGGCGGCGTCGAGATGGTCAAATCGCGCATGCTGCGCGATCAGCTCGGCAAGAAGCTGGCCGAGTCGGCCGGTGTCGACTTCGAAAGCGAAGCGCCCGATATGGTCCAACCCGCGCCGCGCGACGATCGTCCCGTACGCTCACCACGCGATCGCGCGCCACTGCGTCCGCGCCCGGCAGGTCGTGATTCCGATCAGCGCGGCTTCCGGGATGAGCGCGAGGCGCGTCCCGGACGCCCACGTCGCGTCCATTTCGAGGATGAGGAGGGACGCGCACCTGAGGCCTATGAGCCCAAGGGCGCTGGTCGCCCGCGGCGTGATTCCGAGGAACAGCCGGCCCGCAGCTTCGGTAAGCCGGCTGCCCGTCCTGAACGCGGCGAGCGCCCGGATCGTGCCGAGGGTCGCAAGTCCTTCGGCGACCGGCCCAAGCGCGACTTCGGCAATAAGCCCGCCCGTTCCTTCGGCGAGCGTCCGGCGCGCGGACCGCGTCCGGAGGGGCGCGTCGAGGCCCGTCCCAAGCGCAGTATTGGCGACAAGCCGGCGCGCGGTGGGTTCTCCGACCGTCCGAAGAAGGATTTTGGGGATCGTCCCAAGCGGGACTTTGCTGACAAGCCCATCCGCTCGTTCGGCGACAAGCCCGTCCGCGGTCCACGCCCGGAAGGCCGCTTCGAAGACCGGCCGAAGCGTGACTATGGCGATCGGCCGCAGCGCTCCCATGGTGACAAGACGGCCCGCGGTCCACGGCCCGAGGGCCGTTCCGGAGATCGTCCACGCCGTGATGGTGCTCCGGGTGGCAAGCCGTTCGGTGACCGCAAGCCCTTTGCTGGCCAACGTGACGAACGGCCGCAGGGTGGTCGCCCGGGTGGCAAACCCTTTGCCGGCAAACCCGGCGCGCGTCCCACGGGTGGCCGCCCTTCTGGCAACCGTCCTTCCGGCGGTCGGCCCTCCGGCCCGCGCAAGCCGCGCGGCTAGACCATGCGCATCGTCGCCGGAAAGTTTCGTGGCAAACAACTGAGTTCGCCGTCGGACGACAGCGTTCGTCCGACGTCGGACCGCGCTCGCGAATCCATCTTCAATATTCTGGGTTCGCGTCTTGGCCCGGTTCTGGTGGGAAAGCGTGTGCTTGACCTGTTTGCGGGCACCGGTGCTCTGGGGCTCGAGGCTCTGTCGCGTGGCGCCGAGCATGTCACCTTTGTGGATACCGGCGTCGAGTCCCGTGGGCTCATCCGCGACCATATTCAGGCCTTTGGTGTCGCAGGCATCACCAAGCTGTTGCGCCGTGACGCCACCGCCCTCGGCACGCCTGGCACTTTTGGTCAGTTCGACCTCATCTTCCTGGACCCGCCCTACAATCGGGGCCTGGGCGAAAAGGCCCTTGTCGAACTCGCCTCCAATGGCTGGATAGCCCCGGGCGCCACCATTGTCTGGGAGGAGGCCGTCGACGCTGATGTCTCCATCCCGCCCGGCTTCGAACTGGAAGATACGCGCGAATATGGTGCCGCGGCCGTTCGCTTTCTGACGTTCACATAACACACCAGAGGCGTCTTTGCCGTTACGCGGCCGCCTTCAGGCAGGCGGCGCATTTGCCGCGGATTTCCATGGTTGTGCGTTCGGTCTTGAAGCCCGTATCCTTGGCCCAGGCCCCCAGGCGCTCCTCGATGACCTCGTCGGCGAATTCATCCACCTTGCCGCAGGCCTCGCAAATCGCGAAAGCGATCAGGCCTTTGCGGTGGCAATGGGCATCTGCGCAGGCCACAAAGGCGTTGAGGGATTCCAATCGATGCGCAAGGCCGCGCTCGACCAGTTTGTCCAGGGCTCGGTAGATCTGCAAAGGCGCCCGCAAGCCCTCGCTCCTAAGCTTGTCGAGAATGTCATAGGCGGATAGCGGGGCCGGGGCGTGGTTCAAAGCACCCAACACCAGTTCCTGGTTGCGGGTCAGGTCCGCCGGCATTCCATGGTCATGCGCCATTGCGTTCTCTCCTGCCAAACAGTCGCGATGTGGGCACTGCCAGCGACACAAGGAAAAGCGCCAGCGCCATCACCACGATGGATGGTCCAGAAGCGGTATCCCAGGTCCGCGATCCGAACAAGCCGCCGACGACCGACAGTCCTCCGAGAACGGCGGCCACCAAGGCCATCATCTCTGGCGTCGCGCTTAGCCGTCTTGCGGTGGCGGCGGGGATGATCAGCAGCGAGGTGATTAGCAACACGCCCACTAGTTTCATGGCAATCGCGATGACGCTGGCCATCAGCACCATCAGAATAATGCGGCTGACTTCTGGCCGTAGCCCCTCGGCCTCGGCCAATTCCGGGCTCACCGTGGCGGCCAGCAGGGGCCGCCAGTTCAGCACCAGGATCGCGAGGATGGCAGTGCCGCCGCCATAGATGATGGCAATGTCTTCCACTGATACAGCCAGGATGTCGCCGAACAGGAATCCCATTAGGTCGATGCGCACCTGCGTCAGGAATCCCACGATCACCAGACCCACGGCAAGGCTCGAATGGCTGAGAATGCCCAGCAGCGCGTCGGTGGAGAGTGTGTTTTGTCGCTGCAGCAACAACAGGGCCCCGGCCACCAGCGCCGCCACAGCAAAGACACCCAACGTCACATTGACTGAGAGCAGGATGGACAGGGCAACGCCCAGCAGCGCCGAATGTGCCATGGTGTCCCCGAAATAGGCCATGCGCCGCCAGACCACGAAGCAGCCCAGCGGGCCGGTTACCGCCGCAAGGCCCAGTCCCGCGATCAGCGCGCGCGAAAAGAAATCACCGAACAGGGGTGTGCTCCCCATGCTCGTGATGGTGATGCACGTGCTCATGGCCATCTTCAGCGCCCACCACGCACCCATCGTCGTGATGTTCATGGTCATGGTGATGCTGATAAAGTGCCAAGGCCGAACTCCGCTCGCCGAAAAGCCGCAGATATTCTGGGCTCGTCTTCACCACGCTGGGCGTGCCCCGGCAACACACATGCCCGTTGAGGCAGATCACCGTGTCGGTTTCGGCCATCACCACATGCAGATCGTGGCTGATCATCAAGATACCGGCATGCGTCGTATCCCGGATTTTCCGGATCAGCTTGTAGAGCGCCACCTCCCCGGAAAAGTCGACACCCTGCACAGGCTCGTCCAGAACCAAGAGGTCAGGCTTCCGGATCATCGCCCGGGCAAACAAAACCCGTTGAAACTCACCCCCGGACAGCTCCTGCACCGCCGCCTTGAGCAACCGCGTCGCACCGACTGCTTCCAACGCGGCGTCGATTTCGGCCGGCGAGAAGCGCCCGGTCAGTGTCATCAGCCGCTCCACCGTCAGCGGCAGCGTCCAGTCGATGCTGAGCTTTTGCGGCACATACCCGATTGTCAGGTCGGGCCTGCGGTTGACTGTACCCATGCTAGGCTTCAATACGCCCGTGACCATCTTTGCGGTCGTCGATTTGCCTGAGCCATTCGGCCCGATCAATGTGACGATTTCGCCGCGGGCAATGGTCAGGTCTATGCCCTCGACCAGCACGCGGCCACCACTCCGTACCCCCGCATTGCTGAGGGTGATCAGGTTTTCTTTGGGCGCTTTGTCCAGCATCGGGCAGCTCTACTCCTTCGCCCCTTCGAAAGGCGGGGCGGGGTGTGAAGTCGGGTGGCCGCCTGGGATCAGCAGAAACGCAGACAATCCGTCTTGACGACCTTGAATACGTTATAGCATAACGTCGCCGCAAGCGTAATAACATAACATGTCGCTTCCGATCTTCCACTCCCAAGAGGCCCGACGATGACCAGTAACTCCTTTGCCCTTGCAGCCTTGTCGACGGCACTGCTCACTGGCACCGCCTGGGCCGCCCCCGCTGTCGTGGCATCGACCAAGCCCGTCCACTCGCTCGTATCGGCTGTCATGGGTGATCTGGGTAGTCCCACATTGTTGGTCAAAGGCGCCAATTCGCCCCATACCTATTCCCTCCGGCCCTCCGATGCGGCCGCACTTGAAAGCGCCGACCTGGTCTTCTGGACCGGTCACGGCATGGAGCTTTTCCTGGCCGACGCGCTCGAAGCGCTCTCTACCAATGCCACGGTTGTCGAATTGGCCGAAGCCCCCGGCATCACGCTGCTTCCCGTCCGTGAGGGGGGCGCCTTTGAAGCACACCTGCATGACGGCGACGATCACGATCATGATGACGCTGGTCACGAACACGATGACCACGATCATGACGGCCATGAGCACAGCGAAGGGGACATGCATTTCTGGCTCAATCCGGACAATGCCAAGCTGATGGTGACCGAAATCGCTACCGTATTGGCCGAAGCCGACCCCGAAAATGCGGTGACCTATCAGGCAAATGCGGCGGCCGAACGGGTTCGTCTCGATGAATTGAGTGAAGAGATCCGCCAAACCCTGGCGCCCGTCGCGGACAAACCCTTTGTCGTCTTCCACGACGCCTACCAGTATTTTGAGAACCGCTTTGGCCTGGCTGTCGCCGGTTCCATAACCGTCTCGCCTGAGGCAATGCCCGGGGCAGCCCGCATCGATGAATTGCGGGCCAAGGTCGCAGAACTTGGCGCCACCTGCGTCTTTGCCGAGCCCAATTTCGAACCAGCCATCGTCAACACCATTATCGAGGGGACAACAGCCAAGGCCGGCACGCTCGACCCGGAGGGCGCTGCCCTCTCGGAAGGACCCAACCTTTACCCGGAGCTTCTGCGCAGCCTCGCTGCCGGTCTCGTTGATTGCCTGGGATAGCCGGTGGCATCGGCTAGCTGGCAACGGTGAAGACGCCGCCGGACCTGACTGGACTTTGGTCAAAGCGCAATGGCGGCTGAATGAACATCGAGCTGCGCTCGGCCCATCGGTAGCCCTTGCCATTTCATCCGGGGCTTTCATTCGATCTCGTCTCACCGATCTGGTCACAACACTCAAGCTTCATCCCATTCGCGCAAAACGAATGTAATGTGCTAACATTTCAGAGGTAGATATGCACAAGACCCTTCTCCTGTCCCTGCTGGCCGTCACTGCGCTCAACGTGCCGGTTTTCGCCGATGATGAGATCAGCGCCTGGCGGCTCTTCGTGGGGGACCATACCGCCCCGCAGGTCACGGCTATAGACCTGACCACTGGCGCGCCCCTTGCCACTTTTCCCCTTGCCGGTCCTGCCAGCCTCTACACCACCGATGGCGCCGTCTTCGCGGTGCAGGGAGCGGCCAATCAGGTTTCCGCCATCGCCTCCGGCATAGAGATCGATGATCATGGCGACCATGGTGACATTGAGATCACCGAGCCAGCTTTGCTCCAAGCCACCCTCAGCGGAGAGAAGCCGGCTCACTTCGTCGAACACGATGGCAAGGTTGCCATGTTCTTCGATGGCTCGGGCCTGGTTAGCCTCTTTGATCCGCACACCTGGGTTCACGACAGCGCTTTGACGACGACGGAACTGGACAGCGGTACCGCCCATCATGGCGTTGCCATTCCTTGGGGCGACTACACGCTGGTCTCGGTCGCCGACGCCGATGATGAAAAGAAGCCCCGCCTTGGTCTCAACGTTCTCGACGCGGAGGGAAAGGTCGTTGGCGAAACTCATCTGTGCCCGGATCTGCACGGCGAGGCTGCCTCGGGCGACATGGTGCTCATCGGGTGCAGCGACGGTCTGCTGCTCGTTTCCGGTTCAGGCGCGCCAAGTGTCCACAAGATCACCTATGAGGGCCTGCCCGAGGGCAAATCAACCACGCTGATCGGTGGCCAGGGCCTGCAGTACTTCGTTGGCAATTACGGGGCCGACAAGGTCGTCATCATCGATCCTTCCGAAGACAACCCGTACCGTCTCATCGATCTCCCAACGCGCCGGGTCCACTTCGTCACCGATCCGGTGCGCCCCAAATACGCTTACGTGTTCACCGAAGACGGGCAACTTCGCCAGCTTGATGTCGTCAAGGGCGAGATCACCAACGCGATCGAGATCACCGAGCCCTATTCCATGGATGGCGAGTGGAGCTTGCCACGACCGCGCCTGGCAGTCGCTGGCGGCGTAATTGCTGTCACCGATCCCCTGGCCGGCAAGGTGCATCTGGTCGACGCCGAGACCTTCGAGATCACCCGCGACATCACCGTGGAAGGCCTGCCCTACACCATCGTGGCCGTTGGCGGTTCTGGCACCACGCACTGACGCCGAACGGTTGCTAGCCGCATTTTACGGCAATCGAGCCAGTCGGGCAGGGGCCCGCACACGATCCTTTGTGTGGGCCCAGCCGATCCTCCCCATCGGGAAAGCGGCGGCGCCTGTCAGCTGGCAAGGCGAAACCCACCCGAACAATCTAAGGTTCCTGCAATGGCCCCGAAGAAACTCCCCGTCACCGTGCTTTCCGGTTTTCTCGGTGCTGGGAAGACCACGCTCCTCAATCACATCCTCAACAATCGCGAAGGCCGCAAAGTCGCGGTGATCGTCAACGACATGAGCGAGGTAAACATCGACGCCGCCCTCGTGCGGGACGGTGGCGCCAATCTCAGCCGCACAGAAGAAGCACTGGTCGAAATGTCCAATGGCTGCATTTGTTGCACCCTGCGAGACGACCTGCTGGCCGAAGTCACGCGCTTGGCCGGTGAGGGGCGCTTCGACTATCTGCTGATCGAATCGAGCGGTATTTCCGAGCCGCTCCCCGTCGCCACCACCTTCGACTTCCGCGACGAACGCGGCTTCTCATTGTCCGACATCACCCGGCTCGACACCATGGTCACGGTGGTGGACTGCGCCAACCTGCTCAAGGACTATGCCTCGCATGACTTTCTGCAAGATCGGAGCGAGACGGCAGGCGAGGGCGATGATCGGGCGCTGGTCGACCTGCTTGTCGAGCAGATCGAATTTGCCGATGTCATCGTGCTCAACAAGATTTCGACAGCGAGCTCGGCTGACCGGCAGGCGGCGCTGACGATTATCAAGGCTCTCAATCCGGTCGCCCGTATCATTGAAACCGACTTCGGCGCTGTAGCGCTGGAAGAGGTACTGGACACGGGGCTCTTCAACCTTGAGGCCGCCGAAGCCAATCCACTTTGGTTCAAGGAATTGAATGGCTATGCGAGCCATGTTCCCGAGACGGAGGAATATGGTGTGCGCTCCTTTGTCTATCGCGCCCGCAGGCCTTTCAATCCTTTGCTTCTGCATCGCTTCATCAATTCCGCCTGGCCAGGCGTCATTCGTGCCAAGGGCTTCTTCTGGCTGGCGACGCGACCCCATTTTGTCGGCGAGCTCAGCCAGGCTGGCTCCTTGGTACGCACGCAACGGCGTGGTTTGTGGTGGGTCGCCGTGCCCTCGCAACGTTGGCCCGATGACAGGCAATGGCGGGAGTCCATGGCGCCCTATCTCGACCCTGTCTGGGGAGATCGGCGGCAGGAGCTTGTCTTCATTGGCGCCGGGCCGATGGACGAAGCCGACATTTGCCGCAAGCTTGATGCTTGCCTGGTGCCAGGGCGCAGCATGGCGCCGGACGATTGGGCCGGCCTGCCTGATCCGTTCCCGCTCTGGAGCTGAACCTAGCCGCTACTTCAGCGGTCCCTTGAAGATGAAGAAGGCGCCGAGCGCAATCAGACCGAAGCCGATGCCGTGGTTCCAGGTGAATTTTTCGCCAAGGTAGAACACGGCGAACAGCGCGAAGACCGAGAGGGAGATCACCTCTTGAATGGTCTTGAGCTCGGCGCCTGAGTACACCCCATAGCCAATCCGATTGGCCGGGACAGCCAGCCAATACTCGAAAAAGGCGATGCCCCAGCTCGCCAGCACCACGACCCACAGCGCTGCGCCGGGAAATTTCAGGTGCCCGTACCAGGCAAAGGTCATGAAGAGATTGGAGGCAATGAGCAGGCCTATTGGGGCCAGCGTGGCAAGGTTGAGACCCAATTGGTCACCTGATGAGACGCGAATCGATACGGCACGGTGCCGCCTCGCCATCTCATCCGCGATTGATCGACAGGCAAGTGCCATCAGCGCAAATGCTTGGTCGGTTGCTCGAGCGAGAAGATCTCGTCGCTGACATCATCGATTTTCTTGCGCACCAGCGCTTGCGCGTCATAGAGGCCCCGGTTGTAGAAATAGGCGCCCATCTTGTCGGCAAAGAACTGCATCAGCATCTCGGCCGGAATGGCGCCGATCGACTGGTCCAGATCCTCGCGGAAATAATCCTGAATCTCCCCGACAATGGCTTTGGTTTCCTCTCGGCTGAATGTGATCGGCTGCATGGGCTGGATTTCGCTTTCCTGAGTTTTGATGGTTTAAAGCAAGTGAATGATATCGCGATACTTTTCGCGACGGGCGCAGTTGAAACTACAGCTTTTGCGGCCAATAAGGCTGCGTTGGGCGGGTACTGAAAATCAATGGTAATTACCAAGCGTTCTGCGTCTATCTTCGGACTTGCGGTGGCGGTCTGGCTGGTTACGGCCATCGTGATCGCTAACCGCGACATTGTCGTAACCAGCAATGGAAATGACTATTACGATGGCGGCGGAGGCATCGACACCATTGTCTTCAAAGGCCAGATCGTGCCGGTCTTGGTCGATCTCGGCCAGGGGTGGGCCCAAGGCGAGGGCATTGGTTCCGACACCCTCGTCAATCTGGAAAATATCGTCGGTGGGCGCGGTTCTGACCGCCTGCACGGTGACGCGGTCGACAATCTTATCCAAGGCCTGGACGGCGACGACGAGATCGCCGGACGCGAGGGCAATGACACGCTTGAGGGCGGTCCGGGTAACGATGTGCTGGTCGGCGGCACTGGCAATGACCGCTACATCATGCGCGCCGGCGATGGCTTTGATCACATCATCGAGGGGTTGTCCGGTGGCGGCAAGGATGTGCTGGTCTTCGAGACGCCGAATGCGCAAATGGACGTGCAGCGCTGGGGCAGTGCCCTGCTGATCAGCATCACCACAATCGGAGGCACCGATCAGGTGGTCGTCTGGGATCACTTTCTGTCTCCCGACGCCAGATTGGACGAGATCGAGCTGAACGGCAAGACCTGGGAGATCGCCCTCTGGTCCGAAGACATCGAGCCAAAGTCCGATCTGGATTGCACGCTGCTTTGGCTGTTCAACGATTGTCCCGATCGCCCTTCGATTGCGCCAATCGCGTTCAATCCAGGTCTGTAACTGGCGCATTGCGCTTCGAACGCACTTGGATCACCCTGCAAACGTCCGAGGGAGACCCTGCAATGCGCATCCGTCATCTTCTGTTCCCGCTCCTGCTTCTTGTTACCCCCGCAATGGCCGGTGACTTCACCTGTGAAGGCGCCTTTGCCCCCGACACCTCCGAAGCCCGCTTGATCGAGATCTACGGCACAGAAAATGTCTGGACAGGGATTGTACCGGGCCCGGAGGGCACCGAGATGCTGGCCACGCGAGTCCACCCCGATAGCCCGAAACGCATGCTCGAATTCGTCTGGTGGGACGAGGAGAACCGCGAGGGTCTCAGCTATGTGCAATTGCCGGCCAAGATGTCGGGTCCTGGTGGTGTCCGCACGGGCATGAGCGTGGCCGAGGTGGAAACGCTCAATGGCGAACCTTTCACTCTCTCCGGCTTCGGGTGGGATTATGGCGGCTATGCCGGGTTTGAAAGCGGTGCGCTGTCCAATTTGGCGGGAGGCTGCAATCTCTCATTGCGCTTTGGTCCCGCTGACTACCCGCCGGGCCTGGATGTGGATTCGATCATCGGCGACCAGACGGTGCAGTCGACCAATCCCCTGCTGGCCGAGGTTGAGGCACGGGTAGAGTCGGTCGCCATCGGCTATCCCCATCCTGACTTCCGCGATTGACCTGAGCACACCGCGCGCATAACACTGCCATCAGGTTGGTTCCCCGCGTCCGCAGCGGCAAGGGGATTAATAGGGAACACGGCGAGGCGTACCCAAAAGGGACCGAATCCGTGGCTGCCCCCGCAACTGTGAACGGCGAGTGCCCTCCGAAAAGCCACTGACACCCATTCGGGTGTCGGGAAGGTGGAGCGGCATGGCGACCCGTGAGCCAGGAGACCTGCCAGCCTCTGATAGATTTCCCGACTGTCGGTGGGACAGGTGGAGGCCAAGATGATCAAGCCGTCCGGCTAGCTCTGGATCGGGACTAGCTGTCCCACGCGCCTATGCTGCGAGAGTTGCATGACGCCCGTTCCTGTATTTCCCAATTCTCATCTTGGATGCCCCGATGCACATCGAACCCGAACTCGTATCCCCCGAAAAGATGCTGCTGGCCTATGGCACGGCGGCCGCCGCCGGAGCCATGACCGTCAAACTCGCAGGCGAAGCGATCCGTGAGCACGGCCCGATATCGCTGCTGGCGCGCACTGTTCTAGCGACTGCCGCTGTCTTCAATTTCTTCGAAATCTTCCCCCACTACCCAGTCGGCGTCAGCGAGGTGCACCTCATCCTCGGTTCCACCCTGCTCCTGGTATTCGGAGCGGCCCCTGCTGCGGCCGGACTGGCGCTGGGATTGCTTATTCAGGGCCTGTTCTTCGCACCCTTCGACCTGCCGCAATATTTTGCCAATGTCACCACGCTGGTGGCGCCGCTCGTCGCCATCAAGTTCGTGGCTGATCGCATCATTGCGCCCAACACGCCCTATGTGGACCTGCGCTACGGCCAGGCTCTTGCCCTCTCGGCAACCTATCAGGGCGGCGTCGTGCTCTGGGTCGCCTTCTGGGCGCTCTATGGCCAGGGTTTTGGCGCGGAGAACCTTACGTCGATCGTCACCTTCGGCGGCGCCTACATGCTGGTTGTCCTGCTCGAGCCGCTGGTTGATCTGGCCGTTCTCGCCGGTGCCAAGCTGGTGCGTGGCCTGGGCAAGACCGGTCTTGTCACCCCGCGCCTCTACGCCTGAGGCCCACACCCATCAATCATATGCGCGCCCCCGGAAACGGCGGCGCGCCATTTGACTTGCAGACGGAAACGACATGACCGCCAAGATTCCCACCACCGTCATCACCGGCTTCCTCGGCGCTGGCAAGACCACCCTCGTGCGCCACATGCTGGCGCATGCCCCCAAGGGCAAGCGCATCGCGCTCATCATCAATGAGTTCGGCGACCTCGGCGTCGACAAGGATATTCTCGCCGGTTGCGGCGACGAGACCTGCCGCGAAGAGGATATGGTTGAACTCTCCAATGGCTGCATCTGCTGCACCGTCGCCGACGAGTTTATTCCAACCATGCAGGCCCTGCTGGCGCGCGACGAAAAATTTGATCACATCGTCATCGAAACCTCCGGTCTCGCTTTGCCGCAGCCGCTGATCCGCGCCTTCAACTGGCCCGAGATCAAGGCCCAGGTGACTATCGACGGTGTCGTTACTGTCGCCGACGCTGCCGCGCTGGCAGAAGGCCGCTTTGCCAGTGACGAAGCCGCCGTCGACGCCCAGCGCCGCCAGGACGAGATGCTCGATCACGAGACGCCGCTGGGCGAACTCTTCGAGGACCAGCTCTCAGCCGCCGACATGGTCATCATCAACAAGACCGATCTGGTCGACGCCGCCATGCTCGACACCGTCGAAAACACCATCAGGGCCGAACTCCGCCCCGGTGTCGGCATCGTCCGCGCTGCCAATGGCCATGTCGATATCACAGCATTGCTGGGCATGGGTATGTCCTCGGAAGACGACATTGCCAACCGACCCAGCCACCACGAACTGGAGCATGGCGGGCAAACCCACGAGCACGACGATTTCGACAGTTTCTCCCTGACCTTGCCGTACATTCAGGGCAAAGATCACCTGCTCTCGATCATCGAGGACACCATCAAGGCCCACGATGTGCTGCGGCTGAAAGGCTTCGCCGCAATCCCCGGCGCCGCAGCGCGTCTCGCCATCCAGGCCGTCGGTCCCCGCGTCACCGCCTATTTTGATCGGCCGTGGAAGCCCAACGAAAAGCGCGAAACTGCGCTCGTCGTCATCGGCGAACAGCCGCTCGATCGCGCCGCCATCACTACGAGCCTGGAGCAGGCAGCGGCCTAAGATATGCACCTCCTCTCCGCCCAGGCCGGTGCGATCCAGCAGGAGGGCGAGGCCATTGACCTCGCCCAAAGCCCCGGCGCCTACATCTTCGCCTCCTCGGCGGACAGCGAACTGGCCATGCTGGCCGGCGCCGCCGACAGGGCGGGAGAGGACGGCCTACGCCTCGCCAATACCCTGCGGCTCTCGAACAATCTCTCCGTCGACATGTGGGTGGAGCAAACCGTCAGCCGTGCCCGCCTCGTCGTTCTCCGTCTCATCGGCGGTGCTGCCTATTTCCAGTATGGCGTCGACGAGCTAACCGCCCTCTGCACCAATCACCGCATCCCGCTGGTTCTCTTGCCCGGCGACGCCAATCCCGACCCCATCCTGCAAGCGCGCTCCACCATCCACCCCGACGACTGGGCCACACTCCACCGCCTCTTCATCGCCGGCGGCCCCGACAATGCCGACGCAATCTTGCGCGCCATCGCGGCCCTCGCCACACCTCTCCCTGGGGGGAGAGGTCGCCGCGAAGCGGCGGGTGAGGGGGCCTTGCTGTCCGACGAACTGCCACCCCACCCCTTCCCCCGCTTCGGCATCTGGCACCCCGCCACCGGTATGACCGAGGAAGCCGGCCTGCGCGCCCTTCACGTGAAGTGTTCCGCCAGCCCTCATGGTGAGGTGCGCCCACAGGGCACCTCGAACCACGAGGGCGACCATCCCGGCCCCCACATCCCCATCCTCTTCTACCGCGCTGCCCTCGAAGGCGCCGGCACCGCCACGCTCGAAGCCCTCATTGCCGAACTCGAAGCCCGCGGCCTTGCCCCGGTCCCGCTTCTGGTCTCCTCCCTCAAGGAGGCCGCCTGTGTCCGTTTCGTCCAGAATGCGCTCGCCGCCTTCCCGCCCTCGGCGATTCTCAACCTCACAGCATTTGCCCTCGGCGTGGCTGATCTCGACGACAAATCGAACCCCTTCGCCGGCACCGACGCTCCGGTAATCCAGCTCATCCAGTCGGGCCGCTCCGAGGCCCAATGGCTGGCTGACCCGCAGGGTCTCTCCTCAAAAGACATGGCCATGTATCTGGTCATGCCCGAAGTCGATGGCCGCATCGGCGGCATCCTCGTCGGCCACAAGGCCGACGCCGTCTGGCACGAACGCACCCAATGTCCCCTCAGCGCTTATGCTCCCGATCAAGGCGGCATAACCCGCGCCGTCGATCTCGCCTTCAACTGGGCCCGCCTGCGCTCGACCTCGCGCGCCGACCGCCGTATCGCCCTTGTCCTCGCCAACTACCCCATCCGCGACGGGCGCCTTGCCAACGGCGTCGGCTACGACGCGCCGGAATCGACGGTGCGGATGCTGATGGAACTGGAAAGGGCGGGATATGAGGCGTCGGACTATCCCCACACCTCTGCCGACCTCATCACCCTCCTCACCTCCGGCCCCACCAACGCCGACCCACAGCGCGGCCAGTCCGACGCGATCCTCCCCCTCGCTCACTACTCCGAGCTCTTCGCCACCCTGCCCGAAGAAATCCGCACCGCTGTTACTGCCCGTTGGGGCGATCCCGCTTGCGATCCGTTCATCCGCGACGACGCCTTCCACCTCCCGGGCCACCGCTTCGGCAATATCACCATCCTGCTCCAGCCCGCTCGCGGCTGGCAGGTCGACGAGACGCTGAGCTATCACGACCCCCATCTCGTACCGCCCCACGCCTATATCGCCGCCTATCTCTGGCTGCGCCACGACTTCGGCGCCCACGCCCTCATCCACAATGGCAAGCATGGCACGCTCGAATGGTTGCCCGGAAAATCCGCGGCTCTGGATGCCGACTGCTATCCCGACGCCCTTTGGGGCCAGTTGCCGCATCTCTACCCCTTCATCGTCAATGACCCGGGCGAGGGCACCCAGGCCAAGCGCCGCACCGGCGCCGTCATCATCGACCATCTCGTGCCCCCGCTCACCCGCGCGGAAACCTATGGGCCACTCAAGGACCTCGAAGCCCTGCTCGACGAGTATTACGCAGCCGCGGGCATGGACCGCCGCCGCCTCGCCGATCTCCGACGCCGCATTCTCGACTTCACCCGCGACAGCCGTCTCGATCAGGACATCGGCCTGCCCGAAAGCGAGGCCGAGGCCCTGATCAAGATCGACAACTTCCTCTGTGATTTGAAGGAAGCGCAGATACGCGACGGGCTGCATGTCTTCGGCTCGTCGCCAGGGGTAGGGATGGCGCGAGACCTTGCCGTCGCGCTGGCCAGAGTGCCAAGGGGCGAAACGCCCGGGGATAATTCGCTGATCCGCGCCGTGGCCGACGATCTCAAACTCGGTTTCGACCCACTGGCGGCCAAACTGGGCGACCCCTGGTATGGGCCGCAACCCAAATTCTTCTCCTCCCCCTGCCAGGGGGAGGCCGAGCGGGGGTCTCTCATCCGCACCGCGGGCGACATAGTCGAACGCCTCGAGCTGATTGCCGCCGATCTCGTCTCCGGCACCATGGCCTGCCCAACGGACTGGCGCGCCACCCGCGCCGTTCTCGACACGGTCGACACCCTCATCAAGCCCCGCCTCGTCGCGTCCGGCCCCGCAGAAATGCAGGCCTTTCTCGATGCGCTCGATGGCAAATTCGTTGCCCCCGGTCCCTCCGGCGCCCCCTCGCGCGGACGCCTCGATGTCCTGCCCACGGGGCGAAATTTCTACTCCGTCGATGCCCGCGCCGTCCCCACGCCAAGTGCCTGGGAACTCGGCAGAAAATCTGCCGAAAGCCTCGTGTTGCGGCACCTCCAGGACCATGGTCACCACCTGCGCGCCGTCGCTCTTTCGGTTTGGGGCACGGCCAATATGCGCACCGGCGGCGACGACATCGCCCAGGCACTAGCGCTGATTGGCGCAAAACCCACCTGGGATCCCGGCTCGCTTCGCGTTGCGGGCTACGAGATCATCCCGTTGGCAAAACTCGGCCGCCCACGTGTCGACGTCACCCTCAGAATTTCCGGCTTCTTCCGCGACGCCTTCCCGGCCCAGATTGCCCTGTTCGACCGCGCCGTCCGCGCCATTGGCGCACTAGACGAACCAGAGGATGACAATCCCATCGCCGCCCGCATGCGCGCTGAAGCGCTAGGTCTCATGGCGCAAGGCCAATCCGAAGCCGACGCCGCACTTGCAGCCGGCGCGCGAATTTTCGGTTCAAAACCTGGCACCTACGGCGCCGGGCTCGGCCAGCTCATCGACAGCGGCAACTGGTCAAGCAAGGCCGACCTCGCCGATCAGGCCGTGATCTGGGGGCAGTACGCCTACGGCGCAACCGTCACTGGTACGCCCATGCATGACCGCTTCCGCGCCCGTTTGAGTGAGATCGACGCCGTCATCCACAATCAGGACAATCGCGAGCACGACCTGCTCGACAGCGACAATTACTATCAGTTCGAGGGCGGTCTCTTCCTCGCTGCCGAAACCCTGTCCGGGCACAAACCCGCCGCCTATCACAGCGATCACTCTCGCCCCGAAACGCCGAAAATCCGCACGCTGGACGAGGAAATCAGCCACGTCATGCGCAGTCGCGTCGTTAACCCGAAATGGATTGCCGGCATGATGCGTCACGGCTATCGCGGCGCCTTCGAGATCATCGCCACGGTCGATTTCATGTTCGCTTTCGCCGCAACAACCGGCGCGGTGAAAACCCATCATTTCGACCTCGCCTTCGAGGCCTTCATTGAAGACGACGCCGTGCGGCAGTGGCTGATCGAGGCCAATCACTTCGGTTATGACGAATTGATCGCCAAGTTCAACGAAGCCCGTAGGCGCGGCCTCTGGTCGCCGCGCTCTAATTCCGCCTATGCTTTGCTTGGGGAGTAATCGTGAACAACACCATCGTCTACCTCATCGGCCACTTTGGCGTGGGCAAATTGACGGTTGCCCGGGCAATCTGTGCCCTTACCGACGCCAGGCTGTTCGATAATCACTTGGCCAACAACGTCATTTTCTCCCTGATCCGTGCTGATGGCAGAACGCCCCTTCCCGAGGGCGTCTGGGACCTGATTGGCATCATCCGGGACCAGGCCTTCAAGGCAATCGAGGAGATGACACCACGCAATGCCAGCTTCGTGTTGACCAACTGCCTAATCGAAAGTGACCCTAGAGATCACGCTGCCTATGAGCAGGTGAAGGCCGTCGCCGCGCGGCGAGGCAACGTGTTTGTCCCAGTCCTTTTGGCCGCGTCGGATGCGGCCCACGCCGCCCGAGTCAACTCTCCTGACCGATCCGAGCGCCTGAAACTTACCGATGTCGAGGGCGCGGCGCGTAAGCGGCGCACGGAAGACTTGCTGCGCATTGAACACCCGAACCGTCTCGATCTCGACACCTCGGATATGCCGCCTGAAGAAGCGGCGCGCAGTATCATTGCCCACGCGGAGCGCCTGAAATGACTGACAAGCCGATCAAGAAGACCGACCTCATGACCGAGGCGGAGCGTGACGCGTACCACGCCGAAAAGATGAAGAAGAAGAAGGCGGCGCGCGACAAGATCCTCTCGACCAAGACTGAGGAAAAGGGCCTGCTCGTTGTCCATACCGGCAAGGGCAAAGGCAAGTCGACGGCCGCCTTCGGCATGGTGTTCCGGGCTCTGGGCAATGGCATGCGCGTGGGCGTGGTGCAGTTCGTCAAGGGTGTCTGGAACACCGGCGAGCGCACTGTGCTCGACAAGTTTCCCGACCAGGTGACCATCAATGCCATGGGCGAAGGCTTCACTTGGGATGTCGCCGACCGCCAGCGCGATCTCGCCGCCGCCCGCAAGGCCTGGGATCAGGCCAAGGCGCTGATCGCCGATCCGAGCTACAATATGGTGCTGCTCGACGAGCTCAACATCTGCCTGCGCTACGACTACCTACCCATCCAAGAAGTGGTCGAAGTTCTCGCCAACAAGCCGCGCGACAAACATGTCATCGTCACTGGCCGCAACGCAAAGGATGAACTGATCGAAATCGCCGACCTCGTGACCGAAATGACGGAGATCAAGCATCACTTCCGCGCTGGGGTGAAGGCGCAGAAGGGTATCGAGTTCTAGCAGCCTATCGGCTCAAACGACCGCACAAGACCCTCTATCACCGCATGCATCCCTGCGAGATCGCTGGCCGGATACACTGCCCGGAACGCCGCATAGCTGTTTGCGCCGCACAGCAGGATCATGCGTTGATACATCACCGTGTCATCGTTGGTGCCAGACCAGCTTGCCCAGTGCGGCGTCGCGGCGTGGTAGCTTATCGTCCACGCCCCTTTGTCCTTGCCAAACCGATCCGCCGCCTCGTTCTCGAAGGAGGGTGAGGTCACGCCCAGCAGCCCACCCCACACGGTGAGTTCCTGCTGCTGCCCTGGCAGATAGAAAACCTGCCCGTCGCCATTCTCGCTTTCGCCTTGACCTTCGTAGCCCGGCGGAATGTCCAGCTCATAGCCGAAGCGGGCATTCACATAATGCGACCAGAATTGCGCCGCCGCGGGGACGGTCACTAGCATCGCAATGATCAGAGCAAGTGCACGCATACTGAGGTCAGATTGCCTCTGTCCGATTTGTGGCGCAAGCGCCTCACAGGACGACAATGCCGGCGTGCTTGGCCTTGTCCTCGGGTTCAACATGAATGGTGATCTGCACGTCCTTCACAGACTCGCGCAGACGCGATTCGATGCGGTCGCAAATGTCATGCGCTGCCTCGACGCTCATCGCGCCGGGGACCACGAGATGAAAGTCGATGAATGTCATCCGGCCAGCTTGCCGGGTGCGGATATCGTGGGCCTCAATGGCGCCGTCTGCGCTGGTGGCGATGACCTCGCGAATGGTCTTCTGCGTATCGCCCGAGACCGCCACATCCATCAGCCCGCCGACACTTTCTCGGATCACGCCCCATCCGGACCAAAGAATGTTGAGCGCCACCAGCGCTGCCAATCCGGCATCGAGTTGCGCCCATCCGGTTGCGTATACCAGAACCAGGCCGATCAGCACGCCAAACGTGGAAACGACATCGGTCATCAGGTGTTTGCCGTCGGCGGAAATGGCCGGCGATCGTGCTGTCCGCCCTTGGCGCAGAAGCACCAGAGCCCAGACCAGGTTAATCGCACTGGCGACCCCGCTCACGGCCAGTCCCTGGATGGGAGCCTCTGGCATCGCAGGGCTGAGTATGCCCATCACAGCTTCGCGCATGATGAGTATGGCCGCGAGGATGATCATGACGCCCACCAGCACCGCCGAGAAGTATTCCGCCTTGTGATAGCCATAGGGCAGGCTCGCGTCAGCAGGGCGCTGGGCCAGCCGCACCGCGATCAGGGCCGCGATGGCGGTCACCACATTGACGATCGATTCCAGCGCATCGGAGAAAAGCGCAATTGAGCCGGTGAGCCACCAGGCCAGGAACTTCAGTCCCAATACGATCAGGCCCACGCCGATGCTTGCAGTGGCAATGGCCAGCGTGCGATTGATCGCCATGGGTGCCCTCCCTGTCCGAACCGTGGCCTTAGCGGAGCCAGCGCCTACGAGCAACCCATTGTTTTTGCGAACGATTTTCAGAAGCATTTGAAGGTTTCGCCCGGCTTCGGCAGGTCTGTCGCCAAGCCTTTGATTGACCACATACTTTGCCCGTCCTAGAACCGGGTTCAGCGCAGCGTTCCCAGGATGGAACTGAAACAGAGCTCGGTGCGGTCGACCAATTTGCGGGACCAAGCCCGGGGCTGCTCCGGTTTTGAGTGATGCTGCCTCGGTGGAACGAGGCGACGATGAAGAAAGCCCATGCCGGCATAGGGCTGGCCCCAGACACGGTTCCGCACTCGGCTGTAGCGGGCATCGGCTTGCGCAGTCGCGCAAGCGCCGCCGACGTGCTGACCTTATTGGACCATTGCCTTCACATGGTTGCCTTGGACCGCGGCGGTCTCGTGGCGCTGGCAACCCTCGAGGCCAAACGACGCCATCCCGCGATGGTCGCCGCGGCCGCCCAACTCCGACTGCCGATCCTTGCGGTAGACGTCGGCCTGCTGCGCGCGGATGTTCCCAATCCCTCCGAATGCGTCGAGCGCCACCTGGGCGTGCCGTCCGTGGCGGAGGCGGCCGCTATGCGCTTTGGCTCCCTGTTGCTTGAAAAGCAGCGAGGACAACATCTGACGTGCGCCTTGGCGCAGCTCACAGCTGGCTATGTGCTGCCGTCGTGCAGGGCCGCCACGGCTGCCTCGACACTGTCCACCTCATGGGCCGGTCCATAGATGGGGCGCTCGATCATCACCACACGGACATCCAATTGCCGGGCCGCTTCCAGCTTCGCGGCCGCCTGCGTGCCGCCGGAATTCTTGCTGACAAGGTGGGTGATGCCGTGACGCCGCATCAGCGCTATCTCGTCGGCAAACAGATAGGGCGGGCGACTGACGATCAGTTCGGCATGACGGGGCAGCGGCATTTCCGGTGCCTCGATCACGCGGATAAAGAACTGACATTCCTGCCGCTCAAGAAAGATGTCGAGCCCTGCATGGCCGGTGGTCAGCAGCACCTTGGCGTAATGGGGCAGGGCGTCCGCCGCCTCCCTGGCGGAACCGACGATCAGCCATTGCTGCCCCGGTGCAGGTTCCCAGGCGGGACGCATCACCCGCACCAGCGGGACGCCGTTCGCCTGGGCAGCAGCCACCGCGTTGATCGAAATCTGCCCGGCAAAGGGGTGCGTCGCATCGACCAATTGGTCGATTCCCGCCGCCCGCAGATAAGCACTCAGTCCGGGAATGCCGCCGAATGGACCCATGCGGAGCTTTCCCTTGGGCAGGATCGGGTCCTGCGTGCGTCCAGCCAGCGAGGTGACCACATCGTGTCCCAACGCAACGAGGCGCTCGGCCAATTGCCTAGCTTCGGTCGTCCCTCCCAGGATCAGGATTTTCATAATCTGGAATCCATTGATGTGCGCCAATGTGCCCGCGCCGCCCGCGCCACTCAAGCCTCGGGGACGCAAAATGGCCGATAGCCTTTTTGCGCGCCTCTCCGATGCCGATTTCCCCATTTTCGCGCCTGGCAGCGTCTGGCTGGTCGGTGCGGGTCCTGGAGGGCCGGGCCTGCTGACCCTTCTTGCTGTCCACGCCCTCGGGCAGGCTGATGCGGTCGTCTATGACGCCCTGGTATCACCCGACATACTGGCCCTTGCCCGGACGGACGCAGAACGCATTCATGCCGGTAAGCGCGGTGGCAAGCCATCACCCAAGCAGGCCGATATCACGCTCCAACTGATCGCACTGGCGCGGCAGGGTCGGCGTGTGCTGCGCCTCAAGGGGGGCGATCCATTCATGTTCGGACGGGGCGGTGAAGAAGCCGGCGCTCTGGCCGCCGCCGGCATTCCATTCCGTATTGTCCCCGGCATCTCCGCTGGCTTGGGTGGCCTAGCCTATGCCGGTATTCCTGTGACGCACCGCGAGACCAATCACGCGGTCATTTTTCTCACCGGTCACGACGAAACTGGTACCGTCCCAGGCGCCGTCGACTGGGCGGCGGTGGCCAGTGCCGCTCCAGTGATTGTCATGTATATGGCGGTCAAGCACCTGCCCGCCATAGCCGACAAGTTGCTGGCCGCCGGACGGAGCTCTACCGAGGTTGTGACAATCGTCTCTCACGTGGCCAGTCGCAATCAGTCCGTGCTGGAGACCACACTGGGCGCGGCCGGGGCCACGGTTGACGTGCCAACTCCGGCCATCGTCGTTCTGGGGCCGGTATCCCGCCATCGTGGCGCGCTTGATTGGTATGTCGGTGAAGTGCGGAGGCATGTCTTTGGCTAGGGGTCTGGTCGTTTCCGCGCCCCGGTCGGGATCGGGCAAGACGGTCTTCACGCTCGGCCTGCTTGGCGCATTGCGCCGACGTGGCCTCGTTGTTGCGCCGGCAAAATCCGGTCCGGACTATATTGACCCTCACTTTTCCAGCCTGGCTGCTGGCCGCGAGGCCATCAATCTCGATCCCTGGGCCATGTCCACCGGACATCTCAAGGCCCTGGCAACCCAGCAGGCTACGGGCGCCCACCTGCTGGTGGTCGAAGGCGCGATGGGCCTCTTCGATGCGGCAGCGGACGGACAGGGATCAACCGGCGATCTGGCTGAAACGCTTGGTCTGCCCGTTGTATTCGTGGTGGATGCCGATCGGCACAGCCAGTCTGTCGCGCCTCTGGTGGCGGGTTTCGTGCATTGGCGTCCGGGCGTCCGCATCGCCGGGGTGGTGCTGAACCGCGTCGCCAGTGCCCGTCATGAACGCATGCTGGTCTCGGCGCTGAGGCAAACCGGCATCCCATTTTTGGGCGCTATCCCCCGCCGTCCTGAACTCGTTACCCCCGAACGGCATCTCGGGCTCGTTCTGCCCCAGGAGGTGAGCGACTTCGCGCGTTTCCTCGAACATGCAGCCGATAATGTCCGTGACTACATCGATCTCGATCTCGTGCTGGCGCAGGCCGCCCCGCTGGCAGAGGTTGGAGCGCCCCCCCCGGCGCTTCCGCCACTTGGGCAGCATGTCGCTATCGCCCAGGACCGGGCCTTTGCCTTTCTCTACTCACATCTTTTGGATGGCTGGCGCGCGGCGGGCGCTGAACTCAGCTTTTTCTCGCCTCTCGCCAATCAGGGACCATCCGCAGCCGCCGATGCCGTGTTTTTGCCAGGGGGCTACCCTGAACTCCACGGCGCCGCACTGGATGCGGCCGACAGGTTTCGGGCTGGACTGATTGCAGCCAGGGACAGGGGTGCCCTCATCTATGGCGAGTGCGGTGGCTTCATGGTCCTGGGCGAAGGACTGGTGGACAAAGATGGCACAAGGCATGCCATGACCGGCCTCCTGCCCACCGTCACGCGCATCGACCGACCCAAGCGCGTCCTCGGTTATCGCCGCCTGTTGCATGCGGGTGCCCTGCCTTGGCCCGCTGGGCTCAATGGCCACGAGTTCCACTATTCCTCGGCCAAGCAGAGCGACCTCCCCCCCTTGTTCGAGGCGCTTGATGCGGAAGGCATCCGCCAGCCGCCAATGGGGGCGGTGCTCGGGCGCGTCATGGGGTCTTACGCCCATGTCATTGCTGCGCCATAAGGCTGCCATGACCAAAGCCTTGATGTTCATGGGTATAGGCTCCGACGTCGGCAAGTCCCTCCTCGTGACGGGCCTTTGCCGCGCTCTGGCCAATCGCGGTCTCTCAGTCGCCCCCTTCAAGCCGCAGAACATGAGCAACAATGCCGCGGTCACCGCGGATGAGGGCGAGATTGGCCGGGCCCAGGCGCTGCAGGCGCGGGCCGCCCGCCGAGCGCCACTGACGGCCATGAACCCGGTCTTGCTGAAGCCCGAGGGCGAGACCGGATCGCAGGTGATCGTCCGCGGCCAGCGTCGCGCCAGTCTCAGTGCCCGGCAATATTGGGCCAACCGCGCCCAGCTTCTACCCGAAGTCCTCAATGCATTCTCGAACGTAGCCGCTGACGCCGACTATGTCCTCGTCGAGGGCGCTGGCAGCGCCTCCGAGGTCAATCTGCGGCAGGGCGACATTGCCAATTTTGGCTTTGCCCGGGCCGCAAATGTCCCCGTGGTGCTGATTGGTGACATTCACCGCGGCGGCGTCATTGCGTCCATTGTTGGCACCTTGGCGGTTATCGATCCGGCCGATGCGACGCTGGTTCGCGCCAGCCTGATCAACCGCTTTTTCGGCGATCCGGCCCTCTTCGCGTCGGGCGTGTCCTTTCTCGAGACCCGCACAGGCCTGCCCTGTTTCGGCCCGGTGCCGCATTTCGCCGATGCGGCGAAATTGCCTGCGGAGGACGCTCTGGCTCTCGAAAGCCTCGAGACAGGGCAGGGGGCCTTTCACATCGCTGTGCCGCGCCTGCCGCGCATTGCCAATTTCGACGATCTCGATCCCCTGCGCGCCGAGCCGGGGGTGGCAGTGACCCTTGTGCAGTCCGGACAGTCGATCCCGCGAGACGCCGATCTGATCCTCCTGCCGGGTTCCAAGGCCACCCGCGCTGACCTGGCTGCCCTGCGCGCCAATGGCTGGGACATCGACATCCTCGCCCATTTCCGCTCCGGCGGCCGGATCATGGGCATCTGCGGCGGCTATCAAATGTTGGGCCGCACCATAGCCGATCCTGATGGTCTCGAAGGACCACCCGGCACCAGCGAAGGGCTTGGATTGCTGGACGTTGAAACCATGTTGGGCCCGGCAAAGCAGTTGCGGGTCGAAACGGCCACGCACCTGGCCTCGGGCGAGGCGCTGTCGGGCTATCATATGCATATGGGTGTCACGACCGGTTCAGACACGGCGCGCGCCTTCGCCCGGGTCGGCAGCCAGTTCGAAGGCGCCATCAGCGCCAATGGGCGCGTCGCGGGTACCTATCTGCATGGACTGTTTGCGTCCGACGGCTTCCGGCGCGCCATGCTCGGGTCTGCCGCCAGTCCCGATCTCGCGTTTGAAGCGCAGGTGGAAAGCGCACTCGACGGGCTTGCGAACCATCTCGAAACCCATATCGATATCGATCATTTGCTGGCCCTGGCCGAAACTGTAAAGACCTGAGACATGGACCCGCTGATTTCCCCCCTGGCGCTGGCGCTGGAACGACAGCTTGGTTATCCCCAGAGACTGTCCGCCACCATCGGCCATCCAGTCGTTTGGTTCGGCAAGCTCATCAGCTTCTGCGAAGAGAGGCTGAACACGACAAGCCGCACTGCGGCCCAGCGAAAGCTGGCCGGCATCGTGGCCCTTTGCCTTCTGCTCCTGTCAGTCTTGATCGTCACCGTCGGCATCCGGACCATCCTCTCCTGGATCCCGCTTGGATGGCTCCTCGAAATGCTGCTGGCCACGACGTTGCTGGCGCAAAAGGAACTTGGTCGCGCGGTTGAGGCCGTGTCTGAAGCGTTGCGCTCATCCCTCGCCGCCGGCCGGGACGCCGTCAGCCATGTCGTGGGGCGCGATCCGCAATCCCTCGATGAGGCGGGGGTGGCGCGCGCTGCTGTTGAAACGCTGGCCGAAAGCACCTCGGATGGCGTCGTCGCGCCCTGGCTTTTCCTGTTGCTCTTCGGTCTGCCCGGCATAGCCGTCTACAAGGCCGTCAACACCGCCGACTCCATGATCGGGCACCTTGATGACCGCTATCGCCACTATGGCTGGGCGGCCGCAAGGCTGGACGATGCCCTCAACTGGGTTCCGGCGCGCCTGACGGCGGTCTTGGTCACCATTGCCTGCTTCTTCACCCCCGGCGCCAGCCCGGGGCGGGCCTGGGAAACGGCTCGGCGCGATGCCGCCAAGCACGCTTCGCCCAATGCGGGTTGGCCCGAAGCCGCTTTTGCTGGCGCGTTGAACTTCCAGCTCGGTGGCCCGCGCCATTACGACGGGGAATTGGTCGACCTTCCGGCCTTCGGCAGCGGGAAAGCAGGGCTGGGCGCCAGCGATATCATGCTGGCCCTGCTGCTCTATCGCCGCACCCTGGGTGTGCTCCTGGGGCTGAGCTGTGCCATCGCCCTGATGATGCTGATCAGCTGACCAGGCCTGGCGGCTCGCCTTTCATGGTCATGGGCAGGCCGGCGGCGATGAAATAGACATCATCGCATATTTCCGCCAACCGTTGATGCGTCGACCCCGCCAGATCCCGGAAAGTGCGTGCCATGGCATTGTCGGGCACGATACCCATGCCGACTTCGTTCGAAACCAGAATCACCTTGGCCTTCTGCACTTCGGCCAGCGTGCCGTAAAGCTCGGTGACGGCGGTGGCGACGTCCTCATTGGCCAGCAGCAGATTGGTGATCCACAAGGTCAGGCAGTCCACCAGGATGACATCATGGGCGGCACCGGCCTTGAGGATGGCGTGCGAAAGCTCGATCGGCTCTTCGATGGTGGTGAAGCGCTGCTCTCTGCTGGCCTGGTGGCTGCGAACCCGTTCATTCATTTCCGCATCAAGAACTGTCGCTGTCGCCAGATAAGCCGGTTTGGAGCCGGCATGCAGCGCAAGGCTTTCCGCGAAAGCGGTCTTTCCTGAGCGGGCACCACCCAGGACCAGGCAATGTCGTGTCATGGTCATCCTCTGCAGGGCGCCGCCGCTGCCCTTCTCGGTCCAGAACAGTTTCGCTCCAAACGGGCCAATGAGGCAAGCCGTTCCGCTTGTCCATTGTCAGCTCAAGCTGCGGATAGGGTAGGCGGATGCGGCGTCGATATTTTATTGGGTCTACTACTTTCGTCTTAGCGCCTTTCGCATTATGGTCCGCGCCGAATTGACCACCTAGTCTGGGAGCGCTAGGGCAGGGCGTTCGCGTCTTGCCTTTGAGCCTCCCACACATCCACGGAGATGCCTTTCGTGCCGCGATATTACCTTGGCGTTGACGGAGGCGGCACCAATTGCCGCGTGCGCCTGGCCAATGAGAATCTGGAGACGCTGGCAGAGGTCAAGAACGGTCGCTCGAACCTGCAGATCGACGGCGGCGAGCCCGCTTACAAGGCGATCAGTGCGGGCGCGCGCGATGTCTTCAAGGCCGCGGGCATTGATTTTGCCGAGGCGGCCAACACCTATGCCTGTTTTGGCATGGCCGGCGGTCGCATGGATTCGGCCCGCGATGCCTTTGCTGCGCGCCCCTGGCCGTTTGCCGGGGTCAGGGTCTATGACGACATCGACATTGCCCATGCCGGCGCCTTGGGCGGCGGCGAGGGCGGCGTGGTCATCATCGGTACCGGTTCGGCGGCCATGTCCATAGTCAATGGAAAGCGCCATCAGGCCGGCGGCTGGGGTTTCCACATCGGTGATCAGATGAGCGGTGCCATTCTCGGGCGCGAATTGGTGCGCTATTCGGTCGAGGCCGAGGATGGTCTGGTCGAAGCCTCGCCCTTGACCAAAGCGGTGATTGCGGCGCTTGGCGGCGACAATCAGGCCGTTATGACCTGGTCCTTTGCCACCGAGATGGATTTGAAGCTGTTGAGCCGCGACGGGTCCGAGGGTTGCGATGATGCCCTGGTTGGCCGCGCGCCGGGCGAATTTGGCAAGCTCATGCCGCTTTTCTTCGATTATCTCGAACAGAACGATCCAGTCGCCCGCAAGCTGCTGGCCATCGAGATCGGCTACATCGATACCTATGTGAACTGGTTCAAGTCGCATGGCGCCACGGTGATGGCCATTGTCGGCGGCCTGGGACAGCGCCTGTTCCCGACGCTCCAGCAGCATTATGGCGATTTCGTCGCTCTTCCAAAATTCGAACCCCTGCATGGCGCGATTATCCTCGCCCGGCAGAATTTCGCGTCAAACTGAGGGACGTCCACACGTGTCCAGCCGTATCATTCCCGTCCAGCCCTTCGACTATGTGGTGTTTGGCGCCACCGGCGATCTGACAAAGCGCAAGCTGATCCCGGCGCTCTACCACCGCTTCAAGGATGGACAGTTCGACGAGCAAAGCCGCATCATCGGCGTCTCGCGGTCCAAATTGACCAACGCCGAATTCCAGCAGCTTGCCGGCGATGCCATCGCCCAGTTCGTCGAGAAGGACTACCAGGACGCCGCCACCATCAAGCGGTTCCTGACGATCTTCTCCTATGTGATCAACGACGTCTCCGATGAGGCCGGTTGGGGCGACATCAAAAAGGCACTGCGCGATGACCCCAAAGTGGTCCGCGCGTTCTACCTGGCGGTCGCGCCGGATCTGTTCGAGCCCATCGCCGAACAACTCGCCAAGACCAAGGTCTACCGCCGCGATGCGCGGGTGGTCATCGAAAAGCCGCTGGGCCACGATCTGGCCTCGTCGATCGAAATCAATGACGGTGTGGCCAAGATCTTCAAGGAAGATCAGGTCTACCGCATCGATCACTATCTCGGTAAGGAGACGGTGCAGAACCTGCTGGCGCTGCGCTTTGCCAACACCCTGTTCGAGCCGATCTGGAATTCGGCCCATATCGACCATGTGCAGCTGACCGTGGCCGAAAGCGTCGGCGCCGGCACGCGCGGCTACTACGATGAGAGCGGCGCCCTCCGCGACATGATCCAGAATCACATGCTGCAGCTCCTCTGCCTGGTGGCCATGGAGCCGCCAGCCAGCGACGACGCCAACGCGCTCCGTGACGAAAAGCTCAAGGTATTGCGCGCTCTCCGGCCCATTACCAATGGCGAAGTGGCCACCAAGACCGTGCGCGGACAATATCGCGGCGTGAAGTCCGAGACCGCGGCGGTGGCCAGCTATCAGGACGAATTGCCCGAGGACAAGAAGGGCAGCCACACCGAGACCTTTGTCGCGCTCAAGGCCGAGATCGACAATTGGCGCTGGGCTGGCGTTCCCTTCTACCTGCGGACCGGCAAGCGCATGGCTGAGCGGGTCTCGGAAATCTGCATCCAGTTCAAGCCCATTCCGCATTCGATCTTTGATCACGCTGAAGGGGCACCCAAGGCCAATAAGCTCATCATCCGTCTGCAACCGGACGAGGGCGTCAAGCTGATGATGATGATCAAGGACCCGGGTCCCGGCGGCATGCGCCTGCGCCAGGTGCCGCTCAATCTGAGCTTTGCGGAAACCTTCACGGAACGCACGCCTGAAGCCTATGAACGGCTGTTGCTCGACGTGGTGCGTGGCAACCAGACCCTGTTCATGCGTCGTGACGAACTCGAAGCCGCCTGGATGTGGGTCGACCCGATCCGCCAGGCCTGGGACCGGTCTTCCGAGCCGCCGCAAACCTATACCGCTGGCACCTGGGGCCCGAGCGGAGCGGTGGCGCTGATCGAGCGCGACGGTCGGACCTGGTATGAAGGACCGCATTCGTGACCATCGAGCGCCGAAGCTTCGCCGACAAGTCGACCCTGGCCAAGGAACTCGCCGAGTCGGTCGCCGATCGCATCCGCGCCGCCATTGCCGAGCGCGGGTCGGCCTCCATCGCGGTGAGCGGGGGGTCAACACCGGGAAAGTTCTTCCAGGCCTTGGGCAAGACCAAGGACATCGACTGGTCCAAGGTCGTGGTGACCCTGGTTGACGAGCGCTGGGTCGACGAAACCAGCGACCGGTCCAACGCCGCTTTGGTCAATGAGAAGATGTTGCAAGGCCCGGCCGCCACAGCGCGCTTTTTCCCGCTCTATTCCGGTGGCGACGAGCCCAGCGATGGGGCGATTGCCAAGACCAACGCGCTGATGGCGGACCTGCCCCAGCCCTTCGCGGCCGTGGTGCTCGGCATGGGCAATGACGGGCATACGGCCAGCTTCTTTCCCGGTGGTGACACGCTTGACGCGGCGCTGACCGCGCCCGGGCCGACGCTCGCTATCCGCGCCCCGGGCGCTGGTGAACCGCGCGTGACCTTCACCCTGCCAGCCCTGCTCAAGACCGAGGGCCTCTACTTGCACATTGAAGGCGAGGGCAAGGCCGAGGTGCTGGAATCCGCGCTGGGTGATGGCCCGGTAGAAGACATGCCGATCCGCGCCGTCTTGCGTTCCGGCGCGCCGGTGACTGTTTACTGGTGTCCATAAGGCTCCTGGGGTGGTCCCCAATTGACCACCCTGGCCGCTGAACGACACCGGTTTGTTGATGCAAGGATAACCGCGCCAGCGGCCCCCTTCTGGCGTGTCCTTGCCTAGCTTTGGAGACTTGCCATGACCGTCCGCCAGGCCATCCAGGATGTGACCGACCGCATTGCCGCGCGCAGCCGCGACAGCCGTCGCGATTATCTCAATCGCCTCGATGCCGCCCGGGAACAGGGCGTCTATCGCGCGGCGCTCTCTTGCGGCAATCTCGCGCATGGCTTTGCCGCCTGCTCGCCGACTGAAAAGGCGGCGCTGGCCGGCAACAAGACGCTGAACCTGGGCATCGTCAACAGCTATAACGACATGCTGAGCGCCCATCAGCCCTATCAATTCTATCCCGACATCATCAAGGAAGCAGCCCGCGAGATCGGCGCTACCGCGCAGGTGGCCGGTGGCGTCCCGGCCATGTGCGACGGCGTTACCCAGGGCCAGCCCGGCATGGATCTCTCGCTGTTTTCTCGCGATGTCATCGCCATGGCCACGGCCATTTCGCTCAGCCACAACATGTTCGACGCGGCAGTCTATCTTGGCATCTGTGACAAGATCGTGCCGGGTCTTGTCATCGGCGCCCTTTCTTTCGGCCACTTGCCGGCGGTCTTCATCCCGGCCGGACCCATGCCCTCTGGCCTGCCCAACGACGAAAAGAGCAAGGTTCGCCAGCTCTATATGGAAGGCAAGGTCGGCCGCGCCGAATTGCTCGAGGCCGAAAGCAAGTCCTATCATTCGGCCGGCACCTGCACGTTTTACGGCACGGCCAATTCCAACCAGATGCTCATGGAGATCATGGGCCTGCACCTGCCCGGCGCCAGCTTCGTCAATCCCGGCACCCCGCTGCGCGACGCACTGACCCGCGAGGCCACCAAGCGGGCCCTGTCGCTGTCCGCCTTGGGGAACAATTATACGCCCATCGGTCACATCATGGACGAGAAGGCCATCGTCAATGGCCTGGTTGGGCTGCACGCCACGGGCGGCTCGACCAACCACACCATGCATTTGATTGCCATGGCGGCGGCGGCCGGGCTGCAGGTGACCTGGGACGATATGAGCGATCTCAGCGATGCCACGCCTTTGCTGGCGCGAGTCTATCCAAATGGCGTTGCCGACGTGAACCATTTCCACGCCGCGGGCGGCATGGGCTTCCTCATCAAGGAATTGCTTAATGACGGCTATCTGCATGAGGACGTCAAGACCGTCTGGGGCACGGGGCTTTCGGGGTACACCGTCGAAGCCAAGCTGATCGAGGACAAGCTCAGCTTCGAGCAGGCGCCTGCCGAGAGCGCCCTGCCCAAGGTTCTGACCGGTACCAAGGCGCCGTTCCAGCCCACCGGCGGCCTAAAGCTGCTCAAGGGCAATCTCGGCCGCTCGGTCATCAAGGTCTCTGCCGTCAAGCCGGAGCATCGCGTGGTCGAGGCACCGGCCCGGGTGTTCCATGGCCAGGAAGGTCTGCAGGCCGCATTCAAGGCCGGCGAATTGACCGGCGACATGATCGCTGTGGTGCGCTTCTCCGGCCCCAAAGCCATCGGCATGCCAGAACTGCACAAGCTGACCCCGGCCCTGGGTGTGCTGCAGGACCGCGGCTTCAAGGTGGCCCTGCTGACCGATGGACGCATGTCCGGCGCATCGGGCAAGGTGCCGGCCGCCATCCACATGACACCTGAAGCCATGGATGGCGGGCCGATCAGCAAGATCCGCGACGGCGACATGATCCGGCTCGACGCTAATGAAGGCACGCTGACATTCCTGGGCGACGAGAAGGAGTTCTTCTCCCGCACTCCGGCCACTGAAGACCTGCGCCCGCAACACTTCGGCATGGGCCGCGAGCTCTTCGCCGGCTTCCGCAGCCTGGTGGGCGTGGCGGACAAGGGGGCGAGCGTCTTCAACTGATCTCGGGCTCCGGTCCTATATATCGCGCCCGCGGCCTTATGAGCGCGCCTGTTTCCACCTGCTCCAGCGCATGGGCGATCCAGCCCACGCTGCGGGCCAGCGCGAAAATCTGCAGGGGCGCGTCCGCGGGCAGGTCAAATGCGGCGGTCATGGCGGCCAAGGCGAAGTCGATATTGGGTTTTTCGCCGGCCAGGCGCTCGCCCGCAGCGGCCAGCTCAGCGAAGACCGGAGGCAGCGGGAAAGCCTGCATCAAGGCTGCGGCGCGCACATCGCCATCGGGGTAGAGCCGATGGCCGAAGCAGACCAGTTTCTGCCCTTGCCGCAAATATGCGGCCACCGCCGCTTCGGCGCCCTGCCGCTGGGCCTCCTCGGCCAATCGGGCCATGCTCTGGCTGGCATTGCCATGCAGGGGGCCGGACAGCGCCGCCAGCCCGGCCATGACCGCAGCGGACAGAGGCGCGCCGGTCGAAGCCGTTACGCGCGCCGCGAAGGTCGATGCATTAAGCTCGTGCTCGGCCAGCAGCACCAGCGCCCGCCGGATCGCATCGGCAGCGTTCGGTCGCGCCCATTGCAACGCCAGGCGCTGATGCACCGGCACTGAGCCCGGCGACGCCAGTGCCCCGGCCAGGAAGGCCACCGTGCGCGCCGCATCGCCCAGCAGCACGGTGCGACTGCGCCCGACTGAGGGCATATCCGTTGCTGCCAGTTCAGCCACTGCACGATAGGCGGCAGCCATGCCGGGCGCCTGCGCTCGCGCGCGACCGGCAAAGTCAATTTCGCCCCCAGCGCTCCAAAGCAGACGCGCCGCAGCGCCGAGCGTGGCGGTTTTGGCCAGCGCCACGGCATCCTGCCCGCGGTAAAACAGGCGCCCGTCCCGAACGGTCGCGATGCTGGTTTCCAGCACCGGCTCGCCCCAGGCGATGGTCTCTGCCGCCACGGTGCCTGCGGGGCGCCGTCCCCTCTGCCGCGCCGCCAGCCGCTCGACATCTTCCTGCCGGTAGAGGCTCCGCCGGGGGTCGTTCGGGTCAGGCCGGGCGCCGATCCGGCCACGGCTGACATTGGCATAAAGCGTCTGCGGCTTGGTGCCCAATTGCGCCAGGGCCTGTTCGGCAGTGAGCCAGCTCATGCGACCTCGCATTGATCAATTGCATCAAGATTGACGTCAATCTTGATTAGCTCGATTGAAAAGGAAACAGCAAGGAGATGCAACATGTCTGGTCTTGATGATGTGATCGCTGCCGAAACCCGCCTCAGCGAAGTCGACGGCGCCAATGGCCGTCTTGTGATTTGTGGCCACAGCCTGGATTCCCTGGCCGCACGCAAAAGCTACGAAGCCGTCCTGGCATTGCTGCTGCCCGATTTGCTCTCGGCCAATGAAGAGGCGGTGCGTGCCGAACTGGGGCAGGCGCGGCTTCGGGTGTTCCGGGAGGTCGCATGGCTCGATGCGGATCTGATCTCCCTGTCTGTCACCGAAGGTCTCCGTGCTCTTATGGCACGGCTGCCAGATGGGGAGGACAAGTCGGTGGCTCTGTTGCAGATTGCTGCGCCTGCCGTGTTCCTGCCGGCATTGATCCGCGTCAGGCAGGGGCAGAAGCCGGTGCCGCCCCATCCGGGCCTGAGCCACGCCGCCGACATGCTGGCCATGCTGAATGGCCGGCAGCCAACGGCAGCGCAGGCCCAGGCGCTCGACACCTATCTGGTGACGGTATCCGACCATGGCCTCAATGCCTCGACCTTCACCGCCCGCGTCGTGGCCTCCACCCGTGCCGGCTATGCCTCGGCAGTGCTGGCCGCCCTTGGCGCGCTCAAGGGGCCGCTGCATGGTGGCGCACCCGGACCTGTGCTCGACATGCTCGATGCCATCGGCATGCCGGACAAGGCCGGTCCCTGGATCGCCGCGCAACTGGCGCGTGGCGAGCGGCTGATGGGCTTTGGACATCGCATCTACCGCGTCCGCGATCCACGCGCCGACGCCCTCAAGGCGGCACTGACGCGTCTCGGCGCGGCCGGCGGCATGAATACGAACCGGCTCGCCCTGGCCGAGGCGGTAGAGGCGGCCGCCTTGTCTGCATTGCGCGCCGCCAAGCCCAGTCGCCCGCTCGAGACCAATGTCGAGTTCTTCACCGCTCTCCTGCTCGAAGCCCTCGGCTTCCCCCGCGAGGCCTTCACTGGCGTCTTCGCCGCCGGCCGCGTTGGCGGCTGGGTGGCCCATGCCCATGAGCAGATCGAAACCGGTCGGCTCATTCGCCCGCAGTCACGTTATGTCGGGCCGAAAGCGGCTTAGCGATCTCGGCGGCCGGCGATTGTCATTTGAGGCAGGGTTCGGCGGAGCGCATGGGCGTTTTGAGCGGCGGAACCAGCTTTGGGAGCCAGAGGGCGGGATCTTCGCCCATTTCGGCCCCCTTGCCGGCCGGGCTCGGCATAGGCTTTGGCGCCAGATCGCGGCAGCCTGAAAACAATTCGCCCTCCTGAGCCGCCCCCGCGGGCACGCAAGACAACAACAAGCAGGCCAGCCCAAATACAATGCGCATTTTTGTACCCCCTTTGTTCCCAAAGCAAAGGTTGCGCTTTTGTTCTTCCAAGTCAATAACAATTCATTAACGACTTCTGCCGAACAGCCGTTCGATATCGTCCTTCTTGAGCTCCACATAAGTGGGGCGGCCATGGATGCACTGGCCTGAATGGGGGGTTGCTTCCATGTCGCGGAGAAGCGCATTCATTTCGTCGACGCGCAGCCGCCGCCCCGAACGCACCGAGCCGTGGCAGGCCATGCGGCCGATGATGGCCTCCATGCGCGCGGTCAGCGCGGCGGCGCTGTCCCATTCGGCAAGGCCATCGGCCAGGTCCCGGACGAGGCCGGAAATATCGGTATTGCCCAGGAGGGCCGGGGTCTCGCGCACGGCGATGGCGCGGGGGCCGAAGCGGTCGAGATAGAGCCCGAATTTTTCCAGCTCCGGCGCGGCCTCCTCGAGGCGGGCGCAATCCTCTTCGGGCAGTTCCACAATCACCGGAATGAGCTGCGCCTGGCTGGGGACCGGGCCCGAGGCCAGCTGGGCCTTGAAGCGCTCATAGACGAGCCGCTCATGGGCCGCGTGCTGGTCAATCAGCAACAGGCCATTGCCGTTCTGGGCGATGATGTAATTGTCGAACATCTGCGCGCGGGCAGCGCCGAGCGGATGGTCGACAGGTTCGGCCTGCGGCTCGAATTCTTCGACCCGGGCGCTGGGCGCCGTAAAGCCGGCAAGCTGGCTCGGGTGCCGGTCGAAATGGAGCGGGCCCCGATCCGGGCGCCCGTCAAAGCGTTGCGGCTGATGGGAAGATGCCGCCGGGGCGACCGGCGCCGGCGCGGATGGCTCGGCCATTTCCGGGGCCGAAAAAGCCCCCAGAATGTCCTCGGCCACGCTGGTCGAGGCCTTGAAGCCGGCGCTGGCGAGGGCCGTGCCGATGGCCTTGATGACTGCGCCGCGCACCGCGCCCTGATCGCGGAAGCGCAATTCGGCCTTGGCCGGATGCACATTGACGTCCACCTCGGCCGGGTCGATGGCGATATAGAGCGCGACCACGGGAAACCGGTCGCGGAACACATAGTCGGCAAAGGCCGCCCGCACCGCGCCCACCAGCACCTTGTCGCGCACCGAGCGGCCATTGACGAAATAGAACTGGCTGAGGGAATTGGCCCGCGTATAGGTGGGCAGCCCGGCCATGCCGGCCACCACGATGCCGTGCCGGGCGGTGGCGAGGGTGACGGCATTGTCGACGAAGTCGGCGCCCATCACCTGGCCGAGCCGGGCACCCAGCGCGCCTTCGCCGGTGACGGCCGGCCAGTTGGCGGCAGTGCGATCCGAACCCTCGAGCACGAAATGCACGGCCGGATTGGCCATGGCCAGGCGTTTGACCACATCGGTAATGGCGGCGGTTTCCGCCCGGGCGGATTTGAGGAATTTGCGCCGCGCCGGCACCTGGGCGAAGAGATCACGCACCTCGATGACGGTGCCCCGGTTCATCGCCTGCGGGGCCGGGCCGCTGCGACGGCCATTGTCCACCACCAGCGCCAGCCCGCTTTCGGCCTCGGCAGTGCGGGAGGCGACCGACAGCCGCGCCACCGAGCCGATCGAGGCCAGCGCCTCGCCGCGGAAACCAAGGGTGCGGATGTCGTCGAGATCGTCGGCACTGAGCTTGGAAGTGGCGTGCCGCTCGACCGAGAGCAGGAGGTCGTCCCGATCCATGCCATGGCCGTCATCGGCAATGCGGATCAGGTCCATGCCGCCATTGGCAGTGGTCACGGTGATGCGACGCGCGCCGGCATCGATGGAATTTTCGATCAGTTCCTTGACCACGCTGGACGGCCGCTCGACCACCTCGCCGGCGGCGATGCGGTTGATCAGGTCTTCGGGCAATTGGCGGATGGGCAAGGGCGATTCTCCTGTCAGCCAATATAGGCGAGCGCGCCACCCCTGCCGACCCGCATCGGCGATTGTACCCAACCGAGATTGCCGCCCCGGCCATCTGGCCTCGCGGTTACGAGAAAAGAGCGGAGTCCCGAGACGACCGTCGTCCCTGAAACTAAAAAACTGAGACGAAAGCCGCCTCGGGAACGCCGGGATTTCTCGATAGGGGATAACTTGGCGAGCTGTCCGGCACGAGCACCCCCAGGGCACCCGCTTTCAGCTGCCGATCAAAAGACCGACAGCAGGCGCGAACTCTCACCCGCCGACCCCCAGACCATGACGGCACGCGACTGCCCCATGCCCGGCTTTCCCTCCCGCCACTGGTCGCTGCAGGCCGCCCTATCGCGAGAGGAATGAGGGCATTATGCGGGAGGTTTTTGGGGTGGGGATAAGATGGATAGGTGCTATGATAAGAGAATACCCCAACCCAGCCTCCTTGCCTTCGCGCCTGAATTCGCTCGACTTGAGCGACGTTGCCTCGGGCCGGTTCGAAAGGTGGCGGGCAGTGGGTGGCGAACGCCTTCGCCACGGGTCTGCCAGTGTTGCAGAAGTCGACGGAATTGCGAACGGTTGCACAGGGATATCGACATCACGATACTCTCGTCTAGCGCCGATTGCGGGAGTGCCTTTCGCTCACCTGCTTGCCGCCATGGCTTTAGAGAGGTTTATCTGCAGCGGCTCCACACTTCTTTTTGGGGGCACTCAGCTTCGACACGCTATCGAGAGTACTCAAACTGTAATATCGATCTGTGCAGAGCCCAATCATGGAGCTAAAAGTGCGTTTAGCGTTTCTCCTGGCCGCTGCGTTCGCCGCCTACTCGGTCGCTGTGGCCGCACTCTCCACAAATCAAATCACGCTCTGGCCGCTCGTTGGCGTCTTAGTTAGCGCGGCAGTTGGTTTGGGTATTAACATCTTTAATCGATGGGACACACAAGGCGACAGGCGGCGCCTAAAAGCCGAAATCATCACACTGTTGTCCGCAGAGATGCACAACTTCACCCGGCAGCACGCTACAAATCTCAGCAAGTTGTCTCAACTGTTGGGCGAGCGAATAACTAAGCGGGACGTTCTGGAGGCCCTTGAGCGATTTAGTTTCAGGGGAAGGCCTGGTTCGGGCGAGGAGGAGCTTTTCAAAGTTACCAGTGTCGAGCAACTAGCTCATCTGCCCAGATTTTTGTCGCGCGATTTCATGCGAGTTCACATAATCGCCCGAAATCTAGAACGCGATATCGAGCGAACGTTGAGTCGCATCAGACCTGCAAGAGAAGTTGGTGGAAAGTTTCAATCGCTCGTCACAGATGAACTGTATCGACTCGGACTGCGACTGGAAAGGGCGACGGTTCAAGGCCAGTTGCTGCTTGAACGTTTGGAAGCGTACGAAAACCGCAATCCAATCGTCCGCTACCTAAGGTCGCGCTCCCGACGGTGGTCGCAACGCGCGATCGTCAGTAAAATTTCCTATAGAGATAGGCCGATGCAGCCTGATGATACCAGGGCATACGAAGAATTGAGTAGATGGCGCGATTTGGTCCAGAGGCGAAGCAGTGTGCCAGCGAGTGAGGTGTTGGAAGTTGCTGCATTGGTGGAGGGCGGACAGCTTACTGCTGTCCAAGAACGTCACGAGGGCACTTTCAATCAAGTCTTTGTTGTCAGGTCAGCTGAAAGGGATTTGTGTATAAGGAGAAAGAAAAATAAAGAAATATTCCGATACGATCAATCAATATTTAAAGAATCATTCGTAGGAAAATTGTATGAATTGACGGATGATGGTGAATCAATTACTTCTGAAGTGTTAAGAAGTGCGTTGATTTATGCTGAGTCGAAGGATGTTGACTTCTTTAATAGGGGCGTAATAAGCCGCTATCCTGGACCGGATATTTATGGTTTTGGCGTTCATCTTGGGCATCAATATGTGGTTTCGGAGTGGTTTGAGGGACAGACAGGTGCCTCGTTTTCTACACCCCGGAATTACTATGAACTTGGATGCATCATAGCTGCTATGCACGACAGGAAATTCGCGCGCGCGCTGACCTCCCTTGAAAAGGATGGATTGGAGGCGCGAGCGTATTTGGAGGCGGTCAAGAAAGAGATCATCGACAGAAATGAGTCCAGCGGGTTGATCGTGGAACGAGGTCAGCTTGAGGATTGGGTAGAGAATAGGATGACTACAGGTCATCAGTCTTTTGAGGGAAATCACCCCTTTGTTTTATGTCATAACGATCTTCATCCTTTTAATTTGTTCCTGACGAGAAGTGGTATTAGAATTATTGACTGGGACAACACTGTTATTTCGCACCCATATCTGGACTTCGTAAAGCCGAAGTATTGGTCGGACGTTAGCAATGGGCGGCTTGCCGGATCGGGCGAGTGTTTCAAGAAATTTACCGAGGGTTACTCTAGAATTTTGGAGGGCATGAATAAAAGGCCCTTACCAGAGATGAACATCGACCCAATTTTCCAACTTCATGAAATGCTGTGGCTATTCAGAATTTGGACATTCGAGACTGGTCGATTATCGAAGGGGGCGACGGACTTGGGGCCGTTCCAACCGCCAGGGTACTATGAGCCCATAATTTGGGATCTTGCGAGAAGATGATTGTGGGTCGAAGACGAACCAGGAACAGCTTGCTGGCAGCTGGAGAGTCACGGGTGAGTTCGTCTTGTAGGGAGTGATCTTGTTGATCGACGCGATCTAGAGGCCTTCCCCAAACCAGCCTGCGCAACACCGCCTGATCGCCCCGTCCCACCATTGACCCGCCTCGCCATCCGGGTTCACCTAGCGTCATGACGACCACCCATCCCCGTGTGCCGAAGGATTGGGCCCAGCGGGGCAATGCCGTGTGGGATGCGGTGGCCTATCATCTGTCGCCGCCCGGGCTGCTCGTCGGGTCGGTTTTTTTCGCGCTGTCGCTCACGCCATCGCTGCTGCCGCGGACCGAACTGGTGCAGGGCGTGCTCTCGGGCGGCTGCTTTGCGCTGGGCTATGGCATCGGCAATCTGGCGCACTGGCTCTGGGGCTATCTCGGGCTCAAGGTGCCGCCGGGGCGGGTGACGCGCCTGTTGGGCGTGCTGGTCGGACTGGTGTGCCTGGGCCTGGTGCTGGTGGCGCTCTGGTATTCCAATACCTGGCAGAACTCGGTCCGCGCGGTCATGGGCATGTCTCCGGTCGATGAAAGCCAACCCCTGGTCATTGCCTCGGTGGCCCTGCCCATTGCGGCGGTCATCCTGATCATTGGCAAGCTGCTGGTGACGATCATTCGGCTGGTCTGGCATTGGCTGACCCCGCATATGCCCCGGCGGGCCGCCTTCGTGCTGGCCACGGCGCTGGTGGCGATGCTGGTCAGCATTCTGGTCAACAATCTGTTCCTGCGCGCCGCCTTGCGGGCGGCCGACAGTTCCTATCAGCGGCTGGACGCGCTGGTATCGACCGATGTGGCGCCGCCGGCCGATTGGCGCCAGACCGGCAGCGCCCAATCGCTGATCGACTGGGACACGATCGGCCGCGATTCCCGCATCTATGTGCAATCGGGCCCCGATGCTGCCGAGATCGCTGCCGTGACCGGGCAACCCGCCCTGGAGCCGCTGCGGACCTATGTCGGCCTGCGCTCGGCACCCACCGCACAGGACCGGGCGCAATTGGCGCTGGCCGAACTGGTGCGCATCGGCGCCTTCGAGCGCTCGGTGCTGGTGCTGGTCATGCCGGTTGGCACGGGCTGGGTCGACCCGGCGGCCATCGACACGCTCGAATTCCTGCATCATGGCGATGTCGCCAGTGTCGCGGTGCAATATTCCTACCTGCCCAGCGTCCTGTCGCTGTGGATCGAGCCGGAGCTTGGCACCGAGACCGCCCAGGCGCTGTTCAACACCGTCTATGGCTATTGGACCCAATTGCCGCGCGAAGAGCGGCCGCGCCTTTATCTCCATGGCCTGAGCCTGGGGGCCCTGGCCTCGCAGAACTCGACCACTGTCTATGACGTGCTGGCCGATCCCTTTGATGGCGCGCTCTGGGCCGGGCCGCCCTTTTCCAGCCCCATCTGGAGCCGCATGACCGAAAACCGCGTGCCCGGCAGCCCGGCCTGGCTGCCGCGTTTCGGCAATTCCTCGGCCGTCCGTTTCATGAACCAATCGGGCAGCAACACCTGGGATGGGCTATCCTGGGGGCCGATGCGGATCGTCTTCCTGCAATATGCCAGTGACCCGATCGTGTTCTTCTCCTTTGACGCCGACTGGCAGCGGCCCGATTGGCTGCGCGAGCCGCGCGGGCCTGATGTGTCGCCGGCGCTCAACTGGTATCCGGTGGTGACCTTCCTGCAATTGGCGCTGGATGCGGCACTTGCCCAGACGCCGCCGGTAGGGCATGGCCATGTCTATGCCCCGGAGCACTATATTGACGCCTGGGTCGAAGTGACCGCGCCGCCGGGCTGGACGGAGGCGGGACTGAATGGGCTGAAACAGGCCATGGCGGCCAGGGATTACACGGTGGGACCCAAGTGAGCGATGCGACCGGCGCCAAGCCGATGGACCTGGCCCTGGCCCTGGCCGAAGAGGCCGTGCAGCATGGCGAAGCACCTGTCGGTGCGGTGATCGTGGAGGGTGGGACAGTGCTGGCCGCCGAACGCAACCGCATGCAGGCGCTCAGGGACCCCACTGCCCATGCCGAATTGCTGGCCATCCGCAAGGCGCTGTCCGTGCGCGGCACCGGCCGGCTGGATGGCTGCGACCTCTATGTGACGCTCGAACCCTGCGCCATGTGCGCCGGGGCCATCGCCCATGCGCGCCTGCGGCGGGTCTATTTCGCGGCCGAGGACATCAAGGCCGGGGCGGTGGAAAACGGCATCCGCCTGTTTGAGCAGCCCACCTGCCACCATCGGCCCGAGGTGATTGGCGGCCTCTCGGCTGGCCGCGCCGAGGCGATGCTGCGCGATTTCTTCCGCAAGCTGCGGGACTGAGAGCCGCCCGGCCGACGTCCGGTATGTTCGGTCCATATCACACCATGTCAAAAATCCTTGACACAATGTTTGAAATGATCGATATGAGGGCAATCAAACTTACCATTGAGGCTCGTCATGACGATGCGTGAAAAGGTGGCCTGGATCTCGGTGCTGACGGCGCTGGTGATCTTCGGCTGGTATTTCTGGAGCGTGTGGACGGACTTCGCCGTCCGCAATCTGGATGGCGACGTCCTGTTCTGGCGCTTCCTCTGGTGCTTCGGCATCGCGGTCGTCATCATGCTGCCCGCCAGCCTGTTGGCCGCATGGCTGGGCAGGCAGGATTTCGACCCGCCGGCAGACGAGCTTGAAACGCAGATCGAGGCGGTCTCCAATCGTTTCGGCCTGGCGCTGCTCGAGGTGGCGTTGGTCGCAATCGTCCTGTTGAGCAAGGCTGTTACCGATATTGCCCGCGCCGATTTCGCGGCGGACCCGGCCGGCGCCACGGCCATCATGCTGGTCAATCTGGTGCTGTTCGCCACGGCGGTGGCAGCGCTGGTGCGCGATATCATCGTGATCGTGCAATATCGGCGGTATGCGTGATGCCTCCGCCGCCTCCCATCACCAACACCATCCGCCGCCTGCGCTTTGACCATGGCGAGATGACCCAGCAGCAATTGGCTGACGCCATCGGCATGACGCGCCAGACCGTCGCTGCCATCGAGCAGAACAAATATTCCCCCTCGCTCGAAGCCGCCTTCCGCATCGCGGAGGTCTTCGGGGTCGAGATCGGCGAGGTCTTCCAGTGGAAGGCCGGCGCCAAAAAGGGCCCCTAGGTCCAAAGGAGCGATGACATGAAAGCCTGGTTTGCCCGCCGCTATGGCGGTCCTGAAGTGCTGCGCCTGGAAGAGGCGCCCAAGCCCGTTCCTAAGCCCGGAGAAATCCTGGTCAAGGTGCATGCCACTACGGTCAATTCAGGAGACCGCCGCATCCGCGCCTGCGATTTTCCGCCGGGCATGAAGACGCTGGGGCGCCTGGCGCTGGGCTGGAACCGTCCGCGCCAGCCCATTCTGGGCACGGAACTCGCCGGCGTGGTCGAGGCCATTGGGCAGGGAGTGACCAAGTTCTCGCCCGGCGAGGCGGTCTATGCCTTTCCCGGCGGCAAGATGGGCGCGCATGCCGAATATGTCGTGCTCAAGCAAGACGGCCCGGTGGCAGTCATCCCCCAAGGTGTCGACATGCAGACCGCCGCGGCGCTGTGCTTTGGCGGCAGCACGGCGCTGACCTATCTGCGCCGGGGGGGCGTCGAGGCCGGCCAATCCATGCTGGTGCTCGGCGGATCGGGGGCCGTTGGCTCGGCCATGGTGCAACTGGGCAAGCTCAAGGGCGCTGAGATCACCGCGACCACGAGCGCGGGCAATCTCGATCTGGTCCGGTCTCTCGGCGCCGACACGGTGATTGATTACCACAGCACGGATGTGAGCGGGCTGGCCGAGCGCTTCGACGTCATCGCCGATACGGTCGGGGCGATGGATTTTGCCACGGCGCAGAAGCTGCTCAGGCCCAATGGCCGCTATCTCGCCATTGCCGGGGCCATGAAGGAAATGCTGGGCAGCCTGCGCAAGGGGCCGGAAGGCAAACGGATGATCGCCGGGCCCGCCGACGAGCGGCTGGAGGATATTGTCGAGCTGGGTCGCCTGGCGGCTTCAGCGCACTATCGGCCGCCTATCGATCAGATCTACGACTGGGCCGACATGCCCGCCGCCCACGCCCAGGCCGATACCGGCCGCAAGCGGGGCAGTGTCGTGGTGCAGGTCGCTCAGTAGGGTCAGTCGTTGGGGTTGGAGTCGATCGGTTCGATCTGGTTCTGGATATAGGCTTCGATCTTGTGCGCCAGCATGCGTTTGAAGCGGTCTTTTTCCGCATCGGCATGGGCGATGATTTCCCGCACCCGCCAGAACTCCATGGCGCCGATATGGGAGACGCGCGGGCGGATATAGATATCGGGCGGATAGGCCGCCATCATGTGTGCGGTCAGGGAATGCATCATGATCTGGGCCGAGCCGAACCAGATGTCGATGGCCTTGTGGTCGGTCTTGGTCAGGTTGGCCGAAGGGTCGCCGGCAACATCGATGCCGATCAGGAAATCGGTGCCGATATCGGCCTGATCGAGCGGCAGCGGATTGACCACGCCACCATCGACCAGAAGATGGTTGTTATAGACCACCGGCTTGAAGAAGCTTGGGATCGCCAGCGAACCGGAAATGGCAGGGCGCAGCAGGCCCGAATTGAACACCACCTGGTGCCAGGACTGGAAATCGGTGGCCACCACATAGAGCGGCACCTTGAGGTCCTTGAATTCCAGCGGGAAATTCTCGGGCAGGAAGGCATCGACCACATTGGTCGCCTCGATCTGCATGGAAATGCCGTTCTTGAGAAGGCCCCCCAGGCCACGGATCTGGGTGGCCCAGAGGCGGCTGGCGATGGTGCGCAGCGTGCCCAGCACTTCGAAGGAGTGTTCGCGCAATTCCTGGCCGGTCATGCCGGCGGCCCAGCCCGACCCGATGAGGGCGCCGATCGAGGTGCCGGATATCACCGCTGGCTTGAGGCCGAGTTCGTCCATGGCCTCGATATAGGGGATGTGGGTCAGCCCGCGCGCCGAACCACCGCCCAAGGCGACGCCAATTCTCGGTAAGCCGCTCGTGTTCATCCTGGCACGCTCCGCACCCCTCCTGCGCAGCTTGTCCGCCAGGGCGAGCCCACGCCTTTGCAGTGGCGTCAGCGGGCGTTCGGGCGGGCCTGCGTCAAAGACGGTCCGAAGGTAGCTTAGCGTCTTTAGATTGAAGAATGGTTCAGCTTTCGCGGGCGATTTCGCGCCAGCCGATGTCGCGCCGGCAGAAGCCTTCTGGCCAAACAATTGCGTCCACGCCTCTGTAAGCACGTTCCTGTGCCTCGCTGACCGATGCCCCGAGCGCGGTAACATTGAGCACGCGCCCGCCATTAGCCAGTAAACGCCCGCCCTCGCGCTTCGTTCCGGCGTGGAACACAGTCAGCGTATCGCTATCGAGCCCGTCGACGCCGCCGATCTCGCTGCCCTTGCCATAGGCGCCCGGATAGCCCTTGGTCGCCATGATGACGGTCAGCGCATAGGCGTCCTTCCAGGCCACCTCATGCCCGGCCAGGCTTCCAGTGGCCACCGCGTGGAGCAGGGGCACGATATCGCTCTCCATGCGCATCATCATCACCTGGCATTCCGGATCGCCGAAGCGGGCATTGTATTCGACGAGCTTCGGGCCGTCCTCGGTCAGCATCAGCCCGGCATAGAGCACTCCGGCATAGGGCGTGCCGCGCTGAGCCATGCCACGCACGGTCGGCTCGATGATGCGGGCCATGGTCTCGTCATAAATGGCCTTGCTCATCACCGGAGCAGGGGAATAGGCGCCCATGCCGCCGGTATTGGGACCCTGGTCACCATCGAAGGCGCGCTTGTGATCCTGGGCCGTGGTCAGCGGCAGGATCGCTTCGCCATCGGTGAGCACGAAGAGGCTGACTTCCTCGCCCTCCATGAACTCCTCGATCACCACGGAGGCGCCAGATTGTCCGAAAGCGCCGGCAAAGCAGTCGATGATGGCGGCTTCCGCCTCTTCGACACTCATCGCGACGGTGACGCCCTTGCCGGCAGCCAGGCCATCGGCCTTGATCACGATGGGCGCGCCCTGCGTATAAAGATAGGCCAGGGCCGATGCCTCGTCCTCGAAGCGGCCATAGGCGGCGGTCGGGATATCGAATTGGTCGCACAGCGCCTTGGTGAAGCTTTTCGAGCCTTCGAGCTGACCAGCCGCTTTGGAGGGACAGAAACAGGTGATGCCGGCGGCGCGGACATCATCGCCCAGCCCGGCCACCACCTGTGCATCGGGGCCGACGACGACGAAGTCGATGGCGTGCTCTTGTGCCGCAGCGATCACGGCGGCATGGTCGGTGATGTCGATGCTGAGGTTGGTGGCCAGACCCTCGGTCCCGCCATTGCCCGGCGCCACGAACAGCGCTTCGACCAGCGGCGACTGCGCAATCTTCCAGGCCAATGCATGTTCGCGCCCGCCCGAACCAATGACCAATACGCGCATGTCGTGCCTCCGTGCCGTTTGCGGGCGTGATGCACGAGACGGCGAAGAGAGGCAAGGGGAAGGTGCAGGTTATCGCCGGGCCCTGTGGGTCGACCCCTCCCCCAAGGGAGAGGTGAAGAGTGTTAGGTCGTAGGCTCCAACCTCAGTCGCAGGGCGCCCCCTAAAGCTCGGCTTCCGTGAAGATCGGGGTCAGGTCGCCATTCCATTCGCCATGGAACTTGTCGAGCCAACGTTGGGCCGGGGCCTTGCCGGTGCGGATGGTTTCCTCGAGCGGGGCGAGATAGATGGTTTCGTCCTGGCCGGACCCATTGAGCCGGTTGCGACGAACCAGACCGGCTTCGGCAATGCCGACGGCCTGGGCGGCAATGTCGAAGATCGATGAGCGGTCAAACGGCGTATCGAGGCCGAGGCGGGGCACTTCGCGGCGCAGATGCTCGCGGTCCTCGTCGGTCCAGTTGCGGATCAGCTCCCAGGCGCCTTCGAGCGAAATTTCGTCATAGAGCAGGCCCGTCCAGAAGGCGGAGAGTGCCACGACATGGGCCTGGTCGCCCATGTCGGCGCCGCGCATTTCGAGGAACTGCTTGAGGCGCACTTCCGGGAAAAGGGTCGAGAGGTGATCCTCCCAATCCTTGATGGTCGGCTTCTCGCCCGGCAATTGCGGCAGGCGGCCATCGAGGAAGTCACGAAAGCTCTCGCCGGCCACGTTGATGTATTTCTTGTCGCGGATGACGAAATACATCGGCACGTCCAGCGCATAATCGGCATAGCGCTCGAAGCCGAAGCCGGGTTCGAACACGAAAGGCAGCATGCCGGTGCGATTGTCGTCCGTATTGCGCCAGATCTCGCTGCGGTAGCTGAGATAGCCGGTCTCCCGGCCATTGGCGAAAGGCGAATTGGCGAACAAGGCCGTCGCTACCGGTTGCAGAGCCAGGGACACGCGCAGCTTCCTGACCATGTCCACTTCGCTGGAAAAATCGAGATTGGTCTGCACCGTGGCCGAGCGATACATCATCGATGTGCCCAGCGTGCCGGTTTCGCCCATATATCTGGTCATGATCGCATAGCGCGACTTGGGCATGGAGGCGATTTCCTCCACCGCCCAGAGCGGGGTGACGCCCAGGCCGAGAAAGTGAATGTCGAGCGGGGCTGCGACCTTCTTGGCGACCCGCATATGTTCGGCAAGCTCGGTCGCCGTGCCATGCAGATCGGCCATCGGCGAGCCGGAAAGCTCGAACTGGCCGCCTGGTTCGAGCGAAATGCCGCCCGCGATCTCGTTATTCCTGAGGCCGATGGGATGGTCGCCATCATAGAAGGGATGCCAGCCGGTTTCCTTCTCGATGCCGTCCAGCAGCGCCCGGATGCCCTGTTCGCCCTCATAGGCAACGGGGCGCAGCGGATTGGTGTGAAACACATGCTTTTCGTGTTCGGTGCCGATGCGCCACTGATCCGCCGGCTTGGCGCCGCGTTCCATCGCCTCGATCAGGTCTGCTCGCGATTCGATCTGGGGCGAGAGGGGATCGACGCCGGCCATGTGGTCCTCATTGTTGAGGGTTTAGACTGGGGCGCGAACATAGCGAGAGCAAGGCGGAAAGCAATCGCCTTTTATCGCCAATCACCGATGGTCGCCTGAATGACGGCGAGCGCCGCCACCGCCGCGGTGTCGGCGCGCAGGATTCTGGGGCCCAGGCTGATCGGCCGGACGAAGGGCAGGGCGCGCAGTTTTTCCCGCTCGCTGTCGGAAAATCCGCCCTCGGGCCCGATAAGCAGGCCAATGCGCTGGCCGCGCAACTGTTCCAGGGCATGGACCGGCGAGGACGAGGCCTCGCTTTCGTCGGCGAACAGCAGCACGCGGTCTTTGTGCTCGTTCGGCCAGGTGTCCAGCAGCCGGTCCAGGGTGATTTCGGGCGCCACCTCGGGAACAGTGAGCACCTCGCATTGTTCGGCCGCCTCGATGGCATTGGCGCTGAGACGCTCCGGCTTGAGCCGATGGTTCTGGGTGAACTGGGTGATGACCGGCTGGATGATGCCCACGCCCATCTCGACCGCCTTCTGGACCACATAGTCCAGCCGCTCGGATTTGAGCGGGGCAAAACCGTACCAGAGATCGGAAGGCGGGGTTTGCGGGGCGATCTGCTCGACCGTTTCCAGCGTCACCGATTTTTTCGAATCGCTGGTCAGCCGGCAGAGCCAGGCGCCGTCGCGGCCATTGAACAACACCACCTCGTCACCGACCGCCTTGCGCAGGACTGCGGCGAGGTAGAGGGATTGGTCCTTGTTGAGGGCCAGCTGTGCCCCGGCGGCGAGATCGGGTTCGACAAACAGGCGGGGGAGCTGGGCGTGGCTGCGGGGCATGGGCGGTCGCTGGTTGATTGCGAGCCCAACATAGTTGTTGTGGTCAGACCAGCAACCCCCACCCTGGATGGGGAGGGGTTGAGGCTGGGGTGGTGCGTCGCGCGCCGGACCGTTATGAATTGCGCGACCAAAGCCAAGGCCCGCTCGCATGAACACCACAAACCCCACCGGCACCGTCGCCGATGCGCAAAAGGATAACTGGCTCGATCGCTATGCGCCCGGGCCGGTCAAACCCTATGGGCGCCTGGCGCGCTGGGATCGGCCTATCGGGTTCTACCTGCTGTTCTGGCCCTGCGCCTGGGGCATTGGCCTCGCGGCGGTGGCCCAGCCCGCATTCGGCTTTGGCTGGTGGGCGGCGATCCTGATGTTCCTCGGCGCCATCCTGATGCGCGGGGCGGGTTGCACCTTTAACGACATTGTCGACCGCGACATCGACATGCAGGTCGCCCGCACCCGGTCGCGGCCCATTCCCTCCGGCCAGGTGACGACCCGCGAAGCCTTCTATTTCCTCATCGCCCAGGCGCTGCTGGCCTCGGCAATCCTGTTCCAGTTCAACCGCTTCACGGTTTACGCCGCCATAGCCTCGCTGGTGCTGGTGGCGATTTACCCGTTCATGAAGCGGATCACCTGGTGGCCGCAGCTGTTCCTCGGGCTGGCCTTTTCCTATGGCGCGCTGGTGGGCTGGTCGAGCCAGACCGGAAGCCTGGGCTGGGCGCCGGTGGTACTCTATGCCGGCACCATCCTCTGGGTCATCGGCTACGACACCATCTATGCGCTGCAGGATATCGAGGACGATGCCCTGGTCGGCGTCAAATCCACCGCACGCCTGTTCGGCGACAATGTCCGCCCGGCTGTCGCGGTGCTCTATGCCGGCGCGTTCCTGCTCTGGAACGTGGCCGCAATCATGGCCGGTGGCGGGGTGATCTTTGCGGCGCTGTCGCTGGTGGCGGCCGGCCTCATGGCCTGGCAGCTGTGGACGCTGGACAGGGACGTGCCCCTCAACCCGTTCCACCGCTTTTACAACAACCACTATGTCGGCATGGCGCTGACTTTGGCGCTACTGGCCGAGTGGGTGTGGTAGCTGCCGACAGAAAAGCCGAAAGGGCCGACCGCACCACCGGTCGACCCTTTTCGGCTTGCTTTGGAGAGCAATAAATTCAGTGCGCGTCGGCCTGGCCGGGCTTGCGGCGGTTGAGGAAGCGGGGGCGGCGCGAGGCGTCGGCGGCGAGCTTGCGGCGCGGGGCGGTCTGGCCCAGCATGACGCCGTCGACCTGCTGGGAATAGGGCATATAGGCCCCATCGCCGGCCTTGATGAACAGCGGCAGGCGGAGCTTCTTGCCCCAGTTCTGCCATTCGGCGACGACGTTGTGATTGCCCTCTTCCTCGAACACCTTGTAGTTCAGCTCGGCATCGGAATGGACCAGTTCGATCGAGCTGGTCAGCATGCCGTCTTCGGAGATGGCGGTGGCCACGGCAACGCCGATGAACTCGGTGACCGGGACCTTGATCTTGATGGCCACGCCGCTCTGTTCGAGCATTTTGCGCACGGTGACGGTCTTGACCGGATCCTTGGGGCCATTGTCGTTTGCCGCCATGAAGCGGCGCTCGGCTACGGCCGGGCGGCCGAAGGCCAGAACGACTGATGAGCCTTCCATCGCAACGCCATGAACCATTTTTGATGCCTTCCTGTAACTTCGAGAGCTTGTTTTTTTGGCTCCGTTTGTGAGGCCAATCTAGCGCACCCCCTTACCCAGCCCCTTAATCGGTTCGGTTAAGTTTATGTTGTTTTCCCGGAGGGTTAGCAGGGTATTGCACCCAGTCAGAAGCGGTTAACCCCGTCCGTTGCCGGGCCATTTACCCTGCCGTTTCCGCCATTGGGCTCCGCTTGGGGACAGCATGTGGCAAAACCGTTGCCAGTTTCGCGAAAAAGGCTCTACAAGGCCCCGCATAATGCCGGCTTTCGCCCCACCCTATGAAGACGATCTCGAACTGCTCCGCTCCACAGCGGTGGCAGCGGGCATTATCGCCTCGAGCTATTTCCGGCGCGACATCAAGACCTGGACCAAGGACAATGCCTCCCCGGTGAGCGAGGCCGATATTGTGGTGGACCGGTTTCTGGCGGCCAATCTCCTGCAGGCGCGCCCCAGCTATGGCTGGCTGAGCGAGGAAACGGTCGACAATCCCAGCCGGCTCGATTGCGAACGCGTCTTTGTGGTCGATCCCATCGATGGCACGCGCGCCTTTCTGCGCGGCGAGGACTATTGGACAGTTTCTCTGGCCGTGGTGGAGAACGGCGTACCAGTGGCAGGGGTCGTTTATGCGCCGGCACGCGATGAACTCTACCAGGCCTGCAAGGGTGGCGGCGCCAAGCTCAATGGCAAGCCGCTCACCCGCCATCGGCGCGCCGGCACGCCGCCACTGATTCCTGCCCCGGGCGCGGTGCACCAGGAACTGCAGGCCGCCGGGCTCGACTATACGCGCGGTCCTGCCTACCCGTCTCTCGCCTATCGGCTGGTGCAGGTCGCGACCGGCAAGCTGGACGCGGCCGTGGCGCGGCGTGGGTCGCAGGACTGGGATATCGCCGGTGCCGCCGTGATCCTTGCTGAATGCGGCCTGGACTTCGCAGATGTATGCGTCGGGTTCCCACAATTGAACAAACGAGATGTGCGCCACGGGGCGCTTGCGGCGCTGGGCGACATGAGCCTAAAACCCCTCGTGCATGCGGCGCTGGTCAAGGTCTATGGTTGCCCCCAGACCCTGGATGGTGTTGATGCGGCACAAACACAAATGCCTCAAACGCGGGACTGACTGATGGCTGAAAAGACCGACAAGCAATTGCTGCACCTGGTGATCGGTGGCGAACTTGCCAGTGGCGAGGGCGTGACCTTTGCCGACCTCGACCAGGTCGACATCGTCGGCGTTTACCCAAACTATGCCGCCGCCGAGAAGGTGTGGCGGGCCAAGGCGCAGCAGACCGTCGATAGCGCCCAGACGCGCTATTTCATCGTGCATCTGCACCGCCTGCTCGATCCCGATACGGACGCCACCAAGGGCTAGGCGCCGGCCAGACCCAGCGCGTCGAGAATGGCGGCCAGGGCACCCGGGCCGCCAATGCGCTCGCGGCCTATGGCACCAAGACGCTCGCGCTCTGCATCATCGCCCAGCAGCGTATTGAGAGCAGGGGAGAGCTTGTCGACATAAGCCTCCACCACAATGCGGGCCGGACCGAACAGGCGCTGCTCGTCCTCGAAGCGCGAACGGCGATCCCGCGGGTTGATGAAGGTGATCGCGGGCTTGCCCAGGCCTAGCGCCTGGATGGTGGCGGTGCCGGCCTGGCTCAGCACCATGTCGGAAGCGGCCAGCAGATTGCCCATGGCCCGGCCGCGCGCCATGTTGATGGTCAGGGTTTCATCGCCAAGCTGTCCCAGATCGTCCGGCTCCGCACTCAGCATCGAGGTGCGCTGCAGGCCCGCTGCCTTGGCCAGTTCGGCAATGCTGACATTGCCCGCCACAGCTAGGAAGACATCGGGACGCAATTCCTCCGGCACCCGCCGCAGCGCGGCCACCTGCAGGGCGAAACTTTCCGACGTCAGGGCCCGGCTCCCGGGCAGCAGCGTCAGACCCAGTGGCCGGGACCGGCGTCCGGCTGCGTCATAGTCACCAATCGGGATCGTATCCATCATCAGATTGCCGGCGCAGCGGGCGTCGACGCCCCCGTCCCGCAATAGTGCTGCCAGATTGTCGGCGCGGCAGAACACCAGGGCGCAAGCACGCCTGATGGCCTGCCGTTCCAGTGCCGAATAGAGGCGCGCCGAACCGGTCTTGTAGACATCGATATAGACCAGGTCGCGGTGGCCGGTCGCCATCGCCGCCAACACCCCCACCATGTCGCCGATCACCAGGACCCGGTCGTAGCGGCCCCGCGCGGAGCGCAGGAAGCGTAGCGCCGGCGGGATGGTCAGCAGCCCCCCATTGATCACATCGCGGCGCAGCGAGCCCTTGACGTTGCGCCAGCCCTCGGAGGCCAGGGTGGCGCGCGGACCGACAATGGGGCAGATGCCGTCATAGGCCTTGCCGCTGCCGATCATGGGATAGGCTTCCGCGGACACGTTTGCGGGCAGCCGGGCCACCAATTGGGCGGCTATGGCATCCTCGCCGTGTCCGTTGGAGATGATCAGGAAGCGCTGACGCGACGCCGCCTCGATCACCCTTATTTGCCCCGGCCGAAGCGTTCGAGCGCCTCATTGGCGGCGACCGCGTCGACATAGGGCTCCTGCCGGTCGACGCTCCAGTAGAACAGTTCATCGAGCGGGATCGGCTTGCCGGTGATGGCGCAGCGCACAAACGTCCCCTGCTTGATCACGACATAGTCGCCATCAAGATAGCGCAGGGTGGCCTCTGCGGGGGCAAAACCCTTGTCGAAGATATTCATCGTCTCAACTCTCGCTTGTGCGCAGCCCTGCGACCCTATTGTGCCTTAAAACAGGCTTTCCTGTGAACCGTCATCCGGCCCGGTTCGACCCGGTTTGCGACGGGCTGGCGGGGCGCCGGCAACGACCACGCCGACCTCGCCATCGGCGAAGCTGAGCCTGAGTGCCTCGCCCGGCCGCGTGGCCGCCTGACTGGTGACGATCTGTCCGGCCTCGTCCTGCACCAGAGCATAGCCGCGTGCCAAGACGTTCCGGTAACTCAGGGTTTCCAGAAGCTTGCTCAATTGCTCCCATTGCAGGCGGCGCTGGCGCGTTGCCTGCAGCCCAGCCACGGTCAGCCGGGCATCAAGCGGTTCGAGCCTGCCCTTGGCGTGCCGCAGCTCTGCCCGCAGGGGCTTGTCGGAAAGACGCGGCACGACGCGGCCGAGGACTGTCTGCTTGCGTTCGAGGGCCGTTGCGACCGCCGCCGGCAGCTGGCGCGCAACCGGGGCCAGGCGCAGTCGGGACCGCTCGACGCTCGTCGTCAGCCCGGATTCTCCGCGACGCTGCAGCGTGTTCAATCGCTCGGCCAGTTCGGCATGGCGTTGCCGCACAAGGCGCGGCTGCACGGACGCGGCGAGATTGGAAAAGGCAATGCGCCGCGCCTGCACGAAATGGCGCAATGCACCCGAAAGCTTGCTGCTGAACAGGTCCAGGCTCTGCCTTTGTGTCGAGACCAGATCGGCGGGTCGGGGCAGGCCGGCACCGGCGGCACGGAGGCGGTCTTTCAGGCTCGCCAGACCCCGGCGCATGCTCTGCCGCTGGCGGGCGCCCTGATCCTCGACATAGGCGATGAGTTCGGCCCGCACCGGTACGGCGGCCTCGGCGGCCGCAGTCGGCGTGGGTGCCCGCATGTCGGAGGCGTAGTCGACCAGCGTCGTATCGGTCTCGTGCCCCACGGCGGTGATGACCGGGATATCCGATCCAGCGACGGCCCGCACCACTGCCTCTTCGTTGAACCCCCAGAGGTCCTCGATTGAGCCGCCGCCCCGCGCGACAATCAGCAGGTCCGGGCGGGGAGTGGCACCCCCCGGGAGCAGGGCGTTGAACCCTTCTATGGCGTTGACCACTTCGGGGGCACAGGTCTCGCCCTGGACGCGCACCGGCCAGACCAGCACATGGCTGGGAAAGCGATCGTCCAGGCGATGCAATATATCCCGGATGACCGCGCCCGTGGGCGAGGTGACAACGCCGATGACCCGGGGCAGATAGGGCAAGGGTCGCTTGCGCTCGCGCGCGAATAGCCCCTCGGCCAACAGCTTCTTGCGGCGCTCTTCGAGCAGCGCCATCAGCGCCCCGGCACCGGCCGGCTCGATATTCTCGATGACGATCTGGTATTTGGACGAGCGCGGAAAGGTGGTCAGCCGCCCGGTGGCGATAACTTCCAGGCCCTCTTCGGGCTTGAAGGCCAGGCGGGCATAATTGCCCTTCCAGACCACCGCGTCGATCGAGGCGGCATCGTCCTTGAGGGTGAAATAGCAGTGGCCGGACGAATGCTGCCCGCGAAAGCCCGAAATCTCGCCGCGCACCCGCACATGCCCGAATTCGTCCTCGACCGTGCGCTTGACCGCTTGGGCGATCTCGGAAACGGTGAATTCGGCGGCATTGGTCAGAACCTGAGACATGCGTCTCTGGTGCGCCAAAGCGGGGATCGGGTCAAGCCGCTACTCGGCGGCTTCAACCTGCGCTGCGTGCTCCAGATTGCCCATGGACTGCACGATGTGATTGGCCAGCGCATCATAGATGCCGCCATAGGCATGGCTGGCCCGCATGAGTGCAATCTGCGCATCGGCCAGGCGCGGCAGGCCATATTCGTCTCCCACCACGCGCATGCCCGGCTGCAGCGCGCTTTCCGGCAAAAAGCCGATCGCCAGGTCCGACAGGACGGCCGAGGTGATCGCCGTTGCATTGGACGAGGTGTAGGCCACCCGGTAGTCAAGGCCATTGCGATCGAGCTGCTCCATGGCGTCCTTGCGCCAGATGCAGCAATTGGGGCCGCAGGCGATGGCGAGCGGCTCGCTGGCCAGCGCCCGCCCGCCATGGCTCGCCACCCAGAACATCTTCTCGGTGCGGAACAGCTCGCCGAAATTGTGGTCCGTCCCTTGGGTAAAGACGATGAGATCGTATCGGCCCGCCTTCATCCCGTTCAGCAGTTCTTCCGAGGCCATGCAACTCACATCGACCGCGATCCTGGGATGGGTGCGCTGGAAGCTCGACAGAATCACCGGCAAGAGGCGCACCGCATAATCGTCCGGCACACCGAAGCGAATGGAACCGGCCAGGTCGCCATCATTGAAATGGTCCAGAATCTCAGCATTGGTGCGCAACATCTTGCGCGCCCGCTCATAAAGCACCTCGCCATGGTGGGTGAGGGTGACGCTGCGGCCATCGCGCGCCAAAAGCGTGTGCCCCAGCCGCTCTTCGAGGCGCTTGATCTGCATCGACACGGCCGATTGCGTCTTGTTCACCCGTCGCGCCGCCTCGGTAAAGCTGCCGCAATCGGCGATGGCGCAGAAACTTTGCAACTGATCCAGGTCAAGGGGGGCGGTCATGATCTTCCATCACCCAAATTGATCGACTGGATGAAATCTATTTGTTGGACTGATGGAAGTCCAGAGGGATATGGTTCTGAGTATCGATACACCGCCGTGTCGAACGCCGCCGACCTCCCCGGCGGCTTGCTCTGTCCATTGGAGAATGAAGATGGCTCTCTCGCTTTCCGGCGAGCGGTCAGTTGTGGCCGGCTCGCACGTCAATCCTGCTCGTGCCCTTTTCGCCTGGTTTGCCCAGGCCAAGCGTGACCGCGCCCGCCAGAAGGCTCTGCGTGAGCTGCTGTCACTTGATCCGGCCCTGCTCAAGGACATCGGCGTCAGCCGCTCTGATGTGGTCGATGCACTGACCCCGCAGGACGGCCGCACGGCCGGCATGATCCTCAACGCTGCCAGGGCGCGCAACGCGCAGCGCTGATCGCCTGGTCCAGAGCTGCCGTTCGTGCGGCCGCTTGTCAATCATGGTCGCGTGGCGTGTCCCGCCCCAGGACTGGATACGCTCGCAGCTTACGCTGGTCACGCGCCATCACCCCGTTGGGACGAACACTTTTGCCGGTGCGCGTCCCATCTCCCGGGCCGGTTTTGCCACCGGCTCCGTTTCCTGACGACTTGCCGGGCCATGCTGCGCATGCGCCCGGTCTTTTTATCCCAGGAAACGGACGCCGATCTCGCCTTCGGTGTGCCAGGCCATCTCACATTGGAACTTGCGGCCATCCGCCATGGCCAGTTCGAAACGCTGCGGAATGCCCAGCGTGCTGGTGACGATCAGCTTGGCCCCGGTGTCGGATAGGTTGCGGATAGTGCAATCAAAGGTCGAGCGACCGTCATTGATGACAATCTTGCCGCCCTTGAGGGTGCGGTGCCGCGGCGTCTGGCGTTCGTCCTGGCTCAATTCCTGGTGCTCCGGTCTCAGGGCAGGGCGGCAAAGCCTTCGGCAAATCCATTGAGGGAAACGGGGATGCCCACGCCTTCCTCCGGGGTCTTGAAGACGACGAAAATCGCGTTGGAGCCCTCTGACAGCACCTTGATGATGTCGTCGTCGAGTTCGACTTCGGCGATGCAGCCATTGGGCAGGCAGCGCACGAAGGCGACGCGCCCCATATCCGTGCCATCGACATTCAACCCAAGCCCGTTGGGCAGCAGCACGCCGAGCGGGGCAAGGACGCGCAGGAGACGGGCTTCGCGATCAGCGGTGCGCAGCACGATGACGGAGAGGCCCACATTGGGCTGATCTTCGGCCAGAACATTCTGGATGATGGCACATTGCTCAAAGCTGGCGCCTGGCGGGGTGTCGCAGCTCATTTGCCAGTCGCCATATTCGGCCTTGACCGTGCCTTGCGCTAGAACCGGCGCCGTCAGCAGGGTCATTGCACATGCACCGATCACACCAAGCCGCTTTGCCCAGACCATCACTTCTTTCAACTCTCCCGCCGAATCGGCGCTTCGCGCATGGGTTGGACCTGTTTCCGACACGCGCACCATGCTGTCAACCAAACCCCGGATTTCCGGCCGGTTTTCATCATAAACTGCGGCACGCATGAGGCGAGGTGGGCCATGGCAGGCACCAATTTGCCGCAGCGCGAGAGGCCAAGGGCGCAATAGACTCGGGTCGAGCAATGTGATTTAGGTCAAACACGAGTTTTGCGCTCCGAAGTTGAGTCGGGGCGGCGTTAGCTATGCCGCTATTGAACCCATCCTGCTTCGGTGCACGCCGCCAGAACGTGTCGATAGGGGGTATATGGTGACCGGGCAGTTCTTTAGGAAATTGGGTGCCGTTTCCGCGGCCGCGTTGGCGCTGTTGCCTGCTGTGGCATCGGCCCAGGACGTGGGGCGCGGACATCCCGAGCCGGGCCAGTTCCACCTTCAGGAATCGGTGACGCCGATCATGGACTCCATCGTGGCGTTCCACGACGGCATCCTGATGTGGACCATCAGCCTGATCGTGCTCTTTGTGCTGGCGCTGCTGGTGATCGTGGTGGTGCGGTTCAACGCCAAATCCAATCCGGTGCCGGCGCGGTTCACCCACAATACCCTGATCGAGGTGGTCTGGACGGTCGTGCCGATCCTGATCCTGGTGGTGATCGCCATCCCCTCCTTCGGCGTTCTGGCCGACCAGATGACGGTTCCCGATGGGGAGCGCAAATATCTGGGCTCGAACATCTTCTCGCTGGGCGAGGTCGAGGTTCCCGAGGCCACTGTCACCATCAAGGCCTCCGGTGAGCAGTGGTACTGGAACTACGAATATGTGGATCAGGGTGTCGCCTTCGACTCCAACATCCTGTCCGAAGCCGAGATCGCCGAGCTCAAGCCCGGTCAGCCGCGCCTGCTGGCTGTCAATAATGAGCTGGTCGTGCCGGTCGATACCACCGTTCGCCTTCAGGTAACGGCCAGCCCCACCGGCGTCATCCACGCGTTTGCGGTGCCGTCCTTCGGCATCAAGGTGGACGCTGTTCCGGGTCGTCTCAATGAAACCTGGTTCAATGCCCGCGAGACCGGCATCTATTACGGCCAGTGCTCGGAGCTTTGCGGCAAGGATCACGCCTTCATGCCCATCGCCGTGCGCGTCGTGACTGCCGATGAGTATGAGGCCTTCGTTGCCGCGCTGGCGGAAAGCCGCGACTACAATACCGCAGCTGCCCTGCTGCCGGCTCTGTAAGCAAAGGGTCAGAGGACAAGACAATGGCAAATACCGCTAACCTCGAAGCCCACGCCACCGGGCACGATCAGGCCAGCCACGACCACCACACCCCCACGGGCTGGCGGCGCTGGGTCTATTCGACCAACCACAAGGACATCGGGATCATGTATCTCGTGTTCTCGATCGTCGCTGGCGTGATCGGCGGCCTGCTCTCGGGTGCCATGCGCCTGGAACTGCAGGAACCCGGCATCCAGATCTTCCACGGCCTGGCCGCCATGTCCTATGGCCTGGAAGGTGATGCCGCGCTCGACGCCGGCAAGCACATGTTCAACGTGTTCGTCTCGGCGCACGCGCTGATCATGGTCTTCTTCACCGTCATGCCCGCCACCATGGGCGGCTTTGCCAACTACTTTGCCCCGCTGATGGTGGGCGCGCCGGATACGGCGTTCCCGCGCATCAACAACGTAGCCTTCTGGCTGCTGCCTCCCGCCCTGCTCCTGACCGTGCTCTCGATGTTCTTCGAAGGTCCCTCGGGTGCGCTCGGTTTCGGTGGCGGCTGGACCGCCTATCCGCCGCTGGCGACCAGTGGTCACCCCGGCCCGGCAACCGACTTCGTGATCTTCTCCCTGCACGTTGCCGGCGTGAGCTCCATTCTGGGTGCGATCAATCTGATCACCACTATCCTGAACATGCGCGCCCCGGGCATGACGCTGCACAAGATGCCGCTCTTTGCCTGGTCCGTGCTGGTGACCGCCTTCCTCCTGCTGCTGGCTCTGCCGGTGCTGGCTGGCGCCATCACCATGATGCTGACCGACCGCAATTTCGGCACGACCTTCTTCGCCCCCGATGGCGGTGGTGACCCCATCCTCTATCAGCACCTGTTCTGGTTCTTCGGCCACCCCGAAGTGTACATCATGATCCTGCCGGGCTTCGGCATCATCAGCCACATCGTGGCGACCTTCTCGCGCAAGCCCGTCTTCGGCTACATGGCCATGGCCTACGCCATGGTGGCCATCGGCTTTGTCGGCTTCGTGGTGTGGGCGCACCACATGTACACCACGGGCCTCAGCCTTGATGTGCAGCGCTACTTCGTGGCTGCCACCATGGTGATCGCAGTGCCTACGGGTGTGAAGATCTTCTCCTGGATCGCCACCATGTGGGGCGGTTCGATCACCTTCCGCATCCCCATGCTCTGGGCCATCGGCTTCATCTTCCTGTTCACCGTTGGCGGTGTGACCGGTGTGGTGCTGGCCAATGCCGGTGCGGACCGCGCCCTGCACGACACCTATTATGTGGTGGCGCACTTCCACTATGTGCTCTCGCTGGGCGCCGTGTTCTCGATCTTTGCCGGCTGGTACTACTGGTACCCCAAGATGTTCGGCTACATGTACAACGAGTTCCTGGGCAAGCTGCACTTCTGGGTCATGTTCGTCGGTGTGAACCTGATCTTCTTCCCGCAGCACTTCCTGGGTCTGGCCGGCATGCCGCGCCGCTACATCGACTATCCGGATGCCTTCGCGCTGTGGAACCGCGTCTCCTCGGTGGGTTACTACGTGACCTTCGTGGCCATGATCATCTTCTTCTACGCGACCTGGGAAGCCAGCCGTAAGAAGCGCCCGGCCGGCGACAATCCCTGGGGCGATGGCGCAACGACGCTGGAATGGACCCTTTCCTCGCCGCCGCCGTTCCACCAGTTCTCGACCCTGCCCAAGATCGAGAGCAAGGACGCGCACTAGGCGCTCAGAGCAAGAATAAGCGGATCGCGCTCCGGTGCGGTCCGTTCACCAAGGAAAGACCCGTGGCCTATATCGAGAACAGCAGAGATGTTTCCGCCCTTGCCGGCGGTGCACGCGTGGAGGATTACCTCGCGCTGCTGAAGCCACGCGTCATGTCCCTGGTGGTGTTCACCGCGCTGGTGGGCATGCTGGTGGCGCCGGGCGGCATCAATCCCTTTGTCGGTCTGGTCGCCATTGCCTGCATCGCCATCGGGGCAGGGGCCTCGGGCGCCCTCAATATGTGGTATGACGCCGATATCGATGCGGTCATGAGCCGTACGCAGAACCGGCCCATACCTGCAGGCCGCATGACCCGCGGCGAAGCGCTGGCCTTCGGCTTGATCCTCTCGGTGTTCTCGGTGACCCTTCTAGGCCTTGCTACCAATTGGGTCGCGGGCGGGTTCCTGGCCTTCACCATCTTCTTCTACGTTGTCGTCTATACGATGTGGCTCAAGCGCTCGACGCCGCAGAACATCGTCATTGGCGGCGCCGCCGGGGCCTTTCCGCCCATGGTGGGCTGGGCCGCTGTCACCGGCACGCTGAGTTGGGAGAGCTTTGCGCTCTTCCTGATCATCTTTCTCTGGACGCCGCCGCATTTCTGGGCCCTGGCCCTCTACAAGCAGGGTGACTATGGCGCCGCCGGCATCCCCATGATGCCCAATGTCGTCGGTGAGAAATCCACCCGGCAGCAAATTCTGGGCTATTCGGTCGTTCTGGCCGCCTCCAGTCTCCTGCCGGTCTGGCTGGGTTTTTCCGGCTGGCTCTATGGGGTCGTCGCCATTGTCTCAGGCGTGAGCTTTGTCTGGCTCTGCCTGCGCCTGCTGCGCGCGCCCGACAGTGTCTCCATGCGCCGCACCGCGCGAACCGTGTTCACCTTTTCTCTGAGCTATCTCTTCGTGTTGTTCCTGGCGCTGTTTGTCGACTTCATCGCCATGCATCTGGGAGTGATCTGAGATGGCTGAGCAGACTGGCGCCAAGCTCGCGCCCAATGGAATGACCCCGGAACAGGAAGCCGCCTTCCGCAAGCAGCGGCGACGCCGCTCGCTGGCCCTTGCCGGTGCCCTTGCCCTGTTCGCGCTGACCTTTTACGTGCTGACCATCGTCAAGATGGGCCCGGCACTGTTTGATCGGGCAATGTGATGGCCGATACCACCGCACCATTCCATGAGGTCGACCCGGGCAAGCGCAACAAGCGCCTGGCCGTTGTGCTCGCCGGCGTGGTGGCGGGCATGGTGGGCCTGGCCTTTGCCTCGGTGCCGCTCTACCAGCTCTTCTGCCAGGTGACGGGCTTTGGCGGTACGACCCAGGTCGCCACCGACAATCCCAAGGGCGTCATTGCCCGCGAAATGAAGGTGCGCTTCGACGTCAATATTGACCGCGCGCTGAATTGGACCGTCACGCCGGCGGCCCCGATCACCGACCAGATCGGCCGCGTGGATACGGTCAACTATGTTGCCACCAACAATTCCGACAAGCCGGTCACCGGCCAGGCGATCTTCAATGTGGTGCCGGAAAAAGCCGGCTACTACTTCAACAAGATCGAATGCTTCTGCTTCACCGAACAGACGCTGCAACCCGGTGAGACGGTGGAAATGCCCATCGTGTTTTTCGTCGACCCGGAAATCGACGAGAACCACGAACTCAATACGATCAAAGAGATCACTCTCTCTTATACCTTCTACGCTTCAGACAGTGAGGGAAGCTGAACATGGCCGCCATCGAAAAGAACCATGACTACCACATGGTCGAACCCAGCCCCTGGCCGTTCGTCATCTCGATTGCCGTTTTCGTGATGATGATCGGTGCCATTGCCTGGATGCAGGACTGGACGCCGTGGCTGTTCTTTATCGGTCTGGCCGGCGTGCTCTACACGTTCTACGCCTGGTGGTCCGACGTGGTGAAAGAAGCCAATAACGGCGTCGATCACACCCCGGTCGTGCAGATGCACCACCGCTATGGCATGATGCTGTTCATCGCCTCGGAAGTGATGTTCTTCGTGGCATGGTTCTGGGCCTATTTCGACGGCTTCTTCCGTCTCGATGATATCGAGCAGTACGCCCGTGTTGCCGCCACTGGCGGGCACTGGCCGCCGATGGGCGTCGAACTGTTCGACCCCTTCCACCTGCCGCTGTTCAACACGCTGATCCTGCTCACCTCGGGCACCACCGTTACCTGGGCGCACCATGCGCTGCTGGAGAACGACCGCCAGGGCCTGCGCTGGGGCCTGGTTCTGACCGTGGCGCTGGGCGCGCTCTTCACCTATGTGCAGTATCTCGAATACAGCCACGCGGCCTTCTCGTTCTCGGGCAATTATTACGGCGCCACCTTCTTCATGGCGACCGGCTTCCACGGCTTCCACGTGCTGATCGGCACCATCTTCCTGCTGGTCTGCCTGATCCGCGCCGAGATGGGGCACTTCACGCCGGAACGCCATCTGGGCTTCGAATTTGCCGCCTGGTACTGGCACTTCGTGGACGTGGTCTGGCTGTTCCTGTTTGCCTCGATCTATGTCTGGGGCGCCTGGGGCGTCGAGCTGGCGGCGCACTGACGCTGGCAAAAGCCTGAACAGGGGGCGCGGCAAGGCTGCGCCCTTTTTCTTTGGCCCGGGGAAAGTCAAGATGGACCAGCCCAATCCGATCATTGCCGGCCTGAAATGCCGCTGTCCGCGCTGCGGCAGGGGCAAGCTCTTCGCCGGATACCTGGCCCTGGCGCCGTCCTGCGCGGTCTGTGGCCTCGACTATGCCTTTGCCGATAGTGGTGATGGGCCCGCCGTGTTCGTCATCTTTCTCGTCGCCCCCCTGATCATCATCCTTGCCCTGGTGGTCGGATCGATCTGGACGCTGCAACCCTGGGTGCATCTGCTGCTCTGGCTTCCGGCGACGGTGATCCTGAGCCTCGTGCTGCTCCCGCCTTTCAAGGGCGTGCTCATCGATCTGCAATATTCCAACGACGCCCGCGAGGGCCGCCAATGACCGGGCCGAAGTCGGCAGGCCTGCGCTGGGGCGATTGGGTCTTTGCCGGGCTCATGATCCTGCTGGCGGTCATCTGCGTGCTGCTGGGCAATTGGCAGATGGCGCGACTGGCGGAGAAGGAAGCGCTGATCGTCGCGGTCGATGAGCGGCTGACATCAGAGCCCATTCCGGCGCCCGATCAGGCGCAATGGCCCGGGCTCGACCTCGAGCAGTGGAACTTTCAGCCCGTGACCCTGGCGGGCAGCTATCGCTACACCCAGACGGTGACGGTCTTTACCAGCCTTGCCAATGCCAGGGGACGCTTCTCTGGGCCAGGGTACTGGGTGGTGACACCCTTTGAGCTGGATGCTGGCGGTACCGTCTTCGTCAATCGCGGTTTCGTTCCCCAGGAGTATCAGGAGCAGGCGGCCCTCGGTGATCTGCATGGCGATGATCCGGGCAGCATCACGATTGTGGGGCTGTTCCGTCCTGGCGAGGCTGTCGGCTTCATGGCGCCCGAACCCAATATGTCGGACCGCATCGAATGGGTGCGCAATCCTGAGCGCCTGGCCGCCATGGTCGATCCGGCGCTGGCGCCAATCGCCCCCTTTTACGTGGATTTGCTCGCCGCCGGGGCAGGCGACCTGCCCCAGGGGGGAGAGACGGTGGTTGAGTTCACCAACAACCATCTCGGCTATGCGCTAACCTGGTATGGATTTGCCGTCGTGGCGGTGGTGATGGTCGGCTTCTGGCTCTGGCGGCAGCAACGGCGACCGTCCAGGATAGGTCAATGACGCCCCAAACCTTGCGGCCACGGCGCGCTTTGACTAGGTTGCACCAATTCTAAAAGGGCACTTCCCCCCGATGCAGTTTGTTTCCACGCGCGGCCAGGCGCCCGCGCTCGGCTTCTCCGACGCAGTTCTGGCCGGTCTAGCCTCCGATGGCGGTCTTTACGTTCCGGCCACCTGGCCCCAAATCAGCGCGGACGAAATCGCCAGCTTTGCCGGCAAGCCCTATGCCGATGTGGCCTACGCGATTATCTCGCGCTTTACAGACGGCGAGATTCCGGCACCAAAACTCAAGGCCATCATTGATGAGGCCTATGCCACCTTCCGCCACCCTTCGGTGACACCGCTGGTGGAACTGGAGCCGGGGCATTTCGTGCTGGAATTGTTTCACGGGCCGACCTTGGCGTTCAAGGACGTGGCCATGCAGTTCCTGAGCCGGGTGATGGACCACATCCTGGCAGAGCGCGGGCTGCGCGCGACCATTGTCGGCGCGACATCGGGCGACACCGGCTCGGCCGCCATCGAAGCCTTCCGCGGGCGGGATACCACCGACATATTCATCCTGCATCCCGAGGGCCGCACATCCGAAGTGCAGCGCCGGCAGATGACCACCGTGCTGGATCACAATGTCCACAACATCGCGCTCGAAGGCACGTTCGACGATTGCCAGGATGCGGTGAAGGCCATGTTCAACAATCATGCCTTCCGTGACCGGGTGCGTCTCAGTGGCGTCAACTCCATCAATTGGGGCCGCATAGTCGCGCAGATCGTCTACTACTTCACGGCGGCCGTGGCGCTGGGCGCGCCGCACCGCAAGGTGAGCTTCACCGTGCCGACCGGCAATTTCGGCGATATCTTTGCCGGCTATTGCGCCCGGCAAATGGGCCTGCCGATCGACAAGCTGGTGATTGCCACCAATGCCAATGACATTCTGAAGCGCACGCTCGATACCGGGCGCTACGAGATGGCAGGCGTCGCGCCGACCATCAGCCCCTCCATGGATATCCAGATCTCGTCCAATTTCGAGCGGCTGCTGTTCGAAAGTGCCGGGCGCGATGCCGATGCGGTCAACCGCATGATGGCGGGCCTGAAGCAGTCACGCGGCTTTGATCTGCCGGAAAAATCCATCTCCGCCATTCGCCGTGACTTCGCGGCGGGCACGACTGATGAAGCAGCGACCCGCTCGGTGATCGCCAAAACGCAGAAGGCCTCGGCCTATCTGCTCGATCCGCATACGGCCGTCGGCGTCGGGGTGGCCCGTCAGCAGCCCCATGGCGAAACGCCCATGATCACTCTTGCTACCGCCCATCCGGCCAAATTCCCGGCGGCGGTCGCCGAGGCCTCGGGCATCGAACCGAAATTGCCGGCCTGGCTGGCAGACCTTTATGATCGACCCGAACGGGTCACGGTGCTGGCCAATGACCAGCGCCAGATTGAAAATTTCATCGCGGCCCGCAGCCGCGCCTGAACGACATGTGAGGAGCCGCGGTCGCTCGGCCGCCGGATCAGGAGGATCAGTGTGAGCGTACGATCGACGACCCTGGAAAACGGCATGGTGGTACTCACCGATAATATGCCGCATCTGGAAAGCGCCTCTCTGGGCGTCTGGGTCAAGGCCGGAGCCCGTTCTGAGCGCAAGGCCGAGCACGGCATTTCGCATCTGCTCGAACACATGGCCTTCAAGGGCACGCAGACGCGAACCGCGCTCGAGATTGCCGAGACCATCGAGAATGTCGGCGGCGATCTCAATGCCGCGACCTCGATCGAACACACAGGCTATTTCGCCCGTGTTCTCAAGGATGACGTGGTGCTGGCGGCTGATATTCTGGCCGATATCCTGCAGAACTCGACCTTTGATGAGGGCGAACTGACCCGCGAAAAGCAGGTAATCGTGCAGGAAATTGGCGCGGCGCGCGACAATCCGGACGATCACGTGTTCGATCTGTTCCAGGAAGCCGCCTATCCCACCCAGCCGATTGGCCGCACCATTCTGGGCACGGTGGATTCGGTGCGGGCCTTCTCGCCCGAAACGGTGCGCAAGTATATGCGCCGCAACTATGTGGGTGACCATATGGTCATCGCGGCAGCAGGACATGTGGACCACGATGAGCTGGTCCATGTTGCCGAACAACGATTTGCCGACCTCGCGCCCAACGGTGCTCCCGATCCGCAGCGCGCTGAATATAAGGGCGGGCAGGAGCGCCTGATCTCCGATCACGAACAGGCCCATATCGTGCTCGGCTTTGAGGGACGTGCCTATAATTCGGATGGCTTCTATGCCGCCCAGGTGCTGGCCTCCATTCTTGGCGGCGGCATGAGCTCGCGCCTGTTCCAGGAGATCCGCGAGAGGCGTGGCCTGTGCTACTCGGTTTATTCCTTCCACTGGGCCTTCGCCGATAGCGGCGTCTTTGGCGTGGCGGCGGCGACCGGGGAGGAGGAGGTCGGCGAACTGGTGCCGGTGGTGCTCGATGAACTGCGCCGGGCGACCGAGACCATCACCGACGAAGAGGTGATCCGCGTGCGCAATCAGATCCGAGCGGGCCTGCTGATGTCGCTCGAAAGCCCTTCGGCCCGGGCCGGGCAGCTGGCGCGCCAGCAAATTTTGTGGGGCCGGCCCATCGCCATGCAGGAGACGGTGGAGCGCATCAACCGCATCACCGCCCAGCGCGTGCGCGACGTCGCCGAGCAAATATTCACCTCCGGCACGCCGACGCTGGCCGGAATTGGGCCGATCAGCCGCCTGGCCGATGTCGAAAGCATCGGCGAGACGCTCAAGCGCTGACCCAATGTTCTGGCCCTGGTCCTCGCCAGCACCCATGGTGACCCTGCGCGGGCCGAGAGTGCTGCTGCGCCTGCCGCAGATGCGCGACTATGAGGCCTGGCACCGCCTGCGTCGGGAGAGCCAGGACTTTCTGCGCCCCTATGAGCCGCGATGGACCGAACTGGATCTTGCGCGCCGCGTCTATGCCATGCGCGTCCGCCGCGCCCGGCAGGAGGTAGAAGAGGGGACCGACTACACCTTCTTCATCTTCCTCGGCGAGGATCGCTCAGAACATCTGGTCGGTGGCATCACGCTCTCCAATATCCGGCGCCGCGCGGCCCAGTTCGTCAATCTCGGCTATTGGATGGGGCAGCAATATGCCGGCAAGGGATTGATGACCGAAGCCGTCGGGGTGGTTGTGTCCTTCATCTTCGAATCACTCGACCTGCACCGCATTCACGCGGCCTTCCTGCCCCACAACACGGCGTCGCGCCGGGTCCTGGAGAAGAACGGCTTCGTTGAAGAGGGCTATGCCCAGCACTATCTGCAGATCAACGGACGCTGGGAGGATCACGTGCTCATGGGCCTCACCCGGGAACGCTGGGAAACTGCGCGTCTGGGGCAGCGGCACTGGGTAGCCTAACGGCACAGAGCGGATTATCACTTCCCCCATGTCACGGGCATCCGAAGATACGATCGCGGTCCGGATCAGCAAGGTGCTTGCCGAGCGAATCGTCGCCGGCACGCTGGAGCCGGGCACGCGTCTGCGCCAGGACCATATCGCGGCCGAGTTCGGTGCCAGCCATGTGCCTGTCCGCGAGGCCTTCCGGCGGCTCGAGGCGCAGGGCCTGGCTGTCAGTGAACCGCGCCGGGGTGTGCGGGTCGCGTCCTTCAGCAAGGAGGAGGTCCGTGAGGTCGCCGAAATGCGCGCCGCACTCGAAGAGCTCGCCTTGCGCCACGCGGCGCCCAACCTGACTTCTGCCATCCTTGATGCAGCGGAACGCGCGACGCGCGCAGGCGACAGGTCGGGTGACGTCCGCAGCTGGGAGGCCGCCAACCGCACCTTTCACCGCACTCTGCTGGCCCCCTGCGGCATGCACCGGCTGATGGCTGCCATCGATGATCTGCACGCCGCCAGCGCGCGGTTCCTGTTCGCGGCCTGGCGTTCCGACTGGGAAGCGCGCACTGATCACGATCACCTCGCTATCCTGGCCGCCCTGCGGCAAGGCGATATCGACCAGGCCTGCACCGTGCTGGTGCGCCACGTCCGCGCCGTCAATCAGCGCCCCTTGCCGATTGCAGGTGGCATGACCAGACGCCTGTTCGTCGTCGGCGGCTAATACATTCCTCCACAGTTCAGCCAATTCGCGCCTTGCCCCAAGGTGCTCAATCTGCATTATATATTACGTCTAAAAATTATCTATAATTCGCGGGAGTAGAATATGGATCAGCTTGATACCGTCGATCACGTCGGCAGCCCCCTGAAACTGGCCGACAGGTCCTTGACCTGGAAGGTGGGTGCCGTGGTCTTGGGAACACTCATTCTGGCACTGTCATCCTATGTCGAAGTGCCTATGGTGCCGGTTCCCATGACCATGCAGACATTCGCCGTCACCATGGTCGGCGCCCTTTATGGCTGGCGCCTGGGTGGCATAACCATCGTGGCCTGGTTGCTGGAGGGCGCCATGGGACTGCCCGTGCTGGCGGGTGGCGCGTCCGGCGCCCAGCACTTTCTGGGCTCCACTGGCGGCTATCTCTTTGCGTTTCCCGTATGCGGGATGCTTGTCGGGTGGCTGACGGAACGCGGATGGAATGGAACCCGCCCCGTCCTCGCCTTCTCCGCAGCGCTTTTGGGAAACATGGCCTGCCTGGTCCTGGGCGCTGCCTGGCTTGCGGTACTCATTGGCGTGGAGCCGGCCATTGTCCATGGCGTTCTGCCGTTCATCGTCGGTGGAGTGCTCAAGTCGGCCCTGGCCGCGGCCGTACTGGCTGGCGTGTGGCATTGGTCGGCCCGTTGACGGTCCGGCTGAGAGCGCACCATCTGTTGTGCCTCATGACCTATATTGGCAGGGGATATTCCCCTGCCTTTGTCGAGAACTATGATCGTATCGTTGCCCTGCTGGCGGCGGGCGAAGCGATCCAACTGGTCGAAGGCCCTGACGATATCTGCGGCCCCCTGCTGGGCACCCGGGATACGCACTGCCACAACGAGAGTGTCGTAGAACGCGATCGTTTGGCGAGACTGAAAATATCAAAGTCGCTCGGGCTGGCCGATCTGAGCGACCTTGAGCTGACAAAATCAACACTGTCCACGTTACGCACCGCTTTTCGGAGCGGCGCCGTTCGGGCCGCCTGTGCGGGTTGCGAGTGGTCTGGCCTCTGCGACAGCGTGGCCGAGCGGTCATTTGCCGGCGCTCGGCTGGTCTGAACGGACCTGATGTTGCAAGTGTGCAACAGGCGAGGACGCTTGTCGCAAGCGTCAATCTCCCGTACCAAGTGAACGTTCCGCTGGAGGATCAAGAAGACAAAGGCCTGTCCGGGTCGATCAAGCCGAAGCCGGACCAGTGCCACAAAGAAGCCTAGCGCCGGATTTAACTGCTCTTGATGCGTCATTTTCTAGCATTCGCGTTCTGCCTGGCGCTCGCGCTGATTGGCCTTGCACCCGCCAAGGGGTTCGAAGTCATTTCAGTCCCCGAGGACGTCAATGCCGTCAACCTGTCGGACGTGGTGGAGGTGGTGCCGGGGCAGGGGGGCCGCGTGCAATTGTCGACGGCGCCTGACGCGGACGGCATCATCCGCCGCATCGAGGTGCTGGCCACCGACACCGAGACCAATCCCTCCTTCGCGCTGATCGCGCTGCGCAATGACAGCGACCAGCAGATCCAGCGCCTGCTGGTGGCACCATTCTTCCGGCTGCCCGGCTCGGGTGTCTTTCAGCCCGATCTTGGGGAAAACCGCGTCACCGCGATTACCCCCAGCGCCGGAATCCGGCCCGAACGACTGCCGGACCCCGAAGCCGACGTCTTCGAGGTGACGCTCGATCCAGGCGCCACCATGACAGTGATCGCGGAACTGGCATCCGACGACCTCGCCGAGTTCTATCTCTGGGAACCCAACGCCTATCGCGACTATGTCAACGCCTTCACCTTATTCCGCGGTGTGGTGCTGGGTGTAGCGGCGCTGGCCTCGGTGTTCCTGACCATCATGTTCGTGGTCAAGGGGCGCGGGGTCTTTCCCGCCACGGCGGCTTTCGCCTGGGCAGTCCTGGCCTATCTGCTCATCGATTTCGGCCTGCTCGGGCGCATTCTGGGCCTTAGCGCCAGCGCCATGCAGCCCTGGCGCGCGGCGGCCGAAGCGGGCATCGCCACCACGCTGGCGGGCTTCCTCTTCATCTATCTCAATCTCCACCGCTGGCATCTGCGCTTCATCCACCTGGCCCTGGGGCTGGCAGCCCTGTTTCTGGCCTTGTTCCTCTTCGCCTTCTTCCAGCCGGCCATAGCGGCAACGATCGCCCGTCTTGTGCTTGCCCTGCTGGGCGTCTCGGGCTTCTTCCTCATTCTCCTATTGGCCTTGCGCGGCTATGACCGCGCGGTGCTGCTGGTGCCAACCTGGATCATCTTCATTGCCTGGCTGTTCTATGCCTGGCTGGTCATCTCGGGTCAGGTCACCAATGACGTCGCCCAGCCGGCCGTGGGCGGCGGCCTGGTGCTCATTGTCATGCTGCTCGGCTTCACCGCAGTTCAGCACGCCTTTTCCGAGGGGCAGGTCACGATCGGCACATTGAGCGAGGTCGAACGCCGTGCCCTGGCGCTGACAGGTTCGGGTGACTTCGTCTTTGACTGGAACATCGAGCGGGATCGCGTGACCGTCAGCGATGAGCTGGCGACACGCCTGGGCGAAAAGCGCGGCGCCCTGCGCGGCGCCATCAAGCGCTGGCTGGATCGCGTGCATCCCGATGATCGCGACCGCTTCCGCACCGCATTCGACACTCTGGTCGAGTTGCGGCGCGGCAAGGTGTCCGCCGACATGCGTATCGCCGGCCACGACGGCAATTTCCGCACCTTCCGCATGCGCGTGAAACCGGTTCTGGGCGGTGACGGTCAGGTCAACCGCATCGTGGGCACCCTGCAGGATGTCACCGAGGATCGTGCCGCGCGCGAACGCCTGCTGCACGATGCGGTGCATGACAGCTTGACCGGCCTGCCGAACCGCCAGCTGTTTCTGGACCGCCTGGAGCGGGCTCTGGTGCGGGCCCGCACGCCCGGGGGCACCAAGCCTGCGGTGTTCCTGATCGACATCGACCGCTTCATGGAACTCGAGGAGCGCATCGGCCATTCGGCAGCCGACTCCGTCTTGCTGGCGATCTCGCGGCGCATCGCCCGTATCATGCGCCCGCTCGATACTGTCGCCCGCATCGGTGGCGATCAGTTCGCGGTGATCCTGGCCTCCGAGCAGGCCGCGGCCAAGATCGCGGAAACCGCCGAGCAGATCCGCAAGGGCCTCAAGGCGCCCTTCAATTTCGGTGATCGCGACCTGGTGCTGACGGCCTCGATCGGTGTCACCATCTATGACAGCAATCCCTCGACGGCGGCCGATGTGCTGCGCGATGCGGAACTGGCCATGTATTACGCCAAGCGGCTGGGCGGCGACCGCATTGAGGCCTATCGGGCTTCGGCGCGCTCGATTGCTTCCTATAGCAAGGCCAGCGAGGAAGACCTCGAGCGCGGCCTGAAGCAGGGTGAGCTGCATGTGCAGTTCCAGCCGGTGATGGATATCCAGACCGGCCAGATTGCCGGCACCGAAGCCCTGATGCGGTGGAACCACCCCACGCGCGGCATGGTGACGCCCGATGAATTCGTCCCGCTGGCGGAACGGTCCGGTCAGATCGAAAAGCTCGGCCGTCTCGCCTTCGAACAATCCGCCGCGCAAGCCAAGGACTGGCTGACCACCATCGGACTGCCGGAAGGCTTCTTCATCTCGGTCAATCTTTCGCCGACCCAATTGGCGACCGAGACACTCTTGAGCGATATGCGCAATCTCGTTGCGCAGGACCGTGACCTGGCCAGCCATCTCAAGCTTGAGATTACCGAGAGCCAGGTGATGACCAATCCCGAGCATTCCGCCTATATGCTGGAAGCGCTGCGGAACATGGGGCTGGGCCTGGCACTGGATGATTTCGGCACCGGACATTCCTCGCTGAGCTATTTGCACCGCTTCCCGTTCGATACCATCAAGATCCCCGCGCCTTTCGTTCGCATGGGCACCGACAACGGCATTGCCCACACCCAGGGGCCGATCATCCGGTCGATCGTCGCCCTGGCCAACGATCTTGACCTGATGGTGATTGCAGAGGGTGTCGAAAGCCTCGACGAGATCGAGCGGCTGCGCCAGCTCAATTGCCGCTACGCACAAGGGTTTGCCTTTGGTCCGGCCATTGTCGGGGCCGAACTGGGCAAAAAACTCGCAGCGCAGATGGGCAAGTGAGGTCTGCCTGGGGCCGGAAGACAGCCGTTATCCGTGCCCGGCCTCCGAACTCAGCGTTGCCCGCGTGATATGCAGGCTGGCGAGCGCCTTGTCGTAGCGCTGCTCCACAGGCACATCAAACAATAGCTCACGGCTGAACGGGATGGTCAGCCAGCCATTGGCTCCGATCTCGTCTTCCAGCTGACCGGGCGACCAGCCACAGCAGCCCAGTGCGAATAGCGCTGCGCGTGGTGCAGGACCAAAAGCCATGGCTTTGAGGATATCGAGCGTCGCGGTCAGGCCGATGTCGTCTGTGACCTTGTAGGTATTGCCGCTGTGGTAATCGCCTGAATGCAGCACGAAGCCGCGGCCCCGCTCAACTGGCCCGCCACGCATGACGGCACGGTCGCGAATGCTGTCGGGCAGGCGGATCACTGCGTCGGGGTCGCCCAGATCGAGCTCATCCAGAATGTCGGCAAAGCGCAGATTGGCCAGCTCGTGATTGACCACGAGCCCCATGGCGCCCTCCGCGCCGTGACCCACGATCAGGATCACGCTCTCGGCGAAGCGTTCATCGGCCATGTCCGGCATGGCGACCAGGAATTGACCTTCGAGTGTGTTCATGGTGCCGATTGTAGGCGCCGGGTGCGGGCCTGCCAAGCGCAGGGCCTGTCACACCCATCACGAAGGCCTGATTAAGCGCTAGCTGGCTGTTCACCTTTTACTGCGCTAATTCCACCCCATGCGTATATTTGCTGCCCTTGTGATGCCCATCGTGATTGCCAGCGTTCCGGCCGTGGCAGGTGAAACCGCCTGGCAGGAAGTGGCGCCTGGCGTCCAAATCCGGCTGATCAGCGCCGGGCAACCCAAGGCGGACGGCAAGGCATTGTTTGCGCTGGAAATCGACATGCCGGAGGACACCAAGACCTATTGGCGCATCCCCGGCGAAACCGGCCTGCCGATGGACCTCGATTTCTCCTCCTCCAAAGGCGTTGCTCTTCATCAGCAGCATTGGCCCTTCCCCGAGCGGGAACAGAAGGGGGGCTATCTCGACTATGTTTATTTCGGGCACACCATCTTGCCCCTGGAACTCGCGGTGAGTGAACCCGGTGGTACGGTGGCCCTTGAGGCCACATTGGGCATTTGTTCGGAGATCTGCGTTCCGGCGCAGGCCCAGTTCACCATGCCGGCAAGCGAGCCTGACCCTGATTATGCCAATGGATTACGCATTGCCCAGGCGATGGCGGATGTGCCCATCGCCTGGCAGGGCGCAGGCGATCCGCTAGGCTCGGCAATGCTGGTCCCGGGACAGAGCGCAATCGCGGTCGAAATCGACCCTGCCGTTGTCGACCCGCAAAGCCTGATTGCTGCCGCCGAGGGGGAAGGGCCGCTGTTCGGCGCGCCGCAAAAAAGCCCGCAATCCAATCTAGTGCTGCTTCCCATCCTGAGCAAAACCGACAATAGTGCTCTGGATGACATGGAGGTGGAACTCTCCTTCATGACGCCGAGGGGTGCCTTCGAGGTCAGCCGGACAATAGAAGCCGGCGCCAAAGCGGATGTGGACGGACAGGACTGATGGGGTTGTCGGTCTTGTGCCCTGGTCCAAAGCCGCTTATCGCAGGGGCTTGAGTACTGGAGTAGGGCGGCTGCGCCGCCAAGCATGGGGCAATTTCCACCAATGATTGAACGCGGCGACAAGGTTCCCTCCGTCGGGACCAAGCTGGTGACTGCGGCTGGTATCGAAGACACCACAAGCGATGTGGCACTGGGGAGCGGCACTGTGGTGATGTTCGCCGTACCAGGCGCCTTCACCCCGACCTGCCACGTCAACCATTTGCCCGGCTTCGTGGCCAATGCCGCCAAGCTGCGTGCTGCCGGCGTCGACCGCATCGTTTGCGCGGCAACCAACGATCATCACGTCATGAAGGCCTGGGCCGAGGCCACCAACGCCCTGGACGATGTCGCCTTCCTCGCGGATGGTAACGCCGCCCTGGCCAGGGCCATGGGTCTGGACAAGGATTTCTCCGGCGGCGGCATGGGCACACGGTTCGCCCGGTGTGCCATGATCATCCGCAACGGCGTCGTGGACGCCGTTTTCACTGAAGACGCGCCCGGCGTGACGGCCAGCGGCGCACCCGCTATTCTGATGGCTCTCGAAGCCGCTGCCGCCTAGTCGCCAGGAGCCAAGTACGACAATGACCCTCATCCTGACGTCCGCTCTGCGTATCCCCGCTCTTGCCGGATTGGCCGTGCTGTTGGCCGGCTGTTCCATGGGTTCGATGTTTGGTGGCGGCACCTCGACCAATGCCAATCTGCAGAACGCCACCGCCACCCCCCAGGCCGTTGCCCAGGCCCAGACCAATGCGCTGCCGGTGATTGCCACCGAGTGCCCGCCGATCAAGGTGCGGCTGGGCGGCGAGGCCATGTATTATTATGGCGGCGGCCGGGTCGGAGACCCCAAGGCGCTGCAATATCAGGGCGTGATCGACGAGACGTCACGCAATTGCGTGGTGTCCAATGGCCAGATCACCGTAAATATGGGCGTGACCGGCCGCGTGCTGCTCGGTCCGGCTGGCAGCCAGTCGACCGTCAATGCACCGATCCGCTTTGCGGTGGAACGCGACGGCCAGGCCATCTTCTCGGAAAAATACACATTGGCCGTACCGATCGTGCCGCCGAGCCAGACAGCCGAATTCGTCAAGGTGGTGGAAAACGTGACCATTCCCTATCTGGGCGGCGAAACCATCACCATCTGGGTCGGCTTCGACACCAGGGGCTGAGAGCCGTACCGAAGGGCCAATCGCGCCGGTGGCGCGATTGGAGGCGCTTCGCAGGCGTTCCGCACAGCGGATGAATGGCTCCGGTGGAGCCATTCAAGCCAAGAAGGCCATGAGCGCTACGCGCGAATGGCGGGCAATCCAAGACGAGAATTGAAAAGGCCCGGAGTGTTCTCCGGGCCTCTTTCTATTCGGCTGCCTTGGGCAGATCGGCGGGGCGTTCCCATTTGAGAATGGGTTGCCGGGCCGCGCGGGTTTCGTCGAGGCGACGGCGCGGCGCCTTCATCGGTGCGCCGGTAAACCGCTCCTTGTTCCCCGCTTTGGCGTCATTGGCCAGCTCGGCCATCACCTCGCAGAAGTGGTCGAGCGTCTGCTTGCTTTCGCTTTCGGTCGGCTCGATCAGCATGGCGCCATGCACGACCAGCGGGAAATACATGGTCATGGGATGGAAGCCCTCATCGATCAGCGCCTTGGCGAAATCGAGGGTAGAGATGTCTGTGCCCTTGAGGAAGCTGTCATCGAACAGCGCTTCATGCATGGTCGGATAGTCCGGGAACGGCACCGAGAACAGGTGCTCGAGCTTCGCCTTGACGTAATTGGCATTGAGCACCGCATCTTCCGCCGCCTGTGCCAACCCGTCAGCCCCGTGGCTGAGCATATAGGTCAGCGCGCGCACATACATGCCCATCTGCCCGTGGAAGGCGGTTACGCGGCCCAGCGCCTCGCCTTCGATGTGCTCGACCATCTCCAGGCCGTCCTTGCCCTTGCGCACGAACGGGACCGGAGCGAAAGGGGCCAGTGCCTCGGAGAGCACGACAGGACCCGCACCCGGCCCGCCGCCACCATGCGGCGTCGAGAAGGTCTTGTGCAGGTTGATATGCATGGCGTCGATGCCGAGATCGCCCGGACGGACGACGCCCATGATGGCGTTGAAATTGGCACCATCACAGTAAAAAAACGCCCCCGCATCGTGGACGGCCTGGGCAATCTCGATCACCTGCGGCTCGAAAAGGCCACAGGTATTGGGATTGGTCAGCATGATGGCCGCGACGTCAGATGACAGCGCATTCTTGACCGCCTGCACATCGACCGTACCGTCATCGCGGGCCGGAATGGGCTTCACGCTATAGCCGAGGAAGGCGGCCGTGGCCGGATTGGTGCCATGGGCGCTTTCGGGCACGAGCACGATCTTGCGATGTGCCTCGCCCTTGGCCTCCTGGGCGGCCTTGATAGCCATCATGCCGAGCAATTCGCCATGGGCGCCCGCCTTGGGCGACAGGGCGACGGCCGCGGTATTGGTCAGCGTCATCAGCCAATGGGAAAGCTGGTTCATCAGCTCCAGTGCGCCCTGCACGGTCGAAACCGGCTGCAGGGGGTGGATATCGGCAAAGCCGGGCAGGCGCGCCATCTTCTCGTTGAGGCGCGGATTGTGCTTCATCGTGCACGAGCCCAGCGGATACATGCCACTGTCGATGGAGTGATTGAGGCGGGACAGGCGCACATAGTGGCGCATCGCCTCGGGCTCGGTGAGACCGGCCAGGTCCAGCTTGCTCTTGCGGGCAAAGCCGCCGAGGCGATCGGTTGCGAGATCGACGTCGGGCAGGTCGACGCCGGAATGCTCGTTGTCGCCGATTTCGAACAGCAGCGGTTCGTCGGGCAAGAGGGCCGAGCCGGAGGCCGAAGTGCCGGCCGTGCCCACGCCGGTGGGGCGGCCCTGGGTATTCATGCTCATGCCAGTTCCTCCGTCAGCGCGGCGCAGAGCGCGGCGATGTCGCCCTCGGTGGTCAACTCGGTCGCCGCCAAAATGATGAGGTTCTCGACCTCTGGATCACCCGGGAGGAGGCGGCTGGCCGGCACGCCGGCAAGAATGCCACGCTGGGCGAGCCGTTCGACGAGAGCCGTGGCCGGCTGGGTGACGCGGATGGTCATTTCGTTGAAGAAGGTCTTGTTGAGGACAGTGACGCCGGGCACGCCATCAAGCGCATTGGCCAGTCTGATGGCGTTGAAATGGTTGAGCCGCGCCAGCCGGACAAAGCCCGCTTCGCCCAGCAGGCCCATGTGGATCGAGAAGGCGAGCGCACAAAGACCTGAATTGGTACAGATGTTCGATGTGGCCTTTTCGCGGCGGATATGCTGCTCGCGCGTGGAGAGCGTCAGCACGAAGCCGCGATTGCCGTCCGCATCGACGGTCTCGCCGCAGAGCCGGCCCGGCATCTGGCGGATGAATTCCTTCTTCGTCGCCATCAGCCCCAGATACGGCCCGCCGAAATTGAGCGCATTGCCGATGGACTGGCCCTCGGCCACCACGATATCGGCGCCCAGCGCACCGGGAGCCTCCAGCAGCCCCAGCGACACCACTTCGGTGATGACCACGATCAGCAGCGCGCCCTGGTCGTGAGCGGCCTTCGCTGCAGCCTCAACATTGCGCAGATGGCCGTAGAAGTCCGGGGTCTGGATGACAATGGCCGCCGTGTCAGCGTCGATATGATCGAGAATGTCGCCCTGACCCTCGGGGGAGGGGGAGAGGCATTCGAGATGCGGGTCGTCCTTGAGATAGGCCCTGACCACATCGCGGTAGTGCGGGTGCAGCCCGCCCGAGAGCACAACCTTGTTGCGCCGGGTCAGACGGCGGGCCATCAGCACCGCTTCGGCCGTGCCTGTGGAGCCGTCATAGAGCGAGGCATTGGCCACGTCCATGCCGGTGATCTTGGCCACCTGCGTCTGGAATTCGAATAGCATCTGCAGGGTGCCCTGCGAGATTTCCGGCTGATAGGGCGTATAGGCCGTCAGCCACTCGGACCGCTGGATCAGGTGATCGACTGTGGCGGGCACATGGTGGCGATAAGCACCAGCGCCGACGAAGAACGGGCCATCGCCGGCCGCATGGTTCTGGTTTGCCAGCGCGCGCATATGCGCCTCGACCAGGAATTCGGGGCTGTGGTCCGGAAGGTCGAGTTCAAAGTTCTTCAACGCTGACTTCGGCACCGCTGAGAACAGCGCGTCAATGTCACTGGCGCCGATCACGCCGAGCATCTCGGCGCGTTCGTGGTCGGAATGGGGGAGATAGCGCATGATTATTTCGTCAGATCCGCATAGCCGGCATCATCGAGGAGCTTGTCGAGTTCGCCGGCGTCGTCGATGGCGATCTTGAACATCCAGCCGCCATTTTCCGGGTCGTTGTTCACGAGGCCCGGTTCGCCGGTCAGCGCGTCGTTGACCTCGGTAACCGTGCCCGAGACCGGGGCATAGATCTCGGAGGCAGCCTTGACGGATTCGACCACGGCGGCCTCGTCGCCCTTCTTGAGGACTTTGCCGACGGAAGGCAGTTCGACGAAGACGATGTCGCCCAACTGCTCCTGCGCGTAATTGGTGATGCCGACGACACCGGTCGTGCCTTCAATGCGGATATATTCGTGATCGGGAGTGAACTTGGTGGTCATGTGAGGGGCCTCAGGCTGACTTGCGGAAATAGCGGTGGGGAACGAACGGGGTGGGCACGATCTCGGCCGGCTGGGCGCGGCCGCGCACCGAGACCTGAAGCTTGTTGCCGATGGCAGCGTGATCCGGCGGGACGAAGCCCAGCGCAATGGCCTTGCCCAGCGAGGGGGCAAAGCCGCCGCTGGTGACGACGCCAATGGCCGCGCCGGATGCATCGAGGATTTCGGCGCCCTCTCGGGCCGGTGCGCCTCCGACGATCAGCCCGACGCGCCTGCGAGACAGCTTGCCATCGCGTTCGGCGAGAATGCGCGTTGCGCCTGGGAAGTCTGCGGCCTCGCGGCGGCGCTTGGAGACGGCAAAGCCAAGTTCGGCCTCGATCGGGGAGACGGTTTCGTCCAGGTCATGTCCATAGAGCGGCAGGCCGGCCTCAAGGCGGAGGCTGTCGCGGGCGCCCAGGCCAATCGGCTTGACGCGAGGATCGGCCAGCAGTTCGTCCCACAGGGCCACTGCCATGTGACCGGGCATGAGGATTTCGAATCCGTCTTCACCGGTATAGCCGGAACGGGAAATGGTGATGGGTACGCCGTTCCATTCGAACTCGCGCACCTGCATGAAGCCGAGCTGGGTGGCGTCGGGCACGAGCGCTGCCATGACGTCGACCGCTTCGGGCCCCTGCAACGCAAGAAGGCCGCCATCATCGGCACGCCTGAGGGTCGCCTTGTCACCGGCGCCTGCAGCGATCAGCGCAAAGTCGTTTTCCTTGGTGCCGGCATTGACCACCACATAGAGCGTGCCGGGGTCGTCGGGGAGGCGCCCGACCATGAGATCGTCAATGGTCCCACCCTTCTCATTGAGCAGCAGCGTGTAGCGCATCTGTCCCGGTTTGAGGCCGGCAATGTCGCCGCAGATCAGGGGCTCGATCACGGCGGCGATCGCGGCGTGGTCCGCCTCCGGATCGCCGCTGGGGGCGTTGAGGCTGAGAAAGCTCGGCCCCATATGGCTGACATCGAACAGGCCCGCCTGTTCGCGGGTCCATTTGTGTTCGGCCATGATGCCGGAGGGATATTGCACGGGCAGGGCATAGCCGCCGAACGGCACAATGCGGCCACCGGCCGTAACGTGGCGCTCGTAGAGCGGGGTCTGCTTGAGGTCTTCGGAATTGGCTTCGGCCATGGGCACCACTCGGGTTCAAAGGCGACACGACAAGGATCCGCCCTTGTGGCGGAAGATGCGTGCCCCCTCTGTCCTTGCCCTGAGAGATTTCCCGGCTGAGCGCCGGTTGCTCCTTCGGAGAGGCTGGTCCAGCCTGCTTTCCAGAGTGTTCGACCTGACTGCGGTCCTTTGGCCTGAGAGTTTCCGGGGCGGTTGCTCCTTCGGCGCTGGCAAAGCCAGTCTCTCCCGCAGTCGGGCGCACCATGGTGGAGATTCCCCGTGGCGTCAATCGCGAGAAACGCATGTACAGGAAAACTGCGACGTTATCGCAGTAGGAGTGGGACGCGGCGGCGCCTTGCGGCCTTCGGCGCAACAAAAAGGCGGGCATCGCTGCCCGCCCTTGTCATTCGGTTTTGAGCCGGATCAGTTCAGCTTGCTGCTGACATCGGCAATGGCGGCGTCGATGACCTTGCCGCCATTCTTGTTCATCTCGTCTGCCAGCACGGTGCGGGCGGCTTCGATGGCGATGTCCGCAGAACGGGCGCGCACTTCGGCGATGGCCTGGGCTTCGGCCTGGGCGATCTTGTCTTCCACTGCTGCGGTGCGGCGGGCGACGAGGTCGGCCAGAGAGGCCTGGGCTTCCACGGTCAGGCGCTCGGCTTCTTCCTTGGCAGCGGCGACGATGCCCTCGGCTTCCTTTTCGGCAGCGACACGCTTCTGCTCATATTCAACGAGCAGGGCGGCGGCCTCTTCGCGCAGGCGCCGCGCCTCGGCGATATCAGTTTCGATCTGCTTGATCTTCCCATCGAGCATCTTGGCGATGATCCCCGGCACGCCGAAAAACACCATCAGCCCGAGGAAGATCACCAGGCCGACCATGGCAAAGAAGCTGTTATCCAACCATTCTGGCATGGCGCTTACCCCTTAACCTTGGCCACGGCAGCGCGAACGCTGTCAGGTGCGACATCACCGACGAGCTGGCTGACCACGGCCTGGGCCGTCTCGGCAGCAATCTCGTCGACATGGGTGAGGGCCTCGGCCTTGGTCTGGGCAATGCGGGCTTCCGCGGCACTGACCTTGGCGCTGAGATCGGCTTCGGCAGCAGACCGCTTGGCGGCGATATCTGCCTGAATGGCCTCACGGTTCTTGTTGGCGATGCCCTGGGCATTGGCCTTGGCTTCGGCCAGTGCCTTTTCATAGGCGGCAATGGCCGCATCGGTCTTCTGGCGATCCGCATCGGCTGCCGCCAGATCGGTGTCGATCAGCGTCTTGCGGTTTTCCAGAATGCCGCCAATGCGGGGCAGGGCCAGCTTGCTCATCAACAGATAAAGCGCGCCAAAGGTGATGGCGAGCCAGAGCAGCTGGCTGGGGAAAGTGGCCGGGTCGAAGGGCGGGAACACGTCCGAATGGCCGGCATCACCGTGCGCTTCGGTCGTGGCATGCGTATCATGGGTCGGATCGGCGTGAACGCCTTCCTCAACATGCATGGCATCGGCGGCGCCAGCGGCTTCTGTGCCGTGGTCGTCTGCCGGGAGTTCCGCTTCTTGAGCGTAGGCTTGCGTTACCATCTGGTGGAGGTCCCGTTAAATCCGGTCATCCGGCCGATGGGCCGGAGAAGGGAACGCAGCCGAACAGAAGCGTCCGGCTGCGACAATCTTGGTGCGGTCGCTTTATTAGGCGACGAACAGCAGGATCAGGGCAACCAGGAACGAGAAGATGCCCAGAGCTTCGGTCACGGCGAAGCCGAAGATCAGGTTACCGAACTGGCTCGGAGCAGCCGACGGGTTGCGCAGGGCACCCGAGAGGAAGTTGCCGAAGATGTTGGCCACGCCCAGGGCGGCACCAGCCATACCGAAGGTGGCAATACCGGCACCGATGAACTTTGCGGCTTCAGCTTCCATTTTAATGTCCTTTCAAGCGACTTTTTGGGTTCCGGCGGGTCATCCGCCGGGAAGGGGTGGTTAGTGGGACGGGTGGATCGCGTCGTTCAGATACATGCTGGTCAGGACCGCGAAGACATAGGCCTGAACCGCACCGACGAGAAACTCGAGACCGGTGAGGGCGATTGCCATCAGGACCGGCAGGGTGGCGCCGAGCCAGCCCAGAGCACCCAGACCGCCGATCATCATGACCGCAAAGCCGGTGAAGACCTTGAGCGTGATGTGGCCGGCAAGAATGTTGCCGAACAGACGGACCGAGAGGCTGATGGGACGCGAGAGGAAGGAAATGACCTCGATCGGCGTCACGATAGGAAGGATGTAGCCCGGCACACCGGCGGGAACGAACAGCTTGAGGAACTTGGGACCGTTCTTGACGAAGCCGTAGATGATGACGGTGAGGAACACCAGCATCGAAAGGGCGAAGGTGACGATGATGTGGCTGGTGACGGTGAAGAAATACGGCACCATGCCAAACATGTTGGCCACGAAGATGAAGGTGAAGAGGCTGAAGACCAGCGGGAAGAATTTCATGCCGGCCGTGCCGGCAGAGCTTCGGACCATGCCGGCCACGAACTCGTAGAGGAGCTCCGCCGTCAATTGCGCCCGGGTCGGGATCAGCTTCTTGCCCGAGGTCGAGAGCAGCAGGAACACCGCAATGGTGGCCACCGTCAGCACCATGAACAGGGCCGAATTGGTGAAGGCGAAGGTGGTGCCCGTCCCCTCAGTGCCGTCGCCGCCGACGGTGAAGAGCTCGAAAATGTCATAGATGACAAACTGGTGGATCGGGTCAGTACCGGCCATGGAGCCCTCTAAGCGTCATCAATTCTCATTCCGCTCTTCGTCTTCCGCCTCGGGTCCGAGATCGGCACCCTTGGGGGCAGGCGAGGCGGCATTCATTTCCGCCACCACACGGATGACGTTCAGGATTCCAGCGGCAAAGCCCATCAACAGCAGGATGAGCAAGCCCCAGGGGCTGGTTCCCAGGCCAAGGTCGATGAGATAGCCGAGACCGGCGCCCACCAGAACCGCGGCGATGAACTCGGTGCCGATGCGCAAACCGCGCGCCAGACCGCTCATCTCCGGGGAAGCATCCCGGGCGGATCTGTTGTCCTCCCGCTCGCGCTCCCGCTTGGCAGAGGCGATGCGCGATGCAAGATCGTGCGTCACCCCGCGGGCGCTGTCCGGCTGGCCATGGTCGTCCTGCGAACTGGTCATCCGCTACTCCCCTCTGGCCGGCCTTTTTCCGGTTGAACCGGACGCCCTTTTAAGTCGCGCGCAACATAGTGGTGGCCCCAATTGGTGTCAAGGCGCGGGGCGTAGCTGTAACTTATTGTTTTGTATTGGATATTTCCCTCGTCACGGGGGTGCGGCATGCTGTCCACACTTCGATAGTGGCAGAGTCAGGGCAGGGGGAGGGATTCTACAGGTCAGCGGCCATGCCGTCCTCAGCCGGCTTCCCGATAGCTCTCGGCCGTCGTCAGGTCCACCGACACCAGTTGCGACACCCCGCGCTCGGCCATGGTCACACCAAACAGGCGATCCACCCGGCTCATGGTGATCGGGTTATGCGTGATGACCATGAAGCGCGTATTGGTGCGCTGGCGCATGGAGTCGAGCAGGTTGCAGAACCGTTCGACATTGGCATCGTCGAGCGGCGCATCGACTTCGTCGAGAACGCAGATCGGCGCCGGATTGGTGAGAAACACGGCAAAGATCAGGCTCATGGCGGTCAGCGCCTGCTCACCACCGGAGAGCAGGGTCATGGTCTGCGGCTTTTTGCCGGGCGGGCGGGCAATGATTTCAAGCCCGGCTTCCAGCGGATCGTCGCTTTCAACGAAGGTCAGCTCGGCCGTGCCGCCGCCGAACAGGGTGATGAACAGCTCCTGGAAATGCGCGTTGACCTTGCCGAAGGCCTCGTTGAGGCGGGCGCGGCCCTCGCGATTGAGGGCGGCGATGCCGCCGCGCAGCTTGGCTATGGCCTCGATGATGTCGTCGCGATCGCGCACCATGGTATCCAGTTTTTCCTGGACCTCCTCGGCCTCCTTCTCTGCCGATAGATTGACCCCGCCGAGCCGTTCGCGTTCGGATTTGAGCCGCTCCAGCTTTTGTTCGGTGGCATGCTCATTGGGCAGGGCTTCCTCGGGACGGATGCCTGAGGCCTCGAGCGTCTTGCTGGCGGGTATGCCCAGCGATTCCTCAACCTGCCGTTCAATCTGCTGGCGCTGGGCGATGGCGCCCTTGAGGCGTTCATCAATGCGGGTCAACTCGATGCGCACGGCATTGAGGGCGTCGCCAGCGGCCTTGAGCGCCTTTTCGGCGTCGCGCCACGCGGTCTGGGCCGTACTGAGGCGGTCGCCGGCGAGCTTGTGATCAGTCTGGGCGGTTTCGATCTGGTCGTCCAATTGCGCCTTGCGGCTCTCGAAGCCCTCCGGCGCTTCGGCCAGATTGTCGAGTTGGCTCTGTACCTCGGCCATGCGCGCATCAAGCGTGGCCAATTGCGCCAGCGCTCCATCGCGGCGGCGTTGCCAGGCGGCGCTGTCCCGACCGAGCTGATCCAGGCGCGCCGCCCGCATGCGGGCCGCCGATTCGACCGTGCTCAACTTGAGGCGCGCCTGATCCGCCTTGTCCCGCAGGGCAGTCAGACGCTGCTGGCCCTGCTCGACTGCGGCCGCCAGCTCGGCCTCATCGCCCGTTCCTGACAGGGTGGCCTCGGCTTCGGCCAGGGCCGACTCGGCCTCGGCAACGCTGGCGGCCAGGCGTGCAGACGCATCTTCCAGGGTTGAGCGACGCGTTTGCAGATCGCCCAGGGCGCGCTGCGCCCGGTCCAGTTCTGCCTGCGCCGTTCCAATGGCATGCTGGGCCTTGCGCCAGTCTTCGCGCCGATCCTTTTCGGCCTGCCGGGCCGCGTCCAGGGCGGCGGTCAGCTGATCGACATCGCGGCGCCAGCTATTGCGCTCGCCCTTGGCGCGCAGGATTTCCTCGTCCAGTTCGGCGAGGCGATTGCGCTGGGCGAGGCGGAGGGCCGCAGCGCTCGGCGCGTCGGCGGCGGCAACAAAACCATCCCAGCGCCAGAGCGCGCCTTCCAGCGTGACCAGCCGTTGGCCGGGTTTGAGCGCCTTCATCAGCGCCGGGCCATCGACAGCATCGACAAGGCCGATCTGGTCGAGTCGGCGCTTCAGCAATTCGGTGCCGGTCACATGGCGGGACAGGGGTTCGGCGCCCTGTGGCAAAGCCGGATCATCATAACCATCAATGGCGATGGACCAGTGCATTGGCGCTCCGCCGTCCGAAGAGGCCTCAAGATCATCACCCAGCGCGGCGCCCAGAGCGGTTTCATAGCCGGGCTCGACTGAGAGCTCATCGACCACGGCGGGCCAGAGGCTCGCGCCGGTATTGAGCATCTTGCCCAGTGTCGAGGCCTCGGCTTCGAGCCGGGTGACTAGCGCGTCGAGTTCGGACAGGCGCGGCCGGGCCGCGTCGAGCCTGGCCTGCGCAGCGCCCGATGCCTCCTCGGCGGCGAGGGCGGCTGTCTCTGCCGTTGCCGTGGCAGCCTGCACCGCTTCGAGCGCAGCACGCCGGGCGGCAAGCGTTTCATCTGCCTCGAGCGCCGCGATAACGCGGGCCTGATCGGCCTCGACATCCGCCAATTGCTGGGCCAATCGGGCGCGGCGGCTGCGGGCTTCACTAAGATTGCGTTCGGCCTGCACGCGGTGGGCGCGCATCTGCGCCAGGGTATTGGCGGTCTCGCGCGTGGCAGCGTCCGCTTCGGCAACGGCGACTTTGGCCGCCTCGGTCTCTGTCCGAGCCGCCTCGAACTCGGTCTGTGCGGCCTGCTGCTCGGCGGTAAGCTGGGTCTGTTCCTCGGCATAGGCGGTCAGGGTTGTCTCGGCCTCACCGACCAGCTCGCGCTCGCGGGTACCGTCCGCCGCAATCTGGCGCAGCCGGTCCTCGAGTTCGGTCCGGCGCTGGCCCATCCGCCGCGCTTCCTCGGCCAATTGCTCGCGCAGAATGGTATAGCGCTGTAGCACCGCGCCGGTGACCGCCTCGCGCTCGCGCAACGGTGTCAGTGCCGCCTCGGCGGTTTCAACGGCCTTCTGCGCTTCACGCTCGGCATGGGTGGCGTCGGCCAATTGCCGCACGAGCACGGCCTGGGCCGCTTCGGTTTCTTTTTCTGCGGCGCGCGTGGCCACCCAGCGAATGTGAAACAGGGTCGCTTCGGCGCGGCGAATATCGCCCGACAGGCCGCGATAGCGATTGGCCAGCCGCGCCTGGCGCTTGAGCGTTTCAAGCTGGCTCTCGACCTGGGCGATGACATCATCGACCCGTTCGAGATTGCCTTCGGCCGCGCGCAGCCTGAGCTCGGCCTCGTGTCGGCGGGAATGCAGGCCGGAAATGCCGGCGGCCTCTTCGAGCAGGGCACGGCGGGCAGTGGGCTTGGCGGCAATCAGCTCGCCGATCTGGCCCTGCCGTACCATGGCGGGAGAATGGGCGCCGGTGGATGCATCAGCGAACAGCAATTGCACGTCGCGGGCGCGCACTTCCTTGCCGTTGACGCGATAGACCGAACCGGCCTCGCGCTCGATGCGACGGGTCACCTCGAGCACATCGGCATTGTTGAGGGCAGCCGGGGCGGTGCGGTCCGAATTATCGAGGACCAGGGTGACTTCGGCGCTGTTGCGCGCCGGGCGGTTCCCCGATCCGGAAAAGATGACGTCGTCCATGCCCGAGGCGCGCATGGCCTTGTACGAGCTTTCGCCCATGACCCAGCGCATGGCCTCGACCAGATTGGACTTGCCGCAGCCATTGGGCCCGACAATGCCAGTCAGGCCCGGCTCCATGACGAGCACGGTCTCATCGCAGAAACTTTTGAAGCCGTGGAGCTTGAGGCGGGAGAACTTCATGCGTTCGCCCGCCTCAAAGCAATGTTAGTTGGCAGGTGCCATCTCGTTGGCCGGGGCCATTGCATCTGCAGCGGGAGCCATTGCATCGGATGCAGGGGCCATTGCGTCCGCGGCGGGTGCCATGGCATCGGCCGCCGGTTCCTCGGCTGCAACCGGTGAGACAAAATCGGCAGGCACGAGCGGATCGATCTCGGCAGCGAGCTGCTCAAGCGTCTTGCCCCCCGAAAGCGTCTTGCCATTGACATAGAAGGTCGGCGTCCCCGTCAGCCCGAACTCGTCCAGAGCCTGTTCGCGCTGGGCTTCAATCCCGGTGAAGGCCTCCTGATTCGTCAAGGCGGCCGAGAAGCTTTCCTCTGTAAAACCGAGCTGCTGGGCCACCGCATAGATGGCGTCGCGCGGCTTTTCGGACATGCCCCACTCGTTCTGGGTACGGAAATAGGTGGCGATGACGTTGTGGTAGTTTTCCTCGCCGGCGGCTTCGGCCAGCAGGAAAATGGCAGCGTCCAGCGCGTTGCGGGCGAAGGGCCGCACGATGAACTTGACCTTGCCGGTGTCGATATATTGTTCCTTGAACGGCTCGTAGACCGTGTTGTGGAAGGCAGCACAATGCGGACAGGTGGGCGAAGCATATTCAATCACGGTGACCGGGGCATCAGCATGGCCCTCCACCTTGTCGGTCAAGCCGCCGACTGGCGCCATCAGGGCCGCCTGATCAATCATGTCGCCTTCGGCGGCCTGTGAAGCTGAAATGCCCGAAAGGCTGACCGCCGAAGCGGCAGCAGCCAGAATGATGGTTTCGCGGCGATTAAGTTTCACGTCTCAGGCTCCTGAATTTATTGGCTGCGCGACACTACACACAGCGAAGGTGTCGGCAAGTGGGCACCGACATCACTTGGGGGTGAACGGGCTATTGCCTCTTCTGCTTTGACCTGCTGGAGAGCGCCAGGCCCAGGGTCCTCAACGCTTCCCGCAGATCTTCATTTTCGACCATTTCGGTCGCCTTGCCGACCTTTGCGATTTCGCTCTGGCTCGGTTGTTGAGGTTTTTGCACCCGCTGGCCTGAACCGGGGGTGAATGGTTCTGCCGACAATCTGACATCATTGACAAGGACATACCCAAAATAGCGGTTGACGGCCGCGGCAATGGCCGGCGCCTCGTGCTGGGCAAACAGGGCCTGGCCCGGTGCACAGCGGAGATAGAGCGTTGCGCCATCCGCGCCATGATTGCCGCGGGGCCAGCTCAGTTTGTCGGGCAGGGTGGTCTGGTCGAAGGGAGGCGGGGCGATGTGGCGCCATTGGGCGAGAATGTCCCGCCCGGCAAATCCGCGCTTTTTCAGGACCGGATCGAGCGCGCCCGAGAGCGCGTCGGAAACCGACAGCGTCTTGTTGCGGCGTTTGGGTTCGGGCAGCTCATCCTTGGGCATTTGAGTGCAATACCCCTGCACAAGGGTTCTGGACAAGCGTGGCGTTCATGTTGATGCCTCGACATGCGTGGCGCACCCCACCCTCAATCCCTCCCCATCAAGGGGAAGGAGGGTGGGGGTATTCTTCTTGAAGCGGCCGGCGCGATCGCGCTATCCCCCACGCATGCCCCTTGCCCATCCGCATCCCATTGATTCCACGGCCGTGCTCGCCTGGTATGACAGCCATGCCCGCGATCTGCCCTGGCGCGTTTCTCCGGCGGACCGGAAGTCCGGCAAACGGCCCGATCCCTATCGGGTCTGGCTGAGTGAGGTGATGTTGCAGCAGACCACCGTGGCCGCGGTGAAGGCCTATTTCATTCGATTCACCACGCTCTGGCCCACGGTTTACGACCTTGCCAAGGCGCCGCTTGACGCGGTGCTGCGCGAATGGGCGGGGCTGGGCTATTACGCAAGGGCGCGAAACCTGCACGCCTGCGCGCAGGCAGTGGTGCGCGACCATGCCGGCATCTTCCCCGATACTGCCGCCGGTCTTCAGGTCCTGCCCGGCATCGGCGCCTATACCAGCGCCGCGATTGCCGCCATCTGTTTCGATGAGCGTGTGGCCGTGCTCGATGGCAATCTCGACCGGGTATTGGCGCGCTACTATGCGCTGGAGGTGCCGGTGCGCGAGGCCAAGGAGCAATTGCGTGGCGCCTTGCAACTGGCGGTGCCTGAACGGGCCGGCGATTTTGCCCAGGCCATGATGGACCTGGGCGCCACCATCTGCGCGCCCCGCGCGGCCATGTGTCTTGTCTGTCCGCTCCATGACGGGTGCGAGGCCCGGCGGTCAGGTGAGCCGACGCGCTATCCTATAAAGCCGCAAAAGGCCGAGCGGCCGGTGCGTCGCGGTCACGCCTATGTGATGCAGGATGGGGCGGGGGACGTCTATCTGCAGACGCGCCCCGCCAGGGGTTTGCTGGCCGGGATGACCGAGGTGCCGACCTCGGAATGGAGTGATGCGCCGGGAGAACCGGCCTATCCGGTGGCGGCCCAATGGCACCACCGCGGACAGGTGGTGCATGTGTTCACCCATTTCCGCCTGGAGCTTGAGGTGTGGTCGGCCGCGGTATCGCCCGAGGGGCTGGGCGACGGCTGGTGGGCGCCGCCAGCGGCGCTCAAGGGCGAGGCCCTGCCGACCCTGTTCAGGAAGGTATTGGCTGCGGCAGGCTTTGACTGAACAGCAGGCCCATGATGATGATGTCGTCAAACCGGCCATCGCGCTGGATGGCGCGCCGACGCCGCCCCTCATGGGTGAAGCCGGATTTCTCATAGAGGGATATGGCAGGCGTGTTTGACGCATAGACGTCCAGTTCAACGCGGTCGAACCGGCTCTGCGCCGCGTCGAGCGTCGCCGCAAGCATGTCGCGACCGATCCCCTTGCCGCGATGGCTCAGGACCAGGCCCATGCCGAGCGCGCCGCAATGCTCCGAGCCCGGCTCATCGCAGCGGCAGATATCGCACCAGCCCACCAGCACGCCCGTATCAACCGCCACATATTGCGGATTACCCTTGGCGATATTGTCGGCAATGAAGGCCTGTGACCGCTCAAGCGGCGGGGCGCTGGTCAGCCGCAGGAAGCGCCTCTCGCGCGCCACGCTGTCCAGGGCATCGTGAAAACCTGGAGCATCGGCGGGGGTAATGTGTCGGATGGTGATCGCCATTGTCATCGTCATGAGCTGGATTTCAGCCAATCTAGACGCGTCTGTCTTGACCGCAAACAAAAAGGCCGCCGGATTGCCCGGCGGCCAGTTTTAGAGCCTGAGATTTGATTGGAGGTCAGGATCAGGCAGAAAGCAAATCAAGTTTTTGACGAATGTCGGCGCGAAGCACATCGATCGGCTCCATTCGTCCCGATTGTTCGTGATGCCAGAAGGTCCACCCGTTGCATGACTCGGCACCCTGGACTAATGCGCCGACCTTGTGGATCGACCCCTGGTGCGGACCCGAGACGAGTGAGCCGTCTGCACGAACCATGGCCGAATAACGCCGCCCTGCGTCAAACAGTTGCGTACCCACATCGAGCACGCCCTGCTCGACCAGCGAGCCGAAGGGAATGCGCGCTTCCTTGCGCTTGGGCGTGACCGATTGCAGCGCCTCGAACACGCCCGGGCGGATGGTCGCAATGCGCTGGCGTGCACCGGCGATATAGTCGGGCTCACGCTCGATGCCGATGAAGTGCCGGCCCAGCTTGCGGGCCACCGCGCCAGTGGTGCCGGTGCCGAAGAACGGGTCGAGCACGATATCGCCCGGCTTGGTCGTGGCATTGAGAATGCGGAACAGCAGCGCTTCGGGCTTCTGCGTGGGATGCAGCTTGCCGTCGTCTTCGTCCTTGAGGCGCTCCGAGCCGGTGCAGATGGGAAAGAGCCAGTCCGAACGCATCTGCGTGTCGTCATTGGCCAGCTTCATGGCCTCATAATTGAAGGTGACGCGGCTTTTCTGGCTCTTGGCGGCCCAGATCAGCGTCTCATGCGCGTTGGTGAAGCGGGTGCCGCGGAAATTGGGCATCGGGTTGGCTTTGCGCCAGACGATGTCGTTGAGCATCCAGAAGCCCAGATCCTGCAGCACCGTGCCGACCCGGAAGATGTTGTGATACGAGCCGATCACCCACATCGCCCCATCGGGCTTGAGCAGGCGGCGCGCCGCCGCCATCCAGGCGCGGGTGAATTCGTCGTAATGGGCGAAGCTGTCGAACTTGTCCCAATCGTCATCCACCGCATCGACCTTGGATTGGTCGGGGCGGGTGAGACCCTGTTCCAGCTGCAGATTATAGGGGGGATCTGCGAAAATGAGATCGATGGAGCCGGCCGGCAAACTATTCATGTGGTCGATGCAATCGCCCACAAGGATAGTATCGATCGGAAGGCGCGTGGCCTCCCTTTCCGCATCGGCCTTCTTGGCCGTACGCGCGGTACGCAACATGCACTTAACCCTAACGCAGTACTAACAAGACCGTTATAGGGCCACGAGGTTAATGGAGCGTTCGCAAGGGGTTAGCGAGGGGTTAACCCACCACCTCAATGCTCGTCCGGGCGAGTAAAAGGGCGGCGACGGGGCCGAATTCGGCGCGGTGGTGGCGGCAGGGCCCATGCAGGTCGAGCGCCGCAAGATGCGCCGCGGTGCCATAGCCCTTGTGGCCGGCAAAGCCGAAATGCGGCGCGTCGCAATCCATGATTTCGCACATGCGGTCGCGCATCACCTTGGCCACGATCGAAGCCGCTGCGATCGAGACGCTGCGGCCGTCGCCACCGATGAGGGCAATGCCCGGGCAGGGCAGCTCCGGCGGCACGTCGCGCCCATCCACCAGCACCCGGTCCACCCGGTGCGGCAAAGCCCGGACGGCGCGCGCCATGGCTGCGAGGGTAGCGCCACGAATGTTGAGCGAGACGATGTCGCTGGGCGGCGCCGAAACGATGGCGACATCCGCCGTGGACAGGATCTGCTCGAACAAGGCCTCCCGGCGCTCGGCCGTCAGCTTCTTGGAATCGTTGAGGCCATCCGGGATGCGGGCAGGATCGAGCCGGACCGCGGCCACGACAACGGGTCCGGCCAGGGGACCGCGGCCGGCTTCATCTACCCCGGCGACCAGTCGTGCGCCGCGCGCGATCAGCATTTCCTCATGGCTGAAATCGGGAAAGCCCGCTTCCGGTGCAAAGAGTTCCGCGTTTGCGGCCGTTACCTTGCCCTTGCGTGCCATCCCTATCGCCCCCGCATGAGGACGATCTCGAGCGCCGCCCGGTCTGGCGCGAAGAGGTGATGGCCAACCCTGTTGGTCTCGCCGACAAAATCACGCAAAGCTTTGCTCGCTGCCATGTGCTGCGAGATGTCGCCGAGGATGGCGAGCCGCATCTGGTAATTCTGCAGCTTCTGGAAAAAGTGACCGGCCGTGCGGGTGCTGAGATCGAAAAAACCCGGCGCAAAGCGCTGCGCCGGTACCACGATCATTTCGGTCCCGGTTCCATAGGTCTCTCCGATAAGATCCAGGGCGTCCTGTTCGGCGCTGAGCGGCGCGCCGGTGGCGGCGACGAAATAGACCGTGATGCCATTGATGGATTGCGTCGTCATTTCGATCTGCCATTTCGTTAGGCCCAGGCATTGGGCGACGCCTGATTGGCGCCCGACCGTGTCGGAAAGATGGAATGCCCTATTCCTGTCCGCGAATGTGCTGATACAAGAGTCTCCGCCGGGGGGCAAAGGCGAGAGAGACTTTGATGCGCAAAGCAAGCGGCCTTATGGCCTTCCTGCTGCTGACCGGCCCGAGTACGGCCGAGCCCTTCCACCATCCCTTTGGCGAGTGGCGCGAATACAACCGGGACTGGCTGGCAGCCTGTCCCGATGTCATCAATGAAGATGCGGACGGCTACTACTTTCATTCCTGCTTTGCCAGCACCGGCAGCCAGGAACTGAACGGAGCCGGACTGCCAGCCTACAAGCTGACCCTGATCCGCAATCGGCTCAACGGTGTCCTCGATCTGGCAATCACCGTGTCACCCGAAGAGGGGGAATACGACCCGGCGCGACCGATGACACTGCAATTTGGCGGCGAGCCGCCGATCGCCCTCACGATGGGCACCGGCATCGAGACGCGGTTCAACACAATCAACCAGTTCTTCATCGCAGACCCGGACCAGCGCGACGCCATCATCGAGACAATGAAGGACCGGAATGCGGTGACCCTGTCAGTGCCGCTTCTGGGCCAGGCGGAGCCGGTTCGCACTTGGCTGTCGCTACGCGGCGTGCTGGCCTCGCTCGACTTCATGGCCACCTATGCCCGCAGGGTCGCGCAATACTAGCCTGCCTAGAACAGGCTCATTTGCGGGCTTTCCACCTTCGGGGCCTCGAAAAGATCGGCCCGCAGCGGCGGCAGCTTGGCGTCCAGTCCAAAACGCTCGCGCGCCTTTTCGAAGCGCTGGCGCAATAGGGTCGCATAGGGGCCTTCGCCCACCATGCGCGAGCCAAAGCGCGGGTCGTTGTCGCGCCCGCCGCGCGTGTCACGGACCAGCGAGAGCACATGGCGCACCCGGTCCGGGAAGTGTCGCAGCAGCCATTCGCGAAACACGTCGCGCACTTCTCCCGGCAAGCGCAGCAGGATCATCTGCGCGCTGACAGCACCCTGCGCCTTGCCGGCGTCGAGAATGCGCTCAAGCTCCATGTCGTTGATGGCCGGAATCATCGGCGAGGCGAAGATAGCCGTCGGGATACCAGCCTCTGAAAGCAGGCGGATGGCTTCCAGCCGCCGCACTGGCGAGGAGGCACGCGGTTCCATCTTGCGGCTCAGCTTGTGATCCATCGAGGTCACCGAAATGGCGACCTTGACCAGTCCCAGCTTTGCCAGTTCCGTCAGGATATCCAGATCCCGCACGATCAGGGCAGACTTGGTGGTGATCATCACCGGATGGCGGGTCTCCAGCATGACCTCGAGAATGCCGCGGGTCAGCTTATGTGTCCGTTCGGCCGGCTGGTATGGGTCGGTATTGGTGCCCATGGCAATGGGCTTGGGCCTGTAGTTCTTGGCCGAAAGTTCGGCGCGCAGGGCCTCTACCGCATTGGCTTTGACATAGATGTCACGCTCGAAGTCCACGCCCGCCGAATGCCCGAGATAGGCGTGGGTGGGGCGCGCAAAGCAATAAGAACAGCCATGCTCGCAGCCGCGATAGGGATTGATCGAACGCTCAAAGCCGATGTCCGGGCTGTCATTGGTGGTGATGATGGTCTTGGCGCGCTCGATATGTTCGATCGTCTCGAACAGGGGGAGCGGCTCGACACTGCCCCAACCATCGTCAAATCCATCGCGCTGATGTGTCTCGAAACGCCCCGAGCGATTGGTCTGGGCGCCACGACCGCGAATGCGATCGGGCTGCATCAATTCGCGCCGTGCCAGATCGGCATCGCGGCTGCGGCTCAAACGCTCAAGGGCTTCAAAAGAGGGGGCCTGGTAGAGGGCCATGGTTCTGTCTCCTGCCTCGACGCGGGAGGGAATCGCCTTTCCTCCAACGCATGGGAATGCTATCAGGTTGATGAGAACAGAACAAGAACATCAATGGCGACGCAGTGGCCGCCGCAACAGATATCGGCATGCCGCCCATGCATTACAAGACTTTACGGCACCGCCTCGCGGGCGTAGGAAAGCGCGCCCGCCGGCCAATCAGTTTTCGCCATTCCGCGTCCAACCCGCCTGCGCGGTTGACGCCTAGCCGTCCCGATCTGCTGACAAAGGCTGTCGCGCGTTTTTTGCAAATCCCGTGTCGAAAGTTGACGGCTTCTGCCGTCGCATGGGCGACACATTTTTTGTGATGAGGGACAGGAAGATGACAATGCAAGCCACCATGGATGAAACGGCGGAGATCGCGCCGCATCATCCCGACAATGCCGCCCGCAATAGGCTGGTCATTGCCATCCTCCTGGTTTCGACCTTCGTGGTGTTTCTCAACGAAACCATCATGAGCGTCGCCATCCCGCACCTGATGGGTGATCTTGGTGTCACCGCCAGCGCGGCCCAGTGGCTGACGACGGCCTTTCTGCTGACGATGGCGGTGGTGATCCCGATCACCGGCTTCCTGCTGCAACGCCTCAATACGCGTCCGATCTTCCTCTTGGCCATCTCCATCTTCACGGCTGGCACGCTGGTCTGCGCGCTGTCTCCGGGCCTGGAACTGCTCGTCGCCGGCCGGGTGATCCAGGCGGTGGGCACTGCCATCATGATGCCGCTGCTGATGACCACGGTGATGACCCTGGTGCCTCCTGAGGCACGCGGCAAGACCATGGGCAACATCTCCATCGTCATGTCCGTGGCCCCGGCCATCGGTCCGACCATTGGCGGGTTCATCCTCAACAATTTCGACTGGCGCTTCATGTTCTATTTCACCCTGCCCATCGCCATTCTGGCTCTGGTGCTGGGCGCCGCCCGCATCCGCAATGTCTCGACCCCGCGTTATGCGCCGCTCGACTATCTTTCGGTGGTGCTGTCGGCACTGGCCTTTGGCGGGTTGGTCTATGGCCTGTCCGGTTTTGGCGAAAGCTTTGCCCGTCCCGACGAGGCCACCGCCATCCCGCTCTGGCTGCCCATCGCTATCGGCGTTGTGGCCATGGCCCTGTTCGTATGGCGCCAACTGGGCCTGCAGGCCGAGAACAAGGCCCTCCTGGACCTGCGCGTCTTCCAGTCACGCAACTATACGGTGTCGGTCTCGATGATGCTTGTCGCCATGATGACCCTGTTCGGCTCGGTCATCCTGCTGCCGATCTACACCCAGAACGTGGTGGGTCTGGATACGCTGCAGACCGGCCTGCTGTTGCTGCCCGGTGGCCTGATCATGGGCCTGCTGGGCCCGGTGGTCGGCCGCCTCTATGACCGGGTCGGGCCGACCGTGCTGGCTGTGCCCGGCGCCATCCTGGTCTCCGCCGTCCTCTGGGCCCTGACCATGGTAGGGCAGGATACCTCGCCCTGGGCACTGCTGGCCGGACATATGGTGCTGAGCGTCGGCCTGGCCCTGATCTTTACGCCGGTCTTCACCTCGTCCATGGGTTCGGTGCGCATGGAGCTCTACTCGCACGCCTCGGCCGTACTGGGCTCTATCCAGCAATTGGCAGGCGCGGCGGGCATTGCTCTGTTCATCGCGCTGATGACCATCCGCACCGCGGCATTGGCGGCCGAGGGTGTCGACCCTGTCGAGGCCCTTGCCGGGGGTATCCGCGCAGCCTTCCTCGTCGGCGCGATCATCTCGCTCTTTGCGATCCTGGCGGCCTTCTTCATCCGCAAGCCCGAAGGTGGCATGCCCGGGCATGGCGGGCACTAGGTGCCGAAGCGCTGAAGAGCCTCAATCGAGCGGCAGTTCGGTTCGGGCGCTGGAGCAATCCGGCGCCCGAAATCTATGCGGGCTGTAATTCCTCGCGCAGGAAGTCGATGAGCGCACGGACCCGGCGCGGCAGATAGGGTCGGGAAGCGTAAACCAGCCAGGCCGCGTTCTCTGCAGGCCCCGGCGACAAGTCATCCTGATCCAGAAGCGACACGAGGGCGCCCGTGGCCAGGTCCGCTTCGACCAGCCAGTCGGCCAGAAGCGCCAGGCCCGCACCGCCCAGGCAGGCGCCGCGCAGCGCCAGCGGCGAACTCAGACTGAGACTGGTAGATATGGGCACGGGGCTATATCCGGCTTCGTGCCGGCAATACCATTGGTTCTCCAGTCCTGGCAGCGCATAGCCAAGGCACGGAAGGCTGACGAGAGCCTCCAGATGCTCGGGCCTGCCGTTCCGATCAAGAAAGTCTGGCGTGGCACAGACCCGGTATCGGGTGCTGTGCAGGCGCGACACTACGAGATCCCCAGTAACGCCCGGGCCGTGCCGGACGACCAGGTCGATTGCCTCGGCCACCAGGTCCTGATTGGCATCGGACAGGATCATCTCAAGGGTCAGGCGCGGATATCTTGCCTGGAAACGCCCCAACAGGGGGGCAATGCGGCGCTCTCCATAGGCCACCGACGCGGAGAGCCGCACGCGCCCCACCAGCTCGGTAGTCCCCCTCATTGTGGCGTCCCGCAGCGCCTCGACCTCGGAAAGGACCTGGCGGGCATGGGCCAGGGCATGCGTGCCAATCTCGGTCAGCGCCACCTGGCGGGTGCTGCGCTGGAACAGGCGCGCACCCAGTTCACGCTCGAGCGCCGCAATATGGCGCGACATGGTTGAGGGATCGATGTCGCAGGCAACGGCAGCGTTGGCGAAGCTGCCTTGCTCTGCAACCGCTACGAAATATTTCAGGGCCGAAAGATTCATTGCTGCAAATTATGCACGAATATGCTTTGCTTGAGATCATTTATCGCGATAACGGCAGGAAATATCAAGGCGTGGTCACAGCCACAGGAGACACGCCATGCCGCAACCAACCCCCATCCCTGGTCGCCCGCTTCCCGACTTCGCGCTCACCCTGGCCGATGGCGGCACGCTGCCGCTTGTCGCGCCGGGCTGGCGGTTGCTGGTCATTTTCCGAGGCGCCCACTGCCCGATGTGCGAGGCCTTTCTGAGCAAGGCTGAAGAGCAGCGCCAGAGCTATGACGAGGCCGGCATCGCGCTTGTTCTGGCGACCGCGGACCCGGCGGATCGGGCCGCAGCGTTTCTGTCCCGGACCGGATACAGGGGCCGGGTGGCCGCAGGGCTGACGCTTGAGCAAATGACCCAATTGGGTCTTCATATCACCCAGCCCGACGGCACGGGCGCCAGCCAGCCCTTCGCGGAACCAGCGGCTTTCGCGACCGACGATCATGGGCGCCTGCATCTGGTCCAGATTGGCAACGCCCCCTATGCCCGACCAGACCTGGCTGCATTGCTGGCCGGGCTGGTCTATGATCGGAGCAATGCCATCCCGGCACGGGGAGGTGGGGCATGAGCACCTCGCCAACACCCGACCTGACCGGCAAGGTGGTGCTGATCACTGGCACGAGGCGCGGCATCGGCGCGGCAGCGGCAGGTCATTTGGCGGCTCTGGGCGCCGACATTGTCGCGCTGAACCGCTCCGTGGCCGATCGGTCCACCCCCGGGATGGCGCTCGAATGCGATGTGTCTGACCTAGACGCAGTGGCGCGCGCCATGGACAGGGTTGCCCGGAGCAAGGGCCGCGTCGATGTGCTTATCAACAATGCGGGCACCATCGAACCGATCGCCCGCATCATCGACAGTGACCCGGCTGACTGGAGCCACGCCATTGCCACCAACCTTACAGGGGCCTATGCGGTCGCCCGGCTGGCGCTGCCGCTCCTGCTGAAAGCCGGTGGGGGGACCATTATCAATATCAGCTCCGGCGCCGCCACCAGCGCGCTGGAAGGCTGGAGCCACTACTGTGCCAGCAAGGCCGGCCTGCGAGCGCTAACGGCCTGCATGGATGTCGAACTGCGAGGTCGCGGTATCCGTGTGATTGGTCTTAGCCCAGGTACAGTGGCGACAGACATGCAGACGGCAATCCGCGCCTCGGCAATCAATGCCGTCAGCCGGCTCTCGCCCTCGGTACATCTCTCGCCCGATTGGGTCGCCAAGGCGATAGCGTTTCTTTGCACGGCAGAAGCGGACCCTTATCTGGGGACCGATTTCTCGCTCAAGACCGAGGAGGGCAGGCGGCTTTCCGGCCTGCCACCCTTGGGGCCAAGTGCCTAGCGCTCGTCGAGCCGCGGCATCAGCTCGACGAAATTGCAAGGCTTGTGCCGGTAGTCGAGCTGGTGCGTCAGTATGCCTTCCCAGGCGTCCCGGCAGGCACCGCGGGAGCCGGGGAGGCAGAACACGAAGGTGGTGCCGATCAGGCCCGCCGTGGCCCGCGATTGCAGGGAGGAGGTGCCCACCGTGGTCGCCGAATATTGGTGGAACAGCACCGAAAAGCCTTCCATGCGCTTGTCGAACAGCGGCTCGATCGCTTCTGGGGTGATGTCCCGGCCAGAAAATCCCGTGCCGCCGGTGGTGAGGATCACGTCCACCTCCGGATTGGCGACATAGGCCTGCACGGCGGCCCGCACCAATTGGATCTCGTCGCGCACCACCTGCCGTTCGAAGCAGCGATGGCCATCGGCTTCGAGCAGCGACTTGAGCAGAGCGCCGCCCGTATCGGTCTCAAGCGTCCTGGTGTCGGACACCGCGATCACGGCAATGGAAAGCGGCTTGAACGCGCGGTCCTCAAATTTTTCCGTCTTGAACATCGCCCTCTGCCTCCGCGGTCTCGATCAATTCCTCCGGCACCGCTGCTTCGCGCTGCACCGGAATCTCGTCGGCATCACTATCAGCGCGCGGGTCGAGAACAAAGGTCTCGGGCGTAACCTGCTTGTCGCTCATGGGCTGGAATGGTGCCCGTTCGGCCGCGTCCAAGCCCTTGCGCACCCGCATGCGCAGATAGGCCGTGCCGGCCAGTGCGCCGTGGAAGGTTGCTGTCACCACGAACAGGCCTACCGGATGCCAAATACCCATGATGATGGAGGCGACGGCCGGCCCGATGGCCAGGCCAAGGCCCAGGATCAACAGCATGCCCCCGGCGATCTTGGCGAAATCGCCATCGCGGGCGAAGTCATTGGCATGGGCTACGGCTACCGCATAGATCGGATTGGCGGCAAAGCCATAGGCGGCGAACAACACATACATCCCCCATCCGGCGCCCGGATTGATCAGTGCCGTCAGCGCCCCGACCAGGGCGGCAAATCCGGAAAGACCGATCAGCACGAGCCGCCGGTCAATGCGGTCGGACAACCGTCCGAACGGCACCTGTGCCACCGCGCCCAGAATGGCAGCCACGGCGAAGAGCAGGGCGATGCCGCTGGCATCCAGGCCTTGCTCATAGCCATAGACCGGCGCCAGTGTGCCGAAGGCGCCATTGGCCATGCCACAGGAGAAGGCGGCAATCGCGGCGACGGGTGAAGTGCGATAGAGCAGCCCCAGATCCAGCTTGGCCGATTGCAGGGGCTTGGGCTGGGGGCTGGAGGTCAGCGCGGTCGGCAGCACAGCACAGATGAAGCTGATGGCGCCGATGACAAATGGCAGATAGCCCGCTGTACCAGTGACCGACATGGCGATCTGTCCCAAGGTCGAGGCCGCCATGTTGATGGTCACATAGATCGAGAAGATCGTGCCGCGGCTGCGATTGTCCGCCACTTCGTTGAGCCAGCTTTCCACGATCATCGCTGCGCCGGCAAAGCAGAAGCCGGAAAGGGCCCTGAGCACGATCCAGCCGATGTCGTTGATCCACAGCAGGTTGAGCAGGATGGTGATGGTGCCGATGGCGGCCATGACCGAAAAGGCGCGGATATGGCCCACCTTACGCACCACCATGGGCACGAAAAGCGAGCCGGCAACGAATCCGACGGACCAGCCGGTACCGATCAAACCCAGCGCCAGCAGCGAGAAATCTTCTTCCGCGCCACGAACGGAGAGCAGCAGGCCTTGCAGCCCGCCACCGAACATGAGCAGTGCCGAGCCCAGGAACAGGGCGTAAATTTTGATAACGGAAGCCATGACGCTATTTGGCCTTCAGGACTGGTCCAGGAACGTTGCAAATCACTCGAACGCGACCATAGCGTCTGCGGTTGCCGTGCCTAGCCCCCCAAAGGCGGATTAACCGAGACCGAGACTGTCCAGCCGCGCCCGGAAGCTCAGCAGATCCCGCCAGGCTTGCTGCTTGGCTGGCGGATTGCGCAACAGATAGGCCGGATGCAGCGTCGGCAGGGCCGGCACGGTATGGGTGCCGATGGACACATCCTGCCACTTACCGCGCATCTTGATGATGCCGTTGGTGGTCTTGAACACGGTCTGCATGGCCGGTCCGCCCAGCGTCATCACCAATTGGGGCGCGACAAGCTCCACCTGCCGGTTGAGAAAGGGCAGGCACAGTTCCATTTCCTCGGGCGTCGGCGTGCGATTGCCCGGCGGCCGCCAAGGGACGGTATTGACGATATAGACCTGGGTTCGGTCGAGCCCGATCGCCGCGAGCATGCGGTCGAGCAATTGGCCGGAACGTCCGACAAAGGGCTTGCCCTGCCTGTCTTCCTCGGCGCCCGGCGCCTCGCCAATCAGCATGATTTTGGCTTCAGGGTTGCCGTCGGCAAAGACCAGCTGCGTCGCGCGGAATTTCAGTCCGCACCCGTCATAGCGCTCGAGGACGTCGCGCAAGGCCTCGAGCGACTGGGCCGAGGCTGCCAATTGCCTGGCCTCGCTCGGATCGCCCCCAAGAGGCAGTGGCGCTTGCGGAACGGCAGCGGGAGCGGCCGGTGCGGCGCGCGGCGGCATGGTGCTGGCCGCCGGCGGCTTTTGCGCGAAGCGATCGACGGGCTCGTCAACCACGGCCATATCCACCCCGGCGGCCCGATACCAGTCGAGCACCGAGAGCAGTTCGGCATTGTTGAGCGGTCGATCTTGAGACATCGGGCCCGTTATGTCACACCGCGTCCCAGGCGACCAGTCGCACACCAAGCCCCAAAGGTGCATTTCCAATGGCAGAAGCCGGCAACCGCGAAACGCTCCCCACCGACGTCCTGATCGTCGGCGCCGGTCCTTCGGGCCTGGCCGCAGCCATCCGCCTCAAGCAACGTCATCCGGACATTGCCGTTACCGTCGTCGAAAAAGCCGCCGAAATCGGTGGTCACATCCTCTCGGGCGCCGTCATGGACCCTGTCGGCCTCGACGCGCTGATCCCGGACTGGCGGCTCAAGGGCGCGCCGGTCGGACCGGATGTGACCCGCGATACCTATCACTACCTCACCCAATCCGGCGATTTCGCTTTCCCGCACGCTTTGGTGCCGCCGCAGATGCGGACCCGGGGTGGCATCATCGTCAGCCTGGGCGATCTGGTGCGCTGGCTGGGCGAGCAGGCGGCGGAACTGGGCGTCGATATTTTCCCCATGACCGCGGCTGTCGATGTGCTGCGCAGCGGCGATGGACCCGTGCGCGGCATCATCACCGGCGATCTGGGACTGGATGCGAGCGGCAATCCCAAGCCCGGCCATGCGGCAGGCATTGCTTTGGAAGCCAAATATACGCTGATTGCCGAAGGCGCCCGCGGTTCGCTTGCCAAACAGATCATTGGCGATTTCGCGCTGGACAGCACGGCCAGCCCGCAGAAATTCGGCCTGGGCATCAAGGAAGTCTGGGAAATCCCTGCCGAGCGCCACGAGCTTGGCCGGGTCGACCATTATCTCGGCTTTCCGCTCGACAACCAGACCGGGGGCGGCGGCTTCGCCTATCATGCGCAGGACAACAAGCTCTATCTAGGGTTGGTTGTGCATCTCGATTATGCCGATCCGACGCTCTCGCCCTTTGGCGAGTTCCAGCGTTTCAAGACCCACCCTTCCATCGCCCGCTTGCTCGATGGGGCCACGCGCATCAGTTATGGCGCCCGGTCCCTGACGGCCGGCGGGTTGCAGGCCATCCCGGACCTGGCTTTTGAGGGGGGTGGGCTGATTGGTTGCGCAGCCGGCTTCATGAACGCGCCGCGGCTCAAGGCCATTCACAACGCCATCCTGTCCGGCATCGGGGCTGCCGACGCGGTGGGCGATGCCATTTCCGCCGGGCGCATGCACGACCGCATCGCTGATCTGGGCCATCACATCCTTTCGACCGGTATCGAAAAGGAGCTGCTCGGGGTGCGGAACCTCAAGCCGCTCTGGGGTCGTTTCGGTACGCTGGCCGGTGCCTTCCTTGGCGGCATCGACATGTGGTGCCAGAGCATATTGCGCGTCTCGCCCTTCGGCACATTGCGCTGGACGACAACTGATTCTGCCAAGCTCAAGCCGCTCAGCGCCGTGACGCCCCGGCAATATCCGCGCCCCGATGGCAAGACCACGTTCGATCGGTCGGCCTCGGTTTTCCTCGCCAACCTCGCCCATGACGAGGACCAGCCTGTCCATCTCAGGCTCAAGGACCCGACCATTCCGGTGAAGGAAAACCTGCCGCGATATGGCGAGCCGGCGCCGCTCTATTGCCCTGCAGGCGTTTATGAAATGACTGAGGAGGGCGGTGCACCGGTCTTCCGTATCCACGCGGCCAATTGCGTCCACTGCAAGACGTGCGACATCAAGGACCCGGCACGGAACATCACCTGGGTGCCGCCCGAGGGTGGCAGTGGTCCCAACTACAGCGGAATGTGACAGCATCATATGGGCGCTGACCTTGCGGCGCAGTCGCAAAACGGACAATCTTTGCGCCCAGATGCTGCCGGTATCGGCATAGGGAGAATTTGAGCACGTGACCCTGCTATCCAATCGACGGGCATGGCGCCTGACCATGGCCGCCCTACTTGCCCTGATGGCCACCCCGCTTGCGGCCCAGGAAGCAACCCTGGGGCTGCGCCAGGCGGCGCAGGACATGCTCAAGCTGTTCCGTCCGAGCGTGACGGGCGCCTATATGGCCGGACAGCAGGCGCTCAAGGACCTGCGCACCGACGAGGCCGCGCGCTATTTCTCCGATGCCGCCCAGGCCGATTGGGACAATCCTGTGCTGGTCGAGCGCGCCTTCGTGGCCCTGGCGACCGACGGTCAGATCGGCAAGGCCTCCTCGACCGCCCGCCGCATGCTTGAACTCGATCCTGCCAATGAACTTGCCGAACTCGTTGTGGCCGCCGAGGCGCTCAAGGAGCGCCGCTATGGTGCTGCTGCCCGGCAATTGGCCAAGATTTCGCAGGACAGTTTCAGCGGCATCACCGCAGGCATCCTGCGCGCCTGGGCGCTGGTTGGCGACAATCGTGCGGATGATGCGCAAGCGCTGATGAAGGAGCTTGGCGCCAATGGGCTCGACGAGTTCCTGGTCTTCCATCGCGCCTTGATGGCCGAGGCGGCAGGCGACACGGAATTGGCCATCGAATTGGCCGGGCGCGCCTTCGAGGCCGAACCCTATGTCGCCCGCATGGCCGAGGTCTATGCTCGCATGCTGGCCAATGCCGGGCGTTTCGATGAGGCAGAGGACGTCCTGAATGCTTTCGAATCCGAGGGGCTCACCCATCCGATCATCGATATCGTGCGCGAGGCAGTGGACGCCAAGCGGCGTCCGGGGCTGTTCGCGGCCAATGTTCAGGTTGGCGCCGCCGAGATGTTCCACGGCATCGGCGTGGCGCTGTCCCGCGATGGCAGCTCGGACCTGGCCCTGGTGTTCCTGCGGCTCGGGGTCTATCTCGATCCGGGCGCCGACGTCATCTCCCTGGCGCTTGGTCAATTGCTCGATCAGGCCGGCCAGCACGAAGCGGCCAACCAGATTTACGACGCCATCCCGGCCAATTCGCCGATGAAGCCGACCGCCGTGGTGCGTATCGCCCAGAACCTGGATTCGATGGGCGACCGCGCCGAGGCCATTCGGCGTCTGCGCAACATCATCGCCACCCGACCAGACGACCTTGATGCGGTTTCGGCGCTGGGCGATCTGCTGCGCTACGACGAGGATTATCTCGGGGCGGCCGAGGCCTATACCAAGGCCCTGGAAATCACCGGGGGAGAGTCGCCACCGGATTGGCGGTTCTACTATGTGCGCGGTATTGCCTATGAGCGCGCCAAGCAATGGCCCGATGCCGAGACGGATTTTCTCAAGGCACTGGAGCTCAATCCGGACCAGCCTCAGGTGCTCAACTATCTCGGCTATAGCTGGATCGATCAGGACATGCACCTGGAGCGGGCGCTGGAAATGATCGAGACAGCCGTGGCCGCGCAGCCGCAGGACGGCTACATCGTCGATTCGCTCGGCTGGGCCTTTTACAAGCTTGATCGTGTGGACGAAGCCGTCGAAACGCTCGAGCGCGCCGTCATGCTGCTGCCCAACGACCCCGAGATCAACGATCACCTGGGCGACGCCTATTGGAAAGCCGGGCGCAAGCTCGAGGCGCGCTTCCAGTGGAATATTGCGCGCTCGGTCGACGAAACCGGCAATGTTGCCGAACGGGTCGGGCCCAAGCTGGCCGAGGGGCTGACACCAGCCACAGAGACGAAATAGCCCCGGCGATGGTCGAGGCCATTGTTCAGACGGCGCCAGCCAAGATCAATCTGGCGCTGCATGTCACGCGTCGGCGCGAGGATGGCTACCACGACCTGGAAAGCCTGATCGTCTTTGCCGATATCTTCGATGACCTCGAAGCGAGTGTGGCCGCCCAGGACAGTCTCGACATTTCCGGGCCGTTTTCAGCCGGCCTGGGCGCCGGGCCGGCCAATCTGGTGCTGCGGGCGGTCGCCGCCTTCCGGGCGCGCTGGCCCAAGCTGTCGCCGCCCGGCCTTAGCCTTCATCTGGTCAAGAACCTGCCGGTCGCCGCCGGCATCGGTGGTGGCTCGGCCGATGCCGCTGCCGCGCTGCGCATCATGGCCGGCATGGCCCCCGAACCCGTGCCGGTGAACGAGCTGACCGATCTCGCGGCAACCCTGGGCGCCGACGTGCCCGCCTGTCTGCTGTCGCGTCCTCTGGTGGCCCGCGGCGTGGGCGAAATTCTTTCACCGCTGCCGGAATTCCCTCAGCTCCATATCACCCTGGTCAATCCTGGCGTCGCGGTGGCGACGGCAGACGTGTTCCGCCGTCTTCGGGCGCATGACAACTATCCTCTGCCCGCCCTGCCGCAGCCGCTGACCCGGCCCGCCCAGCTCGGGCTCTGGCTCAGCGAAACGCGCAATGACCTGCAGCCGCCGGCAATCAAGCTGGTTCCGGAAATCGGGGTGTTGATCGACGAGCTGGCCGAGAGCCCCGGCTGCGTGCTGGCCCGGATGTCGGGGTCCGGCGCCACCGTGTTCGGGCTCTATGGCTCGGAGGGGCAGGCGCACGATGCGGCCAGCGAACTGCGGCGCATGCATCCGGACTATTGGGTGGGGACGGCGCCGCTGCTGGGTGTGTCCCCTTAGCAACGCCGACCGTGCTTCGATTGTCTCGGGACTGAATCGTGATTTGCCAGCCCGCGGGCGGATGGTAATAGGTTCCAGGGGCGCATGAATGAGACGCACGGGCTATGCCTTGTGTCACCATACCACTATCTGGGCCCGCAACACGTGAACTTCGTGAACACTTTCAAAGGCCTGGCGATATTCGGTATCGCCATTGCGCTTGCCGCCTGTTCCGGTGGCGGTTCGTCTTCGGGCGGCGGAAGCTCGGGTAGCAGCGCTTCTGGCACCGGGCCAATCACGGTCTTTTCCCCGGCACCAAGCGCCGGCTGGGCCACGCGTAGCGTCACATTCAATGCCGCACAGGCGGCGGCCCTTGCGGCCTCTGGCGAGTTCCGCGCCAGCGACGCCAGCTGCGGCACCGTCGGCTGCGGGGTAACGCCCACGGGTACACAATCCTCGCCTTTCATCTTGCACGGGGTGAATTGGGCGCACTCGGCAGGCCTCGCCGGGACCGGCAAGACCATTGCCATCGTGGACGACGGCTTTCGGACCTCGCACCAGGAATTGGCCGGCAAGACGATCTCGACCACCGGCACAATCCCCACAGAGGGCCACGGTACCTTTGTGGCCTCGCTGGCGGCCGGGCTCAAGAACGGGGTCGGGATGCACGGCGTGGCCCCCGGCGCCAATCTGCATCTGACTTCCATCCAGCCTTCGGGCGGGTTCGATATTGCCAATGTCACCAATGGCACGCTCGCCGCGGCCGGCCTCAATGCCGTGGCGCAGAACAATTCCTGGGGTTTTGAGGTCTCCTCGACAAACCTTCAGAACTATCTGAACAGCAACCCCGGCGCCTCGACGGCGCAGGGATTGAACGCGGTTCTGGGTTATGGTTCGGCCAATTGGCAGGGCTATATCAATGCCCTCGACAGCTTCCAGGCCAGGGGGGTGGTGGTCTGGGCCCTCTCGAACAACAACGCCCTGACTTCAGGCGATGTCATGGCCACCTTGCCCTATTACGAGTCACGGCTGGCCGAAGCGTGGATTGCGGCAGCCAATGGCTATTTCGAGGTGAATGGCAGCGGCGACATCACCCGCGCCGTGCGTCTCTCGGCGGCCTGTGGTCTGGCAGCCAAGTTCTGCCTGGCGGGGGACGGCATCACCACCGGTGCTTGGCACGTCGATGGGGGCAACAATGCCAGCGACACCAGCTATCGCAGCGGCCTCGGCACCTCCTTTGTCGCGCCGCAGGTGTCGGGCGCCGTGGCGCTGCTGGCCGAAGCCTTCCCCGATATGACGCCGTCCGAATGGGCACAGCGCCTGTTGGCCAGCGCCGACAATTCCTGGTTCGCGGCCCAGGGCGTGCCGGTGGCCGGCACCATCGACTATGGCAATGGCGTTTCTCACGCCTATTCCACCGAATGGGGGCATGGGGTGATGGATATCAGGGCGGCCCTCAGCCCCATCGGATCGGTTTCGGTCTTGAGCGGAGCAAGCGTTGCCACCGCTGAGCGCCACACCCTCGCTGACAGCACCGTCGTCGCGCCGTCCAGCTTCGGTGACTCGCTGACCCTTGCCCTGCAGCCCCAGCAACTGGCGGTTTTCGATGCGCTCAATCGCGCCTATTCGGTTTCTGCCGCCTCGGCCGTCGTGGCCGGGCCGGTTGCCGTCATGCCCCACCTGCCTGGACAGGCCAGTCTCGATCAGGCGGGGAGTGGGCTGAATCTCGCTCACACGGGCGACCTGGCCGGCGCCGTCGGTGGATTTTCCGGCGCTGGAGGACAGGCCTCGGTCCTGTCCATGGCTGGCGAGAGTCTGCTAATGGCCTCCACCGCCCCGGTCGGGTCTGTCGGTGAACTGACCGCATACGGGTTTGCAGCCGAGCACGGCGCGCTCGAGCACGGCAGTCTGGCGGGCGCAGGACTGACCCTGTCGCTTCCGGCCGGTTCCGGGCAGTTTCGGTTGGGTGCGACCCTGGCAGGCGAAGAGGGTGGCGTCATGGGTCTGGATGGCGGCTCGGCCTTCGATTTCGGCTCCGGCAGCACCATCGGCGCTGTCAGTCTGGGATTGGAACAGCCCGTCGCGGCCGGGGTTTCGCTATTTGGCCGGCTAGAATATGGCGCAGTGGCCCGTCAGGGTGGGGGCACCGGCCTGGTGTCAGACTTTTCGGGGCTGACCTTCTCGGGCATGGAGATCGGCGCCAGTTTTTCCGACGCGCTGATGGCTGGAGATCGCCTGACCCTGTCAGTGGCTCAGCCGCTGCGCATCGAGACGGGAACCATCGAGGTGACCCGGCCGGTCGGGCGCATGGCCGATGGTAGCATCGTCAATCAGACCGCCAGCGCCGATCTGGCGTCTTCGGGCCGGCAGATCGATCTCAACCTGTCCTATCAGGCGGAACTGCCCAATGCGGCGTCGCTGACCTTTGGGGTCAAGCAGGCCTTCAATGCCGGCCATGTGGCCGGGCAGGGTGGGGCCGGGCTGATGCTCGGATACCGCCAGGGGTTCTGAGGCTAGTTGGCGCGGCTGACGCTGTGGACCACGACATCGGCGAGGATGGTTTTCATCTCGCTGTCGGGCAGGTCGGCCAAGGCATCGATTGCCGCGCGGGCATGGTCCCGTGCCTTATCGAGCGTCTTGCCCAGTGTGTCATAGCGATTGAAGATCGCCACCACCTGATGCACTTCAAGGTCCGTGGCCTCGGCATTGCCCAATGCGGAGGCGATCAAGGTCCGCTCGCTGTCACTGGCCGATTGCAGGGCCAGGATGACCGGCAGGGTCATCTTGCCCTCGCGCAGGTCGTCACCGACATTCTTGCCCAGCGTGCCCGACTGCCCGCCATAGTCGAGCGCATCATCCACCAGCTGAAAGGCATTGCCCAGTTCGAGCCCGTAAAGCGCCAGCGCCTTGCGGCCCGCAGCGTCCGCCCCGCCGGACATGGCTCCGACCTCGCAGGCGGCCTCGAACAGGATGGCCGTCTTGGCGCGGATGACTTCGGCATAGTCCGCGGCGGTGGTGTCGAGATCGCCGGTCTTGGCGAGCTGGAACACCTCGCCTTCGGCCATCACCGCCGAAGCGGCCGACAGCACGCCCAATGCGTCGACATCGCGGGTCTCCACCATCATCATGAAAGCCTGGCCGAGCAGAAAGTCGCCGACCAGGATGGAGGCCTTGTTGCCCCAGACCATGCGGGCCGCCGGCTTGCCGCGGCGCATGTCGCTTTCGTCCACCACATCGTCATGCAGCAGGGTGGCGTTATGCATGAATTCAACGGCGGCAGCGAAATTGACGGCATGGCCCTTGCCCTTGCCGAAGAGGGTGGCAGCCGCCACCGTGAGCATTGGCCTCAGGCGCTTGCCGCCACTGTCGATCAGGTAGCGGGCCAGTTCGGGCACCATGTCCACATGGCTCTTGGCGCGATCCAGTATCAGAGCGTTGACGCGCGCCATGTCGTCGGCCGTAGCAGCCATCAGCCTCTCGACCGGGTTCATTTCTGGCGTTTGATTGATCTGGGGCAGAACTGACACCGCCATAAGGTCCTTGATGCCTTGAGGGCAAATCGGGTTGAGACTGTCCTGTGCAGCACTATATGGTCGCGCACCAGACCAGCCATCCGGGTGCGATGTCCCTAGACCAGCCGAGCGATTTTGTAAAACACCAAACCGTCACGCGCGACGCCTTTTTGGGCGGGCGGCTCACTGTGTCA